>OLSC01001398.1_pt1 | contig 22622 bp, 15 predicted proteins | sample 1672881 | NCBI WGS metagenome assembly OLSC01 (sample SAMEA3136733, study PRJEB25190) | human gut metagenome | biome: human gut; feature: human-associated habitat; material: faeces | place: Austria | collected 2013
TTGTACTCGTTGTTGCCCCAGAAGTTCACATCGCAGAACCAGTCCTTATAGCGGGCGTTCTCGCGGTTGGCCTTCAGGTCCTGGAAGGCGAAGAAGGCGCGGCCCACATGGTTGAACACACCATCCACGATGACATGCTGGCCGCGGGCGTGGCAGTTGGCCACGAACTCCTTGAACTCTTCGTTGGTGCCCAGACGGCGGTCCACCCGGCGGTAGTCGATGGTATCGTAGCCGTGGGAGCCGCTCTCAAACAGCGGGCCGATATAGATGGCGGTGCAGCCGATGTCTGCTGCATGGGCCGCCCAGTCGTTCAGTTTTTGGAATGCACCCGGGGTGGGCTGGCCGTCATTTTCGTGCGCGCAGCCGCACAGCCCCAGAGGATAGATGTGATAGAATACCGCATTGTCATACCAAGCCATTGTTGAATACCGCTCCCTCTTTGCAAATAATCTCCTGCCGCCGTTCGGTCAGCGGCAGGATTAGTATAACACAAAATCTGACAAATATGTGAATTTTTGCCTATTTTTGTCAAGATTCGCCAAGAATACCGGCTACAGTGCTGGTTATAAACCATTTTCCTTGGATAAATTGCCCAATTGCAGCACCGCAGCTGCCGGTGCTGCCCATCATACACAGGAGGAGATCTTTGCATGAATTACCCTGCCATTCCCCGTGAATTTTTCAATGGAGACTGCTTCGACGCCTACCGCATTCTGGGCGCACATCCCTGCACGGCCCCGGACGGTGCCGAGGGCTGGCGGTTTGCGGTCTGGGCCCCCGGTGCCACCGCCGTGGAGGTGTGCGGCGGCTTTGACGGCTGGGAAGCCGGTGTGCCCATGGAGCGCGCCGAGACCGGCGTGTGGAGCGCCTTTATCCCGGGCCTGGCCGAGGGTGATCTTTATAAGTACCGCGTCCACGGAGCCGACGGCAGCGTGGTGATGCGCAGCGACCCCTATGCCTTTTCCACCGAGCTGCGCCCCGGCACGGCCAGCCGTCTGGCAAAGCTGGATTTTGCCTTTGACGACCATGCCTGGATGGAGCGGCGCGACAAGTGCCGCAACCGCCCGCTGAACATCTACGAGCTGCACGCCGGGAGCTGGAAGCACAAACCCGGCAGCACCCAGCCCGACGGCTCGGACGGCTGGTACAACTACGAGGAGCTGGCCAAGGAGCTGATTCCCTGGCTGCTGGACCATCACTTTACCCATGTGGAGCTGCTGCCGCTGGCCGAGCATCCCTTTGACGGCAGCTGGGGCTACCAGACCACCGGGTATTTCTCGGTGACCAGCCGCTACGGCACCCCGGCCCAGTTCGCTGCCTTCGTCAACGCCTGCCACCGCATGGGCATCGGCGTCATCATGGACTTTGTTCCGGTGCACTTTGCCGCCAACGCCGACGCACTGGCCAAGTTCGACGGCACCCACCTGTACGAGTACGACAGCGACGTGGGACAGAGCGAGTGGGGCACCTGCAACTTCAATTACTACCGCCGGGAGGTATGCAGCTTCCTGAGCAGCGCCGCCGGGCTGTGGATGGATGTGTACCACTGCGACGGCATCCGCATGGACGCCATCTCCCGGGCACTGTACTGGCAGGGCGACCCCAACCGCGGCGTGAACCAGGGTGCGGTGAACTTCCTGCGCAGCCTGAACCACGGGCTGAACAAGCGCTGGCCCACCGGCATCTACATGGCCGAGGACTCCACCAACTTCCTCAAGGTCACCGCCCCCACCCGCTACGACGGTGTGGGCTTTGACTACAAGTGGGACATGGGCTGGATGCACGACACGCTGGACTATTTCGCCACCCCCTTCGGGGAGCGGCCGAACGCCTACGGTAAGCTGCTGTTCAGCATGCACTACTTCTACAACGAACTGTATCTGCTGGCCCTGAGCCACGACGAGGTGGTGCACGGCAAAAAGACCATCATCGACAAGCTGTGGGGCACCTACGCCGAAAAGTGCGCCCAGCTGCGCACCCTCTATTTCTATATGTATATGCATCCGGGCAAAAAGCTCAACTTCATGGGCAACGAGCTGGGGCACTTCCGCGAGTGGGACGAAAAACGGGAGCTGGACTGGGACCTGCTCAAGTATCCCTTCCATGACGCTTTCCAGAAGTATTTCGCCCGCCTGAGCCTGGTATACGCCACCGAGCCCGCCCTGTTTGACGGCGAATACAGCCCCGACTGCTTTGAGTGGGTGGCCAGCGAGAGCTGCACCGAGGGCGTCTACGCCTGGCTGCGCAAGGGCCGGGGCCAGAACCTGCTGTGCATCATGAACACCCAGGACCACGCCCACAAAAAGTTCCCGCTGTACCTCAAGTTCCCCTGCTCTGCGGAGCTGGTGCTGGACACCGAGGCTGCCGAGTGGGGCGGTGCCCACAAGGGCCGCCGCAAGCTGCACTTCCACACCACCGACGGCGGTGTGTACGGCCGAGATTATACCCTCACCGTGGACCTGCCCGCCATGGGCAGCTTCCTGCTGCGCCTGACCCCGGAGGCCCCCAACCCGGACGCCGCCCGCATCAGCGCCAACAAGGCCATGGCCCAGAAGCGCCGTACCGCCCGCGCCAAGAATTCCAGTAAGTAATATTTGCGTCAAAATGTCCCGTATGCTTTGAAAGCAGCGGGGCATTTTTGGTTTTGCCTCCGCTATGGCTGGACAGTGCCCCCTGTGGTTTGCTATACTGTAAGCTGTGAATTTATGCTGTATGCATTGCGCATTTTTATAAGGAGGATTTTTTCTCATGTCAGCAACTCTTTCCAAGCTGCGCACCTCGTGGGTAGGCAGGGCCCTGCTGGCCTATGCCGTGTCCGCACTGGCGCTGGTGGTGCTAGGCCTTGCCGCCCCCGGCAGTGCCGTATTTTTCCCGCTGGTGAGCCTGTGGTGCAACCTGGCCCTGTTCGGGCTGGTGCTGGTGGTGCTGCGGCTGGCGGACGTGAAGTTCGACCTGTTCCACTGGGCTGTGATCATCGGCTTCTGGGCCGCGGCGCTGCTCTACTTCTACTGGGCCGAGACCCGCCGCAGCTTCGTGTACATCTGGGACTACGTCAACTACATCAACAAGCAGTACAACGCCGAGGCTGCCTTTCTTCAGGGCCCGGCGGTCGGCTTCCATTTCATTCTGGACTCTCTGGCTGAGGACTATACCAACTTCAACACCCTGTTCATCGAGTTCCCGTTCTGCCTCACCGACCGCACCGGCGACAGCTTTGCGATCTGTCAGGTGTTCAGCATCGTGCCCATGCTGCTGCTTTTGCTGGCCGGTCTGGTGGTCAAAGTGGGCCAGATGCTGCAGGTGAAAAACCGCTTCTGGTATTTTCTCATCGGTCTGTCCTGGACCTTTACCTACCCGTGGCTGCGCATGAGCGCCGTGCTGAGCCAGCCGGACTGGTTCGGCCTGATCTTCGCCTTCAGCATCCTGCTGCTCACGCTGGATTTCCGGTTTGAAAAGCTGGACCTGCCCCGGTTCGGGCTGCTGTTCCTGGCCACGGCGGCCATCATCCTGTCCCGCCGGTGGTACCTGTACTTCGTGGTGGGCTACTACTTTGCCTACGCCGTGCTGGTGCTGGTGAGCAGCGCCCGCATTGCCAAAGTGGGCCGGAAGCAGGATGCCCTGCTGCAGGTGCGCAACCTGATCCTGTTCGGCCTGATGTCCATGGTGGCCATGGTCATCCTGCTGTGGCCCCTGGTGAGCCACATTCTGGGCTACGACTACGCCGACCACTATTCCTACTACAACGGCGGCGGCATGGTCACGGAAACCTACCTGCAATGCGCCCGCATGGGCCTGATGAACCTGGTGCTTATGGGCATGGGCCTGTGGTTCTGCTTCAAGCGCAGAAAGATGCCAGCTCTGCCCTGTCTGGCCGGGCTGGAGATCCTGCTGAGCATGGTGCTGTTCACCCGGGTGCAGACCACCGGTTCCCAACATATGCTGCTGTTTTTACCCGGCTGGTTTCTCCTGTTCCTGATCGGCGCCGCAGCCCTGGCAGAGGGCATGAACCGCCGCCGGAACCTGAAGATTGGCTTCTGGCTGTTCACCATCGCCTTTGCCACCTCGGTGCGCTGCTCCCCCCTGACCACCGTGGCTCTGCCGGATTTTCTCATCGGCCGCACTCTTCTCTCGGCTTCTCCGCAGGAGAGCGCCCGCGATTTTGCCGCCATTGATGACCTGGTCTATGACCGCAAGGATCTGCCGCAGATCCAGGCCATTGCCAGCTGGATCGACACCCACTGTGCCGATGGCGAGATCGCCTACATGATCCCCCACGACACGCTGTACTGCCCGGACCACTTCAAGAACTGCCAGCTGCCCGCAACCCCCATCAACAACAAGCTGGCCTTTGGCTTCTCGGTACCTGGCACCCACTACTTCCCCATGCAGTTCTTTGAGGCAAAATACGTTCTCACCGCCGATCCTTTCCCGCTGACTCATGTAAATGACCCTGAGAACGAGATGTCCCACAAGCTGAACGAGATGTTCCTGGCCGTGCGCGACGAATACTTCGCACTGGAAGAGACCTTTGACATGGGCAACGGCACCACCTTTACCATCTGGCGGCGCACCAAGGCCCCCACCCGCGCCGAAGTGGAGTATTACCTCAGTGCCTTTACCGAAGAAGATGCCAAATACCCTGAGATGTTCTCTCAGGTCGCCGAAAACTGGCTTGCTGCCCGCGGGCTGTAAGCGCTTACTGGAATGGAGGTTCCCTGCCATGGAACAAACCGCAAATGCTCTGCCGCCGGTCACGCTGGGGCAGTACAAGGGCCTGCCGGTCACCCGCCGGGTGCGCCCGGTGACCGAAGCCGCCGTTGCTTCTGAACTGAAAAGCCTTGCCCGCCGTCATGCGCCTTTCTGCGCCACCAGCGCCCCCGCTGCCCGGGGGATGCGGGTCACACTGGATTTTGAGGGCTTTCTGGACGGCGCGCCCATCCCGGACAGCCGCATGGAACAGGTGACCGTAACACTGGGCACCGCCCAGCTCATGCCTGCCGCCGAGCAGGCCGTGTACGGCCACTGCGCCGGAGAGACCTTCCGGTTTGATTTCACCTACCCGGACGAGTTCCGCGTGCCGGAGCTCTCCGGCAAAACGGCGCAGTTCGAGATCTGCCTGCACACGGTGGAGCAGAAGCAGGAACCCACCGTGGACGATGCCCTGGCCCAGCGGCTGGGCTTTGCCACGCTGGACGCCCTGCGGGAGAGCATCCGTGCCAAGAAAGCGGCTTCTCACGAGGCCAACGCTGACCGTCTGGCTGAGGCTGCCCTGCTGGACCTGGCCGGGGCCAACCTGACCGTGGAGCTGCCTGCTGCCGTGCTGGACCAGAACGCCGACCACGCGCTGCAGCAGCTGAAGGATAAGCTTTCCCGGAGCCGCTTCTCGCTGGAGCTGTACTGCCAGGCCAACAACACCACGCCGGAACAGCTGCGGGCCGGCTATCGCCAGGACGCCGCACGCCGCATGCGCGCGATGCTGGCCGTGCCGGCCATTGCACAGGCCGAGAACATCACTGTGAGCAATGAGGAAGTGGACGCCGAATACGCCCGTCTGGCCCGGCTGCACGGCAACCCGGAGGAGGAGATCCGCCGGGTTCTGGCCCGTGATGCTGTGGCCGCCGCCCTTACTAACCAGAAGGTCCAGCGCTTTCTGCTGGACCATGCAGCTGTCACGTCGATCGTAGAAAAGGAGTGATCGTATGGGCTTTTTTACAAGAGCCGCCATGGATGCACTGATGAAAACCACCCATCCGGAGATCAACCGCCGCCAGTGCTGGAACCTGCACCCGCACCGCAAATCCTGCACGGCCTGCAAGGATATCTGCCCCTACGGCGATCAGATCTTTACCCGTCCCAACCTCGTCAAGGACTGGGACCCCTGCACCGACTGCGGTCTGTGCGTCTCCGTATGCCGCAGCCGCTGCATCTCCCCCTCGCCGGAGCAGGTGGAGCGCGACACCTCTGCCGCCGACACCGACAACGATACCATCTGGATCGGCTGTGAGAAGTCGGCCCGCAAAAACTCCATGGTGCGCGCCTGCATCGCGTCCCTTTCCTGGGAGGCGCTGGCCTATCTGGCCCTGAACAAAAAGATCGTGCTGGACCTGACCCCCTGCGGCGAGTGCGAGAACGACACCTGCGCCGACCAGCTGCGGGCCGAGCTGACCCGCCTGGTGGAGTTCTTCGGGGAAACGATGTTCGAGGCCCGCTTCACGCTGGCCTATGAGCCGGACGAAGCCCCCTACCACGTCAAGGAGCTCACCCGCCGCGAGATGTTCGAGCAGGTGGGCCACGGCTCCAAGAGCGGCACCAAACAGCTGCTGCGCATGCTGCCCGGCCTGCGCGCCGACGAGGACGGCGGTGCAGACTTCCGCCTGCTGCTGCACCAGCGCACCAGGCAGCTCAAGGCCGCCATGCCGGACAATCCCCTGCACTACGGCTGCTATCTGCCCAGCTTCACCGACAAGTGCTTTGCCTGCGGCAAGTGCGAAAAAGCCTGCCGTGCAGGTGCCCTGAAGCAGGAGGACCTGCCGGACGGCCAGACTCGTATGGTGGTCACCCCGTGGAAGTGCAGTGAGTGCGGCGTGTGCGTGGCGGCCTGCTCCAACAAGGGGCTGGACGGCATGAAGCTGCGCCAGCTCACCACCCTTGGCCCGGTGAGCCTGCACAAGTGCACCAAGACCCTGTGCAAGAACTGCGGCAAGCCCATTGCTCCGGACAGCGCCGAGGGCCTGTGCTCGGTGTGCCGCATCAAGGAGCGCACCAAACAGCGGCAGGAAGAAGCCCGTGCCCGCGCACAGAAGCTCAAGGAAGAGCGGGAGGCCAAAAAGGCCGCCGAGGAAGCCGCCAAGGCGGCAGAGCAGGCAGCTGCCCCGGCTGCAGAACCTGCCGTGGAGGCCGCTGCTCCCGCCGCACCGCAGTCCGTGGCTGCCATGCTCACCGATGAGGCTGCCGCTGCTGCCGGTGCAGAAACTGCCGCCGCTGTGCCCAAAACCGATTGACGCCGCACGGATTCAATGTTATACTTGCGTTGGTTACCCGTTGGTAGCTGTACGCTGTTACAAAGAGGTAACGGATGGATTCCGTTGCCTCTTTTTTCGGTTTGTGCCTGCGGGGCAATTTCATCCGATCCAGACCCGAATCTGAAAGAAAGAGGGATTTTTTATGCGTCATACCATTACCCGCCGCCAGTTCCTGAAAGCCGGCGGTGCCGCTGTTGTTTCCACAGCGGCAGCCGGCCTGCTGAGCAGCTGCGGCGGCTCGTCCGCTTCCGGCAGCTCCACCGGCGGCTCCGGCAGCAGCACCTACACCCTGCTGTACTCCCGTCAGCCCGCCACCCTGAACTATCTGATCTGCTCCGCAGACCCGGACCTGTACCACGGCACCCAGTGCGTGGACACGCTGGTGGAGTACGACAACCGCGGCAAGATCCGCGAGGGTCTGGCCACCACCTGGGAGTGGGACGCGGATACCCTGACCTGGACCTTCCACCTGCGGGACGAGAACTGGGTGGACTGCAACGGTGAGGTGCTGGGCCCGGTCACCGCACAGGACTTCGTGGATGCGCTGCAGTATGTGCTCACCCCGGCCTATGCATCCTCCACGGCCAGCCTGGTCACCCCCTATGTGGCCGGTGCCGAGGATTACTACAACTATCTGTTCTACAAAGCCAGCGCCGAGAACGGCACCGTGGCCGAGGACGGCACCACCTACACGCTGGAAGCCGACGGCTCGGTGACCGCCGCAGCCGCCGATGGCACCACCACGAGCTATGCTCCCGTGGATTTTGATACCGTGGGCGTCAAGGCCGTGGACGAGCACACCCTGACCTATACGCTGTGCTTCGACTTTCCCGGTTTTGTCAGCCTGCTGAGCTACGCTCCCTACGAGCCGGCCTACGGCCCCCTGCTGGAAGAGCTGGGCGACCAGTTCTGCACCAGCGCCGAGACCGCCTGCAGCTGCGGCGCGTTCTATCTGGCGGAGTATGTGCCGCTGGAAAGCTGGGTGATGAAGAAAAACCCCGAAAACTACGACAAGGACAACGTCTACATCGACACCATCCGCTACATCTACAACCAGGAAGAGCTCATCAGCGGCCCGGAAATGGTCCGGCGCGGCGAGATCGACCAGGCCACCATCAGCTCCGACATCCTCGACAGCTGGCTGTCCGACGACACCACCAAGGATATGGTGTCCATGGAGCGCCCGGAGACCGGCAAGAGCTACTTCTACATCTTCAACTTCCTGCCCTACGCCCACGAGTTCTCCAACTGGAACGTCACCGGCGTGGACGCCCAGTATGAGCCGGACAACTGGGCCAAGGCCGTCAACAGCACCAACTTCCGCAAGGCGTTCCTGTACGCCATCAACCCGTCGGTCACGCTGGCCGTCACTGCCCCGGAAGGCTACGACAACTACAAGCTGCACACCATCACCCCGCCGTCCTTCTGCGCCAACAGCCAGGGCGTGGACTACACCGAATGCGGCGATCTGGCCAACCTGTCCGACTTCTTTGACGAGGCAAAGGCCAAGGAATACCGCGACGCCGCTGTGGAAGAGCTGACTGCCGCCGGAGCCACCTTCCCCATCAAGGTGCAGTACCCCTACAACCCCGCCGTGGTGGACTGGGACAAACAGTGTCAGGTGTTCAAGCAGCAGGTGGAGGGCGTTCTGAACGACGGCTTCGACTTTATCAACATCATCATCACCCAGGGCCCCTCCGACAACTTCCTGAACGCCGTGCGCCGTGTGGGTGCCTATGAGCTCATGTCCTACTACTGGGGTGCCGACTACTCCGACCCCGAGACCGAGGTGTACCCCTTCTATCAGGAAGCCGGCGACCGCGGCACCTGCTATGCGTTCCTGCGCACCGGCGTGGAGGACGGCATCATCACCGGTGAGACGGCCGAGTACGTCATGACCTACATGGACATGGTGGAAAAGGCCAAGGCCATCACCGAGGATCTGGATGCCCGGTATGAAGCCTTTGCCAATGCCGAGGCCTATCTGATCCAGAATGCCCTGGTGGTGCCGCTGGGCCTGCCCGTGCCGCCGTACATTGCCACCCGCCTGAACCTGTGGGAGGGTCAGTACGCCCCCACCGGCCTTTCGTCCAACCGCCTGAAGGGCGTGCACATCCTGGACCACTACGTCTCCATGGACGAGTACGACCAGAACCGGGACGCCCGGTAAATCATTCTGAATATCCTCCGCTTCGCTCTGGATATTTTTATCGGAAATATGTTTTTCTTTGCAACTCGGAAAAATCTGCGGATTTTTCCGAGTTGCTTTTTCACGGGGAGGGAACTCCCTCAGTCTGCTTCGCAGCCGTGACTGAGGGAGTTTCCACCGCCTTTTCAACAGCTTTTGCTCAAAAAATCTTCAAATCACTTTTCAAACTTAAGAAATTGCGGTATTCTATTCTTATCTGTATTTCAAAAGAAAAAGAGAGGTGCACACTATGGTGCAATATCTCGCAAAGCGCATCGGGCGTTCTCTGCTGACGCTGTTCATCATTGTAACGCTGGTGTTCTGCCTGCTGCGGCTCATGCCGGTGGAAGGCTATTTTGCAAACTACGAAAAAATGACCACGGCCCAGATCCAGGCGGGTCTGCAGTCCATGGGCCTGCTGGACCCGCTGCCGGTGCAGATCGGCCGGTTCTGGAAAGACGCCCTGCACGGTGACCTGGGCGTGAGCCACATCTACAAGGTCAACGTGCCGGTGACCGAGATCCTGGCCCAAAAGCTGCCCATCTCCATCCAGATGGGCGTGCTGGCTATGCTGTTGAGCCTTGTGCTGGGCATCCCGCTGGGGCTTGTCATGGGCCGGTGCAAGAACCGCTGGCCCGACAAACTGGGCACAGCCCTCATCGTGCTCATCCAGGCCGTGCCGGCTGCCGTGTACTTTTTGTACATCCAGATGTACGGCACCTCCGTTCTGGGGGTGGGCCTGCTGTTCGACGCCGCCAACTGGCGCTACTGGGTGCTGCCGGTGTGCAGCATGAGCCTGGCAAACCTGGCCTTCTACGCCATGTGGCTGCGCCGCTATATGGTGGACGAGAGCAACAAGGACTACGTCAAGCTGGCCCGTGCCAAGGGTGTGAGCGAAAGCAATATCGCGCTGCATCATGTGTTCCGCAACGCCATGGTGCCGCTGGTGCAGTACATTCCCTCGGCGTTCCTCAACACGGTGGTGGGCTCCATTTACATTGAGAGCCTGTACAGCATCCCCGGTATGGGCGGACTGCTGGTGACCTGCGTGCAGCGCCACGACAACACCATGGTGCAGGGCATCGTGCTGCTGTACGCCTGCGTGGGCATCGTGGGCCTGATCCTGGGCGATGTGCTCATGGTGCTCATTGATCCCCGCATCAACTTTGGCAAGAAAGAAGGTGGCCGCTGATGCTTTCGTTCCTGAAACGGGAAAGATCCAAAAAGCTGGAAAACCAGCTCAACACCCTGCAGAAGGAAGGCCCTGCTGCCTGGGCAGACCTGCCGGAGGACGAACTGTTCACCCCCGCCGGGTTCCACGCCGAGCAGGCCGAGGCCACGGCCAGCTCCAACTACAGCTACTGGGGCAGCACCTTCCGTGCTTTCTTCAAGAACAAGGCAGCCGTGACCCTGCTCATCGCGCTGGTGACCGTGGTGGCCTTTGCCTTTCTCCAGCCTTATCTGCCAGGGCAGGCGGACCCCAACCTCTGCGCCGTGGACCCCGTCACCGGCATCCAGTACCGCAACATCGCTCCCGGGCAGGACGGCTTTATCTGGGGTTCCAACTCCATCGGGCAGGACCTGTGGGCCCGCATCTGGGCCGGTGCCCGCACCAGCCTGACCATTGCCTTTTTCGTGGCTCTCATCGAAGCCGTGGTGGGCATCACTTCCGGTGTGCTGTGGGGCTATGTGCGCGGGCTGGATTTTCTGTTCACGGAACTGTACAACATCTTTGACAACATTCCCACCGCCATTGTGCTGATCCTCATCTCCTATGTGGCCTCCCCCAGCATCTGGACCATGATCCTGGGCATGTCCATCAAGGGCTGGATCGAGATGGCGCGGTTCATCCGCAACCAGATCCTCATCATCCGTGACCGTGACTACAACGTTGCCTCCCGCTGCATCGGCACCCCCACGGTGCGCATCGTGCTGCGCAACCTGCTGCCGTATCTGGTGTCGGTGATCATGCTGCGCATGGCCCTCACCATTCCGGAAGCCATCGGCAACGAGGTGTTCATCACCTACATCGGCCTGGGCCTCTCGGTGGAGACGCCCTCGCTGGGCAATCTGGTCAACGACGGCCGCAAGGTGATGATGCAGGCCGGTCTGCGCTACCAGCTGCTCTACCCCACCCTGATTCTGAGCTTTGTCACCATTGCGTTCTATCTGATCGGCAACGCGTTCTCGGACGCCGCCGACCCGAAGAACCACCTGCAGTAAGGAGGAATGCATGATGAACGAAAATGACTGCATCCTCTCGGTGCAGGGGCTGGATATCCGGTTCAACCTGCGCGGCCGGGTGCTGCACGCCATCCGCGGCATCGACCTGGACCTGTACCGGGGTGAAGTGCTGGCCGTCGTGGGCGAGTCCGGCTCCGGCAAGAGCGTGTTCACCAAGAGTTTCATGGGCCTGTTGGACACCAATGGCTCCATCACCGGCGGCACCATCGACTACTACCCTACCCCCGGCGCAGAGCCGGTGCGCCTGTCCGGCCTGAAAACCGGGAAGGACTGGCTGCGCATCCGGGGCCGCGAAATTGCCATGATCATGCAGGACCCCATGACCAGCCTGAACCCGCTGAAAACCATCGGCGACCAGATTTTGGAGGCCGTGACCCTGCATCAGGGCCTGAAGGGCACCGAGGCCAGGGCCAGAACGCTGGAGTATCTGCGGGACGTGGGCATCTCTGACCCGGAAGTGCGGTTCAAGCAGTACCCCCACGAGTTCTCCGGCGGCATGCGTCAGCGCGTGGTGATCGCCATTGCGGTGGCCTGCAGCCCGAAGATCCTGATCTGTGACGAGCCCACCACCGCGCTGGATGTGACCATTCAGGCTCAGATTTTGCAGCTGCTCAAGGAGCTGCGGGCCAAGTACCACCTGACCATTGTCATGATCACCCACGACCTGGGCGTCGTGGCCAACATTGCCGACCGGGTGGCCGTGATGTACGCCGGCGACATCGTAGAGATCGGCACCGCCGACGAGATCTACTATGACCCCCGCCACCCCTACACCTGGGCACTGCTGTCCAGCATGCCCCAGATGGGCATAAAAGGCGAGGACCTGTTCAACATCGTGGGCACCCCGCCCAACCTCTTTGCCGAGATCCGCGGGGACGCCTTTGCGCCCCGCAACCCGCAGGCACTGAAGATCGACTATGTCAAGCGCCCGCCGTACTTTGAAGTTTCGCCCACCCACAAGGCCAAGACCTGGCTGCTGGACCCCCGGGCACCCCACATCGAGCCGCCTGCTGCGGTGAAAAAACTGCAAAAGGAGGGCTTGTAAGATGGCCGAGGAAAAAGAAGTCCTTCTGGAAGTGAAGGACCTGAATGTGACCTACGGCTCCGGCCGCAAGGCCTTTGCCGCCGTACAGAACGCCAATTTCCAGATCTACAAGGGCGAGACCTTTGGTTTGGTGGGCGAGTCCGGCTCCGGCAAGACCACCATCGGCCGGGCCATCCTGCGCATTCTGCCCACCTCTGGCGGTGAGATCCTGTACAAGGGCCAGAAGATCAACGGCAAAATCCCGCATGCGCTGGACAAGCAGATCACCCGTGAGATCCAGATGATCTTTCAGGACCCGCAGTCCTCGCTGAACGAGCGCGCCAAGGTGAGCTACATCGTGGGCGAGGGCCTGCAGAACGTGCGGCCCGACCTCTCCGCCGCCCAGCGGGAAGAAAAAGTGCGGCAGGCTCTGCTGGACGTGGGCCTGCTGCCGGAATTTGCTTCCCGCTTTCCCCACGAATTTTCCGGCGGCCAGCGGCAGCGCATTGGCATTGCCCGGGCGCTGATCGTGGAGCCGGAATTCATCGTGGCCGATGAGCCCATCAGCGCTCTGGACATGTCCATCCGCGCCCAGGTGCTCAACCTGCTGCGCCGCCTGCAGAAGGAGCGCGGCATCACCTACCTGTTCATCGCCCATGATCTCTCGGTGATGCGCTACATTTCGGACCGCATTGCAGTCATCCACAAGGGCAGCATCGTGGAACTGGCCGACGCGGAGGAGCTGGTGGCCCACGCCATCCATCCCTACACCCGCAGCCTGCTGTCCGCCATCCCCATGCCGGACCCCCGCCGGGAGCGCAATAAAAAGCTGTTGGTGTACGACCCCGCCATGCACGATTATTCCACCGAAGCGCCCCAGTGGCGGGAGCTGCGCCCGAGGCACTGGGTTCTTTGCAGCGCCGCCGAGGCCGCGCAGTGGCTGCCGCAGGCCTGAGCTGCTTCGGGTCGCGATCCAATCACTTTACACAGTTTTTACCAGATGAACCGTTGATGGTTCGTCCTTTTTTGATTTCTCACAGTTTATTCATTGACATTCCGACTGCCGTCCACTACAATAACGGTGGGCCGTTTTGGCCTTTTGCCTGTCAAAAAGTGTCCGGCAGAACATGCTTTTTCTGCCGTTTCTGGGAAAATGAAAGAAGAAGAAAAAAAAGAAAGGTCCTGAATCCTATGACGACTGCACCACACGAACCCATCTACGCATCCGTCGCAAAACCCTGGCTCAAATACTATGACCCCAAGTTCTTCGATCAGACGCCGCCCGAATGCAGCGCCTTCGAGTACGTCTGCCGCCAGAACAAAACGCACTTGACCGAGACCGCCATCACCTATTACGGCCGCAAGATCACTTATGCCGACCTCATCGTCAACGTCAAAAAGACGGCGGCGGCCTTCCGTGCCATCGGCATGAAAAAAGGCGACATTGCCACCGTGGTCAGCGTGATGACCCCGGAGGTCATCTATGCGTTCTATGCTGCCGACATGATCGGTGCCTCCCTGAATCTGGTGGACCCGCGCTATAGTGCTGAGGGCATCCACGAGTACATCACCGAGGTGGACTCCCACCTGCTCATCTGCCTGAACGTGGTCTACGACCGCTGCCAGCAGGCTGCCAAGCGCACCAACGTGGAACGGGTGCTGGTGGTGTCCCCCGCCGACTCCCTGCCGCTGCATCTGGCCGTGGGCTACAAGCTGTCCACCCCCGACAAGAACCGCTATTCTTCCAACGTGATCCGCTGGAAGGATTTCATTGCCGCCGGTGAGGGCAAAGACACCGGTGCCGAGCCTTACGACCCGGACCACACCTGCGTGGTGGTGCACACCGGCGGCACCACCGGCTCGCCCAAGGGCGTCATGCTGACCGATGTGGACTTCAACTCCATCGCACAGCAGTTCGGTGCTTACGAAAAGCTGTTCCGCCGCGGCCAGAAGCTGATGAACATCATGCCCCCGTTCATTGCCTATGGCTACGCCTGCGGCGTGCACCTGCCGCTGGTGCTGGGCCTTACCGTGATCATCATCCCCAATCTGGACCCTGCAAAGCTGGGTGCCCTGATCTGGAAGTACAAGCCGGAGCACATGTTCGGCGTGCCGGCCCACTACCAGCAGATGGCCTCTTCGCTGCTGCTGAAGAACAAGGATCTGTCCTTCATCCGCAACTATGCTGCCGGCGGCGACGCCATCACGGTGGGTGCCGAGCAGAGCGTGAACGACTTCCTGGCCGCTCACGGCGTGGAGTACGGCCTGGCCAAGGGCTACGGCATGACCGAGGTTTCTTCTGCCGCCACCGCTGCTTCCGGCCTTGCCAACAAGGTGGGCAGTGTGGGCATCCCGCTGGTGAACACCCTTGTGTCGGTGTTTGAGCCCGGTACCGACACCGAGCTTCCCATCGGCGAGCGCGGTGAGCTCTGCATCTCCGGCCCTGCCATCATGAAGGGCTACTACGGCAAGCCCGCCGAAACGGCTGCCCTGCTGCGCCACCACTCGGATGGCCGCGTCTGGGCACACACCGGTGACGTCGGCTATATGGATGAGGACGGCTTCGTGTTCCTGGACTCCCGCATCAAGCGGCTGATCATCCGCCACGATGGCTTCAAGGTGTTCCCCTCCATGATCGAGAACGTCATCAGCCGCCACCCCGCCGTGCAGCAGTGCTCGGTGGTGGGCTGCACCGACAAGGACCATGTGCAGGGCCGCCTGCCCTTTGTGTATGTCGTGCTGAACCCCGCTGCTGACCACAAAAAGCGTCAGATCGTGCGGGAGCTGCAGCAGATCTGCAAAGAAGAGCTGCCGGAGTATGTGCAGCCGGTGGCCTACAAGTTTATCAGTGAGATGCCCCTGACCCCAGTGGGTAAGATCGATTACCGCAAGCTGGAAGAAGAGATCAGCCCCCGGGATTATTAAGCTCTGCCTGTTACGGTCGTGCCCTGTGCACGGCCGTTTTTGATTTATCCGACATTTTTTGAAAAACATGCCTTGACATTGCCCAGTTCTCTTTTTATGATAGAAGAAAACCCCATTGGTCAAAAAGGAGGAGCATTATGAAAAAACGCCTTGTCAGCCTGCTGCTGACCCTGGCTCTGCTGGTGCTGCCGGTGGTCTCTGCCGGGGCTGCCCAGCCAGACCCCACCCCGGTGCAGACCCAGACGGAAACTGCGGAAGCAGCCCAGCACCAGTATTCCTACATTGCCCTGGGCGACAGCATCGTAGCCGGCATCGGCCTGCCGGATGCGGTCTACCAGCGGAACGGCCGGTACTACGATGTGTCCGGCAACTACCAGGGCTACTCCAAGGATTGCTATGTGGCCCGGGTGGCCGAGGGCCTGGGCCTGAGCCGGGACCAGACCGCCAACTACGGAATGCCTGCCCTGATGAGCGGCGACCTGCTGGAGCTGGTGCGGACAGGCTCCTGCCAGAGTGCCAGCATCAATTTCTCTCTGCCTGACCTGCGAGAGGAGCTGAAGCACGCTCAGGTGATCACGGTGGAGATCGGTGCCAACGACGTACTGGTGCCTATCATGTACGGCATTGCCTCTGCCATGGGCGGCCCCCAGGTCTTTGAGGCCCTGCTGCCTATGCTGGAGGGCGACTTCCGCCAGATGGACGCCTCCTCCTTTGCCGCCCTGCGAGAGAACCTGGACTCTTTGAACATCACGGCTCAGCAGCGCAAAGCCCTGCTGAAGCTGCTGGACAGCGGCATTGCAGAGATCTGCACCCAGAGCCAGGCCTCTACCCTGGCCAACCTTGAGGCCCTGCTCCAGGAGCTGAAGGCCTTGAACCCCGACGCCCAGATCGTTCTGGTTGGCTACTACAATCCCGTTCCCCTGCTGCCGGCTCCTGCCAACCCCTTTGTCAAGCACTTCCGCACCCTGAACCGCTCGGTGCAGAAGCTGGCCCAGCAGTACGACGTGGCTTTTGCCTCTGCCGCCTACACCCTGGTGGCCAACGACGCCCACCCCACCGCCTGCGGCCACAAATATCTGGCACGTCAGATCCTGAAGGCTCTGGAAAAGTAATTTTTTCTGAGTTTGCCATATAAGGAGGTTCATTATGAAAAAACGCCTTGTCAGCCTGCTGCTAGCCCTGGCACTGCTGGTGCTGCCGGTACTGCCTGCCTTTGCAGCAGAGGAAGATTCCTATACCTATGTTGCCCTGGGTGACAGCATCACCACCGGCGTGGGCCTGAAGGACACCCACTTTTCCAGCACCGCCAAGAGCTATGATGTGCAGGAAAACTACCATGATTACTCCAAAGACTGCTATGTGGCCCGGGTGGCCGACGCCCTGGGCCTGGACCGGGACCATGCCGTGAACTACGGGATGCCTGCTGCCATGAGCAGCAACATCCTGGACCTGGTCAGGACCGGCTCCACCGCCTCCGGTGTCGCCTACTACGACCTGCCTACCCTGCGGCAGGAGCTGGCAGACGCCGACCTGATCACCCTGCTCATCGGCTCCAACGACACCGTGCTCCAGCTCATGGGTGCCATGGGCAAAGCCACCAACGGCAAGGCCACCAAGCTGCTGATCCCCCTGCTGACGGGCACCATGCGAGAGATGAATCTCCAGAACCTCCGGACCCTGAGAAAGGGCCTGGAAAACCTGGACCTGACCCCGGAAGAGCTGAAGGCTGCCCTGAAGCTGCTGGATTCCGGCATGGAGGAGATCTGTGACCAGACCCGGGGCCAGACTGTGGCCAACGTGGAACAGATCCTTCAGGAGCTGAGAGCCCTGAACCCCGACGCCCAGATCATTCTGGTGGGTTACTACAACCCCCTGCCCTTCCTGCCCACCTACGGCAGACACTTCCGCCTGCTGAACCGCTCCGTCAAGGCCCTGGCCCAGCAGTACGGCGCAGACTATGTGTCCATTCCCTATACCTCCATTGCCAACGACGGTCACCCCACGGTGTGCGGTCACAAGTACATCGCTCGCCAGATCCTGAAGGCCGTCCGCAAGTAAACGTTTCGTTTTTTCAAGGCCCTGCCTGTCCGGCAGGGTCTTTTTGCTTTCCTGCGTTTATTTCCGGCATTCAGCTTCAAAAACTTCTATTTTGACAACTTTTTCCTGCGATTTTCCACGTTTTGTCAATTGACATTTTCCCTTCATTTCCTTATCATGGAAGCAGTTCCGCAGCCTTGAGATGTTGCGGGGAAAGAGGGAATGATGACCATGAAAACAAAACGCATTGCAAGCCTGCTGCTGTCGGCCGCGCTGCTGCTGTCGCTGGCCGTTCCTGCCTTTGCAGAGAACCCCACCACCGAAGAGACTGCTGAGCCGGAAACCGCCGTGCAGGAAGTGGAGCCGGAAGCTCCTACCGAAGACGATGCTGTGGTGCCTGTTGCAGAGCCCACCGCCAAAAAAGAGTACACCTATGTCGCCATCGGTGACAGCGTGACTGCCGGCGTGGGCCTGAGCGGCCTGCAGTACAAGCTGGTCCAGAACGGCTTCGATATGTCCGGCAATTACAAAGGCTACGATGGCCAGTGCTTTGTGGGCTATGTAGCCGACCAGCTGGGCCTGGATCGTGACCACGCCATCAACCTGGGCCTGCCCGCCGTGATGACCAAGGACCTGGCAGACCTGATCGAGACTGGTGCCATGCCGGCCATGAACCATTATTCCGGCGTGCAGTATACCTCGGTGCCGGAGCTGAAGGAATATATCCAGAAAGCGGACCTCATCACCTTGCAGATCGGTGCCAACGACGCCCTGATCCGTACCATCGTGGCCCTGGGCGAGGCTACCAACTGGAAAAGTGAAAAGCTGGCCAACAGCATGGTCACCGGAATGTTCCGCAACCTGACCCCGGACAACATCGACTACTTTATGGACTGCCTGAAGCAGCTGACCCTGACCCCCTCGGAGTTCCGTGCCGTGATGCACCTGCTGACCACTGGCATGAACCAGATCTGCACCTCCACCTACGCCGATACTGTGACCCAGCTGGAGCGTGTGATGAAGGACCTGCGTGAGCTGAACCCGGAGGCCCAGATCATGATACTGAGCTACAATAACCCGGTGCCCCTGATGCCCTCCTGGAGCCGCCACTTCCGTCGGCTGAACACCGCCGCAGCCAAGCTGGCCGCCCAGTATGATGTGACCTATGTGCCCATCCCCTATACCCGCACTGCCAACGATGGCCACCCCACCGTTTCCGGCCACAAGTACATTGGCCGCCAGATCCTCAAAGCCGTCAATTACTGATCCATAAACATGCAGCAAAAAAGGGCCTGTCTCTTGTGAGACAGGCCCTTTTCGTTGGGTTGCAGTTTGTTTTCTCAGCTCAGTCGGCCGCTTTCTACCGAGTAGGTCACATCGGCGGCAGCCATGGTGGACTTTCGGTGGGAAACCAGCAGCACCGTCTTGTCCCGGCACTCGGCCCGCACCGCCTTGAGGATCACGCCCTCGTTCAGGCTGTCGAGGTTGGAGGTAGGCTCGTCCAGCAGCAGGAAGGGTGCATCGTGCAGGAATGCCCGCGCCACACCGATGCGCTGCCGCTCGCCGCCGGACAAGGCCCCGCCCAGCTCACCCACGGGGGTGTCATACCCCTTGGGCAGGCTGCGGATAAAGCCGTCCAGCGCAGCCTTTTTGCAGGCCGCTTCCACTTCTTCGCGGGTGGCATCCCGCTTGGCGATGCGGATGTTGTTCTCGATGGTGTCTTTGAACAGCTCCGTCTCCTGGGTCACAAGGCTCTCCTGTGCCCGCAAAGTGGCCGTGTTCACCCGGCGGATGTCCTCCTCGCCAAAGCGGATGGTACCGGTGTTCACATCCCAGAAGCGCATGAGCAGCCGCAGGAAGGTGGACTTGCCGCTGCCGGAACGGCCGGTGATGCCCACGATCTTCTTTTCCGGGATGGTCAGGCTCAGGTCGTGCAGCACCTCTTCGTCCGCATAGGAGAAGCTCACATGCTCCGCCTGCGCCCCCGCAAAGGCCGTGTGGGCACCGTCGGTCACGTCGGCGGTCACAGGCTCTTCGTCCAGCAGGTCCAGCACACGGTCGGCGCTGGCAAACACCTGGGTCAGGCTGGCACCGAGGTTGGCCAGTGCCACCACCGGGCCAAAGGAGCTCAGAGCCGACAGGGTGCAGATGAGCACCCCTTCCACGCCCATCTGCCCGTTCCGGTACAGCTGCAGGCTCACTCCCAGCACCGCGATGACCGTGAACAGGATCAGGGTGTTGGTGATGGCCACGGTCAGGCCCTCGCGGTATTTCAGGGCCTTCTGCTTCTCGCCCAGTGTCTCGCTGTGGGCCGTGATGCCGGCCGCACGGGCGGCGGTGTCCTGATATTGCAGCGTATCACGCAGGCCGCGCAGGCTCTCCAGCACATAGCTGTTGGTGTCGGCCAGGGCCTGCCGGTACTCCCGGGCCACCTTGTCGCCGCGCTTTGCGCTCCACACCGGCAGGGCCACGCCCACCAGCAGGTACCCGGCCAGCAGCACCAGTGCGGGCAGGATGTGGTAACTGGCCACAAAACCGGTCATGCCGATCACACAGATGCAGGCGATGCAGATGGGCGAGATGGTGTGGGCGTAGAACACTTCCAGTGCCTCGATGTCGGCGGTGATCAGGGAGATCAGGTCGCCGCGGTCACGGCCCTCCAGCTTGGCCGGGGTCAAGCGGCGCAGCGCGCCGAACACCTGATCCCGGATGAGGGCCAGCAGCTTGAAAGCGATATAGTGGTTGGAAGCCTGCTCTGCATAGCGCAGGATGCCGCGCAGCAGGGCAAATACCAGAATGCAGGCAAAGGCAACGCCCACCGAGCGCAGCGGGCTGGCCAGCCCCAGCGCCCGCAGGATGCCAAAGCCGCCGAAAATGGTGATGAAGGTGGCGCAGAAGTGCCCCGCCACGCCCATAACGATGGCCGCCAGCATGATGGGCAGCATGGGCTTGACCAGCACGCTGAGGCGGCCCACAAGGACAAAGGGGCTGCGATGCTTGGGTTCGTTCATATCAGGCATCCTCCGTTTCCAGCGTTTCCAGCTGCTTCTGGGCCGTGTACAGACGGCTGTAGGCGCCCTGCTTTTTCAGAAGTTCCGCGTGGGTGCCCCGCTCTGCGATGCGGCCCTTGTCCAGCACATAGATGCAGTCGCTGTCCACCACGTTGGCCAGCCGGTGGGAGATCAGGATCACCGTTTTGCGGCCCGCCAGGCTCCGGATGGCTGCCATGATGTCGTTTTCGCTCTCGGCGTCCACGTTGGAAGTGGCTTCGTCAAACAGATAAATGGGGGTGTCGTGCAGCAGGACGCGGGCCATGGCAAGGCGCTGCCGCTGGCCGCCGGACAGGTTGCTGCCGCCCTCATGCAGGGCCGTCTGCAGGCCGTCCTGGCTGCGGCAGAAGTCGGCCAGGTTCACCTGTTCCAGTGCAGCCCAGAGCTCGGCCTCGGTGGCATCAGGCTTTGCCATGCGCAGGTTTGCTTCCACCGTGCCCTTGAAAATGGTGGCATTGTGGGGCACCAGCGTCAGGGCACGCAGGCGCGGGGCCCGCTGCAGCTGTTCCACCGGCACACCGCCCAGCGTCACGCTGCCGGTGTAACCGGTGCGGCTGCCGGACAGCAGCGCCGCAATGGTGCTCTTGCCGCAGCCGGACTCACCCACCAGCGAGACAAAGCTGCCCTGCGGGATGGTCAGGGATACGTCCTGCAGAATGGTGCGGTCCTTCTCGTACCCAAAGGTAACGTGCTCCAGCTGCAGGGCAGCCTGTTCCGGCACGGTCTGTTCGCCATCGGCGGGTTCCTCTGCTGCCAGCAGTTTGAAGATTTTTTCTGCCGAGGCAGCACCGTTCATGGCAATGTGGAAATAGCTGCCCAGCAGCCGCAGCGGCAGGAAGAAATCTGCCGCCAGCAGCACGATGGTCAACGTGGCCGTCAGGCTCAGCTGACCCTTGGCAAAGGCGGACACCGCACTGATGATGCCCAGCCCGGCCCCGCCGTAGGCCATCAGGTCCATCAGGGTCACCGAATTCAGCTGCATGGTCAGCACCTTCATGGTGATCTTGCGAAAGCGCTCGGCCTGGGCGTTCATCTGCTCATGCTTCCAGCCATCGGCCTGATAAATCTTCAGGGTGGTCAGGCCCTGGATGTTTTCCAGAAAGCTGTCGCCCAGGGTGGTGTACTCGCCCCAGTATTTTGCCAGCAGCTTTTTGGCAAATTTCTGCACCACCACGATGGACATGGGGATGAGCGGCACACAGCACAGCAGGATGATGGCCGACCGTGCGTGCACTCCCACCAGCAGCACGAACAGGGTGACCGTGGCCAGCAGGCTGTATACCAGCTGGGGCAGGTACTTGGCAAAGTAGGTGTCGATCTGCTCCACACCCTCGCTGGCCAGCATGACCACCTCACTGGTGGCGGCGGTCTCGGTGTAATTGGGGCCCAGACGGGTCAGCTTGTCGTAAATGTTGCTGCGCAGGGTGCGCTTGACGTTCTTGGAAGCCTGGTCGCTCATGCCGGATGCCAGCAGGGTGAACACAAACCGGAACGGCACCGTGCCCAGACACAGCAGAAGGTTCTGCCACAGCACCCCGGTGGTGAGCATGCCCGCAAAGGCCGCCCCCACCAGCCGGGCGATGGCCCGCACAAAGATCACGTTGCACAGCATGCCCAGCCACTGGAACGCCACGTTGGCCCCCACAAAGCGCAGGGCCCCGCGGTCAAAGGAGAGCAGTTTTTTGTTGATCACGGATCCTTCTCCCTTTCTGTCCGGTCGGCGTCAGCGCCGAACAGACGGTCGTATTCGCCGGTAAAAATGCGGTCCGGCAGGGCGCTGGTCATGGCCAGGGCCGCAGCGGTCTTTTCCTCCTCGGTCAGGGGTTGGCTCACCGGCGGAAAATGCTCCAGAATGCTTTCCATCTCCGCATGCACCTGTTTGGCCACCCAGATGCCCCGGTCGGTCATATAGATCTTGCCGTAGTGCTCCTTTACGATCATGCCGCGCTCCATGAGCAGATTCATGATGCGCACCACCGAGGGTTTGGTCACCCCCAGCTTTTCCGCAATGCTGCGGGAGCTGATGTCCAGGTGGGTGCGCGAGACCTCATAGATCGCCAGCAGATAGCGCAGATGTGCCGACGTCAGTTCCATGCCGATCACTCTCTTTTCTGATAGATTTTCCAATGTTA
>OLSC01001399.1_pt1 | contig 22621 bp, 18 predicted proteins | sample 1672881 | NCBI WGS metagenome assembly OLSC01 (sample SAMEA3136733, study PRJEB25190) | human gut metagenome | biome: human gut; feature: human-associated habitat; material: faeces | place: Austria | collected 2013
TTACAAGTCAATTATGTCGTCCACCATATGGTGGACGACATAATTGACTTGTAAATCCTTCCGTTAAATCATAAACCATTTTTTGATCAGCCAACATTTCCTTAACAAAGTTTTGAGGAGCATTTGGACCATGATATAAACTATCCATATTATGTGTCATGCTATGAAGCCCAATATAATGTCCACGCTCCACCATTTCTGTTAATATCTCTTTGGCATTCGAAAACAGTTCAATATTTTCACCAATCACAAAGAAAATGGCGGGTACATCATATTGATCTAGCACATCTAAAATCTCTAAACTATATCTAGAAGGTCCATCATCAAATGTTAAATAAACGACTTTTTCTGGTTTTTCCTTATTATAAATAAAATCGTCCACTCTATCTTCAACGGTTGCCGCAAATGTATCAAATGACCCCATAAATAGACTACAAAAAGTTATCATCAGGAACATAAAAAATAATCCACTTTTTAAACTGATGGATCCAAAAAATTTAGTTTTTAACACTGATATCATTTTTATCTCAACTCTTTTCCTTTCGAAGTTCTTTATTAGGATGTCGTTTTTTGTCTTAATTATTCTTCAATTTAAATTTCTGCTCTTAGAAAACAAAAAAAATGTGAAGAATAAATTCTTCACATTTTAATTTGGATTATTTTTGAATGTTTTCAACTAATTCAATAACTTCTTCAACTGTTGACATATTTAAAGCTTTTTGAGCTAATTCAGCCATTTCAGCTTTTGATAATTTGCTAATTAATGAACGAGCAGGTAAGATTGAAGTCGCTGACATTGAGAATTCATCTAATCCTAATCCTAATAATAATGGGATAGCTGTTTGATCTCCTGCCATTTCTCCACACATTCCAGTCCATTTACCTTCTTTGTGAGCAGCATCAATAACCATTTTTACTAAGCGTAAAATACTTGGGTTATATGGTTGGTATAAGTATGAAACTTTTTCGTTCATACGGTCAGCAGCCATAGTATATTGGATTAAGTCATTTGTTCCGATAGAGAAGAAGTCAACTTCTTTAGCGAATTGATCAGCTAATACCGCAGCAGATGGAATTTCAACCATCATTCCGACTTCGATTTCTTCAGAAACTGTCACACCTTCTGCAATTAAGTTAGCTTTTTCTTCTAATAATAAAGCTTTAGCAGCGCGGAATTCATTTAAAGTTGCAATCATTGGGAACATGATACGTAATTTTCCGTATGAAGAAGCACGTAATAAAGCACGTAATTGCGTACGGAATAAATCTGTATCATCTAAACATAAACGAACAGCGCGGTAACCTAAGAATGGGTTCATTTCTTTTGGTAAATGTAGATATGGTAATTCTTTATCTCCACCGATATCTAATGTACGAACAACAACTGGTTTTTCTCCCATTGCTTCTAATACTGCTTTATAAGCTTCGAATTGCTCATCTTCAGTTGGGAAGTTATCGCGTCCCATATATAAGAATTCAGTACGGTATAATCCAACGGCTTCTCCACCATTAGCAAGTACTCCTTCAACATCTTTTGGAGTTCCGATATTAGCAGCAAGCTCTACATGTTGTCCGTCTTTTGAAACTGTTGCTTCATTTTTTAATTTTGCCCATTCAGCTTTTTGAGCATCATAAGCTTTAGCTACTTCTTCGTAGTGTGCGATTTGCTCAGCTGTTGGGTTAATGATAACATTTCCTTCTAATCCGTCTAAGATAATCATATCTCCATCTTTAACGTCTTCTAAGATTGTTTTTGTTCCAACTACAGCTGGAATTTCTAATGAACGAGCCATAATCGCTGAGTGAGATGTACGTCCCCCGATGTTTGTCGCAAACCCTTTAACGAAGTTACGATCAAGTTGAGCTGTATCAGAAGGTGTTAAGTCTTCAGCAATAATAACCACTTGCTCATCAATTGTACTTGGATCATTTACTTTAACACCTAATAAGTGTGCTAAAATACGTTTTTTAATATCTTTAATATCTGCTGCACGTTCACGGAAATATTCATTATCCATGCTTTCAAACATCATAATAAACATGTTTGATACTTCATCGAATGCATAAGGTGCATTAACGCTTTCAGATTTAATTTTATCTGTTGTTTGAGAAAGTAACTCAGGATCATTTGCCATATTAATATGAGCATCGAATACAGCCGCTTCTTCTTCACTTAAATTTTGAGCAGCTTTTACTTTAATCTTTTGTAAATCTTCTGTTGTTTTAACTAACGCCGATTTATAAAGTTCTACTTCGGCTTCAATATCTGTAACTGTTGATTTAACAACTGTTAATTCTGGTTCAATTAATTTAAATGCTTTTGCAATAGCAATTCCGTTTGATGCTGCAATACCTTTAATGTTCACAATGCTACCCCTTTCAATTATGAAATGCTTTTGTACCTAACTATTATAACAGATAAAACCCGTTACACAACACCGTTTTATTTTTTTAGGTCGTCTGAAACCCGTTACATATAGTGATTTTGTCGCAAATTAATGTTTTTTTGACATATTTTATATTTTTATTAAAATGAAGGTAAAATAATTTAATAACGCTTAAAAATATGTTTTTCAAAAAACAAAAAGTACTGGCGAGCCAGTACTATTGTTTGTTATTTGAAAAGGTATTATTCACCTAATCCTTGAGTTGTGATAGTTTCTGTTAATGCTGCGATAGCTGCTTCTGCATCGTCACCTTCAGCAGAAATAGTGATTTGTGCACCTTGTTGGATTCCTAAAGACATAACACCCATGATTGATTTTAAGTTAACTTTTTTATCACGGTAAGTTAATGAAATTTCTGATCCAAATTTGCTAGCTGTGTTTACTAATACTGTCGCTGGACGAGCATGTAATCCAGTTTCATCTGTAATTGTGAAAATCTTTTCCATCAATAATCGCTCCTCTTTGTGATAGTGATTTCAAGTTTATTTTATCTTGTCACTATCTAAAAATCAAGATATATGTTTACGAAATTATTTAATCTCTAAAATATCAGCTTTACCGTGTGTAACTGGACCTGTTACTTTTAATTCAATAACTTTTTCATTTAAGTTAGTGAAAACAACTGGTGTTACTAAAGATGGTACTTTAGGACGAACAGCGTCTAAATCTACTGATAATAATAAAGTCTCAGGTGTAACAATATCTCCTTCACCTACGTGAGCAGTAAATCCTTCACCTTTTAATGTTACAGTATCCATACCGAAGTGAATTAAAATTTCATGTCCTTCGTCAGATTGTAATGCAACTGCATGTTTTGTTGGGAATACGTTTAACACTTTCCCGGCAACTGGAGAATATACTTTTCCTTCAGTTGGTTCAATTGCAAATCCGTCTCCCATCATTTTTTGGCTAAATACTGGGTCTGGAACTTCAGTGATTGATAATAATGTTCCTGTGATTGGAGCAAAAACTCCTTTTTTAGGTTCTTCTTTCTTCTTTTTGAATAAATCGAAAATTCCCATGTTGCACCTCCTAATATCTTTCATATATATTATATTGTTTTTTTCCAACAAATATAGATATATTTCGATATTTTTTATAAAAATAACGCTAACATTAGTTAAAAAATGTTTTTTTTAAGGTCTTTTTGTCTTATTTTTACTTTTCTTTTGCCATAATTGCTTCAATTTGCGTTTTCAATTGATCAGAAGTTGTTCCGAAAATAGCCTGTAAATTATTTCCTGAAACAAACATTCCAGTGGCACCTAAAGCTTTGATTTTAGTCTCATCCACTTCGTCTATATCATGAACTGAAACACGTAAACGTGACATACAGGCATCTAATGTTTCAATATTACTAGCCCCACCTAATGCTTCTAAAATAGCCGCTGCTTTTTCACTTGAATTCGTTCCTTTAGCCGCTTGGTAATCAGCTTTACTCATCAGCTTATCTTCAGCTTCACCACGTCCTGGTGTTGGTAAATTGAAACGACGAATCGCAAAACGGAATAAGAAATAATAAATTGGAGCGTAGAAAATTCCGACAATGATAATACGAACCCAGTTCGTAAAATCATTACCAGGTAAAATTCCGTAAATTAATAAGTCAATTAATCCACCTGAAAATGTCATTCCGACATGAACATTAAATAAGTACATCAGCATGAATGATAATCCTGCTAGTACCGCATGAATTGCAAATAAAACAGGTGCTACAAATAAAAAGGTGAATTCAATCGGCTCTGTAATTCCTGTTAAAGCAGCCGTCAACCCAGCTGATAACAATAATCCACCAATCGCTTTTTTACGGGCTGGTGCTGCTTCTTGATACATCGCATAAGCAGCCGCTGGTAATCCAAAAATCATAAATGGATATTTTCCAGTCATGAATCGTCCTGCAAGTGTTGCACCTTGTGCCTGAACATTTTCAATCATCGCTTGATAGCCATATGTCGAATAATCAGCTAATTGCTGGAACCAAATTTGTTGGTCCCCCATTTTCATCACACCATCAATTGAAGTATAAATACCTCCTGCTTCTGTGTACCATAATGGGAAATAAAAAACATGATGTAGTCCAAACGGAATCAAGGCACGTTCTGCAATTCCATAAATCCAAATATAAAGAGGATTCGTTCCTTCTGCTGCCACAATTTTACCAAAGCTTGCAATTAGGTTTCCAATTGGAGGCCAAATAAAAGCCAAAATAACCCCTACAATAATCGCTACTACTGATGTAATAATGGGAACAAATCGTGCCCCAGCAAAGAAAGATAAGAAATCAGGAAACTTAACGGTATAAAATTTATTATATAAATATGCCGTTAATAACCCAATAAGCACTCCACCAAAAACAGAGGTCTGTAACGTTTCGATTCCTAATACATTTGCATATAACTGATCAGGTAATGTAACCGGCATAAATACCCCAATCACCACATTCATAATTAAGAATCCAACCGTCGCCGCTAAAGCAGCCACTCCTTTGTCTCCTGTTAATCCAGAGGCAACTCCAATTGCAAATAATAACGGCAAGTTATCAAAAACAATCTGTCCCGAACTTTTCATTACCATTGCGACCATCTGCCAAAATTCTGTACCTAAAAACGGTAAATAATCTAATAATGATTGCTGCATTGAGGCCCCTATTCCTAGTAGTAGACCTGCCGCTGGTAAAAGCGCAACCGGTACCATAAAGGCTTTACCAACGCGTTGTAATGTTTTCATTATAGAATAAACTCCTTTCTATGATTTAAACTCTTTGTAGTACACCAACTATACTCTCTCTTTCTAATTTTAGAAAAATTATACAAGTACTACTTGTTATATTGTAACCTAACAAGTAATGATTATGTAGATTACAAATTCATTATTTTTCTATTTTTTTACTTAATAAGAATAGATTATATTAAAATGGGAATTATTCAATTAAATATGACTTATAAAATAATAATTTTACAAAAAAAAAGACAAATCAGAAAATGATTTGTCCATTGAAATTTCATTATTAGTGTTGACGAGCTAATAATTGATTGGTAACCCATTCTAGATGATCACGGGCTTGACCTGCTGGCAAACTTTTAATTTCTTTTAAAGATTTCACTGTATATTTATGTGCTAACTCTTGAGCTTGTTTAACACCACCCAATTCATTAACGCGTTCAATAATACGTGAAACTACTTCATCTGTATAAGTTTCTGACGCTAATAACTCATTTAGCCTATCATCATTATGTTTTAAAGCATATAGTAACGGAAGCGTATAATACCCTTGACGAATATCATTTCCTAATGTTTTTCCAACGCGAGACGCGTCACCAACATAGTCCAAAATATCATCAATAATCTGGAATGCGTTTCCAATATGAAGCCCAATTTTTCCAAGCTTCTTACAGAATTTTTCGTCACATCCACTTTCATAAGCCCCAACGGATAAACTAACAGCTAATAAAGCAGATGTTTTAGCACCAATGACTTTTAAATACTTTTTAACCGAAGTATGAGATTTAAATCGGCCATCAAATTGATCAATTTCTCCCATACAAACACGAGAAACTGTTTTAGATAATTCTTTCATATGATGCAATTCATAATGCTCTGCTAAGATTTCAAAACATTTAGTAAAAATATAATCACCTGTGTAAACAGCATAATCTTTACCGTATTTTTGTTGTGTCGTTAACTGACCACGACGTTGTACCGAATCATCTATAATATCATCATGAACAAGTGTTGCCATATGCAACATTTCTAAAACAGCAGATAAGTGATAAAGATGCTTAATGTCCTTATCTCCAAATTCACCACCGATAATACATAATCCTGGACGAATTTTTTTACCTCCAGACTGAGCTAAATCTTTTAAAATCTCATTCATTTTTGATTGTTTAACGGTTAACTGTTGATTAATAATATGATTGACTTGTTCTAAATGTGCGACAATGTCTGGCTGATCCTTCCAGAATGATTTCATGTGTTATCACCTACATTTTTTGACTAACGATTGTATGTATTGCTTCTTGTTGAATTTGTTAGATACTACAATAACACTAAATGAGAAGAAAAACATAGCGAATACTACTATAGTATTCTCTATGTTTCTCTTTCAAATCATATTATTTAGTCAACGTATAAATACCATTTTTTAAGTAATGGAATACGTTTCATCATTTCGCGTAACCAAGGCCACACATAATAGTCTAATCCAAGTACCATACCTGAATTTCCGATTAACGCAAATCCACCTACTAAATACCATAACATCTCAGTTGGTGCCATTCCTGAAGCCCAAATCATACATCCCATTGCAATAGTACCAATAGCAGCGACCGGTGTGAATAAACCAATAATTAACATAATACCAAAGATGATTTCTCCGAAAATCATTCCACCTTGAACTAAGCTTGCAAGAGTAGTGAATTGTGTTCCATCTGGAGTATAGAAGAAGGCATCCATTGACCAATTAACCATATCTGAAACAAATCCTGGAACTGGTAATACTGCAATCCAGTTCATGAAATCATGAATTAAATTTGAAATTGTTGTAAAGATATCACCATTTGCAGCTACTTGATTTACAGTTTCAGTCACAACACCTGATGCTTGAGTGACAGCATCTGCTACAGCTCCTGATGCTTGAGTGACAACTTCCGTTACAACTCCTGATGCTGCTGTTACAGCCTCTGACACTGCTCCTGATGCAGCAGATAATGTATCTGCTTTTGGAGGTGAAGGTAATAAGAAAACATTATTAAAGTCATGAATAACTTTAGGTAATTTTGTTAAACCTTGTTGTAACCACATGAATCCGACAAAAATACGTAATGGGAATTTCCAGAATACTGGAGCTGAATTTGATAATAATCCACCTACCATTGAACGGTTATTTTTTGTATGGAAGAATTCATGCATTAAATAAGACCAAATTTTATTAAATCCTAAAACTTGAACAAAGTACACTAAGTTAATGAAGTGTTTTGAGAACATCGCGAAGAATCCAGATAAATTCATCCAGAATCCTGGCATTCCAACTTGAGCTACCCCATAACGAGAACCGATACATACCATTGAACCATGGAATGTTGGCTTGTATGATTTGTGCTCTCCACCTTTAATATCTACATAGATGTTATGTGCAACAACTGGCGCTGAATGCTCTGCATTTTCAACCATCTGTGGCACAGGACGTTCTTCTCCCTCAGGAATGTAGAAAATGTTATCTCCAACAACATAAACATCTTTATGATCTTTAGCCTGTAATTGAGCATTTGTCACAATACGTCCGCGTCCTGCTTTTTCTACTTGAGCAGAATCAACAATATCTGATCCTTCAATTCCTGCTGCCCAAATAACAGTACGTGTATTGATAACCATTTCACCTTTGTTTAAGACAACACTGTCCGCTTTAATTTCACTTACAGCAGAGTTCATCACTAATTGATTTCCTAATTTTTCTAAACGACGCTCCGCTTTTTTAACTAATTTATCTGGATACATTGGTAACACTTTTGGAGCAAAGTCTACGATATATAAAGACACTTCTTCTTTATCGATATGGAATGAACGGCATAATTCATCTTTCCATTCTCCAAGTTCCCCAGCCATTTCAACTCCTGTGAAACCAGCTCCAACGGTTACGAATGTTAATAATTCTTTACGTTTTTCTTTATCGCATGTTAGCGCTGCTTGACGGAACATATTTAAAATGTGTTCACGTAAGTTGACAGCATCTGTATATGACCATAATTGGTGAGCATTTTCTGAACCTGGAATTCCAAAGAATGTTGGTTTACATCCTGTTCCCATTACTAAATAATCATAGTCATATTTTGTTGAATTTGAAGTTAAAACTTTTTGTTCAAAATCAATTGATGTAATTTCATCTAAAACAACATCCACTTTACGACCAGCAAAAATCTTTTTTAAATCCATACGGATTGATTCTTCATCCACACGACCAGCAGCAACTTCATGTAACTCTGTTAACATTGTGTGATAAGATTGCTTGTCAATTAATGTAATGCTTACATCTTGATCTTTTTTGAATTTTTTTGCTAATTTTTTTGCGGTAAGTACACCTGCGTATCCTCCACCAAGGACAACAATCTTTTTCATGATACTCCTCCTAAAATCTTTCATGTTTTATTTTCCTACGTTAATACTCCTTAACATAAAAAAGCTAACTCTATTAACACCACTTGATTAGTAGATGTATCTAACCTTTACCTATAAAAAATCCATTCATTTATAATAGCATCAAATTAGATAAAAGTTAAATATAAGAGTTATTTGTAAAAACATGTCGTAATTTACCCACCTTAATTTTATCACATTTTTTCACAAATTCAACCTTTTTATGTAGATGCAATCCCTTCAAAATTCCTACCTTCCCTCTTTATAACTATATCATTTATAAATTTTTTTTATACATATTCGACAACAATTACATCTTTTTCCTATATAATAGTCTTTCAACCTATGTTAGAATAACACTAACTATACTAAAGATAAGACCATAATTTATTTAAAGTTATAGGGAGGGGTATTTTTATGAATTATAAAGTCGTATCTCTGACAATTATTTCTGCGTTTAGTCTATTAACAGCCTGTAGTGCTAATGAAGTTAACTCTAAAGAGCCACTATTACTAAGTGATAACAATTTAGTTCAATTAAGTGATATAGATGCCCGTGAACAGCTTACTGTTTTAAAAGATGGTCTATACTTCGCTGAAGATTCAACTTATTCAGAAGATGGATGGAAAAACACGGTAACCTTAGAGATTAAAGACGGCATCATCACCACCATTGAATTTAACTCAATTAATGAAACTGCAACTGAAGATAAACGCACTCTGTCACAAACAGATGAGTATCTTATGTCTGATGCAGATACTGAATCCTTAAAGTGGCACGAACAAATCGAAAAATTAGAATCATATATTATTAATAATCAAGATACTTCTGCTATCCAAACAACAGAAGATGGAAAAACTGATACTATTTCTGGTGTGACAATCTCAGTCACTCCATTTTTACAACTTATGAATACGGCTCTTGCAGACGGTCCAATTGAAAAAGGAAACTACCAAGATGGACATTATTATGCAGAGCAGGAAACATTTACAGATGGATATAAATATAATATTAACCTTATTGTTGAAAATGGCTACATTGTTGCAGCCCATTGGGATGCCATTAAAGAAGATGACAACTTAACAGGTGGACATTCAACAGAGGAAATTCAAAATTGGAATCACCAAGCTCAACTTTTGGAATCTTATCTTATTAACATCCAAGATCCAACCCTAATTACTTATAACGAAGATAATAAAACTGATGCTATCTCTGGCGTTACAATTGAAGTGAATCAATTTATTGAATTAGTCATTCAAGCCTTAGCAAGCGGACCAACAATCGATTAAAAAAAACGACAAGATTTCACAAAGTGAACATCTTGTCGTTTTTTTATGCTCTATATTGTGGTATCCTATTAAAGGACAATTATTGGAGGTTACATACTATGAAATATTTGAAATCCTTAATGCTAGTAGCCGTTTTACTCACAACAGGTTGCCAAGCAAAAGAACAAGTAGAAACACCTAACCAGAATCTAGGAACTGAACAAAAAAACTACGAACCTGTCTCGCAAAATAAATACTTACTAGGAACCATCGTTACGATTACCTTATACGATAATCCTGAACAAGAAATCTTTGATGAAATTTTCAATGCGATTGAGCAAATTGAAAAAGAAATGACCATTAATAATGCTACAACGAGTGAAGTAATCAGTATCAATCAACAAGCAGGAGTCGACTACGTTCCTGTTTCAAAACAAACATTCGATGTCATTAAAGCGGGAGTTTACTATTCGCAACTTGGAAATGGTAGCTTTGATATCACAGTCGGCCCTCTCGTTAAACTATGGGAAATTGGATTTGAAGATGCTCATGTTCCAAATAGTGATGAAATTGCACAAAGCTTAACTCATATCGATTATCATAAAGTGCTACTTGATGAAGAAAATTATGCTGTTAAACTAGAAGATAAAGGAATGCAACTCGACTTAGGTGGCATTGCAAAAGGATATGCAGCTGATGTCGCAGCCCAAATTCTAAAAGAACACGGAAATAAACAAGCCATCATCAATTTAGGTGGAAATGTCTATGCCTATGGTGAAAAAGCAAATGGAGACTCTTTTAGAATTGGAGTTCAAAATCCATTCTCTCCACGTGGTGACTACTTAGGAATTTTAAGTGTCAAAGATAAAACCGTTGTGACATCTGGAACATACGAACGCTACTTCCAACAAGATGGAAAGATTTATCACCACATCCTTGATCCTAAAACAGGCTATCCTGTAGAAAACAATCTAAAGTCAGTTACAATCGTCACAAAAAGTTCAATGTCTGCCGATGCTTTGTCAACTATGTCATTTGTACTAGGACTCGATGAAGGAATGAAGCTAATCGAATCTTTATCTGATGTGGAAGCCTTATTTATTACAGATGATCAAAAACTTTATGCCTCTTCAGGATTCTTAGCTAACTTTGAACTAACTGATACTAGTTTTGTTATCGAAACACTGAAATAATCATCCTATAAGGACTTTTTATCTCGTATAAAAGTCCTTTTTTTCATCCTTTTCTTTGCTAACTTGGGCATGTGCCATAACCATTTAAGCTCTAGGTAATATACTATATTGTAATTGAATTACAATATGAAAGGATGTTATGATTTTTATGAATGGATATAATAGATGCTGTGGAATGATGTCTCCAATGAGAAAAGAATACCTTCAACCTCAAATGATGTATGCAATGCCTGCAACTCAACAAATGCCTGTTAAAACTGAAATGGTAAAAGTTCCAGAAACAAAAGAAACAAAATGTGAAACAAAAGTCCCTGTGATGCCTCAACCTCAAATGATGTGCCCAGCTCCAGTAATGCCTCAACCTCAAATGTGCCAAACACAAATGCAATGTTGCCCAATGCCTGTACATTATGAAACTTGCTGCCAAGTCATTGAACCAACTGTTTGCTGTATGCCAGAAGTACACCATCATCACCGTGTAGAACATGTGGTACCAGTCGTTGTTAAAACAGTTCATCACCATCACAATCACCATGATTATGTCATCTGTAAAGAAGAAGGAATGGAATGTCATCAATATGATCATGGTCTAAGAAATGAAGACTGGTGTGCCCTTGCCATGCAACCACAATGCCCTCAACAACCAAAACGCCCATTGTGCTAATCATTAAAATAAAATAAAAAAAAGAACGGTTTATCTCAAGCCGTTCTTTTTATCGTTGTAATAAAACTTTTTTAATAATAGACTTAAAGTACATGACTTCCTTTTTCAATCGAAAAACGAATTAAATCAGATTCACTCCCCTTTTTAATCTCATATGACCTTAAAACTTTCCCCTCAAAGTGAAACACCCCAATAAAACGTTCACCGCGTAATACATACGGTAAAAAGACTTGATCACTTTCCCAAATATTTAACGATAACAACTGCTTTTCATCAATCCAACTCAAATCTCCTTCATTACACTCAATCAAATCCCCTTCAAAATCAATTGCCTTATATAGATACATCAATTCTTCCTCTCCATCAAAACTAGGAAAATAACAAACCCCTAGTAGCTCTGGATTCTTGATGATTAGCCCTGATTCCTCTAACACCTCTCGTCGTATCCCCTCGTATGCCGTTTCGCCTTCTTCTATCTTTCCGCCTAATCCATTCCACTTCCCTTCATGAAAATCATTTTCTTTCTTATTTCGGTACATCATTAAAACCTTTTTCTCATGAATTATATAACATAATGTTGTTTCTACCATTCTAATCAACCTCTTAATAATAAAAAAAGGAGGGAAATCCCTCCTTTAAAAAGTGTGTGTATGTATAGGTAAATTATTTAACTTCGTGAATGTGCATTAAGTTAGTGTTACCTTCACCAGCTGGTAATCCAGCAGTAACAACAGCAGTTTCTCCTGCTTCTAATCCAGCAACTTCTGTAGCTACAGTAGCAGCTGTTTTTAATAATTCATCAGTGTTAGCTGTTTCAGCAACAACAACTGGTTGAACTCCCCAGTATAATGCTAATGAAGTAGCTGTTTTTTCACATGAAGTAGCAGCGATTACTGGTGCAGATGGACGGTATTTAGAGATAGCACGAGCAGTAGCTCCTGATTGAGTACAAGCGATAACTGCTTGAGCTCCTAAATCTTCTACAGTATCAGCAACAGCTAACCCCATAGCAGATGCTACGTCACGGCTTGAAGAAGCCATAGCGCGAGCGATGATTTCTTGGTGATCTAAAGCTTGCTCAGTACGACGAGCGATACGAGCCATTGTTTCAACAGCTTCTAATGGATATTGTCCAGCAGCAGATTCTCCTGATAGCATGATTGCATCAGTTCCATCGAAGATTGCATTAGCAACGTCAGATACTTCTGCACGAGTTGGACGAGGATTTTTTTGCATAGACTCTAACATTTGAGTTGCAGTGATAACGATTTTTCCAGCAGCATTACATTTAGCAATGATTTCTTTTTGGATTAATGGTACATCTTCAGCAGGTACTTCTACCCCTAAATCTCCACGAGCAACCATGATTCCGTCAACAACTTCAAGGATTGAATCCATGTTGTCAACACCTTCTTGGTTTTCGATTTTAGCGATGATTTGTGTATGTGTATTTCCTTGCTCAGCAAAGATTTCACGGATAGCTAATACGTCTTCTGCACGACGAACGAATGATGCAGCGATGTAATCCACTTGCATTTCACATCCGAAGATCATATCTGCGCGATCTTTTTCAGAGATGAATTCCATGTTTAATTTAGCACCTGGTACGTTGATTCCACGACGGTCTTTAACGAATGCAGAGTTTTTAACTGTACATACGATTTCTTGGTTAGCAGTATCTAATTCAGTTACTGTTAATTCAACATATCCATCGTCAACTAAGATTGTTCCACCAACAACTACGTCTTTGATTAATCCTGGGTAAGTGATAGAGAATTTTTCAGCTGTTCCTAATACTTCGTTCATAGCAACGCGTACAGTTTGACCAGCAACTAATTCAACTCCACCGTTTTCGAATAAGTGAGTACGGATTTCAGGTCCTTTAGTATCTAATAAGATAGCTACATGAGTTCCTTTTTCTTTATTGATTTCACGGATTAAATCCATACGATTTTTTTGCTCTGCATGATCACCGTGAGAGAAGTTACAACGGATACAGTTCATTCCTGCATCAACTAATTTTGATAACATCTCTTTTGGTTCTGATTTAGGACCAATTGTACAAATCATTTTAGTGTTTTTGAAAGATTGTTTCATTTCCTAGTTCGCTCCTTTGGGTATATTCAATAATCTTATGCCTATTTCAGTTGAAATAATTAAGATAATTGTTTAGCTAAATTGAACATTGTTTCATCGAATACACGTGGTAAATCAAGTGCTTCTAAGATATCAAAGTGAGTTAACTTGTTGTCACGAATTCCAACACAGCGTCCTCCTTCACCTGCGATTAATAAATCAACCGCATAAGCACCCATACGGCTTGCTAACACGCGATCAAATGCTGTTGGAGCCCCACCACGTTGAGTGTGTCCAAGAACAGTTGCACGAGTTTCAACACCAGTACGTTTTTCAATTTCTTTAGCTAATTCATGTGCATCTGTCATTAACTCAGCTAAAGTCACGATGTAATGTTTCTTTTGACGTTTTTTACCTTCTTCGATTTGGGCTACGATTTCATCCATGTTGATTCCTTTTTCAGGAACGATTAACTCTTCAGCTCCAGATGCAATAGCACCCCAAACTGTTAAGTCACCACAGTGACGTCCCATGATTTCAACAACGCTACAACGAGCGTGTGAAGCTGACGTATCACGTAAGCGATCAATGGCATCGATAACTGTGTTTAATGCAGTATCAAATCCAATTGTGAAATCACTGCTTACGATATCGTTATCAATTGTACCTGGTAATGCGATACAGTTGATTCCCATCTCTGTTAATTTTTTTGCTCCCATGTAAGAACCATCGCCACCGATAACAACAACTGCTTCGATACCATGTTTCTTTAATTGTTCTACACCTAGTTCACGAACTTCGATGTTTTTGAACTCTGGAAGACGTGCTGAACCTAAGAAAGTTCCACCACGGTTAATGATTCCACCAACCTCTGTATTCGTTAGAGGTTTAATATCACCTTTAACTAATCCAGCATATCCGTTGTAAATACCGAAAACTTCGATATTATTAGCGATTGCTGCGCGCACAACGGCACGAATGGCTGCATTCATACCCGGTGCATCTCCACCACTAGTAAGCACACCAATTCTTTTTACCATAGTGTTTCACCTCACACTAGAATTTTGATCATCATCCACTTAATGAAGATTATTCCTCCCATATTATATCAGTATTTTGTCTATTTATAAATCATTTCCGACCTGAAACTGTCATGAAATCGCTATTATTTTACTGAGATTAATATTTTTTTCACTATTTCTTATTGAAACACGTCCATTAATAACCACAATTTTCCCTAATAACGCTTTATATTCTGATTTATAAACATCAGAAAAAATAGTGACAGACACTGTTCCATTTTCATCAGAAATATCCATAAATGCCATCAGCTTTCCTTTTTTATCTCTAATTTCTCTAAATTTTTCCACAAATCCGACACACGTAATAGTTGAAACATTTAGGTGAATCAAATCACTCGGGAAATACCAACCCTTCTCCTTTGCCTGATCTCTCATTAAATGAATCGGATGAGAATTCAAATAAAAACCAAGCAATTCTTTTTCCCGCTTCATCTTCTCAGCTGATGACAACGTCTCCTTCATCATCATAATCTCAAAATCAGTCTCAAACAACCCGCCATCATATTTCGAAAAATCTAAGATCGCAGTTAAATTATGATGTAGAGTTGTCCGGTTATACCCAAACTCATCCATTGCTCCCACATCAATTAACCCCTCATAGGCACGTTGATTTAAAAAACTTCTTGTACGACTCACAAAATCATAAAAACTCTTATACAATCCCCGTTCACGCTCCGCCACAATTTGCCGAGCTAAATTCATCCCGATATGTTTAATCGGTAATAAACTAAATCGAATATTTTCATTTTCAATCTGATACATTAAACCACTACTATTAATTGACGGCGGTAACACTAAAATATCTAACTGTTTCGCCTCTTTTACATACTGTGCCGTATTACTTTCACTACCAATCACATTTGAAAGAGCCACCGTCATAAAATAACTTGGATAATGTCTCTTCAAATAAGCCATCTGATAAGCAATCATACTATACGCCACTGCGTGGCTTCGATTAAATCCATAATTTGCAAACTTCAAAATTAACTCATACAACTGGGTGGCAATCTCTTGGTGATAACCACGTTCTATTGCTTTCTCAACAAACGTCTTCTGTTCTCTCTCTAAAATTTCCTTCTTCTTTTTCGACACGGCACGTCTTAAAACATCAGCTTCTCCTAAAGAATAGCCTGATACCACATTCGCAATCTGCATAATCTGCTCTTGATAAACAATAATGCCATACGTTTTAGATAAGATATACTGTAAACTTGGATGATAGTATTCAATCGGCTGTTCATGATGCTTCCTTGCTGCAAATAACGGAATTCCTTCCATCGGTCCTGGTCGAAACAGGGCATTACAAGCAATAATATCCTCCAAACAATTAGGTCGAACCGCTCTTAATACCTGCCGCATTCCTTCTGATTCTAACTGGAAGACCCCCGTCGTTTGTCCCTGTGAAATCATTTCATATGTCTTTAAATCATCATATGGAATTTTATTAATATCAAACTCAGGTGCGACACTACTTTTAATTAAAGTCGTGATTTGTTGTAACATATTTAAATTTTTTAAACCTAAGAAATCCATCTTTAATAAACCAATCATCTCTAAATCTTCAGCTTCATACTGGGAGACATAAATGCCTGTTGGACCCTCCATAATCGCTGTATAATCTGTTAAATCATGATCGCTAATAATAACACCCGCTGCATGAATCGACGTATGACGTGGCAATCCCTCAATTTTTTCAGCCTCTTTATAAATAGCTTCAAGCTTTGGATAAGTGGAGAAAAAATCTCGTAATCCTTTTGTTTGCTCATAAATTTCTTTCAATGTACTTCCTGAATAAATAAAGCTCGCCACTTTATTAATTAAAGTCGTTTCCACCTGATGAACACGTGCTAAATCACGCCAGGCAGATCTAGACTGGAAAGTTCCAAACGTTGCAATCTGAACAACACAGTGACTCCCATACTTATTCTGTACATATTGAATCACTTCATCCCGTCGATTATCCTGAAAATCAATATCAATATCTGGCATTGTAATTCGTTCAGGATTTAAAAATCGCTCGAATAACAACTCATACTTGATCGGATCGACATTCGTAATACCTAAAACATACGCCACCAATGATCCCGCTGCTGAGCCACGACCAGGACCTACATAAATATCATGACTTTTCGCATAACGCACAAAATCCCAGACAATCAAGAAATAATCCGAAAATCCCATCTTATGAATGACCGATAACTCATACTTCAATCGATTAGCATACTCTAAATGGCCATAGCGTTTCTCAAGTCCCTTAAAACAAAGTGCCTCTAAATAAGAATCAGAAGATACCCCCTCAGGCGTTTGATACTTCGGCAATAACGATTGATGTAGTGGAATTTCTACCTCACAATCATTTGCAATCTGCTCAGTTTGCATCAAAGCGTTTGGTACATCTGCAAACAACTCTTTCATTTGACACTCACTCTTAAAATAACGCTCGTAATCAACAAGTGGCAACTCTTCTACCGATTGATTCTGCTTAATCGCCTGTAACAACGTTAACGTCTTGGCATCCTCTTTTTTCAAATACCTGACATCGTTGAGTGCCACAATCGGACGATTAACATTACTTGCAAAAGAAATCAAATGCTTTGACAACTCATATGTTCGTTGATTAACGCGCATCAGCCCGATATACAAATGCGGAATAGACTTCAAATATGACTCATAATATTGAAGCAAACGCTCCTCTTTGTATTCCTCAATGCCACTACAAAGCATCCCGTGCTCACCGCTTGTAATCACGACTAAATCCTGAACAAAGGGCAACACTTGCTCATAAAGAACAACACCTTCTTGCTTCGCAATAAAAGAGGCAATTTTTAAAAGCCCTTGGTACCCGCACTGATTACGCGCCAATATTACCCATTCATCAATAAATGAATCTCCCTGAACGTTAACACTCATTCCGATCAGCGGCTTAACATTCACACGCCGACAAGCATTATAAAACTTAATCGCACTATGCATGGTCCCCTCTTCAACTAAAGCTAAACAACTCATTTGATTTTCAAGTGCTAAATCAACAAGTTCTTTAATCTTAATTGAACTACTTAACAGTGAATAGGCTGACCGCACTTGCAAATGTACAAAACTCATACCGATCCCTACCTTTTCTCAAACCCAAACATACGTTTGAACTCATTCTAACATAGAAAAAGACCACTGGCAATTGTCAATAGTCTTTCCAAACATTTACTTTTTATACATTAAAATAGGATATACATGCCTCATCTAACGCTTTAATCACTGCATCACACTGTGACCATTCATAAATCATCGCACCAGATGCTTTAGGATGTCCTCCACCCTCAAAATTTTGAGCAACCGTATTAATAACCGGTCCATTTGAACGAATATTCACTCGAATCTTTCCATCCTCATTCTCAAAGAAGCAAACCCATACATGAATCCCTTCAATATTTGCCAACACGTTCACTAATGCGGAACGAGTTCCAGTTGTTAAACCAAATGATTCCTGCTCATCTTTTGTCATTGTAAAATAAGCAACGCCTTGTTCACTAACGTTAAAGTGACTTAACACAAACCCTTGTGCCTGAATAATATTTAAAGGACGCTTATACAGCTGATCATGAATTTGATTACGATTAATCCCACAATCATATAAAAAGGCTGCACACTCAAGAGTTGATGTTGTTGTATTATCATATAAGAAACGACCACTATCCGCAATAATTCCAGTATATAAACGCTCCGCTGAAATAAGTGGCATCGTTAATTGATACTGCTCCTGATTAGCTTTAAATAAATGCACAATAATTTCTGATGTAGCGGTTGCCGACGTATCTACATAATTTAAATCCGCATAATCTTCAACAACAGGATGATGATCAATTTTTATCATAAAGGCACCCGTTTTATAACGTGTATCATCAATACGTGGAGAATTCGCCGTATCTAAAACAATCACCAATGCCCCTTCATACTCCTCATCCTTTACCTCATCCATCTCTCCCATCCACTGTAACGATGGTTCTGTAAAGCCAAGCATCTTTACCACCTTATTTGGATAAGTTGACTTAATTAACGTTGCTAACCCAATTTGTGATCCTAACTCATCTGGATCTGGGCTTACATGACGATGAATCATAATCTTATCGTACTTCACAATTTCACTCCAAATTTGCTGCAACATAATTTCACCTCTTAAAGAATTTATTATTTAAATTATATCATAATGTTGTAAAATTCGACTGAAATTAGTCTGATATAAAAAAAGAGATTCTATCACTAGAATCTCTTTTTTTTCATTTACTATTTAACAAATGCGTAAGTATCTTTTGCAATCATTAACTCTTCATTTGTTGGAATAGCGAATACTTTAATTTTTGAATCTGCTGTTGAAATTAAAGCTTCTTCTCCCATGACATTATTAGCAGCTTCATCTAATGTAATTCCTAAAGCTCCTAAACGTTCAACAACTGCTTTACGAACTGGAATAGAGTTTTCACCGATACCAGCTGTAAAGACAATCGCATCAACTCCACCTAAATATACAAAGTAAGAACCGATGTAGTCACAGATACGTTTAACATATAAGTTAAACGCAATAATTCCACGCTCATTGCCTTCAGATACTAATTTTAAGATATCACGCATATCTGAAGATGCTCCAGATACTCCGTATAATCCTGACTCTTTATTTAATGCATTAACCGCTTGGTCAATTGTTAAATTTTCTTTTTCCATAATGAATGGTAAAATCGCTGGATCAATATCTCCAGAACGAGTTCCCATCATGATTCCCGCAAGTGGAGTGAATCCCATTGTTGTATCAACAGATTGTCCACCTTTAACAGCTGCTAAAGACCCACCGTTTCCGATATGAACTGTGATAATTTTAGTTTCAGCTAATGGTTTTTCTAATAACTCAGCGCAACGCTCTGCAACGAATTGATGAGATGTTCCGTGGAATCCGTATTTACGAATTGCATAGTCTTGATACCACTCGTATTTTACTGGATATAAATAAGCATCTTTATCCATTGTTTGGTGGAATGCTGTATCAAATACTGCAACTGAAACAGCATGTGGTAATTCTTTCATAAATGCTTTAATTCCTAATGCATTTGCTGGGTTGTGAAGAGGTGCTAATTCTGATAAAGCTTCGATATCAGCTAACACTTCAGGTGTCACAACGACTGAGTGACCGAATTTTTCTCCACCGTGAACTACGCGGTGTCCAACTCCACTAATTTCATCGTAAGATGCTACGATATTATGTTCAAGTAACGCTTCTAATAATAATTGAACCGCTACGCTATGATCTTTAATTGGTAATACTTTTTCAACTTTTTCATCTTCAAATTTAATACTGAAGATTGCATCCTCAAATCCAATACGCTCAACTAAACCTTTTGTAATAACGGTTTGTGCAGGCATCTCTAATAATTGAAATTTTAATGATGAACTTCCGGCATTTACTGATAAAATTTTAGTCATGACTATTCCCTCCACTTTTACTTATTAAGTTTGATCCAATTATCAATACGATTTAAAGTTTGACCAAATTTTTCTCTATCATTAAAGCTTGGTAATTGGGCTACTAACACTTCTTTAATCGGTTGAATTGCTTCACCGTTTTTTTGAATGATAAATAAACTCTTACCTAACTCATGACTTTTAAACATTGATGATGGCAATTGTAATAATGCCTGAATATTGGCCTGTGATGTCAGCATCTGATGAAACTCAGTTGAACCTTTTTGACTAAATAAATCATTTGGAATGACATAAAAAGCATAACCACCTGGTTTTAAATACTTGAGATGATTTTCAATTAATAAATAAGGTAAATACGTTACCTGCTTACTCACTAATGATAACTCCAAGTCAACTAACTCTGATGAGTCTACTACTTCTCCAGTCGGTAAATCTCCAACAATTAAATCTAGTGGCTCAACTAACATCGGCTTTAATGAACTTTGTTGATAGAACTGAACCGCATGCTCTTGCATATCAGAAAGCGTGTATGCAATTTGTAACAAATCTTTATCAACATCTACTCCATAAATCGCCTGAGGCTCCACATCAATCTGATTTAAAATGGCTGTTAAAAAGTTTCCTGTTCCCACTGTTAAATCAGCGACAGTCATCTCTTTAGCACTTGGAATAAATTTTGAAATTAAATAAGACACCATTAAGGCAATCGAATCTGGAGTCATTACCGCGTTCGTTACACGCTCGGCTTTTAATCCTTTCAAAATAGCTAACTGAAGAGCTTTTCTTATTTCCTCTTGAGTAAACTCTAATTCCTCTAAATCAGAATACTGCTTCTCTAATGCCTGTCTAATTTCCTCGTTAACTGATTGACTTACATCTTGTGACATAATATTTCCACAAGATTCACACATGGCTTGTAAATAATTCATTTTCAACTCGGAACTGATGATCATCGACGTTTCATCGACAAGATCAAATAGTTGTTCAATTACTTCAGGTCTTGGCACTAAACATCACCTCTTCATGATATACAAATTGATTTTACTACAACTTTTATTGAATGTCACTCACTAAACCAAAAAATGTTATAACGTTTACTTTTTTACTTGAACATTATAAAAAGCTTCACAACCTTACCTAGCTCTATCATTTTTTTCATCCCCCTTAATTCATCTAGATGTTTTAACAAAAAAAAACGAGTAAATGATTTACTCGCCTTTTTTTGAATCTTTATCAAATTCGTTCATAATACTATTGACTGTTTTAGGTACTTGTTCAAGAAGACGTTCATATAAATGTGTACGTTCCTCAAGATGTTTGATTTCAACACCTTGTTGATTTACCACTAAAAAGGCAATAGGCGTAATTGAAACTCCTCCACCACTACCTCCACCAAATGGAGGATTTTGATCAGAATTTGTATTCGTAGTGGATTCAAATTCACTACCTCCTGCTGCGAATCCAAATGCAACTTTAGAAATTGGAATAATCGTGTCTCCGCTCTCTGTGTTAACAGGATTTCCAACAATCGTATCTACATCAACCATTTGTTTTATATTTTCCATTGAAATTTTCATTAAATTATGAATTGGATGCTCACCCATACTATAAATCCTCCTCTTTACGAATTAGTTTTAAAATTGTCATTAAATCTCTAAAAGACGTTAATAAGACAACTATAATATCGACTAATTTAAATGAGACTATGCACGTAAAATCAACAAAAATACGATTTCCACTAAATTGGCTCAAAACATCAAAGTGATAGTGGTCAACTTTCTTGACATAACGACTAATAAATCCATAAACATTGGCTTGCATGGCCCAAAGACTACCGAGTAAGCACCCATTTAACATCGGATCATCTACACTAAAATGAATCACTGAATCCAACTGATGCACCCTAATCTTTTTCGTAAAGCGCACAAGCACTCGTTTACCCGTTTTAAATAACAATTTAAACTTCCTAATCATCTGCCTTAATTTTGGGCGACTCACTTTTTCCTGCGTTTTTTCAACTCGCTTCTTTTTCTTAACTCGTTTCACCTTTATCTTGGGCTTCTCATCTAACTCCATGGAATCTTCAATGACTTTCTGTTCAACCGTTTTCGTTTTAACAACGACTTCTTCCTTTTTCACTGTAACCTCATCTTTCATTTTATCAGCTGATAGCTCAGCGTTTTTCTCTAGCTCTTTCATCATCGGATTTAAATCCATCTTATATTTAAAAAACAAATATTTCACTTGTACAAAACGAGACTCATCTTGAAAAACAACTCGAATCTTAATCTT
>OLSC01001415.1_pt1 | contig 22408 bp, 19 predicted proteins | sample 1672881 | NCBI WGS metagenome assembly OLSC01 (sample SAMEA3136733, study PRJEB25190) | human gut metagenome | biome: human gut; feature: human-associated habitat; material: faeces | place: Austria | collected 2013
ATGCCGATCACATTGTAGAAAAATGCCCAGAAAAGATTTTCGTGGATATTTTTCAGGGTTGCACGGCTGAGACGTACTGCAGCAGGAACATCGCTTAAACGACTCTTCATCAGAACGACATCAGCGGCATCGATCGCGATATCAGTTCCGGCACCGATCGCGATTCCGATATCTGCGCGGGTAAGTGCAGGGGCATCGTTGATTCCGTCACCGACCATGGCTACTTTGCCCTGTTCCCTGAGTGAACGGATCACACTTTCTTTGCCATCCGGGAGAACACCTGCGATGACATCATCAACACCGGCCTGTGCACCGATCGCTCTTGCGGTGCGTTCATTATCACCGGTCAGCATGACAACACGGATTCCCATATTCTGGAGTTCTTTGACCGCCTGTGGGCTGTCTTCTTTGATAACATCGGCAACAGCGATAATGCCGACCAGTTTACCATTCCGGGCAAAAAGCAGGGGCGTTTTTCCTTCTTCTGCAAGTTTTTCTGCCTTCTGGGAAAGGGTGGCAGGAACGTTTACCTGGCTGCTGATGAATTTCATGCTTCCACCGATCAGAGTTTCCTGTTCGAGCACTGCAGAGAGTCCGTTTCCGGGAAGGGCATGGAAATCAGTAACCTCCGGCGCTGTAAAATGTTGTTCTTCAGCATGTTTGAGAATCGCTTTCGCGAGCGGATGTTCACTTTTTTTCTCCAGGGCAAATGCCATGGTGAGGAGTTCCTGTTCGGAGATCCCTTCTGCAGGGAGCAGATCAGTAACTTCCGGCTGGCCGCTGGTGATCGTACCGGTCTTGTCCAGGGCAACGATCTGAACCTTGCCGGCCTCTTCAAGAGAAACGGCAGTTTTGAACAGGATACCATTTCTGGCCCCCATTCCGTTGCCGACCATGATCGCTACCGGAGTGGCAAGTCCGAGAGCACATGGACAACTGATAACGAGAACGGAGATACCGCGGGCAAGAGCATAGCCAAATTCATGTCCGGTCAGAAGCCAGATGATCGTGGTAACGATTGCAATCGTAATAACTGCCGGAACAAAAATACCGGAAACACGGTCTGCAATCTTGGCGATCGGAGCTTTGGTAGCGGCAGCATCACTTACCATTTTGATGATCTGAGAGAGTGTGGTGTCTTCGCCGACACGGGTTGCTTCGCATTTGATAAATCCGGACTGGTTGACGGTTGCGGCGGAAACAAGATCTCCGGCTGCTTTGTCAACAGGGATGCTTTCGCCGGTAAGTGCAGATTCATTGACGGCGCTGGTTCCTTCAACGATCACACCATCGACCGGGATATTTTCACCAGGACGTACGACAAAGATATCACCCTTGTGAACCTGTTCGATCGGAACGGTTACTTCCTGATCGCTTCTAAGAACAATGGCGGTTTTGGGGGCAAGTTTCATGAGGCTCTTAAGAGCATCGGTCGTTTTTCCCTTGGAACGTGCTTCGAGCATTTTTCCAACAGTGATCAGCGTCAGGATCATTGCGGCAGACTCGAAATAAAATTCCATCATGTAGTTCATAACGGCAGCGGAATCACCGTCTACCTGTGCTCTTGTCATGGCAAAAAGTGCGTAGACACTCCATATAAATGAGGCCATGGAGCCGAGTGCAACCAGTGTGTCCATATTGGGGGCACGGTGCCACAGACTCTTAAATCCGCTGATGAAGAATTTCTGGTTGATGACCATGACGATTCCGGCAAGCAGAAGCTGGACAAGTCCCATGGCAACGTGGTTATCGTTAAAAAATGCCGGGAGTGGCCAGCCCCACATCATGTGTCCCATGGAGAAGTACATCAGAACGAGTAAAAATCCGATGGAAGCGATCAGGCGGCGTTTGAGAACCGGTGTCTCGTGATCTTCCAGGGCTTCCTCGGCTTCAGACATGGAAACCTGTTCTTTATTTGCACTCTTGAGTGATGCGCCGTAACCTGCCTGCTCTACGGCAGTGATGATGTCATGAGAGGATGCGGTTCCTTCAACTCCCATAGAATTTGTCAGAAGGCTGACCGAGCAGGATGTAACTCCCGGCACTTTGGATACGGCCTTCTCCACACGGGAACTGCAGGCAGCGCAGCTCATGCCGGTGACGTTGTATTGTTCCATTGTATTACCTCCTATTTCATTAGCTTCTGCAGAGTTGCAACCAGCTCATCGATGGTTTCATCTTTACCTTCGCGGATATCACGAGCCACACAGGTACGGATATGATTCGCGAGAAGTTCTTTGTTAAAAGAATTGACGGCGGCATTAACGGCGGCTGACTGAATGAGGATATCGTTGCAGTAAGCATCGTTTTCCAACATTCCTATGATTCCCCGGATCTGCCCTTCGATACGTTTCAGACGGTTGATGAGTTTCTTGCGGTCAGCTTCTGAACGGTCGGTGTGCCTGGTACAGCAGCAGGCAGGAGCGGATGGGGTGGCATTATCATTGCTGCAACAAGATTTTTCCTGAGTAGCTGCTTGTTCCTTTATAATTTCTTCTGTCTTTGTAGAGGAACTGGCATTAAAGTTATTATGATCCATAAGCAAACTTCCTTTCGTTCGAGATTTATTATATCAGATGTGAGATGACTCCCACCTCGCAGCAAGAATGTCGATGGCATTCCTGAATTGCATACCCCACAGGGGTATATTTACTATACTTGTAATATATACCCCATGAGGGTATGTGTCAAGGGGAAATATAAAAAAAGAGGGATATCAGGGAATTATACCCCGATAACCCTCTTGCTGATAAGCAAGGATACCCCGGCGGTCAGCGCTTCCGCAATCCAGAAAGCGTTCCATACTCCGACGGCTCCGAAGAAATGACTCAAAATAAAAGCGGCCGGAAGGATAATGACCAGGTACCTGCAGAGAGAGACGATCAATGAGGCAGTTCCTCTGCCAAGTCCCTCCAGTGCACCACATGCTGTGACGGATACAGAAGAGATCAGGAAACCTGCACAGATGATTCGGAGTGCTGTTTTGCCTGCGGCAATTGTTTGAGGATTTGTGGTAAACATGCCGATCAGCTGTCCCGGAATTGTCAGGCAGATGATTGTTCCGATCAACATGATCACACCACTCATGCCAAGTGTGACGAAGTAGATTTTTTTTACACGTTTATGTTCACCGGCACCATAGTTGTATCCGATGACCGGGCGCATGCCCTGTACAATCCCGCTTGCCGGAAGATACAGGAAAGTCTGCAGTTTGTAGTAAATTCCCAGAATCACCACATAACTCTGGGAATAGGCTGCCAGAAGTCCATTCAGTGCAGAAACCAGGACAGAAGGAAGTGCAAGATTCAGTGCTCCCGGGATACCGACAGAGTATAATCTTGCTGCCAGAGCCATGTCCGGATGGAGATGTCTGCGGCTGAGTTTTACCTGGATTGGCTGCATTTTGTAAATGATCAGATAGAAAACAAGATTGAATAACTGACCAAGTCCGGTTGCCAGTGCAGCGCCTTCAATACCCAGTGCCGGGAACGGACCAAGGCCAAAGATCAGCAGCGGATCAAGAATGATATTGGAAACACAGCCGACCAGAAGCCCGATCATCGTAATCTTCATTTTGCCAACGCCCTGGAAGATCTTTTCGTAAGCAAGGTTAAGCGTATTTATCGTTGCAAACAGAAAAACAATTGTAGAATAACGGATTCCAAGGTCAATGACATCTGCATCACCAGTAAAAAGTGCCAGAAATCCAGGCATCACAAGGATACAACCGATTGTCAGAATTACACCATGCAGACCGGACAATGCAAGCCCGTGTGTGGCTGCTTTGCTGGCAGTCTCTCTGTTTCCGGCACCAAGACAGATGGCAATCTGTGAACTGATACCAATTCCAAAACCAATCGCAATCGCATTGGCGAAGTTTTGGACAGGAAAAACAAGCGACAGCGCGGTCATGGCATTTTCACTGATCTGTGCGACAAAGAAACTGTCCACGATATTGTACAGAGAATTTACGAGCATCGAAATGACCATTGGCAGGGCCATGGACATGATCAGCGGAAAGACCGGCTTTTCTTTCATAAATGTGTCGTTCATAGAAACTCCTTTCAAATAAAAACATCTGCAAGTGCCGGTATTTCTGAAAAATCTGTATCGGCGGAGCAGACATAAAAAAACGCCGCACAACTACCGCAATGGGTAATTGTGTGGCGAAAAATGGTTGGACCAGAAAAATCCACACTATGTTTTGGAAATTAAAATGGTTGTAAACATGAAAGAACAAAATCGTTGTTTACAGACACAGATTGTAGCATATAAATAAGAAGAACGTCAATAAGAAGATTGTACAAAAAGGAGATATCCGACCTCATTTGGATGGTCAGGTATCTCCTTCCGTCAAATCTCCAGATCATCGGATCTTCTGATTCGTCCATGGATTTCGCTGCTGGAGGGTGATCTCTTTTGAAACGTATGGGTGGAGTAATGTATTAAATATAAACGGAATCGTTCGCAGATTATTGTATACAACTCTGTACAACTGGCCTTCTTGCGGGGATTTCAACAATGTGCTACACTAAAGTATGATTTGAAATGATGAGGATGAAAATGAATTAAGAAGAAAGGAAGCAGGTGTTTCGAAGGAAGGAAACACGCGGAAAGTAGAATATTATGAAAACACTTCTTACATTACAGCTCACGATCTTTCTCCTCGTAGCTGTAGGATTTTTGATGAAAAAAATACATATCATCGGACCACAGGGGCAAAAAAACATCAATGACCTTGTTATTTATCTGATCCTGCCGTGTAACATTCTTCATGCATTTACGCAGAGTGCGGCAGATGGAAATTTTATGAAATATCTGGAAATCCTTCTTATATCCATAGGCATCCAGGTATTCTGTGTGATTTATGGAAAAGTGATGTTCCGCAAAGAACCGGAGGGACGATATAAATGTCTACAGTATGGAACCATCTGCTCGAATGCAGGATTTCTTGGAAATCCGATCGCAGAGGGAATTTATGGCGCAGAAGGTCTGGTGCTTGCCAGTGTTTATCTGATTCCACAGAGAATCATGATGTGGTCCTCCGGGTTGGCTGTTTTTTCCGGAAGCAGTGATAAGATGAAAACACTGAAAAAAGTCGTAACCCATCCGTGTATTCTGGCATGTGTTCTTGGAATTATTCTGATGGTTACGGGACTTCCACTGCCACTTGGACTTGACGGTGCAGTAACGGCAGTCGGAAACTGCAACACTGCTATGTCCATGATGGTCATTGGCATGATCCTGGCTGACATCGATCTCAAAGATTTCTGGGACTGGACAGTCGTGAAATATACGGTTCACAGACTGGTCGTTATTCCGGTGGTCGTTTATATTATATGTAGTTTTCTTCCATTGAATAAAACAGTTCTTGGTCTTTGTGTGCTTCTGGCAGCAATGCCGGCGGGTGCGACAACCAGTATCCTCGCAGAGAAATATCAGGTCGATTCTCCGTTTGCAACGAAGATGGTTATTTTTTCCACGCTGCTGTCATTGCCGACGATCTGTCTGTGGAGTATCTTCCTGCAGTAGGAGAAGTAGAAGAGAATTTGTAATAATGCATAGAGTTCTATATATGGATATGCTAAAATAGAACAAAAGGGAGAGGCAGGTGGAAACCTTAAGCTTGAAAAATATGCTGGATGAAATATTTGCAGGGTTACTTTCATTTACAGAAGATGCCGGAGCTGATTGTGCCAGTGCTCAATGAGATATTTGGAACAAATTATCCACTTGATGTTCCGTTGGAACAGCTACGAAATGAACACCAGACGCTGAATGGTGAAAAAATTACTGATTCATACTTCAGAATTGGAAAAAAGGTTATCATTTCGAATGCCAGAGTACAGGTGACTAGAAAATGGTGATCCGAATGGTGGAGTATGATTTTGCAATCAGCATTGAAAACGTGAAAAAAGAAAATTAATAAAAGTGAAACAGCGATAATCATATTTGGAATATCCCAGTTCTTCATCCAGTTCCTGATCAAGGGCGCCTTCCAAAATGATAGACATCATATCCCGCATAATGGAATTAACATCTGTTCCATCTTTTACTTTTACATTGTTTTCTTTCAGGTAGTTTCCCATGAGTTCTCTAAGCGCTGCTTTTTGTGGTGAATCCTTTTTTCTTGCCATAAAATAAACCTCCAAACTGAGTAATTCTATCTTACATCAGTTTGAAGGTTTACACAAACTTTGGGATACTCCCCCTGCATCAATTGTTCACCTATAAAGTGAATCTAATGTAAGCAGCAAAACATCTTCATCAGATAATGAGTTGAACCAATCTGTATATCCTGATAGAGAAAAGAAAATATATTTTGAAATTTTGTATTTATTGGATATAAGAGTTCCTCTTCTGACCAAGGTTTCATAAATACCCTTGTCAATTTTTTCGTTTTTGAACTTACATTCGCCAATAACTGCTTTTTTATCTATATCAGATAAGGCAACGATATCTATATCGGCAGATTGTGCTCGTATATAACCGTTTTTATCTGTAATATTTTCTACACCCCACCAGGTTCCGACTGAAGTAACGAAACAACCATATGCACCGACTATTCCCTGATTCAGAGTATAGTATCGGCACATTTCTTCAAATACAGAACCCATAAATGAATGTAAGAATGGTTTGACAGCTTTTTGATAATAAAGTGCACCTTGTCCCATTTCAATTACACTGGTTGCTTTTGGGATAAATTCGTACCAGAATTTGAACATATAATCTTTTAGAACATATTGAGTTTTCTTTTTGTTTTTTTCCTCTGTGATACATTTCTTTTTTTCAATTAACCCAACACTGATTAATTTTTCTAATGAGTATAAGACAGTTGGCTCTTTCTCGTTAATTTTTCCGGAAATGGTATTAAGTGTATTTACTCCGGAGGCAATCTGTTCCACAATATTATTTACGAGTGATATATCAGAAAATTCCTGTGTCAGTAAGTTTCTGGTTTCATCATATAAATAACCATCTGTCCTGAAAAATAATCTTATAATGTTCTCGTCAATGTTTTTTTTCGGATCGATCATGGAAAGATATTTTGCAACACCGCCAGTAATGCCATAGCAGATTGCTTTATCTTCGTTTGAATAGTTAGGAACAAATTTGGCTGAATCTAAATAATTAAATGATTCTAATTTTATCTGTGAATCACGTCTTCCAAATAAAGGACTTTTTTCACTGAGCACTTTATTTTCCATAAAGCTTAATGCTGAACCACATAAAATTATTTTCAGATTTTTGTCATTCCAAATCGTATCTATATATTTCTGCAGAATAGATAAAAGAGAGTCATCTTTTTCAGCCCAGTATGGCAATTCATCTATTACAAGTACTATCTTATCATTAGCTATATTTTTATCAATAAAATCAAAAACAGCTTCTATACTGTTAAAACTGATGTTTTCAATTCCGGGCATGAATAAATCTAACACTTGTTTGGAAAATAGCTCCAGATTTCTGGCTTTTCCGATTTTTGTTGCCGTATAAAATACAGTTTTTTTATCTTTGACGAATTCGGTAATAAGAGTAGACTTTCCAATACGTCTTCGCCCATAGATAACGGTCATGCCAATGCCGTCTTTGGCATAAAATTCCTCTAACGATGCCAGCTCTTGTTCTCTTCCTACAAACATATGAATAGCCTCCTTTTATTTAAAATAGTTTTATTAAAATTTATTTTATTAAAATTTATTTGAATAAAAACAAGATAGCACATATTATTATATATTACAAGTAGTTTTTGCAGTTTTATTATTGAAAATCCATTTGGCGGAGGGAGAATGCAGGAGAACGTGAGACATTTACAAAAGATTTGACAGATAGTGTATAATAAGACCACTTGGAATGTTTTATGTGAAGGAGCAGTAGATGGATATCTATCAGATCTTGACGGAATACAATAATCCGTGGTCAAGCCGGGAAATCTTTTGTTTCTCGTGTATTATGGTGATCGCGGTTATTCTTATGATTTATTTATTACGTAAGGAAAAAATGAATAAGCTCCAGGCGGTAGCGATTCTGGCAGAACTGGTCTTTCTTGGGATTGTGTTTGGTTCTACAGTATTTACAAGGACGGGTTCGGTCCGGCAGTATGAACTGATTCCATTCTGGTCATGGAGTGCCATACTCAGGTACCATGATATGGAATTGCTGAAGGAGAATCTGCTGAATTGTATTTTGCTTTTACCGGCGGGAGCGTTGCTGCCGCTGATCATGAACCGGAAGGTGAAATGGCAGGAGGCGCTGGTATTTGGCGTGCTGATATCAGCCACAATAGAAACGAGCCAACTGATCACAATGCGTGGATTGTTCGAATGGGATGACATGATTCACAATGGATTGGGGTGCATGGTTGGTGCGGTTCTTGTGAATTGGATGATTGGATTTTTTGGAAAAAAGGACGAAAGATAAACTTTCCCCTATCCCCCCCACAGGCTTGTGGCGGGGACTTTTTTTTTATATACTAAAAGAATACTATTTTAGGCGGAGAAAATAATTATGACTGACTTGAAAAATGAAATTCATGACTACTGGACGAATCGTGCCAGGGGTTATTCGGAATATAATCAGCAGGAGATGGCGGATGCGAGACGAACGATGTGGAGGGACAAACTCCTTGTTTTGCTGGGAAATCAGTTTCCAGAGCGGGAACCACGTGAGATTAAGATCCTTGATGTGGGAACGGGTCCTGGATTTTTTGCGATCCTTCTTGCGGAGGCCGGCTATCAGGTGACTGCGATTGACTATACAGAAGAAATGTTGAAGGAAGCACAGCAGAATGCCGGTGGATTAGCGGAGTGTATAGTGTGGAAAACCGGCGATGCACAGGCACTTGATGTGGAGAACAACTGCTTTGATGTGGTTGTGACGCGAAACGTGACCTGGAATCTGCCAAGACCGGATCTGGCATATAAAGAATGGCTTCGTGTGCTGAAACCGGGCGGAGTTCTCTATAATTTTGATGCAGACTGGTATGGACATTTATATAATGAAGAGAAACGCAGCGGATACGAGAAGGATCGTCAGCAGACAGAAGCGCAGAATGTAGAAGACTACTACAGTGGTACGGACATTGAGAAGATGGAAGAGATTGCGCGTCAGGTTCCGTTAAGTCGTCTGGAACGTCCGAAGTGGGATCTGGATACGATGAAAAAAACTGGTTTTCTGGATGTTTTTTGTGATGAAAATGTCTGGAAAGAGGTCTGGACGGAAGAAGAGATCATTAACAATAGTTCTTCTCCAATCTTCCTTTTAAGTGGACGCAAAAGAGAGGCTTTTCATCTGAAAAACATTACGGTTGAGCCTGGTGAAAAATGGAATGGCGAGCTGGAACTGGCGAATGGAGAACTGCGTTTTCCGGCAACGGTGCTTCATGGACATGGAACAGGTAAGACGATGCTGATTACTGCCGGTGTGCATGCCGGGGAGTATGTGGGAATCCAGGCGGCGATCGAGCTTTCACAAAAGCTTAAGATTGAGAAGGTCACTGGTACGATCATTATCGTGAAGGTGCTGAACCGTCCGGCTTTTGAGGCGCGTAATGGAAGTATGGGGCTGGCGGATGCAAAGAACCTGAACCGTGAATTTCCGGGAAACCCGGATGGTACGGAGATGGAACGTCTGGCATGGGCGGTTTCGCAGGAGCTGCAGCCGGTGGCTGATCTTTATATTGATCTGCACAGTGGAGATGATTATGAGAAGCTGACTCCGTATGTGTATTATGCGGGAGCTGCACCGGAGGATGTGGTTAAGGTTTCTCGTGAGATGGCGGAGCAGGTGGATGTGCCATATATGGTAAAGTCCAACGTGGCTTCGGGTGGTTCGTATAATTATGCGGCTTCGCAGGGAATCCCGAGTATCCTGATCGAGCGTGGCGGCATGGGCGACTGGAATTATGAGGAGGTCCGTTCGACTCGAAGAGACGTCCGGAATATTCTGTGTCACATGGGAATCTATCAGGGATTGAAGGATTTTCGTACGTATTATCCGCTCGAGGTGGCAGATGTGCGCTATCAGGATGCGGAAGAAAACGGGCTCTGGTATCCGTTTAAAAAGGTCGGTGACATGATCCAGGAGGGCGATATCCTGGGTGAAGTCCGTGACTATGAAGGCAAGGTTAAGGAAGTCAGTGAGGCGGAGTTTGACGGGGTGATCCTGTATCAGACGGGCACGCTGCAGGTGGTTGGAAATGGTCCGATGGTGACCTATGGACGTATTGTAAGCCGCTATGATGAGCGCAAAGAGCGTATCGTTAACTACTGGGAAAAACGCAGCGACAGCTTTCTGGAACAGAGGCGTGCGGAGCTTCACAGTGCGATGGCGGACCGCTGGATGAAGGAGATCCAGGCACAGCTTCCTGATGATAATAAAAAGCTTCGCATCCTGGATGTTGGATGTGGAGCAGGATTTTTTACGATTCTTCTGGCAAAGGCTGGCCATCAGGTGACAGGTATTGATCTGACACCGGATATGATCAAGAATGCAAAGCAGCTGGCAGAAGAGGAGCAGGCAGAGTGTGAGTTTGCAGTGATGGATGCGGAGAATCCGGAGTTCCCGGATGGCACATTTGATGTGATCGTTTCCAGGAATCTGACCTGGACATTGCCGCACGTAAAGCATGCATATGGAGAGTGGCTTCGTGTGCTGAAAAAGGGCGGCGTGCTGCTGAATTTTGATGCGAATTATGGAATTACAGACTTCTCGAATGTGGAAGATTTGCCGGAAAATCATGCCCACAATATGCTTGGAAACGAGATGATGCGTGAGTGTGAGGAGATCAAACGGCAGCTTCCGATCAGTTCTTACAGTCGTCCGGCATGGGATCTGGAGACGCTGGGAGCGATGAGTCTGAAGGAGTTCCATGTGGATCTGGGCATCAGCAGCAGGATCTATCTTGAGAAAGATGAGTTCTATAATCCGACACCGCTGTTTATGCTGAGGACGGTAAAATAATATGGATTTAAAACAATTACAGTATTTTGTAGTATGTGCACAGACGGGTTCTTTCAGTGATGCGGCGAAGGTTCTTTATTCTACGCAGCCGAGTGTGAGTAAGGTGGTCAAAGCACTGGAGGATGCGCTTGGAATGCAGCTTTTTGAGCGGCTTCCAAGGGGAATCAGGTTGACTGTGCAGGGGCAGAAGGTATATCGATATGCGTGCAGGATCACTAATGAGATCGATGCACTGGAGAATATGGCGTCGCACGGAATGACAAAATGGATCCGTGTTTCGCTGAACCCGAGCTCCTGGTTTGCGAATCAGTTTGTGGATTTTTATAACGAAACTTATGAGAAAAATTATCATTTTCAGCTGACTACTGCAGGTGTCCGGAGCGTTATGGATCGTGTCAGGGACTACGTGGATGACATTGGTTTTGTTTATATACTGAGCCAGCAGAAGGAGAATTTTTTGCATGAAATATCCCGGAATAAGCTGCAGTTTGTTCCGATGTATGAGACGGATGTGGTGTTCTATCCGGGAAAAGAGACGGAGCTTTGTGACTCTGGTAAGAGCAAAGTTGAGCTGAAAGATCTGGATGGAGTCCGGTTTATTCAGAATTATCAGGATGAATTTTTTGACATTGGTTCTGTGCATGAAGAGTCTTTTCAGTGGAAGGATATCGACATTTCCGTGCTGACCAACAGTGATTATATTATGGAAAAGATGCTGAAAAACAGCAGGGTTTCCAACGTGAGTGGAAGCTATCTTTCAGAGAATAAAACGGGTACAACACCAGGAATTCCTCTGGATATGGGGGACAGCAAGGTGCTCTTCGGTTATATTGTTCATAAAGGAGAAAAAATTGACGAAAGTGTACAGGAACTGATTGATTTTTTGGTGGCACGACTACATAAAAGTTAAAACAGACTTATTCCATAATGTGCAAGAGATATTCCCTTTTGGAATAGCACATAACCCTCCCTGGGGGTTGTGTGCTTTTTTTTGATTTGTTAGACTTTATTTAACGAATTAATGTGCGGATAATTTGATTTATTTCAGACAGACATAAAGGAGTACTCATGATTAAATACATTTTTAAAAGGCTTCTTCAGTTGATTCCGATCTTAGTCGGGATCACTTTTTTGTCTTTTGCCATGATGCGTCTGGCAGGCGGCGATGCTGTCACGTATATGTATGAGAATGCAGGTTCGGCAGTTTCTCAGGAAGTGATTGACGAGACAAGAAAAGAATATGGTCTCGACCAGCCGTTTCTTGTTCAGTATGCAAAGTGGTTTGCGGGAATGGCAACTGGAGATATGGGAAAGAGTTACGTATCCAGGAGGGATGTCTATGAAACTTTCATAGAGAAACTTCCGGCGACGATCATGCTCACAATATCTTCTGTACTGCTTACAATGCTGATCGCAATTCCACTCGGCATTCTTTCAGCGGTACAGCATAATAAATGGAGCGATTACCTGATACGTTTCTTAAGTTTTATTGGAAATTCCATGCCAAATTTTTTTGTAGCACTGGTGTTGATGTATTTTCTTTCTATTAAACTGGGATGGTTTCCGGTTATTACAACAGAGAATAAATTACAGAGTCTGGTGCTTCCGACGCTGACGCTCGCAATCTCCATGGCATCCAAATATACCAGACAGGTGAGGGCAACGATCCTTGAAGAACTGAATAAGGACTATGTGGCCGGAGCAAAGGCAAGAGGTGTGAGAGGAAGTGTAATTATATGGAAGAATGTTATGAAATCTTCCATGCTCACGATCATTACCCTGCTGGCTTTATCAATAGGAAGCCTTTTGGGTGGAACCACGATTGTTGAAACAATTTTTATGTGGGATGGCGTTGGTAAAATGGCAGTAGATGCGATCACCATGCGAGACTATCCGATCATTCAGGCATATGTGGCATGGATGGCGATTATTTATGTGGTTGTAAATCTGATCACGGATATCATTTATCATTACCTGGATCCTCGAGTAAGATTAGGAGGTGACAGAGCATGAGATGTATAAATAACACAGATAAAAATGTTACTGTCCGAAAACAGAAAATCCGCAAAAATCATGTCAGAGAAAAACTGATCTTTTTTACAATGCTGGCACTGATCCTGCTTCTTGCAGCAGCTTTTGTCCGGAAACTCTGTCCATATGATCCGGATGTACAGGATCTTCTGATGGCACAGAAGCCACCCAGTGCAGAACATATACTGGGAACCGACCGTTATGGAAGAGATATGTTTTCGCGTGTACTGGTGGGAAGTACGACCAGTATTTATGCAACTCTGCTTCTTGTAGCAATCATTACTGTGCTTGGAACTGTGATTGGTATCATCTGCGGATGGTGCGGGGGAATCCTTGATACAGTGCTGATGCGCATATCCGATCTTTTTCTTGCATTCCCAAGTCTTGTTTTTGCTCTTGCAGTAGCAGGTGTACTCGGTGGTGGTATTCAGAATGCAATCATAGCTCTGGCGGTGATCGGCTGGCCAAAGTTTGCCAGACTTGCCCGGGGACTGACTCTTGCACAAAAAGATTCGCCGTATCTGATGGCAGTGAGACTGTCAGGAAGCATTACACCCAAGATTATGTTCAAACATATCTTACCGAATATTGCAGGTCCGATACTGGTCACATCTGTACTTGATATTGGAACTATGATGATGGAACTTGCAGGGCTTTCCTTCCTTGGACTTGGTGTACAGCCTCCGATGGCAGAGTGGGGAAGCATGATCAATGATGGAAGAAGTATGCTTCAGATATCACCATGGATGGTGCTTGCACCGGGACTTGCCATATTTATAACCGTTATGATATTTAATCTCCTTGGAGATACACTGAGAGATTTTATGGATCCAAAAGAAAGAGCAAAGAGATAAGCATATAAAGAAAGGAAACAACTATTATGAAGAAGAAATTAATTGCAGCGATTCTTACAGGAGCAATGCTGGTGGCAGGAATGTCCACAGGTGTATGGGCAGAGAGTGAAAAGTCATTCGTGTATGGAACAACCGGATACAGCGAGGAGATGGGAGATGCCGGATTAAATCCACATGATAATTATTCCGGCTGGAGTGCACTTCGCTATGGAGTAGGTGAAACACTGTTTAAATACAATGACAACATGGAAGTAGAGCCATGGCTTGCAACCGATTATGAATTTGTGGATGACACAACAGTAAAGATCACACTCCGCGATGGTGTACAGTTTTCCAGCGGACGTACCATGGATGCGGAAGCGGTTAAGGAATGTCTGGAAGACCTGATCGCAGTTCATGATCGTGCACCTTATGATCTCAAGATCGATCATATTGAGGCAGACGGCCTGACGCTTACTATTTATACGGTGGAGCCATGTCCGGCAATCATCAATTACCTTGGAGACCCATATGGAGCGATCATTGACATGGATTATGGAATTCAGGGCGAGGGCGGTTCTGCCAATGTTGCCGGAACTGGTCCATACATTGCTGCAAACGTCACTCCAACCCAGATCGATCTGGTCAAGAATGACAATTACTGGGGTGGTGATGTAAAGGTAGACAAAGTTACGGTGAAGTCCTTTGCAGACGGAAGTGCGCTGACAGCAGCATTACAGACCGGGGATATTCAGGGAACATATGGACTGCAGTATGACAACTATGCTTTGTTCGAAAATAATTCGGACTATACGATCAATTCCTGTGCGACCAGCCGATGCTTTTTTGGACAATTTAATATGGAATCTGAGACAATGAAAGACCAGAACGTCCGCAAAGCAGTTGAGATGGGAATCGACAAAGACGGATTCTGTTCTGTGATCATGCAGGGACGTGGAGTTCCGGCAAAAGCAGCATTCCCGAGCAGCTTTTCTTATGGAAATGATGCAGTGGAAACCGTTTCCTATGACCCGGATGGTGCAAAGAAACTCCTTGAAGAGTCGGGATGGACAGACACTGACGGTGATGGATATGTAGACAAGGACGGACAGAAGCTCAGTATCAACTGGCTGACTTATCCGACCCGTCTGGAACAGCCGAAGCTTGCTGAGTATGCACAGGCTACGTTGAAAGATATCGGAATTGATGTAGTTGTAAACAATACATCTGACCACATGACAATTGCAAAGAGTGGAGATTTTGATGTATATGTAAGCTCAACAACTACAGCACCGACCGGTGATCCGGAATACTTCTTTACCAGTACAGTTACAGGTGCCAAAAACTATGGAAAATATCAGAATGAAGAAGTAACAAAGTTGACAGACCAGCTTCATCAGACTTTCGACAAAGATGAAAGAGCAAAGCTTGCAGTAGAACTCCAGCAGGATATCCTGGATGATGATGCATTCTTTTTCGTATCACATTTGAACATGGGAATCGTGACAAAATCAAATGTTACAGGAATGGCAGCACATCCATGTGATTATTATGAGATCACTGCAGATCTGGATGTAGAGTAAATTTTATGGTTGTTTGCAGCAGCTAAATTCTGAGGAGAATGATTGATTATGAGTTCATTGCTTCGTGTAGAGCATGTGACAATTTCTTATAATGGAAAACCGGTGGTCCAGGACGTAAGTTTTGAACTGAAGCAGGGCGAGATTCTGGGGATCGTAGGTGAGTCTGGAAGCGGCAAAAGTACGATCATAAAAGCAATCATGGGACTTCTGGGAGAAGAAGGTCTGGTTACAAGAGGCGATATCTGGTACAAAGGTGAAAATCTTACAGACATGAGCGAAAAAAAACTTCGTAAGCTTCTGGGAACAGAGATCGGAATGGTATTTCAGGACTGTAAAGCCGCATTATGTCCTGTACGGACGATTGGAGCACAGATATACGAAGCAGTGTCTGAACATGAGAAAATCAGCAAAAAGGAAGTACGGAAACGTGCAGGAGAGATTATGAAAAAAATCGGTCTGGATGACAGTGACCGTGTGCTGGACAGCTACCCGTTTGAACTTTCGGGTGGAATGAACCAAAGAGTGGGAATCTGTACGGCCATGATCCTGCATCCGAACCTGCTTCTTGCAGATGAGCCTACCAGTGCGCTGGATGTGACCGTGCAGAAGCAGGTGGCAGAAGAACTTCTGTTTATGCGCAAAACATACAATACCGCGATGATTCTTGTAACTCATAATATCGGTGTTGTAAGGATGATGGCAGACAGAATACTGGTGCTTCAGAACGGACAGGCAAGGGAGTATGGAGAAACTGAGGCTGTTCTGGATCATCCGAAAGATCCGTATACAAAGAAACTGATGAGTTCGGTGCTTCATCTGAAGCGGGCAGAGAATCAGGAGGTGCGTTGAAATGACAGACATTATCCTGAAAGCTGAGCATCTCAAAAAAGTATTTATATCAGGAAAAAAGTCCATGACTGCAGTGGATGACGTAAGCTTTGGGCTGGAACGGGGAGAATGCCTTGGAATTGTAGGTGAGTCTGGTTCCGGCAAAAGCACGATTGCCAGGATGCTCACACATCTGGAGCCGGTGACAGATGGGCAGATTTTCCTTAAGGGAAAGGACATCACCCATGCCAGAGGGAAGACTCTGCGTGATATTTACCAGGATATACAGATGGTCTTTCAGATGCCGATGGAATCGTTTGACCCGCGACGTACGCTGGGTGATGGAATTGGGGAAAGTCTCCGGAATATGGGGATAAGCCACAGGGAAACTCGTGAAAGAGTGGAAAATCTTCTGGAAAAGTGCGGGTTGGAAAAGGAATTTGCTGACCGTTATCCTCATCAGGTCAGCGGAGGTCAGTGCCAGAGAGCTGCGATTGCCAGGGCTCTTGCAGTAGATCCGGAAATCCTGATTTGTGACGAAGCAACCAGTGCACTGGATGTAACCGTGCAGAAACAGATACTGGAACTTCTGATTGAACTGAAAGAGAAGGAAAATTTGTCATTTCTGTTGATCTGTCATGATCTTGCACTGGTACAGGCACTTTGTGACAAAGTTCTGGTTCTTTATCATGGAAAGACAGTAGAATACGGAAGTCCGGATGAGATCATTGATCATCCGAAAATGGATTATACGAAGAGACTGATTGAGTCGGTTTTATAGGGCAATTACTATAATAAGTAGCAAATAATAGTTGGAGGGCAGGAACTATGGTAGTCAATGTTTTTCTGTTTGATGATTTTGAAGTGATGGATGCGTTTGGTCCGGTGGAGATTTTGGGGCGTGTACCGGAGCATTTCTATGTGCGTTTTATTTCTCTGCGCGGGGGTCTGATCACAGGAAAACAGGAAATAAAAATTTGGACAGAACCGCTGAATCCGGTGGAGATTGAGGATATTTTCCTGATCCCGGGCGGAACGGGAGTTAAGAGCTTTCTTCATATGGAGGGAGAAAATGGCCAGCAGCTGCTGAAACAGGCGGTGGAGGAGGCATCTTTTTGCATGATGGTCCAGAATGCCTCTGCGCTGTTGGCAAGGACGGGGCTTTTGTTCCACAGACAGGTGGCCGATTATGCGTATGATGAAAACTGGAAGAGGATGTTTACGGTTGGAATTGATTACATAGACGGTGAGAAATGGATTTCTGATGGAAAATATTATTCCTGTAGTACGACGGTGGCTGCAATGGATATGACGCTTGCTCTGATCAGTGATAATCTGGATGTTTCTGTTGCAGAAAAGATTGCAGAAGAGATTGGATATTCCTGGGACAGCAGTTTCTGAGCGGAGTGTGTGAGAGATTATAAAAAAAGTACTTCCCGCGGATTTGGAAGTACTTTTTTTATGGGTTGAATTGAATGTGCATCAATATGTGGAGGTCATGCACTTTATTTGGGAGATAACACAGTTCTTTGTGTTGTTTATATTTTAACAAAACAGGGGGTAAAAACAAGCCTCCCGGGGGGATTATTACCTATGAAAAAAAGAACGTTATTCATGCTGTATATGAATATATAGATATCCCCCCCGGGCGGTTGTTGACACTTTGACACAGTGATAAAATACAGTTAATTACGAGGTGCGCGCCGAATAAAATAAAGTTTTCACAGGGAAAGGAAGTATATCTATGCATATACCTGAGAACTATTTAAGTCCGTCAACATGTGCGGTAATGACGGCAGCCATGCTTCCGGTATGGGGATATTCGATCAATAAGATCAGAACGGAGATACCTAAGGCAAAGATGCCGTTACTGGGAATTGGCGCAGCATTTTCATTTCTTGGAATGATGTTTAATGTACCGCTTCCGGGAGGTACGACAGGACATGCGGTAGGTGGAACTCTTATCGCAATTCTTACAGGCAGTCCGGCGGCCGGGTGCATATCGGTATCCATTGCGTTGCTGATCCAGGCACTGCTTTTTGGAGACGGTGGAATTCTTGCATTTGGAGCAAACTGTTTCAACATGGCTTTTGTACTGCCGTATCTAGGATTTTTTCTGTATCAGTTACTTCTGAAAAAGACAGGCAAGCGTAAACTTAGCGCTGCGATTGGTGCATATGTAGGAATCAATGCAGCGGCATTCTGTGCAGCTGTTGAATTTGGAATTCAGCCATTGCTGTTTAAAAATGTAGCAGGTCAGGCGCTGTATTGTCCATATCCGTTAAGTGTGTCCATACCGGCAATGATGGTCGGACACATTACGTTATTTGGCCTGGCAGAGATTGTATTAACAGTAGTTGTATTGGCTTTTGTAGAAAAAGTTTCACCTGCAGCACTGGACAATGTTCCGGAGAAATCTTCGTTCAAACCACTGTACATATTAATTGGAGCACTTATCGTTCTGACACCGATCGGACTTCTCGCAACAGGTACTGCCTGGGGAGAATGGGGCGTGGATGAGATGGCGACACTTGTCAGTGGCGGCACTCAGTTGGGATATACTCCGTCTGGTATGGAGAGTGGATTTGAGCTTTCAACACTGTTCCCAGATTATTCGATGACAGGTATGCCAGAATGGACAGGATATATTCTGTCAGCAGTTGTTGGAGTAGCTCTTCTGGTAATTTTCTTCAAAATTATTTCTTCTCTTATGAAGGATAAAGTTGATTTTAAAAAGAAAGCAGCATAATTAATAATGAACGATTACAGAACAGAAAAAACAGAAATTCCTGAATGGATGTGCCAGCAGGAAGAATATACTCCGTCGAAGGATAAAGAAGCATTTTTGACTAAGAGCACAAAGTCTGTTTTGTCTGTACTTGGAAAGCTAAGATTTCATGAAGGGAAGGATGGCAGATTTTCTGCTACTCCTTCTCTTAAATTATTTTATACGCTAATATATATTATACTGACAGCATCTGCGAGAAATTATTTATTTGTATTGATCATGTGTGCAGCAGTAACTGTCAGACTGGCATTTTTTCCGGCAGCAGCAATACGGCAGGTTTTAAGTGAAACAGCAGGTGCAGTAATGATTTCTGTGTTTCTTCTTTTGCCGGCAGTTTTTATGGGGAATCCTCAGACACTGGCGAATATTACAGCCAGGGTGTATGTATCGGTAACTTTGGTTGGAATATTGTCGGCTGGGACATCCTGGAATAAACTTACAGCCAGTATGCGAACTTTCCGGATTCCGTCACTGTTTATTTTTACACTGGATATTACGCTGAAATATATTTCTGTTCTTGGAGAAATCTGCGTGGATATTCTGACATCTGTCGGGCTCAGATCGGTGGGAAAAAACCCGGACAAGGCAAAATCTTTTTCCGGAGTACTTGGAATCACATTCCTGAAATCCAGTGAGATGTCAGAAGAAATGTATGCGTCTATGTGCTGCAGGGGATTCACAGGAGAATATCAGATGAGCAAGAAGTACAGACTTTGTTTGCAGGATGTTTTGGGTATTCTGATGATGGTGTGTGGTATTTGCCTGTTTTTATATTTGAATGTAAATATGTAGTCCGAGATTTTTAAAGAAAGGGAAGAAGCATGATCACACTTGAAAAAGTATGTTTTGCATATGAACATGAAGTTGCACTTCGATATGTGAATCTTCATATCGAAAAGGGAGAGTCACTGGTAATTCAGGGACCGAATGGATGCGGCAAATCAACGCTTATCAAATTATTGAACGGGATTATTTTTCCATCAGAAGGGCATTATTTATATAAAGGCCATGAGATTACAGAAAAAGCGCTGAAAGACAGGCAGTTTGCAAAGTGGTTTCACCAGCAGATGGGATATGTTTTTCAGAACGCGGATACACAGCTGTTTTGCGGAAGCGTGGAAGAGGAAGTTGCGTTTGGACCGATTCAGATGGGGCTTTCGGAGGCAGAAGTCAGGGAGAGAACAGAGGATTGTCTTCGTCTGTTTGGAATTGAAAAGCTTAGAGAAAGACCACCGTATCATCTGAGCGGAGGTGAGAAGCGAAAGGTTTCTCTTGCATGTATTCTTTCCCTGAATCCGGAGGTGTTGATCCTGGATGAGCCGCTTGCCGGTCTGGATGAGAAGACGCAGGATATGCTTCTGGATTTTCTTAAAAACTTTCATAATGCAGGAAAAACGCTGATCACGATCACACACAATCGCCAGCTTGCGGAAAATCTGGGAACGCGTTTTGCAGTTATGAATGAAGAGCATGAATTGAAAGTATTATAACTGTTCAGAAGGTAGTAATATTATAAAAAAAGGTACTTCCCGCGGATTTGAAAGTACTTTTTTTATGGGTTGAATTGAATGTGCATCAATATGTGGAGGTCATGCACTTTATTTGGGAGATAACATAGTTGTTTGTGTTGTCTCTATTTTAACAAAATGGAGGGGGAAAACAAGCCTCCTGGGGGGATAATCCTGCCTGTAAGCATCCCCAGACACAGTCGTAGGGGAGGTGTGGCGCAGAAGATAATCTGCAAATGAGAAAAATTGCGAATGCGGTCACAAATATAGAGCAGAGATAATCTACAAATGGGAAAAATTGCAAATGCGGTCACAAGTATAGAGCAGAGATAATCTACAAATGAGAATAATTGTGAATGCAGTCACTGGTTCGGAGGGGAAGATAATCTGCAAATGGAAAAAAGTGCGAATGCAGTCACAAGTATAGAGCAGAGATAATCTACAAATGGGAAAAATTGTGAATGCGGTCACAAGTATAGCGCGGAGATAATCTACAAATGGGAAAAATTGCAAATGCGGTCACAAGTATAGAGCAGGAGATAATCTACAAATGAGAAAAAAAGGAAATGTGGTCACAAGTATAGCGCAGGGGTAATCTGCAAATGGGAAAAATTGCAAATGCAGTCCCCAGGACAGCTGTAGAAGGAAGGTACAGAGGGAAGCGTAATTCGACTCTGACAAAAACATATAAAAGACACCTGTTGACAATCATGGCTGGTATGGGTATGTTTAACATAATATATAGCAAGAATTCTCCTTCCTCTACAGGTGGGAGATGAATTGTAAAAAATAAAAAAGAACATTTGTTTGGCAACGCAATCCATGGTATAATAGAATCAGTCGATAAGATAAGGTAATTATTCAAAAAAGGGCTGGTTTTATGGAAAATATGGATCACAATGCACATTCAGTGTACTTGATGTATTATCACTTGATTATGGTGGTAAAATATCGAAGAAAAGTTATCAATGATCCAATTTCAGAAAGAGCAAAGGAAATATGGGAATATATTGCCCCACGGTATGGAATTGTTTTGGAGGAATGGAATCATGATATTGACCATGTGCATGTAATGTTTCGTGCACAGCCTAAAACGGAACTCAGTAAATTATCAATGCATATAAAAGTGCCAGCAGCAGGCTGCTGAAAAAAGAGTATCCGGAAATCCGGGAAAAACTTTGGAAAGAAGCATTCTGGAGCCAGAGTTTCTGCCTTTTGACGGCAGGAGGGGCGCCAGTAGAAGTGATCCGTCAATACATCGAAACCCAGGGAGAGAAAAAGAATTGAACATAGCATATCGTTTCCGGATTTATCCAACAGAAGAACAGAAGATACTCCTTGGAAAAACATTTGGCTGCTGTCGTTTTCTGTACAACCAGATGCTTAATGATAAGATCCAGGAGTATAAAAAGTCAAAAACGATGTTAAAGAATACACCAGCTATGTATAAAAAAACGTATTCATTTCTGAAAGAAGTTGATTCGCTGGCTCTGGCAAATGTTCAGCTTCATCTGGAGAAAGCATATAAGAACTTTTTTCGTGATCCGAAGGTTGGATTTCCGCGTTTCAAGTCAAAACATCATTCCAAAAACAGCTACACAACAAATGTGATCAACGGAAATATTCTGGTAGAAGGTAACCGGATCCGGCTTCCGAAATTAAAATGGATCTCCATGAAAAAACACAGGGAGCCTGCAGAAAACTGTCGTCTGAAATCAGTGACAGTCAGTATGGAGTCATCTGGAAAGTATTTTGCAAGCCTGCTGTATGAAGGATACAGCTGCGAAAACCAAGTAGCAGATAAGGATTACAGCAATGCAAAAATACTGGGGATTGATTATGCGATGCAGGGGATGGCAGTGTTTTCAGAAGAGA
>OLSC01001417.1_pt1 | contig 22396 bp, 19 predicted proteins | sample 1672881 | NCBI WGS metagenome assembly OLSC01 (sample SAMEA3136733, study PRJEB25190) | human gut metagenome | biome: human gut; feature: human-associated habitat; material: faeces | place: Austria | collected 2013
GCCTGCCGAACAAGGATGATGTGAAGCAGGGCGTGATTGCCTACAAGATCGCCTGCCACGCCGCAGACATCGCCAAGCACCACCCGCACGCGATGGATCGCGACAATGCGATTTCCAAGGCTCGCTTCGAGTTCCGTTGGCTCGACCAGTTCAATCTGTCCTACGATCCGGACACCGCCATCGCCTTCCACGACGATACCCTGCCCGCCGAGCCGGCCAAGATGGCGCACTTCTGCTCGATGTGCGGCCCGAAGTTCTGCTCGATGGCCATCTCCCAGAACATCCGCAAGGCATTCGGTGGCGAGGCCGCTCAGCAGCAAATCGTGAAGGAGGCTGCTGCAGGCATCGACTCCGAGGCACTGGCTACGGCCAAGGCCAATGTCGATAACGGCGTGGTGTCCGCCAACGTGCTCAGCCCCGAAGAAATCCTCGCCGGCATGGATGCGATGAGCGAAAAGTACACCGCCCAGGGCGGCAAGCTCTACTCCACCGCCCAGGAGTAAACCTCTCTGGCTCCCCTCTCTGAGGGGAGCCAATTATTATGCCCGGTGGTGTCTTAATTCGGGACGACGCTCGACTCGCTCGAAGGCGGTGCCGAAGTGTGCGCCATCTGGACCGAGGCCGTCGGAAGTCTCCAGGACCACGCCTTCGTTGAGCGCACGGCGCACGATGCCCACACGGGGCTTCAACGGCCACACATCATGCGGCACTTTGCGATAGAAATCCGTACCGACGAGCAACACGTCGCCCACATCGAACACTTCCTGACGCGGAAATGTGAGCTGTGTGGTGTGTCCGTTAGGCATTACGCCAAAATATGCGGTGCGTTCCGGTGATGCGCACCAAGACGCCGTCACGGCGCAGTACATCGTTATCAGCCATGCCTCCTCCCGAACATTTCATGAATCAATCGCAATCAGCAAACCTTCCCCGTCTCACCACAGGAGCGGCAAAACATCAAGGAAAACCGCTCCGAAAAACATCATGGGCCCCACTTAGAATGAACACTATGGCACAAATTGCAACATCTACACTTCCCGCTGTTCTCGCGATCTCCGGCTCCGACTCGTCCGGCGGTGCCGGCATGCAGGCCGATCTGAAGACCATGCTGGCCTGCGGCGTGTTCGGCATGAGCGCCATCACCGCGCTCACCGCACAGAACACCACCGGCGTGCGTTCCATTCAGGACACCAAACCGGACATTCTCGCCGACCAGATCAACATGGTGTTTGAGGATATTCCGCCGGTCGCGGTGAAAATCGGTATGGTGTCTGCCACTGACATCATCGACGTCATCGCTGAACGACTCACCTTCCATCACGCCACGAACATCGTGCTCGACCCGGTTATGGTGGCCACTTCCGGCGCCAATCTCATCAGTGACGATGCCATTGCGGCCTTGACCGGCAAGCTGTTCCCGATGGCCACGGTCGTGACTCCGAACATTCCCGAGGCCGAAGTGCTGACCGATACGCTGATTCGCGATCAGGAGGATATGGAGGCCGCCGCCCACCGCCTCGTGGAGCGTTATGGCTGTGCCGCGCTGGTCAAGGGTGGTCATGGCACCGAGGATGCCAACGATGTGCTTGCCGAGACGGATGGAACCGTGACCTGGTTTGATGGCGCGCGTATCAATAATCCGAACACGCACGGCACCGGATGCACGCTGAGCTCCGCCATCGCCTCGTATCTGGCGCTTGGCGACACATTGCCCAAGGCCATCAAGCATGCGAAGAAGTATCTGACCGGTGCACTGAAGGCCCAGCTGAATCTTGGCCACGGCTCCGGCCCGATGGATCATTTCTGGAAGTATCGCTGAGTCCTACTGGCTCTCCTCTCTGAGGGGAGCCAAGTAATAAAAGGAGAATTATGATTATTGACCGTAATGCCGTTACTCAGGAAGTGCCGATCGACCCGGAAACCGGCAAACCGTACCTCAATACCGTGGCCGCCATTCAGGTGTCGGCCAATGGCGTGGGCTCCGAGGTTTCGCCATACGTGGCTCAGGCCGTCGAGGTGATTCGCGAATCCGGCCTGCCGCAGGAAACCAACGCCCTGTTCACCAACGTGGAAGGCGATCTGGACGACGTGCTCAAGGTGGCCGGTGAGGCCGCCAAGAAGCTCGCCGAGCAGGGCTACCGCACTTCTCTGGTGCTGCACATGGATATCCGCCCCGGCTTCACCGGCCAGCTGACCGAAAAGCCCAAGCTGGTGGATGAGATCCTCGCCGACAAGCAGGCGAAGTAGCAAAGCATCGCTTCCACCAGCAAGGGCATGCTTTGTTATTACACGTTTCATGGGGCGGTAGCTCACCCATGGGGTGGTAAAACCCTCATGGGGCGGTAGTCGAAAACGGCTCTATTCTGCGGAAAGGCAAAATCCGCTAACCGCCCCATGGGCCAAATACCGCCCCATGAGTGTTTTACCGCCCCATGGGAATCACGGTTCTGCCTTCTTTCGACGGGGTAAGAGCGTAAGTGGGGCATATATAGGAGCGTCACAACCTCTGTTATCGTTCACGATGTGACCGCAACGCGGCGTGCCACAAAATCGAACCTATAGTTAAGCCCCATGTAGTGAGCTATCTCACAACGATTGGCTCGCTACGTAGAATTCAAGACTTGGATCGCAAACGTCGTTCATCCCACACAATGGGAGGGCGAACGGAACACACAGTCCAATCAAGAGTTCGCTCGCCGCAACACCATTGAGCAGTTGCACGCGGGCAGGTTTGCAAGAAGAGGGCTCAAATATGACTGCTGCTGAACAGCAGATTTCCGGCAATCCCGAGGCTATGGAAAACGCACAAGCACGTACCACCGTGACGGATCAAGCCAAGGTTCAGGATATTATCTCGCGCATGGATCGCGCACATGAAACCCCGATGTTCCATCGCATCGTGACGCTGGTCGCCGCTGGCATGCTGATGGACAGCATCGACGTATATATTGGCAGCGCCGTCGCCTCCAGCACGTTGGCTACCCGCTGGTCCACCGTTGCGCAAAATTCCACCTTTATGTCCGCGGGCTTCCTGGGTCTGCTGGTCGGTTCGCTGCTGGCCGGCTTCGTCGGTGACCTGAAGGGCCGCCGCGTGGCTTACCAAATCAACCTGCTGCTGTTTGGCGGCTTCACCTTCCTCGGCGCATTCGCCCCGAACATGGCTGTGCTGTCCCTGTGCCGTCTGGGTGCCGGCCTGGGCCTCGGCGCTGAAATCGTCACCGGCTTCGCCATGGTCAACGAGTTCGCACCGATGAACCGCCGTGGCCACTGGTGCGCGATTGTCTCGCTCGTGGCCAACTGCGGTGTGCCAATCGCTATGCTGCTGTGTGCATGGATCATCCCCCGCTGGTCCTGGCGTCCGCTGTTCGTGGCCATCGGCCTGGTGGCCGCCATCATCTGGTGGCTGCGCCGCGACATCCCCGAATCCCCGCGTTGGCTCGCCGTGCGCGGCCGTTACGATGAGGCCGACGCCATCGTCAAGCAGCTTGAGGCCAACGGTTCCGAACCGATCGACGCAGCCGCCAAGGCCGACACCAGCGACACCCGCAACGCCGGAGGCCGTTCGCTCGGCATCTGCCTGCTTGTGGCTGTGGTTGCTGTGGCCGCCACGAACGTGTGCTCCTACGCCTTCACTTCTTGGGTTCCGACGATTCTGGTCAAGCGTGGTATTAACCTGTCCAGCTCGCTGCTCACCTCCACGGTGATGATGCTCGGTGCCCCGGTCGGCTGCCTGATTGGCTCTCTGCTTATCGACCGTATCGGCCGCAAGCGCACGATTGTGCCGGCCTTCCTGTTCACTGGCGTGTTCGGTTTAATGTATGCCTTCCAGACCTCTACCGTGAGCGCAATTATCGTTGGCTTCCTGCTCATGATGTGCCTGTACGTGCTTATGGCTTCCGTGGTGGCTGTGTACGCTCCGGAACTGTTCGCCACCAAGGTTCGCTTCCGTTGCGTCGGCTTCGCGAACGCCGTGGCCAAGCTGCTCAATGTGTTGATGCCGATGGTGGTGGGCTGGATGCTTACCTCGCTTGGTGCCACGTCCATCTTTGTGGCCATCAGCGCGATTGCTATTGCATCGATGCTGATTGTCGGCTTCTTTGGCGCGGAGACTGCGCAGAAGTCGGTTGGGTGATCGGTTTCCTCACAGTGGAATAACTGCTGATAATGTCCATTCGGCGTCTTGCGTGGTGATATGCAGGGCGCCGTTTTGTTGTTCTAGTAATTGTTGGTAACGGTTGAGGCCGGTGCCGGTGGATAGGTCTGCGTCTCCAGCGGACAATCAGCGTCTGTGATGTCACATGCAATGCCAGGAGCGGCATCAACGGTCGAATCATGCGGAGTCACTGCACTGTGCGCCGCTTCTCCCCTGCCTTCAATCACATCAATGACTTGATGCGTGCGATCCAATGCGCCCATAGACATATCCGTAACCAGCACGTCAGGCCGCTTGGTGGGGCTCAGGCATCGGCTGATGGCCACAGCACCCAAATCGCAGGTCTATATCACGGCAAAATCGCTGGACATACGTTCGATTAGCGCGCCGAACACTTTCAGCGCATATGGGTCATTGTCCACAATGCCGATGCGTATGTTGCGGTTGCGCGCTTCTTCCATTACATTCACCCCTTCAGTGTGCCCGACGCCGAACTACTCCGTCCTGACACGTCATGGTCACTATGACAACTATCATTCCACATTTCCTGCGTGATTTACGATGGAATCATCATCAATCCTTGACAAGGCGGTAAAGGAGGACGGCAATGAACCGTGCACAAGCACTCAGCAAGCTCAACAGGAGCGATATGCGCAATGCCGCCGCCGAGCGCGGGATGCAACGACTGTTCACATGGAACCGCGCGCATTGGATTGGCATGGTTGTACTGATAGCGGTGTTGCTGCTACTGCAGTGGAGCTCATCAATGTATCTCATGCCCGACGAGGTTCTTGACAGGGCTGCCAAAAACCTGTTCGTATGGTTCCCCGGTATGGTTCTGCACTGGCCATTGGTGTTGGGAATCACCAACTTGATACTCGGTTCGACACGATCCGGCAGTCTGTCTTTCCCGTTGGCGAGCGCAATCATCGGACCACTGGCATTCGGCTGGACCAATCTTCGCTTACGGCCGGGGTTCCCATACCGTTCCTGGGCTCAAGGGAAAGCCGCAATATAATGAAAACAGCGATTTCATGCAATGATGCACGAGCCGATCCAAGCAAAGGGGCCAACCATGAGCGAGCAACTGATGGAACAGTACCGGTTGCGCGGACAACGCAAATGCCGTAACGCTTGTATCGCCGCCATCGTGACAGTAGTGCTTGTCCTTGCCGTCGCCGGCGGCGTATGGTGGACGGCCGGCGATGGCAGCGCATTGGTTCGCAATATGTTCAAGCCGAAGGCCACGCCTGCCACGCAGCCGGTAGTCAACAGCACCGCAACCTTCGCCTACCGCACCGCACCGGAATTCCTGGCGATGGAAGCCGGCGACCGAGGCACCGGCAATGTGAACTACTCTCCTGCTTCGATGTGGATGGCGTTGGCCATCGCCGCGCAGGGCGCCAATGGCACGACCCGCTCGCAACTGAACGAACTGCTGGGCTCCGGTTCGCTGACCGATAGCGACTACCAATCGCTGCTAAGTTCGATCAACGGGCAATATTCGGGGGCGAAATCCGAGATGAGCGCCGCGAACTCGCTGTGGATTGATGACGACTACTCTCTTGCCAGCGATTACCAATCCACCGTCAAGAAGATGTTCGAGGCCGAAGTCACCACGTTACCGTTCGACGATCAGGCCGCCGCAAAGATGTCCGATTGGATCGCCAAGCATACGAATGGTTCGCTCAAGCCGAAGATCACGCTGCGTGACCGTGAAGTCCTGTCCATCATCAACACCGTCTATGCGGATGGCCGTTGGAAGGATCCGTTCGAAGAGCAGTCCACCGGCAACGGCACCTTCCACGGCGAAGCCGGAGATGCTCAGGTGCCGATGATGCACCGGACCTTCAGCCAAATGGCTTACGGACATGATGAGTACAACACTTGGCAGCGGGTGGAGATTCCGTTCGACAACGGCGGCAATCTGGCCATCGTGCTGCCGGCCGAAGGGCATTTCGACGAGTTGGCCGGCGATGCCGAGAAGCTCAGTTGGGCGTTCGGTACATGCTCGACGGCTTCCCTTGGCGAGGGCGCAATGGGTTGCGCCGCGGACAGTATGCCCGGATGGGGCGTCTCCGTCAACTCGGTCATGGTGAACGTCACGCTACCGCGATTCACCATCGACAGCATGTTCGACTCGGAAGCCACCATCAAGGCATTCGAAAAACTGGGGGTGACCGATGCGTTCAGTGCAGGCGACGCCGACTTCACCAAGATGATCGACACCGGTTCGCACGGCGAGAACCTGTATATCGGCTCGATTCTGCAAGGCACGCGCATCGAGGTGAACGAAGCCGGCGCCAAGGCCATGTCCTTCACCAAGGTCGGCGCAGACTCCGTTAGCGCGCCGGTGGACAACGTCGAGTTCACGGTGGATCGCCCATTTCTGTATTCGTACGTCACCCCGGACGGCATACCATTATTCATCGGTGCGGTGCGCAACCTCGGCGGAGTCGGTGGAGAAAACTGATACTTTCCTGGCAGTCCGTCAATTAGGGTGTATCGTTTGACGCATGGTTACGATGAAGGAAATCGCGAACAAGGCGGGGGTTTCCGTCTCTACGGTATCGCTGGTGCTCAACGGACGCGACGAGGGGCGCGTAAAGTCCAAAATTGCGGACAATGTGCGCGCCATCGCCACCAAGCTCGGCTACCGGTCGAATCCGCTGGCCAGTTCGCTGCGTACAGGCAGGACGCACATCCTCGGTTTCATCAGTGAGGAGGTGGCCACCACCCCGTACGCCGGCGGTATGATTCTGGGCGCGCAGACCGCTGCAAGCCAGTTCGGCTATATGCTCATCACCGTGAGCACCGACGGCGAGAACAGCGAGAGCGAGGAAATCGCCGCACTCAAGCGATACGGCACCGACGGCTTTCTGTACGCCAAGATGTCGAACCGCATCACCCATGTGCCTTCCTCGCTGGCCCAGACGCCACTGGTGTTGGTGGATGCCACCGACTCGCTTGGCAAAATCCCGAGCGTGGAACCGGACGAGTTCCAAATCGGCTACGACGCCACCACCAGATTGGTTAAGGCCGGATGCGCACGTATCGCCTATGTGGGTTGCTTGGAGCCGCTGATTGCGCAGGACGATCGTTTGGAAGGCTATCAGGCGGCGCTCAGGGACGCAGGCCTCGACTATGACGATCATCTGGTCGTCAATGTGCTCAACAACGGGCCGGCACTGACCGCAGTCAGCGATTTGTTCGATGCCGAGCATCCGGACGGATTCTTCTGCTTCAACGATGCCCGCGCCTGGTATGTGTACGAATGCGCCGCACGCCGAGGACTCACGGTCGGCAAGGACATCTCCGTGGTCGGCGTGGACAACCATCGCGTGTTCGCCGAAACGCTGGAACCGATGCTCACCACTGTGGAACTGCCGCATTTCGAGATGGGCTACTGGGCCGTGGCCAAGCTGGTGTCGATTATCGAAGGACGCTCGATGGACGACGTCTCATGGCCAGCGACCACCGCTCCCCTGCCGCCGATCGACGCGCCGATTCCGGCGAAGATCCACTGCACGCTGATCGAAAAGGCCTCGGTGAAGTAACCGAGTCCCACACGATTTCTCAAGGCCTCCGTTCAGCACGGAGGCCTTTTGCGTGTCGAACGGATACGACACGCCGATTTACGTCAATCGATTGACGTAAATCGATTGACGTCGCATAATAATTACTACGCAACAACTTCTACAAAGGCACGGCCGCCCGAGCAGAAGCGTTACATAACCAATAACCAACCAAGTAGTAATCAAAGGATGATTATGGCAAGTGCAACCAAATCTGCATGGAAGAATCCTTCCTATCTGCAGAGCTCTTTCGGCATCTTCATGTTCTTCTGCTCCTGGGGCATCTGGTGGTCCTTCTTCCAGCGCTGGCTCATCTCAGGCGTTGGATTGACCAATGCTGAAGTCGGCACCATCTACTCCATCAACTCGCTGGCCACCCTGGTCATCATGTTTGTGTACGGCGTGATTCAGGATCAGCTCGGCATCAAGCGCAAGCTCGTCATCGTAGTCTCGGTAATCGCCGCCTGCGTTGGCCCATTCGTCCAATTCGTTTACGCCCCGATGATCCTCGCCGGTGGCACCACCCGCTGGATCGGCGCACTCATCGGCTCCATCGTTCTGTCTGCCGGCTTCATGTCCGGCTGCTCCCTGTTCGAGGCCGTCACCGAACGCTACTCCCGTAAATTCGGTTTCGAATATGGCCAGTCCCGTGCTTGGGGCTCCTTCGGTTACGCCATCGTGGCGCTGTGCGCCGGCTTCCTGTTCAACATCAACCCGCTGATCAACTTCTGGGTCGGCTCCGCATTCGGCCTTGGCATGCTCCTCGTGTACGCCTTCTGGGTCCCGGCCGAGCAGAAGGAAGAGCTCAAGAAGGAAACCGACCCGAACGCAGCCCCCACCAACCCGTCCCTCAAGGAAATGGTCGCCGTTCTCAAGATGCCGACCCTGTGGGTGCTCATCGTCTTCATGCTGCTGACCAACACCTTCTACACCGTGTTCGATCAGCAGATGTTCCCGACCTACTACGCCAACCTCTTCCCCACTGAAGAAATCGGCAACGCCACCTACGGCACCCTGAACGGTTTCCAGGTCTTCCTTGAGTCCGCAATGATGGGCGTGGTCCCGATCATCATGAAGAAGATCGGCGTGCGCAACGCTCTGCTGCTCGGCGCTACCGTGATGTTCCTGCGCATCGGCTTGTGCGGCGTGTTCCACGACCCGATCACCGTCTCCATCGTCAAGCTGTTCCACTCCATCGAAGTGCCGCTGTTCTGCCTGCCGGCATTCCGCTACTTCACTCTGCACTTCGACACCAAGCTCTCTGCCACGCTGTACATGGTGGGCTTCCAGATCGCTTCCCAAGTGGGTCAGGTCATCTTCTCGACCCCTCTGGGTGCCTTCCACGACAAGATGGCTCAGATTCTGCCGAACAACGACATGGGATCCCGCGTGACCTTCTGGGTCATCTCCGGCATCGTGCTGTGCGCGCTGATCTACGGCTTCTTCGTCATCAAGCATGATGATCAGGAAGTCGGCGGCGACCCGTTCTACACCGACAAGCAGCTGCGCCAGATGGAAGCGGCCAAAGCCTGAAAGGACCACCATGACTGACTTCACTCCCGAAACCCCTGTTCTCACCCCCATCCGCGACCACGCTGCTGAACTGGCAAAAGCCGAAGCCGGCGTGGCTGAGATGGCCGCCAAGCGCAACAACCGCTGGTACCCGAAGTATCACATCGCCTCCAACGGTGGCTGGATCAACGACCCGAACGGCCTGTGCTTCTACAAGGGCCTCTGGCACGTGTTCTACCAGCTGCACCCCTACGGCACCCAGTGGGGTCCGATGCACTGGGGCCACGTCTCCTCCACCGACATGCTCAGCTGGAAGCGCGAGCCCATCATGTTCGCACCGTCTCTAGAGCAGGAGAAGGACGGCGTGTTCTCCGGTTCCGCCGTCATCGACGACAACGGAGACCTTCGCTTCTACTACACCGGCCACCGTTGGGCCAACGGCCACGACAACACCGGCGGCGACTGGCAGGTGCAGATGACCGCGCTGCCGGACAATGACGAGCTCACCTCCGCCACCAAGCAGGGCATGATCATCGACTGCCCGACCGACAAGGTCGACCACCACTACCGCGACCCGAAGGTCTGGAAGACCGGCGACACCTGGTACATGACCTTCGGTGTCTCCTCTGCGGACAAGCGCGGCCAGATGTGGCTGTTCTCCTCCAAGGACATGGTCCGCTGGGAATACGAGCGCGTGCTCTTCCAGCACCCGGATCCGGATGTGTTCATGCTCGAATGCCCCGACTTCTTCCCCATCAAAGACAAGGACGGCAACGAGAAGTGGGTCATTGGCTTCTCCGCCATGGGGTCCAAGCCCAGCGGCTTCATGAACCGCAACGTCAGCAACGCCGGCTACATGATTGGCACGTGGGAGCCGGGCGGCGAATTCAAGCCGGAAACCGAGTTCCGCCTGTGGGATTGCGGCCACAACTACTACGCCCCGCAGTCCTTCAATGTGGACGGCCGTCAGATCGTCTATGGCTGGATGAGCCCGTTCGTGCAGCCGATTCCCATGGAGGATGACGGCTGGTGTGGCCAGCTCACCCTGCCGCGCGAGATCACTCTTGGTGATGACGGCGACGTGGTCACCGCGCCGGTCGCCGAAATGGAAGGCCTGCGCGAGGATACCCTCGACCATGGTTCGATCACACTCGACATGGATGGCGAGCAGATCATCGCCGATGACGCCGAGGCCGTGGAAATCGAAATGACCATCGACTTGGCTGCCTCCACTGCCGAGCGTGCGGGTCTGAAGATTCACGCCACTGAGGACGGTGCCTACACCTACGTGGCTTATGACGACCAGATCGGCCGCGTGGTGGTGGATCGTCAGGCCATGGCCAACGGCGATCGCGGCTACCGCGCCGCCCCACTGACCGACGCCGAACTGGCCTCCGGCAAGCTGGACCTGCGCGTGTTCGTGGATCGCGGCTCCGTGGAGGTCTACGTCAACGGTGGCCACCAAGTGCTGAGCTCCTACTCCTACGCCTCCGAAGGCCCGCGCGCCATCAAGCTCGTCGCCGAGTCCGGTAGTCTCAAGGTGGATTCCCTGAAGCTCCACCACATGAAGTCCATCGGACTGGAGTAGCTCTTTCACCTCCCTCTGACGAGGGAGGTTTTTTGTGCGCCCTGTCGTTCGCCTTCGCCTATACTGATGGACGGCATATAACACGATCCATCACACGACCGGCAGGCGCGCAGGCTCCTCACCTTACTGTTCCACGCCCCGGCCGCAAGCGCCACCAGCAAACCGGACTGGCGCGGAAAGCAAGGTGACATCCCATGTCCATCGCCAAGCGCCTCAAGCGCCGCATGCCCACCGTCATCGCCGTCATCGTATTGCTGGCAGTCTGGGAAACGTGGGTGGATCTAGGACATGTCTCCCCCACGATGATCTCCGCGCCAAGCGAGATTTTCGCCGCCACCATCGAAACATGGAACACGCTCGGCCCGGCCGCGGCAATCACCGGCTATGAGGGCGTGGTCGGCTTCCTGTTTGCCGTGTTCTTCGGCATTATGATCGGCATTGCACTGTACTGCTCGCACACGTTCAACGCGGCGTTCTATCCGCTGCTTGCCGCCGCACAAACCATGCCGCTGATTTCCATCGCCCCGTTGTTCCTGATTTGGTTCGGTTTTGAGATTTCCGGCAAAATCGTAATCGTGGCGGTATTCGGCCTCTTCCCCATCGCCGTGCAGACTGTGCGCGGACTAGAAGCAGTGCCCCAGTTCTATTCCGACGTCGCATTGACCTGCGGCGCGACCCCGGTCTGGACGCTCTGGCACGTGAAGCTGCGCGTTGCCGCACGTCAGATCTATGGCGGTATCCGAGTATCTGCCGCATACATCTTCGCCACGGCATCCACCGCTGAATACCTTGGCGCACGCAAGGGCCTTGGCATCTGGCTGCAGGCTGCCTACAATTCATTCCGCACGCCGCTGATCTTCTCCGCCACCATCGTCATTATCCTGATGACATGCGTACTGATGCTGGCGGTAAACGCCAGCGAGCGCATCCTGCTCGGCCCGGCCGGCGACGACGAAGACCCCGACGCGGACCAGTAGTTCTTTTTTACCGTCAAAGGCACGAGCCGGCAGCCAGGACCGACTGAACGAGGCGGCTTCTCATGAGGTCTCCAACCCTGTCTCTATAATGGAACAGCTTTACCAGCGTGTGGCAAACCGGCTTTCCCGAGCTTTCATAGGGAATGTCGGGGGCGCTGGTCGAACGGAAATCAAGGCCCTCCATATCGTTTTCTGCCGACTTCCGTTCGAAGCAATCCCAGAGAACGATAGAGAGACAACGAATTAGGGAACCATCATTATGAAGAAAAGCCTTGTATCCAAGGCCGCTGCCCTCGTGGGCGCCCTTGCCATGACTTTCGGTTTCGCCGCATGTGGCCAGACCAACACCGCCGACTCCTCCAACTCCAACACCTCCGACCTCAAGAAGGTCACTTTCATGCTTTCCTGGGCACCCGATACCAACCACATCGGCGTGTACGTGGCCAAGAACAAGGGCTACTTCAAGGACGCCGGCCTTGACGTGGATATCGTGGCCGTAGCCCAGGCCGGTGCCGAACAGGCCGTGAACAACGGTGTGGCCGACTTCGCCCTGTCCAACCTGACCAACGTGGGCGTCTACACGCTGAAGGGCGCTCACATCAAGCAGGTGCTGCAGGTGCAGCAGAAGCCGAGCGCCATTTGGTGCGCACTGGCGTCCAACACCGCCATCAAGTCCCCTAAGGATTTGGATGGCAAGACCTTCGCCACCTTCGGCTCCAACGAGTCCGATGCCGTGGTGCGCCGCATGATCCAAACCGATGGCGGCAAGGGCGAATTCGACAAGGTGACCGTCGGCACCTCCACCTTCCAGACCATGGAATCCGGCAAGGCCGATTTCGGCGGCTTCTACGCCACGTGGGAAGGCGTGCAAGCCGACATGTACGGCCCGAAGCTCAACTGCTTCACCGAGCCTGACTATGGCGTGCCCGGCAACGCCGACACCATCGGCATCATCACCAATGACAAGACCATCAAGAACAATCCCGACCTGGTCAAGAAGTTCACTCAGGCCACTCAAAAGGGTTACGAGTACGCGTACGCCAACCCGGATGACGCCGCGCAGATTCTCGTGGACGAAGCCCCTGACGCCAACCTCAAGCCCGAATTCGTCAAGAAGAGCATGCAGGTTATCGTCGACGGCCAGTACTGGGGCGATCCGGCCAAGATCAAGGACGGCTCTTTCGTGCTCGGCACCAACGACTTCAAGGGCGCTCAGGAATACTTCGACTTCCTGGCTGAAGAAGACGCATACACCGACAGTCATGACAAGATAATTCATGAGGCCCCGCAGGCCAAGGACCTTGCCACCGACGAATTCATCGGCAAGTAATTTCCGATATTCCGAGTTTGAATCTACGCAAAAATGCGTCCTTCCCATGAGGAAAGGACGCATTTTTGCGTATCGGCCGATAAGGTTATTCATAGCGGATTACGCTAACAAGGAGACGATTCTATGGTCCAATGTCCTGACCGCATTATTGCCAGCATAGATACGGGTGTTGATGATGCGTTGGCGTTGGCGTATTTGTTGGGGTCGACGGATGAGTGCGAGTTGGGTGGCGTGATTGCCAGTTATGGCAATGTGGATGCGAACACGGCTTATGCCAATACTTGCGCGGTGCTTGATTTGTTTGGTCGGGCGGATATTCCAGTGTTTTTAGGGTCTGAGCATCCTTCTTGGGCTGATGCGTTTATTCCTGATGCAGGGTGTGCCCAGTTCCACGGGGATGATGGACTGGGGAATACTCGGCTGGCAGGGTCCGGGGCTCTGGCTGATGGAGCTTGTGTGCCTGGTGATGATATGTCTGTGGATGTGCCCGATGAGGTTGTTTCTGTTGGCGGGTATTTGGCGGGGGATGTTCATGCTCATCCGGCGTTGGGTGCTTGTTCTCGTGTGAACCGCTCTCAGTCGGTGGACCATCCCCAGTCGGCTATGCCGACAGCTCTCGCCAGCGGGGGCAAAAGGAGGTGCTCCGTTGATGCTGCGGATGGGATTGAGTATCTGATTGAGCAGGTTCGCGAGTTTGGCCGAGACGTTACCGTGCTGGCTACCGGGCCGTTGACGGATGTGGATGCGGCTATTACTCGAGCACCGGATATTGCATCGAAACTCAGGCTGGTGATGATGGGCGGTACGCTTACCCAACCCGGTAATTGTTGGGATGCGGTAGCTGAGACGAATATCATCCAAGACCCTGAGGCCGCGAATCGTGTATTTCATTCCGGCGCAGACATCACAATGGTGGGACTTGATGTGACTCACCAGTGTTTGCTACCGCAATCGGCGGCCGACCGGTGGCGTGCGACGGGGACCAAGCGCGGGCGGTTCTTGGCTGATCTCGCGGACTTTTCCATCAAGGCAAATTTGGAAGCCGACCCCGCACTGTTCTCTGGCGGCATGCCGTTGCATGATCCGTTGGCGGCGGCGGTTGCACTTGATTCTTCACTGGTCGATTGTTTTGATCTTGCGTTGCGCGCGGAGACCAATACCGGTGATTTCAATGGAGTACGAGGCCGGACCACCGGAGACCCGGTTGGGCTGGTGAATCATTCCATGCCGCATGTGCATGTGGCACTTGGTGTGGATTCGGGACGTTTTTTGGATGAGTTTGTAGAGAGGATGGCTGAGGTGTGCCGGTAACTCCCCTCAGTCCGCTACACGGGCAGCTCGACCGCAATTACGGACAAGCTGCCGCTCGCATTCTTCTGGCTCGACTCTCGTCTCGCCTTCGCCTACAAACAGTCCACCGGGCGTTTGCTTTACGGCTCAGCCCGTCAGAGGGGGCCTAACAAGGACTATTTCACACCGCCGAATCGGCGATCGCGGTGGATGTAATGGTCGATGGAGCGCCATAGCACGTCACGGCCGCAGTCCGGGAAGAGTTCGGGCACGAAGTCGAGCTCGGCGTAGGCGGCCTCCCACGGCAGGAAGTTGGAGGTGCGCTGTTCGCCGGAAGTACGGATCACCAAGTCGCAATCGGGAATGTCCGGATTGTACAGATGGTCGGCAATCATCTTCTCAGTCACACGGTCGCCGGAAATCTTGCCATCGCGCACTTCGCGAGCGATGGCGGCGCAGGCGTCGGCGATTTCAGCACGGCCACCATAGTTGATGCAGAACACCACATCGATGACCTTGTTGTTCTTGGTGCGCTCCTCGGCGGCTTCAAGCTCGTCGATCACCGACTTCCACAGCTTGGGGCGACGGCCGGACCAGCGCACGCGCACACCCCACTCGTCCATCTGTTCCACACGACGGTGGATGATTTCACGCGAGAAACCCATGAGGAAGCGCACTTCCTGTGGCGAGCGCTTCCAGTTTTCAGTGGAGAACGTGTACAGGCTCAAATACCGTACACCGGCTTCGATGGCACCGGCGATAGTGTCGAACACCACCGGTTCGGCGGCCTGATGGCCATTGGTGCGGACCATGCCGCGCTGCTTGGCCCAACGACCATTACCGTCCATAATCACACCGATATGGCGGGGTACCTTGTTCTTGGGGAAGTCGGGAATACGAGCGGGGTCGCTGAACGGAGCTGCGGGAATGTCCAACGACGTGTAATCAACGTTCTCAAAAGCCATACTCATGAATCTATCAAGCGCAGCGAACGAATCGGGCGTTCGAGGTAATACTCCCCCCAATCTTCAACCAACTCCTGCACAACCCGCTCCACAGGCGCGGCATCAAGCACCGACCAATCGCCACGAATCAGTGCATCGAACTGGTTTAACACGAACGGTGCGATACGGCGCGCATCGGTAGTGTGGTCGGCTTCGCACATCACACCGCCGGACGCGATGGACAGGTACGCCGGCTCCGCCTTGCCGCATACCACGCAAGTGCCCAATCGTGGCGTCCAACCGGCCAAGGCCAAGGCGCGCATCACATAGGAGTCGCCTATGGCTTGCGGGGCGTGGGATTGTTTGGCGAGCGCGTTCAACGCGCCGATGAGCAGCCGATATTGGTTCGGCAGCTGCTCATGTTCGGTGCTGGCGATTTTATCGATAGTCTCAACGATGACGTTGGCGGCCTCATACGCCGCATAATCCGCCGCGATCGGAGCACCATAAGCGGCGACCGCTTCAGCTTGGGAGACCACGTCAAGCGAGCGGCCTTCAGCGATAAGCACATCGACTCGCATGAACGGCTCGAGCCTGGCACCAAAGCGTGATTTGGTGCGACGTACGCCTTTGGCGACCGCCCGAATCTTGCCATGCCCACGCGTCAGGATGGTGATGATACGATCAGCCTCGCCCAGTTTGGAGGTGCGCAACACCACACCTTCGTCTCGGTACAGCGACATCTCATCTCCTTTCCCGCGACGCCTGGCAGACTCTACTCAATGAAGTAGTCAGTAAATAAACAGACCCCAGAAGGCGAACACCAACAGTATGTACAGCATGGTGAAGGCCACCAGCCAGAACAGGATTCGGCCCAGACGGGTGGAGGCCAGTACCGGGTCAGCACCGGTGACGATGTCTCGAACGGATTCGCGACGAGGGGGTATCTGAATCAGGCCGCGGACGGAAGCGACTTCTATCAGATGCATAAAGACGCGGGACCAAGCCCATAGCACCAGCACGGACACCACTTGGATGACCGGCCAGCTCCAATACATGACACCCGGCGTCTCGGTAGGTGCGCTACCCCATGCAAGTTTGACCACGCCCATGATCACCTGCCCGAGTCCGGCGAAGAAGATGAGCAATGTGGCAAGAGTGGTGAGGGTCAAAGTCAGCAGCGCATTGCCGAAACCATGTGCGAAACCGAGTACCACAGGCCGTTCCGGTATCAGCATGCCCGCATGTTTGGCCTCGCGCTTCTCTCGCCGCCATCGGGCATCCGCCGCGATTTTGCGACCCAGCGCCACCAGTGCCAGCACGATGGATGCGAGCAGCAGCAGTACCACCGTGACGTGCAGAATCACACCATATATGGTGCCGACGCGTCTTGCCTTCAAAGCGCCCGGCAGACCGATTGATTGGTACAGATTGGTGCCGGCCACCTTTTCGCTGGTCTGCGTGAGTCCGGCGGAAGTGCCGACGGCCCAGTCGATGAGATCGTCCACATAGGCGTCCGCAAACGGGGTGCCCGCTTCGGACTCATCTCCCAAACGCAGCACATGGTTGGCGACCGGGTAGCTGCGCACGGTCACATTCCAGTTATCGGCTTTGTGGGCGTTGTAGAGAATCGCACGCACACCGTCGACCTGCGCCGTCATCACGTCTTTCGAACCGTAAGCCACATAGGTGGGTACGGCGTAGGCGGCGGGTTTGAGTGTGGCGAGGTCGAAATTGTTCAGTCCGAACAGGCCGGTGTCCGCGCTGAACACACGTTGGACGATGGATTGATAGCCTTCGTTCGCGCCAACAAGGGTGAAGTCTTGGGTGACGAAAAATCCCAGCGATTGGCGTGGGCTGAACACCATCGGGCTCAGGAGAATCTGGAAGGCGATGTCCGGATCGTCCTCGAGCAGATACGAGGAGATCCATGTCGATTCGGAGGTGGCATAGATGCCGACCTTGGCCTCGTCTACATCGCTTTGGTCTCGCAGGTATTCGATGACCTGATCATAAGCCTTGGCTGAGGCCGGATAATCGCGGTTGATGTCGGTGGTGTTCCAGACGGGTTTGTCGAGCACTGCGGTCACAAAGCCGGCCGAAGCCATACCGGAGGCCACGTCGCCAAAGGAGTTGTCACAGGTGCCGTATCCGGCACCGTGCATGAACACCACGCCGGGGCGCTTGCCTGATGCGTTCTGAGGTTCCCGAATCAATACCTTGATGGCTTGGACGCCGTCCGCATTGGCCTTGCCCCGAGCACCGGACTCCTTGGTCAGATTGCCGTCGCCGGTCATGTTCAGCGTGATGTATCGCTCGGTGACCTCATACGTGCCTTTTGCCGGCAGCGTTTCTCCGGACGGGTTATCGAAGGTGACTTCGGTATCGTCGGTGAGCGTGGCCATCGACTGGCCGGTGGGTTCGATGTTCCAAGGCACCGTGGTCAGATTGGAAATGGAGACCAGCACGCCAATCAGGATAATGAAGATGGGCAGGCTGACCATCAGCCGGTGGGTGCTGGTCCACGGCTTGGATCGAACAGTCAGGCGATGCTCTTCTTCTTGCGGCACGTGCGCTATTGTAATCTGACCGCGATATTTATGCCGAGGGCCTATTCGGCCGAATCAGTGACCGGGGTGCTGGATTGGGACCACGACCGGGCCGGTGGAATTGACGGGGACTTGACCGTCGGCCTCCATTTGGGCGGCGATATCGTTCGCTATGGTGAGCAGCGTGTCGACGATCTGGTCTTCGGGCACGGTCTTGATGACCTTGCCCTTGATGAAGATCTGGCCCTTGCCATTGCCGGAGGCCACGCCGAGGTCGGCTTCGCGTGCCTCGCCCGGACCGTTGACGATGCAGCCCATGACGGCCACTCGGATCGGCGCGGTCACGTCCTTCAGGCCTTCGGTGACGGCGGAGGCGAGCTGGATCACATCCACTTGGGCGCGGCCGCAGCTCGGGCAGGAGATGATGTCGAACTTGCGGGGGCGCAATCCCATGTATTCCAAGAGTTTGCAACCCACCTTGACCTCTTCGGCCGGCGGCGCGGAGAGAGACACGCGAATCGTGTCGCCAATGCCCTCGGCCAAGAGCGCACCGAACGCCAGGCAGGATTTGATGGTGCCTTGCCAAGCGGGGCCGGCCTCGGTGACGCCGAGGTGCAGCGGCCAATCGCCCTTGGAAGCGAGCAGTCGGTACGTTTCGACCATGGTGATGACGTCATGGTGTTTGACGGAGATCTTGAAATCGTGGAAGCCGACGTCCTCGAACATGTGCGCTTCCTTCAAGGCAGAGGCCACCAATGCTTCCGGAGTCGGGCCACCGTATTTGGCGTAGAGTTCCTTGTCCAGCGAGCCGGCGTTCACACCGATACGCAGCGAGATGCCCGCGTCGGTGGCGGCCTTGCAGATGTCCGGGCCGACTTCGTCGAACTTACGGATGTTGCCGGGGTTCACGCGCACGGCCGCGCAGCCGGCGTCGATGGCCTGGAACACGTATTTGGACTGGAAGTGGATATCGGCGATGACCGGAATCGGCGATTTGCGGCAGATTTCCGGCAGTGCGTCGGCATCGTCCTGACTCGGCACGGCCACGCGCACGATGTCGCAGCCGGCGGCGGTCAGTTCGGCGATCTGCTGCAACGTGGCAGGTACGTTGGCCGTGAGCGTGTTGGTCATCGACTGCACGGAGATGGGCGCGCCCCCGCCCACCGGCACCGGGCCCACCATGATGCGGCGGGACTTGCGGCGCGGGTGCAAGGGCGATTCGCTGGTCAGGTCGACCGGATCACCGGTTTTGCGGAACGGCTTTTCGATGGGATTTTCCGTATTCAAGGTATTCATCATTGCTTGTTTATCAGGTCGTCGGCGCGTCGGCGGGCTTCAAGCTCAAGCTGGTTCATTTCCTCCACGTCCGTGAACAGCGGGTTACCACGAAGCTCGGCGTCCATCTGGTCCAGCACGGCTTTGACCGTGTCCACGATGCCGAGGTATGGCAGACGATGCTCGAGGAAGGCATGCACGGCCTGTTCATTGGCAGCATTGAGCACCGCCGTATGCTTCTCGGAGGCGGCCAGGCAGTGGCGGGCCAGTTGCACGGCAGGGAACGCCTCATCGTCCAACGGTTCAAAGGTCCAAGTTGCGGCTTGCGTCCAGTCGCACGCGGCGGCCACATTGGTCATGCGGTCCGGCGCGGACAGACCCAGCGCGATGGGCAGACGCATGTCTGGCGGCGAAGCTTGGCAAATCGTGGCGCCGTCCACAAATTCAACCATGGAATGGACGATGGACTGCGGGTGCACGGTCACGTCGATGCGTTCAGGCGGCACGTTGAACAAGCGGGACGCCTCGATGACTTCGAGGCCCTTGTTCATCAGTGTGGAGGAGTTGATGGTGACAACCGGCCCCATGTTCCACGTCGGATGATGCAGCGCCTGCTCGGGAGTGATGTTCTCCATGTCGGCACGTTTCCAGCCGCGGAACGGTCCGCCGGAGGCGGTGACCACAAGCTTGGCGACTTCGGCGTGGGTTCCGGAGCGCAGGGATTGCCAGATGGCGGAATGCTCGGAATCGACCGGGTTGATTTGGTTCTCGCGCACTTGCGCGCTGAACAGCAGATGCCCGCCCGCGACTACGGACTCCTTGTTGGCCAATGCCAGCTGGGAACCGGCCTTGAGCGCCGCGATCGACGGTTCGAGGCCGATGGAGCCGGTGATGCCGTTCAATACGACATTCGCACCGGAGCCGGCCATGGCGATGACCGAATCCGGACCGCCGGTCACGCGGACACCTTGTGCGCCGGCCTGTGCGAGAGCTGCTTGCAGCGCTGGAACCTTGGTCTCATCAAACACCGCGGCTTCGGACACATGGAACTGTGCGGCCTGTTGCGCCAGCAGCTCGATATGTGCTCCGCCCGCCGCCAGACCGGTGACGGTAAATCGTTCAGGATGACGCGAGATGACGTCAAGTCCTTGGGTGCCGATGGATCCGGTGGATCCGAGAATGATGACAGTGGAGTTGGAGGCTATGCTCACTGTTCCTTCTTCGTATCGTCATTGTTCAGTGTGGGGAACGACAGGTCGGGGATATCCGAATCGAAGTTACCGCCAAGCGGGAACAGCAGCGGGAACGAATCGCTGGAATCGTGCTTATCCTGTGACGGCTGAGCTGCTTCCGTGTCATGGGAGGCGGCAACGTATTCAGATGATTCCGCAGCCGGACGGGAGATCGTGCTGTCTGCAGGCTGACTATCGGATACGCGAACCGGAATGGAGTTCGTGTTACGATCCGGCTTGCTGGTGGGAGCAAAGGAGACCGGCATAGCAGCGGACGCAGCCTCGTCAGCAGTGCTATTCACAGGCTGTACTGCCGGGGCGGAGGGTGCCGGGGATGAAACCGAACCCGGTACCTCATTCAATTTCAGCGCATTCGGTGCATCAAGGCTGGGCATCTTAGGAGCGAAGGACGGTGCATCCACTGCCGGAAGTTCCTGAGAAACCGCAGCCATGTGGGCGAGAGCGGCCAAAGAGGAATCGTTCTGCACCATATCCACGGGCTGTTCCGCGAACACCGACGGGGTCGATGCCGGAGCTGCGGGTTCGTGAGCTGCCTGTGCCGGAGCAAACGAGGGGACGCTGCCAGCGGTCACACCGGAAACCGGCGCGGACGGGACACTGACGGGAGGCTCAGCCGCAGCAACTGCGGTAGGAGCCACGGAAGGCGTCTCGGAGACGGGCTTCGCCGCAGACTCGTTGGACGCATGCACCGGGTATGCTGCGGGAGCAAAGGAAACCGGCTGTTCCGCATTGGTGCTATTGGTGCTTGTGGAAGCATCGAACGATGCAGGAGCCGGCGCATAGGAGATCGGCGCCGCCGCGGCCGGCGTTGCGGGAGCAACCGGAGCCGGAGCCGTGAACAAGCTCTGCTCGGCCTGATGCAGGGCATCGAATGATTCGTCATGAGCAACGGCAGCCGGAGCAAAACGTTCGTCAGTTGCCGGGCGCTGCGTTCCGGAAGCGAACAACGGTGAGACGCCGTTCGCTTGAACGGTCACGTTCGTGGCGGTCTGAGCAGGAGCCGCAGGCTCGCCGGACACGAAATCGGCCACACGGGCATAGGATTCCAAGCGACTCAGCAACTGCACGCAGGCGTTCAGGAAGTAATCGACCTGTCGCTCGTCATAGCCTTTCTTGCCCTTGCGCTGGGTGAAGATCACATTGTTGACCGTATTCGCATTGAGATCGGCCAAAGACCGTACATCGTCTTCGGTAACGCCGTCAACGCCCAATGCGGCCGCCGCCTTGTCCACAATCTGGTCGACCAGACGATCCACCTGCTTCTTATCGTACGAAGGTTGCTTGGGCGCTCCGGACTTGAAGCGTTCGCGCTCGTTACGCTCCGCATGGTTCTGGACTTCGTGATACAGCTTCTCGGTCTTCGCCTTCCACGTCACACGCCCGTGCTGTGCGATCTCCCATGTGGTCTGCTTATCGACCACGGCACGTTCCAGACGTCCAAGCGCGGCGTCAACCTGTGCGATCACATAGCCGTTCTTGCGCAAATCAAAGGACACGTTCTGAATGTCATGCTGGGTGAGATTCATGCCCTCGCTGTCATACAAAGCATGGGCGCGCTCCAGGAAAGCGTCCACCTGAGCGGGGTCATACCCCCACTTGCGCTTGCCCGCACGTGCGATGCCCGACTTGCCGTCCCCTTCACGAAGTTCCTGCGCCATCGGCTATTCGACCTCCTGCTGGATATAAACACTCTGCCACAACTTTACGTGACTATTGAGACGCATCTGACCAAGAAGACCGAAATTCACGATTTTGTAGCAGTACTGCAAGCTTCCTTCTGCACGCATCTCATTGAGATTTCAGAACCCTTGCCGAAGACTGTCAGGGAATATCGTCACAGCCTATATCCGTGGAATGAGGGGATTCCATGAAGCGATGAAAAATGAAAGTGGGCAATGAGGGACTCGAACCCCCGACATCCACCGTGTAAAGGTGGCGCTCTAACCAACT
>OLSC01001420.1_pt1 | contig 22344 bp, 20 predicted proteins | sample 1672881 | NCBI WGS metagenome assembly OLSC01 (sample SAMEA3136733, study PRJEB25190) | human gut metagenome | biome: human gut; feature: human-associated habitat; material: faeces | place: Austria | collected 2013
CCATGCCGTCCAGATAGCAGGCGGCCAGGCGGCCCAGACCGCCGTTGCCCAGGCCGGCATCGGGTTCCTGATCGTAAATGGTATCGATCTTGATGTCGGCATCCGCCAGCACGCTCTCGGCCACTTCGTTCAGCCCCAGGTTGAACAGGCTGGAACGCAGGCTGCGGCCCATCAGGAATTCCATGCAGAGGTAGTAGACCTGCTTTTTGCCCTGGCCCAGCACTTTGGACTGGAACTGCTTCTGGCGGTCAGACATGATCTGGCGGGTGACAGAAGCCAGGCAGCGATAGATCTGGTCGGCGGAAGCAGTATCCAGGGTGACATTGCACTCGCTGGTCAACTTATCTTTCAGGAGCTTCTCAAACTCACGCTTTGTGTATTTCAAATCGTTCTCTCCTAACTTTCTTCAGTCGTTCTTTCCATCATTTTCCGCCGTATGTTTCAGGGATACGGCGTACTTTGCGGTTGCTTTAACACACCACTTTATTGATTATAGCTAAAAAGTATAAATTACGCAAGTCAAAATTGCCTGCTTGGCGGCTTTTTTTAGACTTTTATGAAAAAAGCCCTTTTGCTGCGCCCGGTTTTGTATTATAATAAAGCTAGCATAAAATTTCAGCCGCGGTTGGAGCAGGGCTGAATTTAGACACAATTTGGGAAGGAGTACAAATCATGGGCATGGCCACTTCAAAAGTGCGGCTGAACATCTGCGGGTCCAGCTACGTTGTCAATACAAGCGAGAGCGAGGACTACATGCAGAACCTTGCCGACCGCTTGAACCTGGATATGAATGAACTGATGGCTTCCTCAAACTCGGTTTCGATCACTACCGCCGCTGTGATGACGGCGCTGAACTACCGTGATGAGCTGGAAAAGGCCAGCGGCAGCGCTGACAACATGCGCCGTCAAATCAAGGATTACCTCGAGGATGCCGCCAGCGCCAAGATGGCAGCCGAGGAGACCCGCCGCGAGAATGCCTCGCTGAAGCGCCGCATTGATGAACTGGAGCGCCGCCTGCGCCGCGCCCAGACCCCCCTGGAGGATGCATGAGCAACAAGCTGGAGATCTTAGCCCCGGCAGGTAACCGTGAAATGCTTGGCGCCGCTGTTTTTAGCGGCGCTGATGCTGTTTATCTGGGCCTTACGGGATTCAACGCCCGCCGCACTGCGGGCAACTTTACCCCGGACGAGCTGAAAGAGGCTGTCAGTTTCTGCCACGCCCGCGGCGTAAAGGTACACGTTACCCTAAATACGCTGGTCTATGACCGCGAACTGCCCGGTCTGGCCGATGCCGTGCGCGCCGTGGCCGAAGCCGGGGCCGATGCCGTCATTTCGGATGACCTGGCTGCGGCCCAGATGGTAAAGACCATCGCCCCCACGCTGCACCTGCATGGCTCTACCCAGATGAGCATCCACACGCCCGAGGGTGCGCGGGAACTGGCCGCATTGGGCTACGACCGCGTGATCTTGGCCCGCGAGCTCTCGCTGGAAGAGATCCGCGCTGTCTGCGCCGCCAGCCCTATTGAGGTAGAGGTATTTGTCCACGGCGCCCTTTGCATGAGCGTATCCGGCCAGTGCATGATGAGCGCCTTTTTAGGCGGACGCAGCGGCAACCGCGGCGCCTGCGCAGGCCCCTGCCGCCTGCCCTTTGATGCCAGCGCGGGCCTGCGCCCCGGCCAGCCCGGCAAAGCCTGCCACCTGAGCCTGAAAGATATGGATTATATTCCCCACATCCGGGAACTGATGGACGCCGGTGTGGTCAGCGCCAAGATCGAGGGCCGTCTGCGCACGCCCGAATACGCTGCCGCCGCGGTGGCAGCCTGCCGTGCTGTGCGGGAGGGCCAGCCCTATGATGAAAAGCTGGTGCGGGACATCTTCTCCCGGTCTGGCTTCACCGACGGCTACCTGACCAACCATAACGACGGCAGGATGTTCGGCGTCCGCACCGAGGCTGACGCTGCGGCCACCCGCGCCGCCACGCCCAAAGCCCGCGAGCTGTTCCGCCGAGAACTGCAGCGGGTGCCGATACAGTACACCGTCAGCGGAGGCGTCGAGGATGGCGGCATCAAGCTGACCGCCGCCGATGATGCGGGCAACAGGGTCAACGTTTACAGCGCTGACGAGCCGCAGCCCGCCCAGAAGGACCCGCTGCCCGGAATTGAGCGTGCGCTGAACAAGACCGGCGGCACCCCCTTTGCGGCCGCCGGTATCACGGTGGACGCAGGGGAGGGGAGCCTGGGCTTCCTGCCCGGCTCTGCCTGGAACGAGATGCGCCGCGAGGCGCTGGACAAGCTGCTGGAAAAGCGCAGTGTTGTACAGCCCCACACTATCCATCCCTTTGAGATGCCCGTCTATCCAGCCCACAGCGTAGGTCACATCCCGGAGTTGGCGGCCCGCTTTGCCCGCGCGGCCCAGTGCCCGGCGGACTCTGTAGAAAAGCTGCAGTGGCTGGTATTCCCCATCGCTGAAGCCGACAGCATCCCTGCCGAATGGCGCGGCAAGACCCTGCTGGAACTGCCCCGCGTCATGTTTGGCAAGCTGGAGGCAAAGACCGCCGCCTGTCTGGCCGCGTTGAAAGACGCCGGTTTTGCCGGGGCGGTGGTCAACAACCCCGCCCAGCTGCGCTATACCGACGGCTGGACCCTCTATGGCGGCCTGGGCCTGAACATCACCAACCCGATGAGCGCCGCCCGCTATACGTCCCTGGGCCTGCAAGGCATGCTTCTGCAGCCGGAAACGGCCCTGACCGCCATGCAGGCGGTGGCCCCCGGTGTACCTACTGCGGCCCTCTGCTACGGCCACCTTCCGCTGATGCTGACCCGCGCCTGCCCGCTGCGCAATGTGCATGACTGCGCTTCCTGCCGCAGCGGCGGCACCCTGCGGGACCGCAAGGGCCGTGACTTTACCGTGACCTGCTCGGCCCCCGGCGGGGCGGGCATCCGCACAGTATACAACCCGGTGCCGCTCTACATGGGCGACCGCCTGCGGGAGATGCCGGTGGATACGGCCGTTGCCGCCTTTACCACCGAGACCCCGCAGCGCACGGCCCAGATTTTGGCAGAGCTTTTTGCCGCCCAACCCTTTGACAGCGAGTTCACCCGTGGACTATACTATACCAATAACTGATGTTTAGGAGACGACCATGAATCCTACCGTAAAATATAAAAAGCTAGACCCCCGCGCCCAGGTGCCCGCCTACGCTACCCCCGGCGCGGCGGCGGCTGACCTGTGCGCTGTGCTGGATGAGCCGCTGACCCTGGCCCCCATGCAGCGCACGCTGGTGCCCACGGGCCTTGCCATTGAGCTGCCCGATGCCTCCTGCGTGGCGCTGGTGTACGCCCGCAGCGGCCTGTCCATCAAGCACGGCCTGTGCATGGCCAACGGCGTCGGCGTCATCGACAGTGACTACCGCGGCGAACTCCGTGTGCCGATGGTCAACCTGTCGGACACCGCCTACACCATCCAACCCGGCGAGCGTGTGGCCCAGCTGTGCATTGCCCCCGTCTGGCAGGCCGGGTTTGCGGCGGCCGAGGATCTCTCCGATACTGACCGCGGCACCGGTGGCTTTGGCTCCACCGGCAAGTAAACCCGGCGGAACATAACCCGCAGACACCCACAAAAACGAAATTTCCAAAATTTTCCAGCCTCGAGCGGAACGAACAGACTTCGACACCCCGCCCCGGCTATAATCAAACACGAAAGGACACCCTGCTATGGCATTGATCCTGGCATCCGGCAGCCCGCGCCGCCGCGAACTGATGGCACTCATCACACCGGACTATACCGTTATCACCAGCGATGTGGACGAGGGTAAGATCGCCGCCGATACCCCGGCTCACCTGGCGCAGAGCCTGGCTTCCGCCAAGGCCCGCGCTGTGGCCAAACTGCACCCGGCGGATACCGTCCTCGGCTTTGATACCGTGGTGGACTGCGGCGGTGAGGTGTTCGGGAAACCCCAGGATGAAGCTGACGCCCTGCGCATGCTGCGGGCACTCTCCGGCCGCACCCACAAGGTGCACACCGGCGTCTGCATCTGCAAGGGCGGCCGCGCGGCCGCTACCGTGGAGACGACGCTGGTGCATTTCTCGACCATCGTCGAGGACGACCTGCGCGCCTACGTCCGCACGCCGGAGCCGTATGACAAGGCCGGGGCCTATGCCATCCAGGGGCATGCTGCCCTCTGGTGCGCGGGCATCGAGGGGTGCTATTACAACATTATGGGGCTGCCGGTCCACCGCGCGGCACAGCTTTTGCGCGAATTTGCGTAACATTTGCCAACAGCCCCGCCAAAGAAAGTGGGAGCTGCATGGGCAAATTCAAAGACACTCTGACTGCATTTTTCAGGAGAATACAGGCTATGTTTACCAAGGATATCGGCATTGATCTGGGTACCGCCAACACGCTGGTGTATATGAAAGGCCGCGGCATCATCATGCGGGAACCCAGCGTGGTGGCCGTGGACCCGCGCAGTGATGAACTGCGGGTCCGCAGCGTCGGGCACGAGGCAAAGGCCGTCATCGGCCGCGCACCGGGGTCCATCGTGGCAGTCCGACCGTTAAAGGACGGCGTCATCGCGGACTTTGATATTACCGCTGCCATGCTGCAAAGTTTCATCCGCCAGGCCTGCGGCAACAGTATTCTGGCCCACCCGCGGGTGGTCATCTGCGTGCCCTCCGGCGTTACCGAGGTCGAGCGCCGCGCTGTGCGCCAGGCTGCCGCCAAGGCGGGCGCACGCCAAGTCACGGTGATCGAGGAGCCTATGGCTGCCGCCATCGGTGCGGGCCTGCCCACCACCGATGCCATCGGCAGCATGATCGTGGACATCGGCGGCGGCACGGCCGAGGTGGCTGTTATCAGCCTGTCGGGCATCGTGTCCAGCCGCAGCGTCCGCTGTGCGGGCGACACGCTGGACCAGAGCATCATCGCCTTCATCAAGCGCAAGTACAACTTGCTGGTGGGCGAGCGCACCGCCGAGCAGATCAAGATCGAGATCGGCTCTGCCTGCCCCCAGGACCCCGAGACCAGCATGGAGATCAAGGGCCGCAACCTGGTGGACGGCCTGCCCAAGGATATCCTCATCCGGTCTGAGGAAGTGCGTGAGGCCATGAGCGAAAGCCTGCTGCGCATCGTGGACGCCATCAAGGATACGCTGGAGTGCACCCCGCCGGAACTTTCCAGTGACATCATCGACCGCGGCATTATGCTTTCGGGCGGTGGCGCGCTGCTGCGCGGGCTGGATACCCTCATCCAGAACGAGACCGGCATCGATGTGCACATTGCCGAAGCCCCGCTGGACTGCGTAGCCCTTGGTGCCGGGGCCGTCCTCGACAATCCCGACCTGGCTGGCAAACGCCGCGAGGAAATGAGCTATTTATAACGCGCCCCGTTGTAGAGGTGCGTGCAAAAGGCTCCCTCTGAGAGGGAGCCTTTTTTGTTTCTGCTTCGTCTTTTTTCGTCCCAAGACTTGACAGCAGCGCTTTACTATGTTAAAGTGTTCACAAATGATTCTGCCGGAAAGGAGGCAGCCTGTATGTGGTTTGATACGATCCTTTGGCTGGTGGCCATCGTGGCGTTTATCGCCGTGGAAACAGCTACCACCGCGCTGGTGTCGGTGTGGTTCGCCATCGGTGCTGCGGCGGCTATGTTTGCCAGCTTCTTTACATCTTCGCTGGGCATCCAGGCGGCGGTGTTCGCGGTGGTATCGGCGGTTGCACTGGCCATTATGGTGCCTACACTGACCCGCCGCCGGAAAGAGCATAAGCCGCCGGTCACCAACGGCTCGCCGCTGACCATCGGCAAACAGGGCATCGTGCTGGTGGCCATTGAGCCGGGCATGCCGGGCCGTGTCCGCGTCGATGGTCTGGATTGGCAGGCCCGTGCCGAAGTTGCCATCCCGCAGGGCGCGCGTATCTGCGTAGCCGATGTGGACGGCGCCGTTCTGCTGGTCACCCCGGTGACAGAAGCAACGTCCGTAGAATAAACAAAAGAAAAGCCAAAAAGAAAGGGGAACCCTGCCATGATCTGGATCCTTGCCATTCTTCTTATCATCATTCTGGTGGTGCTGGTGCGCTGCATCGTCATCGTGCCCCAATCCAACGCCTACGTAACCGAGTGGCTCGGTGTCTACAAAGACACCTGGGGTGCGGGCCTGCACATCCGCACGCCCTTCGTCGAGCGCATCTCCCGCAAAGTTTCGCTGAAAGAGGAAGCCGCAGACTTCCCCCCGCAGCCCGTTATCACCCGCGATAACGTTACCATGATGATCGACACCGTCGTCTTCTTCCAGGTGTTCGATGCCAAGATGTACGCCTACGGCGTCAACCGTCCCATCCAGGCCATCGAGAACCTGTCTGCCACGACCCTGCGTGACATCATCGGCTCCATGACGCTGGACGAGACCCTGACCAGCCGCGACGCCATCAACACCAAGATCACAGCCAGCCTGGACGAAGCCACCGACCGCTGGGGCATCAAGGTCAACCGCGTGGAGCTGAAGAATATTGAGCCGCCCGTGGAGATCCGCCAGGCCATGGAGAAGCAGATGAAGGCCGACCGTGAGAAGCGCGCCTCCATCCTGCTGGCCGAGGGCGAAAAGCAGGCTGCCATTACCCGCGCCGAGGGCGAAAAGGAATCCGCCATCCTGCGCGCCGAGGCTGTCAAGCAGCAGCGTATCCGTGAGGCTGAAGGTGAAGCCGAGGCCCTGCTGACTGTGCAGAAAGCCCAGGCCGATGCCATCCGCATGATCAATGAAGCTAACCCCAACCACAACTTCCTGGCCCTGCGCAGCATGGAAGCTATGGAGAAGGTCGCTGACGGCAAAGCTACCAAGCTCATCGTCCCCAGCGATATGCAGAACCTCGCCGCCACCGTGGCCGCTATCAAAGAGGCTGCTGCGGACAAATAACGGGGGCTTGTCCCTTTTCTTGAAGGAAAAGGAACCAAAAGAACTTTTAATCAAAGAGGGTACACGAAAAAATCGTGTGCCCTCTTTGTAATTTTAATGTTTTAAAGTTCCTTTGCCTACTGTCTTTTCAAAGAAAGCAGGTTCAAAGAAAGGAACACCATGCTCCCGCTAAAGCTGCCGCTACGGCGGGGATGTCGTCCTCTTTCAAAGCTGAGTAACCGGCCACTACCGTATTGGGTCGGCACAACTCCGGCCGGGCCATGTAATATTCACTCAGGCCCCGCAGCCGCACACCGTGCTGGGCGGCGGCCTGTACCATGGCGGCTTCACTCTCGGCTTGGGGCAGCGTCAGCAGAAAATGCAGCCCGCTGTGTACACCCTCCAGTTCCACGCCCGGCAGGGCCGCCCGCAGCGCCGCGGCAAAAGTTTCCATGCGGCGCTTGTAAGCAAGGCGCATCCGGGCCAGGTGGCGGGTAAAATACCCGCCCGCCATAAACTCGCAAAGTGTCTGCTGCTCAAACCGGCTCACCGTGTTGGCGTAGGCCGCAAAATCCCGGCGATACCGCCTCAGCAGACTTTGCGGCAGCACCATGCAGGCAATGCGGATGCCGGGGGCAAGGCTTTTGGAGAAGGTGGTCAGGTATACCACCGGCCCGTCCGCCCCCGCCATGCCCTGCAGACAGGGGAGGGGACGCGTGTCAAAGCGGAACTCTGAATCGTAATCATCCTCCAAAATATACCGCCCCGGTTTTTCGGCCGCCCAGGCCAGCAGTTGCGCCCGGCGGGTGGCGGGCATCGTTACACCGGTGGGAAAATGATGGCTCGGCGTCAGATAGCACAGGCTTGCCCCGCTGGCCTCGAGCGCCGAAACCGACAAACCGTCCCGGTCAATGTCCACCAACGTACAAGGCAAGCCACTGTTGCCCAAAACCGCCCGCGTGCGGGAGTAGCCCGGGTTCTCGATGGCCGCCGTGCAATTACCGAACAGGTGCGCCACGCAGCCCAGCAGATACTCAATGCCCGCACCCACCACGATTTGCTCCGGCGTACACTCCACACCGCGATAATCCGAGAGGTAGTGCGCGATCTCGCCCCGCAGGTCAGCGTCGCCCTGCATCTCGCCGCGCTGCAAAAGCTCCGGCCGCTGGTAGAGCAGCTCCTTTTGGATGCGCCCCCAGCTGCGCGCCGGGAACAGCGCCGTGTCCACACTGCCGGTGGAAAGGTCAAACAGCGTGGCGGGTTCGCCCACAGGCTCCGGGGCGGCAGGCACAACAGCCTGCGGGGCCGGGCGCGGCGTGCGGGTATGCAGCATGCCGTAGGTTTTCTGCACGTAAAAACCGCTGCGGGGGCGCGGTTCGGCCAGGCCCTCGGCTGCCAGCATCTGGTAGGCCGTGTCCACGGTGTTTACGCTCACGCCCTGCTGGGCGGCCATGGTGCGCCGCCCTGGCAAAGGCGTGCCGGGGGCGCGGTCGCCGCGGCGTATCTCGTCCGCCAGGGCGGCGTACAGCTGCTCATACAATGGTGTTTTTAAGCGGGGGTCCAGTTCGATCATGGCAAATCTCTCCTTAACTGGCACTATAAAAAAATCAAAAACTGGGCATTTTATTGATGCCAGAAAGCGCTATAATAGGAGCATACCTTGCAAGGAAGTATTTGTCAACCGTTTTGTGGAAAAAAAGATAGAGGAGCAGAAAATTATGTCTACATCCACCATGTGGCTGCTGCTGTTTGTGGTAGTGGCGCTGGCCCTGCTGGTAGCAGCTTTGACCAAAACGAAATTTACTGTGCAAAAAATCAGCATCATCGGCGTGATGGCTGCCCTCAGCCTGGTTGCGTATGAGTTCTTCCGCATCCCGAACGTCTTCGGCAGCGGCTCGTCCTTCCACCTGGGCAACACCTTTACGGCGCTGACTGCTATGCTGCTGGACGGCGTCTCCGGCGGCTTGGCCGGTGCTATCGGCCTGGCTTTGGCCGATATTCTCGCTGGCGACCCCGGTTATGCCATCACCACCTTCATCCTTAAGTTCATCATCGGCCTGGTCTGCGGCTTTGTGGCGCATAAGGTCATCCACCTGAAGACCTACCCTACCGCCAACAGAGGCAAGTACCTGCTGGTCGTCACCGCCAGCGCGTTCAGCGGCCTGCTGGTCAACGTGTTTACCGACCCGTTCATCGGCTACTTCCGCAACCGCTTCATCTTCGGCCAGCCTGCCGAGATCGCCTCGGTCTTTACCAAGATCGCCAGCGGCGTTACGCTTATCAACTCGCTGCTGTCCACCGTCTGCGCGGTTATCCTGTACCTGGCCCTGCGCCCGGCGCTGGAAAAAGCCCACCTGCTGCCCAAGGACTAAGCAAGCATTACACAGCCTCATTTCGTTGGCCCCGCTTCGGCGGGGCTTTTTGCTGCCTGCAAACAAAAAAGCCCGTGTGCCATTCATCAGCACACGGGTTTTGCGTTTTATAAGACAAGGTTACTTTTTGTCAAAGGCCGAGCGCCGCTCGGTGGACAGGCGGAACATCTCCTCCAGTCCTTCGCGGTCGTCCTGCACCAGCTTTTCCCGCATCGATTGCAGCGCATCGCTGAACATGTCAATCTCGGAGATCAGGTTGTCCTTGTTCCACAAGAACAGTTCTGCCCACATTTTATCGTTGATATGGGCAATTCGCGTCAAATCGCGGAAGGAGTCGCCGGTGTACTTGGCCAGCTCGGTGTTATCCGATGCGCACATCAGGCTCACCGCAATGGCATGGCACAGCTGGCTGACGTAGCCGATCATGTAGTCGTGCTCGGCAGGCGTCAGGATGGTGATGCGCTTAAAGCCCAGTTCCTCGGCCAAAGCATGGCACCAGTCGATGCCTGCCTGGGTGTTCTTGTCGGTGGGGGTGATGATGAAATTGGCCGGGGCAAAGTTGACCTCGGCGCTGTGGGTGATGCCGCTGGTTTCGCGGCCCGCCATCGGGTGGCTGGCGATAAACTCCGCCCCCTCGGGCAAAGCGGCCTGCACCGGCTCCACCACGCCGCGCTTCACGCCGGAAACATCCGTCACCATCGTGCCGGGCTGGATCAGATGCCCGTACTGCTTGACCCACTCCAGCAAAACAGTAGGGTACAAACCAAAGATGATGCAATCCGCGCCGGTAACCAGTGCGTCAAAATTCTCGGTCGCACCCTCGGTAATATATTCATGCTGCAGGGCGTAGTCGATGGTCTCGCGGCTGCGGGCGATGCCCGTTACATGGTAGCCGTGGCTGCTGAGCACCTGGGCGTATCTGCCGCCCAGCAGGCCCAGGCCCACGATCAGATAGGTTTTCGATTTATCCAACATCCAGCCTCACCCCTACTCGGTATCGATTTTTGCACCCAGCCCGCGCAGGGTATCCCAAAATGCGGGCCAGCTTTTATTCACGGCCTCGGCCCCGCGCAGCAGGGCAGGCAGCCCGGCGGCGTACACTGCCACGGCCAGCGCCATCACGATGCGGTGATCGTTGTGGCCGTACAGCGGCTCGGCAGGGGCATGCAGTGCCACGCCGGTGATGGTCACGGTATCGCCGTCCACCTCAATGCGGGCACCCATTTTTTTCAGTTCCTCCTGCATGGCGCTGATGCGGTCTGATTCTTTCAGCCGCAGCCGCCCCGCATTGCGGATGATGGTACTGCCGTTGCAGAAACAGCCCAGCGTAAACAGGATCGGCCCCAGGTCGGGGCAATCGGCCAAATCAATTTCAGTGGCCTTCAGCAGGCTGCGCTCAAAGCGGTAGCCGCCCTCAATGGGCTTAAACTTTCCGCCGCAGCGCTTTAAAATATCCAGAATGACCTTGTCGCCCTGCTGGCTGTTGGGGTTCAGGCCCACCACGTTGATGCCGCCGACCGCGCAGCCCAGCACGGCCAGAAAAGCCGCCTGGCTGTAGTCGCCCTCGACGGCAAAGTCGCTGGCAGTGTAGCGCTGGGGCGCGGCCACACGGTACATCACGCTGCCGTTTTTCCGCGCCCGGGCGGTCACTTTTACGCCAAACTGCTGCATAGCGTCGATGGTCAGGTCCACATAGGAACGGCTTTCATAGGGGGGCAGCACCTCGATGGAACTTTCCGATTCCATCAACGGCGCAGCAAACAGCAGCCCGCTGATGAACTGGCTGGACACATCCCCCGGCAGGGTGAACCCGCCCGGACGCAGCCGCCCAAACACAGTAACGCCCTCAGAGGTCTGCTCAAAGCGCAGGCCCTGGCGATCAAACAACATCTGGTACACGGCCTGGGGGCGGTCAAACAACCGCCCCGCACCGGTGAAGCGCACCTTCTGCGCCGTCAGGCTGAACAGCGGGATCATAAAACGCAGGGTCGAGCCGCTCTCGTTGCAAAAAACCGGCCGCGTTACGGTCACGAATCCGCCGGAACTGCCCCGGCCGGTGATGGTCACGGCGGCAGGTTCCTCCGCCACCTTGGCGCCCAGCTGGGTCACAGCGCCCAAGGTGGCGCGGATGTCCTGGCTGTACTCAATATTGGTAATGTGGCTGACCCCATCGGCCAGCGCCGCGCACAAAACAGCGCGGTGTGCCGCACTTTTGCTGGGCGGCACGGTGGCCTGGCCGCTTAAGCGGCTGACATGCAGGCGAGCATCCATGGATTACATCTCCCGGCCGATAGCGGCAGCAACCTTGCGGCAGTTGGCGATGGTCTCGGCAAACTTTTCAGGCTTCAGGCACTGGGCACCGTCGCTCCAGGCGCACTGCGGGTTGTCGTGCACCTCGATCTCCAGGCCGTCGGCACCGGCAGCCACAGCGGCCAGTGCCATGCTCTCGATGTACTTGTAGTCGCCGGTGGCATGGCTGGGGTCAACGATGATGGGCAGGTGGGTCTTTTCCTTGATGACCGGCACGGCGGACAGGTCCAGCGTGTTGCGGGTGGCGCGCTCAAAGGTGCGGATGCCGCGTTCGCAGAGAATGACGTTCTCATTGCCGCCGGCCATGATGTATTCGGCGGACATGATCCACTCCTCGATGGTGTTGGCCAGACCGCGCTTGAGCAGGATGGGCTTGTGCATCTTGCCAACGGCTTTCAGCAGCTGGAAGTTCTGCATGTTGCGGGCGCCGATCTGCACGATGTCGACGTATTCTTCAAACTCGTCGATGTGGGCCTCATCCATCAGCTCGCTGACGATGGGCAGGCCGGTGGCCTCACGGGCCTTCACCAGGTCGAGGATGCCCTCGGTGCCCAGGCCCTGGAAGGAATAGGGGCTGGTGCGGGGCTTGTAAGCGCCGCCGCGCAGGAAGTTAGCACCGCCGGCCTTGACCAGCTTGGCCATTTTGAGGGTGTGCTCCTCGCCCTCCACGCTGCAGGGGCCGGCCATCACGGCGATGGGGGACTTGCCGCCAATCTTGATGCCGTTCACGTCCACCACGGTATCATCGGGGTGGAACAGGCGGTTGGCGCGCTTGTAGGGGGCGGACACACGGGTCACATTCTCGACCCAGGGGTTGGCCAGCACGTCCTTCTCGGCGATCTTGGTGGTATCGCCCACCAGGCCAAAGACGTTGTAGTCGGTACCGCGGATCAGCGTGACCGACAGGCCCTGATGCTCGAAGTTATCGATAATGCGGTCCAGTTCAGCCTGGGGGGCACCTTTTTTGGTGGAAATGATCATTTGGGAACCTCTTTCTAAATACTTTACACTCTATGCACTCTGCCACAATGCGGCAGGAAATAACAAATTATAGGGTTTCGTCCGCTTCAAACAGCGCAGCGGCTTTGTCGGCGGCTTCACGCAGGGTACCGGTGTTGTCCAGCACCACGCTGGCGGCGGCCTCGTACAAAGGAGTGCGCTCCTCTTCCAGCTGCTTCAGCGCCGCACCGCCCTTGGAGAGGGGACGCCCGCCGGTGGCCAGCTTTTCAATGGGGCGGCGCACCCACAGCACGGGGCCGTTCTGCCGCAGGGCGCGCACGTTGGCCGGGGTCTTGATGATCCCGCCGCCGCAGGCGATGATCTGGCGGTTCTGCTTGGCCACATCGGCCAGCGTTTCGGCTTCGTACCGGCGGAAAGCGGCTTCGCCCTCCTGGGCAAAGATGTCAGGAATATTATGCCCGGTGCGGCGTTCAATTTCCGCATCCAGGTCGATGAAGGTCTTGCCTAATTTTTTGGCCAGCGCCGCGCCGATGGTGGATTTGCCGCACCCCGGCATGCCGATGATGGAGATGTTGGCCAGTTCATGCCGCAGCTGGCGGCTTACGGCAGGGATCAGCGTGTCGGCGTCCAGCGCTTTGCCGGTAAAGTGTTCGGCCGCAAACACGGCCTGGGCCACCAGCATCTCAAAGCCGCTAGCGGCGGGGATGTGGTGCTCCTCAGCCCGCAGAAGCAGCTCGGTGCGGAAGGGGTTGTACACCACATCCAGCACGGCCTCCAGTGCCGGGAAAGCCGCCGGGTCGATGAGGCACTGCCCCACATTGGGGTACATGCCGCAGGGGGTCGTGTTCACGATGACCTGCACATCCTTGCGGCGCATGGCTTCCTCGTAGGTCAGGGCATCGCCCTTGCCGGTGCGGCTGGCGGTCAGAATCTCCGCCGCGCCGCCGTCTTTGCAAACGGCTGTCACGGTAGAATGGGTGCCGCCGGTGCCGAGAATCAGTACGGTCTTGCCCGCAAAGTCCACGCCGTGGGCACGGGCCAGGTAGGAAAACCCGGCATAGTCGGTGTTATAACCGTACAGCCTGCCATCCCGGTTGACGATGGTATTCACCGCGCCGATGGCCGCCGCTTTGGGGTCGACCACATCGCAGTAGGGGATGACCAGCTGCTTGTAGGGAATCGTCACGTTGATGGCCGCAAAGTCCCGCCGCTCCATAAAAGCACGGGCCTCGTCCTCGGTGGGCAGCGGCATCAGCTCGTAGGTATAATCAGCGATCTGCTCGTGGATGATCTTGGAATAGCTGTGCCCAAGCTTCGAGCCGATCAGGCCGTATCTTGTCTGTTCCATACCAAAATGCTCCTTGTGTTTTGGGCGTTTACTCCTGGGGCAGGCCGTGCTTTTGGGCCAGCGTGCCGTAGCGCACGGTCAGCAGGTCCAACAGGCCAAAGGCAGCCAGGGTGTTTTGCACCACCGCGGCGCGGGGCACGATGCAGGGGTCGTGGCGGCCCTTGATCTGTAGATCGGCGTCCTGCCTGGCAATATAATCCACGGTATGCTGTTGTTTATAAATGCTGGGCGTGGGCTTTAACACAGTGCGGAACACCAGCGGCATGCCGTTGGTAATGCCGCCGTTGATGCCGCCGTTTTTGTTGGTGGCAGTAGCAACCTGGCCGTTACGCATCGCAAAGGGGTCGTTGGCCTCGCTGCCACGCATGGAGGCAAAGGCAAAGCCTGCGCCGAATTCCAGGCCCTTGCAGGCCGGGACGGCAAACATCAGGTGAGCCAATTCGCTTTCCACGCTGTCAAACCACGGCTCGCCGATGCCTGCGGGCAGGCCGGTGACGATGGTCTCCAGCACGCCGCCCACGCTGTCGCCTTCACTGCCGGCGGCGCGGATGGCCTCCTGCATGGGGGCCTCCTTGCTCGAATCCAGCAGGGCAAAATGGCCGGGTTCCGGTTCGGGCAGTAACAGCCCGGCGGAGCTGGACAGCGGTGCGTCCTTTATGCCTGCGCACTCGCCAATATGGGTGTAGACACGGATGCCCAGGCCGTTCAGCACGCTTTCGCACAGCGCACCCGCCGCCACGCTGGCAGCGGTGATACGGCCGGAGAAATGTCCGCCCCCCCGGGCGTCCTGATAGCCCTCGTACTTGGCATAGGCCGTGTAGTCGGCGTGGCCGGGGCGCAGCAGGTCTGCAGTTTTGGCATAGTCGCCGCTGCGGGTGTTCTGGTTGCGGATGACCATCGTCACGGCGGTACCGGTGGTGTGGCCCTGGTACACGCCGGAGAGAAACTCCACAACGTCGGCCTCGGTGCGGGCGGTGGAAAGCCCATCGCCCCGGGCGCGGCGGCGGTCCATTGCGGCGGCGATGGCGGCCTCGTCCACGGGCAGGCCTGCGGCCAGACCGTCCAGCACCGCGCCGATGGCAGGGCCGTGGCTCTCTCCGAAAATGGTCATCGAAATAGCATTGCCAAAGGTGTTTTTCATCGTTATTCCTCGATGCCCAGCAGGGCCGGCAGTTCGGTCATGGGCAGCTTGTCAGCCCGCCAGCAGCCCAGGCCCGGGCACTTGATGACAGTAATGCTGCTGCCGCTGGCTTTTTTATCGTGCTGCATGTAAGCCAGCACCTTTTCCCTGTTGGCACCGGCGCGGGTAGGCAGGCCCAGCGTGCGGTAGACAGCACGCACCCGCTTGACCAGCGCCGGGTCCTCGATCATCGGCAGCATGCCCAGGGCGACACATTCGCCGTGGTACAGGCCGGTGGTGCGGCGGCCGCGCACACCACGCACAGCCTCAATGCCGTGGCCGATGGTGTGGCCGAAGTTCAGGCAGGCACGCACGCTGCCCTCGCGCTCGTCCTGCTCGACAATCTTTTTCTTGAATTTCAGGCTGCGGTAGACGATCTGTTCAATATAGGCTTCCGGGTCCTCGGTCTCAAACAGTGCAAACAGCTGCGGGTCGCCGATCAAGCCGGTCTTCAGCGCCTCGGCCAGGCCGTTCACCACCTGGCGGCGGGGCAGGGTAGCCAGCGTGTCAAAGTCCACCAGCACCACCTTGGGCTGCCAGAAAGCGCCCACGATGTTCTTCGTCTCGCCCAGATCAATGGCGGTCTTGCCGCCGATGGAAGAATCCACCTGGGCCAGCGTGGTGGTGGGACAGTTGACGAAATCAATGCCGCGCATATAGCTGGCGGCGCAGAACCCGCCCAGATCGCCCACAACACCGCCGCCCACAGCCACCAGCAGATCCTTGCGGTCCATGCCGAATTCCAGCATGGCCTGTAATACCTGGCCGTAGACTTTCAGGCACTTGCTGCCCTCGCCCTGGGGGATGGTGTAAATGGTGGCCCTGGGGCACTGGGCGGCTACGGTCTCGGCATACTGTTTGGGCACGCCGGAGTCCGTCAGCACAAAGACGCGGCGGTTCTCCACATTGGTAAACTGATGCAGGTTGGCAAGGCAGCCGGCTTTCAGGATAATATCATAGCTGCGGCTTTTCAGTTGCATGGTCAGCTTCATACTTCGCACGTCCTTACTTTGTTATATTATTGTTGGTCGATGCCGTCCAGCGTAAAGGCACCCAGCAGGCGCAGGGTGCTGCACGCCCCGGTCAGGGTTTCCAGCAGGCTGTTGCAGGCGGCGGCATCGCAGCCAGCGGGACAGACAAGCTGTACATAAAAATAATACTCAAAAGGTACATGGGGCAGGGGGCGGCTTTTGATGCACTCCATGTTAAAGCCGCGGGCACCGATCTGGTCCAGCACTACGGCCAGCTGGCCGGGCTTGTGGCGGGCGGTAAACAGCAGGGCAAGCCGCTGCCCCTCGCCGGTCATCACCGGCGGCTGGGCCGAGCGCTCAATCACGATAAAGCGGGTGGTGTTGTCGCCGTCAGCGTTCACGCCCTCGGCCAGAATATCCAGCCCATACAGTTCGGCAGTCTCGGCGCTGGCAATGGCGGCCACGGTGGGGTCGTTCAGCTCGGCAATGTGCTTGGCGGCATCGGCAGTGTTGATCCAGCTTTGGGTGGCAAAGCCATGCTGCTGCAAAAATACGCTGCTTTGGGCCAACGCCTGCGGATGGCTGATAACGGTGCGCACATTGCTGAGTTTCGCACCCTTCACGCCCAGCAGGTCCTGCTGGATGGGCATGTCCTGCATGTGGGTCACAATGATGTCCGGGTGGGTGTACAGCAGGTCCAGCACGGCGGAAACATCCCCCGCGTTGGAGTTTTCAAAGGGCAGCACACCAAACTGGGCGTCGCCGTTCTGCACAGCGTCAAACACCTCGGGCCAGGTGGCAAAGGCGGTTGCCCGGGCAAAGGGGAACATCCGCCGCAGGGCAATGTGGCTCCATGCGCCCTCCACGCCCTGATAAGCGGCGGTGTCGCGGCCCAGAGTGGCCCGCTGGTAGGCGCGGGAGACAGCCATGGCCTCCTGCAAAAACGCCTTGTAATAGGGGCGCAGTTCCTCGTTTTGCAGCCGGGCCGTGTTGCGGGTGATCACATCCGCCTCCCGCGCGGCATCAAATACCGGCTTGCCGGTCTCGGCTTTGTAACGTACTACGTCGGCAACAGCCTGCATGCGCCGCTCAAACAAAGCGGCCATTTCGGCGTCGACGGCATCGATCTCGGCACGGGCTTGCTGCAAAAGATCCATACCCGATGCTCCTTTTCCTGAATTTTTCGGGACATCCTGCCGCAAAAGGGCAGAAATGCAAATATATACAATTAGTATAGCATAAAAAAAACGCCGTCACAAGGGTGACGGCGTGAAAAAGTAGTATAAGTAAGAATTACCCGTGCAGGGCACTGCGCAGGGCGGCCAGCAGTTCGGCCTGGTATTCCGGGCTGAAGGTGCCGTGCAGCAGCTTCGGCAGGGCTTCCTCCTGCAAGCGGCGCCAGCTGTCGGCCTCGCGGCCGGGCAGGATCGGCACAAAGGCGACGCCATTCGCGGCGGCGGCCTGGGCATCGCCCATCGAATCGCCCACCATCAGCACCTTGCGGCTCTCGTACCCGCAGGCCAGCATGGTGGCGATGGAGTTGGCCTTGCTGCCCACCTCCTGGCCGAAGATGACATCGGCATGGCGGGCCAGCCCGTAGTGCTTCCACTCGCTGGCAATGGCGCTCTCATTGGCGGCGCTCACCACAGCCAGGTCAGCCACGGCGTGCAGCTGGCGCAAGCTTTCCTCCACACCGGGGAAAGGCTCAAAGGTCGGCTCTAAGGCCTGGATGCGGCGGTTGCAGGCATTGTTCCACTCCTGCAGTTTGCGCAGGGCCAGGCTGCCGGTGCGCAGCAGTTCGTGCTGTAAGCTGGCGGTGGAAAGTTCGGCCGAGGTGTTGACCCAGGCGGAAATGTCCTCGCTGCCCGGCACCTCGATGCCGCGGTTTTTCAGCCGGTCAAACACCAGCACCACGCTCTCAAAGCGGGAAAGGCCCCGTGTGATGTTGCGCAGGTTGATCTCCTCCCACGCCGAGGCGACAAAGTCTGCATGATCGTCCAGCGCAAAAACGCGGATCAGCTCCGGGCACATTACAATGGTGTGCTTGATGCTGACCGTGTCCATAACGCAGCCGTCCGAATCCATGCAAACCAGAAATTCACGCTTCTTGGTAAAATCAGTTAAAACGCTTGCCATGATTCCCGTCCCCCTTCCAGTACTCATAAGCCGTAAATATACCTATCTATCATAGCAAAACAGCAGGGCGTTTGGCAATGCTTTTTTAGTAAAAAAGCAACTTTTGTCTAAAATTTTACAACGATACCGGGGTGTTTTCATCCAATGCCTGGCCGATTGGCACGTTTAAAATCAAATTGGCCATGCCGTCCGCCGGGGTGGGCTGCTTGTTGATGACCACCAGCGTTTCCCCGCGGAAGTACCGCAGCAGCCCCGCCGCCGGGTACACCGCCAAACTGGTGCCGCCCACGATCAACGTATCTGCCACGGAAATTGCCTTGATAGCGTTCTCCATCGTGGCCTCGTCCAGCCCTTCCTCGTACAGCACCACGTCCGGCTTTACGATGCCGCCGCACTCGGTGCAGCGGGGCACGCCGTCGCCCTGCCCGGCGGCTTCCTCAATAAAGCTGACGGGGTAAAACTTACCGCAGCGCGTACAATAATTGCGCAGGGTAGAGCCGTGCAGCTCGTACACCACCTTGCTGCCCGCCGCCTGGTGCAGACCGTCGATGTTCTGGGTCACCACGGCTTTGCACTTGCCCTCGCGCTCCAATTTGGCCAACCGCAGATGGGCGGCATTAGGCTTGGCCCCGTGGACGATGAGCTTCTGGCGGTAAAAATCGTAAAATTCGGCCGTGTGGGTCTTGTAAAACGTATGGGAGAGCATCGTCTCGGGCGGATACTTGAATTTCTGGTGGTACAGCCCATCCACCGAGCGAAAATCCGGGATGCCGCTCTCGGTCGAAACGCCCGCCCCGCCGAAAAATACAAGGCTGCGGGTATCCCGCAAAATTTCTTCCAATGCCGGTACCATACAAAGTTCCCCTTTCGCTTTTTGCTGAAGTGTTTTATAATGTACCTATCATTATAGCTTTTTTCAGGGAGGATGCAAGATGCAGCGCGAGATCACACAGGAAATGGCAAAGGACTGCCTGCCCCGGCGGGAGGCAGATGCCAACAAGGGCAGCTTTGGCAGTGTGCTGGCGGCGGCTGGCAGTATGGCCTACCGGGGTGCGGCGGCTCTCTGCACCGAGGGCGCTCTCCGCGCCGGGGCGGGCCTTGTCTACCTGGCCAGCGTGGAGCCGGTGGTGCAGATGGTGCTGACCCGTACGCCGGAGTGCTGCGCCTGCGGCTGCCGCACGGCGGCTAACGGCGGCATCCACCCCCAGGACGCCGGGGCGCTGCGCAGCTGGTTCGACGGCAAAAACACCGTTCTGCTGGCAGGGCCCGGCCTGGGTGAAAGCGCCGCCCCGGTCTGCAACGCTCTGCTGGGCAAAAAAGCCCCCTGGTCTGCCGCTGTGCTGGACGCCGATGCCCTCAACGCGCTGGCTGCGGGTAAAATCAAAAGCCCCTTGCCGGACCAGACGGTCATCACGCCCCACCCCGGCGAAGCCGCCCGCCTGCTGGATTGTACAGTGGGGGAAGTGCAGGCTGACCGCGAAGCCGCCGCCCGCCGCCTGGCCGGGATGTGTCACTGCATCGCGGTGCTGAAAGGCAGAGGCACCCTCATCGCCACCCCCGGCGGCGAAGTCTACCGCAATCCCACCGGCAGCGCGGGCCTGGCCAAGGGCGGCAGCGGGGACATCCTCGCAGGCTTGCTGTCGGGTCTGCTGGCCGCCGGGCTGAAACAGGGCCGCACCGCGGAGGACGCCGCCATCGCTGCCGTCTGGCTGCACGGCGCGGCAGGGGACCGCTGCGCCAAACGCTTAGGCATGGCCGCCATGCTGCCCCATGATATTTTTGCAGACCTGGGTGCGATCTTTGCGGAGCTGGAGCGATAAACTACTGCAAAACGACTCTTTTTCGCCCTTTCCTATTGCCTGCACGGCCTATAGGGTGTATAATGGGACTGTATGTTCTGGATATTCTGGGGCTATACCGCATGATCTGAGCAGCCTGCGCCGATAAGGCCGGGCATCGTGCGGGTCCCCTTTTGTAAAAGGAGCAAGTGCTATGCCGCGTAAAGAAGGCCAGAAACGGAAACTGCTGGTACTGCTGCAGATTTTGGCGCGGGAGACCGACGAACGTCATCCGTTAAGTGTACCGCAGATCGTGGAAAAATTGAAAGAAAAGGGCATCGAAGCCGAACGCAAGAGCGTCTATGACGACCTGAACACCCTGAACGAGATGCCGGACTTCCCCTATGAGATCATGCAAAAACGGGGCCGGGGCGGCGGCTATTACATGACCGACGCCCCCTTTGAGCTGGCTGAGCTGAAATTGCTGGTGGACGCTGTGTACGCCAGTAAGTTCATTACCGCCCGCAAATCTAAGGTGCTGATCGATAAGCTGGGCCAGTTCACTTCCTGCTACCGGCAGGAGGAGCTGAACCGTAAAGTCTTAGTCAGCGGCCGCCTGAAAAGCACCGACGAGAAGATTTTGTATACCGTCGATGCCCTGCATGCCGCTATCACGGCAGGGGAGCAGGTGCAGTTCAAATACTGCGACTGGAACCTGCAAAAAAAGATGACCCCCCGTCACGATGGCCAGCTGTACCGCGTCAGCCCCTGGGTGCTGGTGTGGGAGAATGCGAACTATTACCTTATCGCCTACACCGAGGGCCGCCTGAAGCACTACCGTGTGGATAAGATGCAGGCTGTGCACCAGCTGCCCGGTACCACCCGCGAAGGCGCCGGCGAGTACGCCAACTTTGACGTGAACGCCTACATGCAGCAGATGTTCGGCATGTTCAACGGCCCGCTGAAAAAGGTGACGCTCCAGTGTGAGAACCGCTTTGCCGGGGCCATGATCGACCGTTTCGGCACTGGGCCGACTTTAGTCCCCTGCGATGACGGTGAGCATTTTACCATGATGGCCGAGGTGCAGGTCAGCCCCCAGTTCTTTGGCTGGGTGGCTGGCTTTGGCACCGGCGTGGTGGTGGCAGGCCCGCCCGAGGTGCGCGCCGAGATGAAAAAGACGCTGGACCGCCTGCAGGATCTTTACCGCTGATTGCAAAAAGCACGAAAATGTGCTATGCTAACTAGATATGAATTTCTGTCCAAGGGAGGACACCCTCGTTGCTGGAAAAAAATCAACGTACCAAAAGTATGCTCAGCGGTCTGCTGGATGTGGTGCTACTGTTCGTCAGCTTTCTGCTGGCCAACTATGTGCGTTTTAATTATGTAGTTTTTTTTGAGCCCGGCGGCGCCGGCCCTGCGCTGCAGGTGGCCGGTGACCCACGCAACTTTATTGCCGGGGCAGGCACCTCTGTCTTACTGGTGCTGGCCTACTGGGTAGCCGGTGTGTACAGCTCCTCGCGTTTGCGGGGGCTGGCCCGGCGCTGCACCATCATGGCCATGATCAACGCCGCGGGCATCATGGTGTTTGTATTCTTCCTCTACCTGATGCACCTGGACGACTATTCCCGCGTAGTGCTGGGCCTGTTCTACGGCTTTGCCACCGTGGCCATGGTCGCCAAGCGGATGATCCGCCGCTGGGTGGACCGTGCCCGCCGCCGCAAAGGCCTGGGCTTGCGGCACATCCTGCTGGTGGGCGGCGGCAAATCGGCGGCCCTCTATCTGCGCGCGCTGGAGCATAACCCCTACTACGGTTTTGTGGTGGACGGCTACCTGGCTGCCACCGAGGAGCCGGGTCTGGGCGTGCCCTATCTGGGCGGCTACGATAAACTGGACGAAGCCTTGGAAAGCGCCGCCCTGAATGAGGTCGTGGTCGCGCTGGAAGCCAACGAGATCGATCAGCTGCCCCACACCTTTGCCATCTGCGATAAGCACGGCACCCGCATCACGATGGTGCCGTTTTATAGCGACTACCTGCCTGCCCGGCCTACCATCGATGTGCTGGACGAGTGCAAGCTCATCAATGTGCGCCAGACGCCCTTTGACAACATCCTCAACGCCGCCATCAAGCGCGGGCTGGATATTATCGGCAGCCTGGTGCTGATCGTACTCACCAGCCCGGTCATGCTGGTCACGGCCATTGGTGTGAAACTGTCCAGCCCCGGGCCGATCATCTTCAAGCAGGAGCGCATCGGCCTCAACAAAAAGCCCTTCATGATGTACAAGTTCCGCTCCATGCGGGTCAATGTACAGCAGGAGACCGGCTGGTCTAAGGACTACGACCCCCGTAAGACCCACTTCGGCAGCTTTATCCGCAAGTTCAGCCTGGACGAGCTGCCCCAGTTCTTCA
>OLSC01001435.1_pt1 | contig 22047 bp, 18 predicted proteins | sample 1672881 | NCBI WGS metagenome assembly OLSC01 (sample SAMEA3136733, study PRJEB25190) | human gut metagenome | biome: human gut; feature: human-associated habitat; material: faeces | place: Austria | collected 2013
CGCCCGCGCGGCGTCAGCGCAACTCCCCGCTGAGGTTCAGCGAAAAACCCCTGCCCGTCAGGGGCGAACTCGCCTGCGGCAGTTCGTGTGCCCCGGTCAGCCGGTGCAGAAAAAGGAGCCGCCCGTCAGGGGGCGAACACGCTAACGCAGTTCGTATGCCCCGGAAACTCGGTGCAGAAAAAGGAGCCCGCCTTGCAGCGAGCCCCAAAGAGAGAGGATAAATTCGATTTTAACCTTCTGCGGTATCCGGCCGAGTCACCTTCTTGACCCACTTCCAGCTGTGCAGGCGGATAGCCACGGGAATGATCTTATACAGCTGATCCCACTTGAGCAGGAAGAACACGACAACCGGCGGGAACTTCCACCAGAAAGCCGCCATTGCCGAGAACGGCACAACGATAAGCCACATGCTGATGATATTCATCTTGGCGCTGAACTTGGTGTCGCCGCCGCCGCGGATAATGCCGTTATCGCACGCCATCTGGTACGAGGTGCCGACCGTCGTGATGGCGAGCACCAGCATGAACTGCAGGGAATACTTGTACGCCGTTTCGGTGAGCGTACCGCCGAGCAGCGCAAGGATCGGTACGCGCAGAAGGAAGATCAAAAGACCCGAGCACAGTCCGATGGAGACGAACAGGACCTGCAGCGTATGTACGAGCGGACGCAGCCGCTGCTGGTTGCCCTCGCCGATGGTGCGGCCGACCACAATGCCGGATGCGGACGCGGCGCCATAGCAGACAACCGACAGAACCTGATATACCTGCACTGCGATTGCGTTGGCAGCCGTGGCATCGCCGCCGAGATGGCCGAGGATACCGGTCTGTACCATCTGCGCGATGCCCCAGAGCGCCTGATTGATGAGCACCGGCAGGGAAACGTGCATGTAATCCTGCACATAACTGGTGTCGATGTGAACCAGCTTGCGCAGGCTCAGGTTCAGCTTGTGCTCCTTAAACTTCAGGTAGTAGATAACAATGAGCAGCTCCACACAGCGGGAAACCAGCGTTGCGATAGCCGCACCGCGCACGCCCAGCTCCGGACAGCCGAAGTGGCCGTAGATCAGGCAGTAGTTCAGGCACACGTTGATGATGAGCGTCGAACCCGAGATCATGTAACCGATCTTTACTACACCGATCGAGCGGAGGGATGCGACCAGAATATTGGTTATTGTAAAGATAATATAGGTAAAGCAGATGATCTGGAAATACTTTTCACCTTCCGCGATGACCGTTGGCGAGTTGGACAGCAGCGACAGCAGCTGGTGCGGGAAGAACAGAACAATGCCGAACATCAGCACCGCCAGTGAACCGCCGAAGCGCAAAGCCACACCGATGATGTGCGGGATCGGCTCCAGCTTGTTTTTGCCCCAGTACTGCGAGCCCATAACGACCGCGCCCTCGCCTGCACCGACGACCAGCATCTGCAGCAGAAACTGCACCTGATTGCACAGGCTTACGCCGCCCATGGCATCCTGACTGTACCGTCCGAGCATCATAGTGTCCATCAGGTTTACGCCGTAGGTGAGCAGGTTCTGCAGCGCCAGCGACAGTGCCAGCACCATAAAGGATTTATAAAACGTCTTTTCCTTTATCATTACAACAACCCCTTGCCTTCAAAGCTGATCGGACGGAACAAACCGCAATATCTATCGTTCCGGCTTAGCTTTTTTACTTCTGCTAACAGCATACCGAATTTTCTTTGATTTGGCAATAACAAAACACTGCAATCTATTCATATTTTGTGCTATCATAGAAGGCGGAGGAGGGAATGCCGTGAAGGTTTTCAGTGAGCCGGGTGTGCTGTCGCGCTCGGAACGATTTTTCTCAACGCCGTCCGCAACGGCTCGGCGGCTGTTTTACTATGTCACCCGCGTGGGACATTATTACTACGATGCGCGGTATAATTTTCTCGACAGCTGCGACATCGCCCATCTGGAAAGCCACAAGAATCTCTTTCTGACCTACGTTCGCTCGGGTACGATGTACTTCGAGACCGACCAGCTCTACTGCGCCGAGCGCGGACAGATCGGACTGGTGGACTGCCGCAGACCGCATCATTTTTATACCAAGGGCGACGCGGAAGCGCTCTGGATTCACTTTGACGGCGCAAATGCGGCGGCATTTTTCGAGCAGATACTCGCGTTCCGCGGCGGCAGGCAGGTGCTTACGCCGCCGGCGGATTTACGCATCGAGCAGGAGCTGGCACAGATCATTTCCGGCTTGCGCACCGGCGACATGACCGAGCTGGACCGCTCGCAGCGCATCTACCGAATCCTGTGCGCGCTGCTGTTTCCGGCGCAGGCGGGACCCGACCGGAAAAACGATGCCATTGCACAGGCGGTCAAGTATATCGGAGAACACCTGTTTGAATCGTTGTCCGTGGAGAAGGTAGCGGACGCGGTCAGCCTGAGTCCGTCGCATTTCTCGCGGCTGTTCCGCAGCACGACCGGATTTTCCCCACACGAGTACATTATGCTGCATCGGATCGACGAGGCCAAGGCCCTGCTGCAGTCCACGACGCTTTCGGTCAAGGAAATTGCGTTCCGCGTCGGCTACCGCAGTGAGGTCAACTTTATTACAGCCTTCACCGAGAAAACCGGCGCAACACCGACCCAGTTCCGCAGAAATACGCTGTAAGGCGGTCTGCGGTTGCGGCGCGTTCCGGTCTTTGCTATAATAGTAGAAAAGGCAAGGGAGTGACCCCGTATGCGAGAACGCCCTCTGGTTTATCTGGTGCCGCCGATGGCTGCCGCGCTGTACGCGGCAGTCTGTCTGGAGCTGCCGGTGCAGCTGCATATCATTGCGCCGATCGCGCTTCTTCTGGTGCTTGCGGCTGTGTTTCTGCGCCGCCGCAAGTGTCTGCTGAATGTGTTTGCTGTGCTGGCGGCTACCGCTCTTGCGCTGACCGGCTTTGCCGTGTTCCGGGATTTGCGGGTCGTGCCCATTCGTGCTTTAGCTGGCGAAACGCAGGAGATCACCGCAGCCGCCTTGCGGGATGCCGAGGTGTACGACACCGACCAGCGCGTGCTGCTCTCGGCGGAGACTGCAGACGGCAGGCGGTTTCGTCTGCGGTGCTACTTGCCGGAAACCGAACCGCCATTGCTGGCAGGAGACAGGGTACGCGTCATGGCCACACTTTATGTGCCGGACACGCTCGGCGGCTTTGACCGTGCGGCGTATCAGGCGTCCGAGGGCTGCTATATCGCGGGCGCGTATGCGACCGACGAGGAGCACAACGCGGTGCAGTTCGAGGTCTTGGACTCTAAACGGGACAGCCTGCGCTTTGCGCCGCAGAGGATCGCGCGGTTCTGCCGAAATGCGGTGCAGCGTGCCCTTCCGGAACGCGAAGCCGGTCTGCTGACCGGACTGCTGGTCGGCGGCAGCAAAAATCTGAGCGACACCGACCAGACCGCGTTCCGCATTGCGGGTCTCAGCCATCTGGTGGCCGTTTCCGGACTGCATATCGGCTTTCTCGTCGGGTTCTGCACGCTGCTGTTCGGCAAACGGTGGGGAACGGTTGTGTCCATCCCGCTTGTGCTGCTGTTTGTGCCGGTCGCGGGAGCCACGCCGTCCGTGCTGCGTGCGGCACTGATGTACCTGACGGCCGCAGGCGGATTTCTGCTCCGGCGCCGGTCGGGCGGATTGAACGCGCTGCTGATGGCACTGGCTGTTCTGCTGCTTGTCAATCCGTACGCGATCGCAAGCGTGGGCCTGCAGCTTTCATTCGCGTCCACGCTCGGTCTTATCCTGTTCGCAGGGAAGCTGCAGCATGCACTCGAAAAGCCGTTTGCCGGTGCGCCGAAACTCGTGCGCAAGGCGCTTGCGGTCATCACGAGCGCACTCAGCTGCACGGTTTGCGCTACGATATTTACAGTACCGATTCTGCTGACCTCGTTCGGCGCGGTGTCCGTGCTGTCGCCCATCAGCAACCTGATGACGGTCGGCGTGACCTCGCTCTGCTTTGTGGGCGGGTTCGTGCTGTGTGTTGCAGCAGCCGTCTGTCCGGCGCTTGTGCCGATGCTCGCCGGACTGGTGCGTCCGCTCATAAGCTATCTGCTCTGGTCAGCGAATATCATCGCGGACCTCGGCTTCGGCACGCTGCACCCGAACAACACCTTCGGTCTGGCGGCGCTCGGCATCGTGTTCGCGGCGCTGCTCGTGTGGCTGACTGCCGGAAAGCACGTCAAATGGAAAGCCGTGCTGCCGTGTCTGGCGGTGGTGCTGATCGGCTTATGTATTGCCGAGGTGCAGCACCAGAACGGCCAGTATACGGTGACGTATCTGCCGTGCGGCAGCGGTCAGGCCATTCTGCTGAGCGACACCGAACACGCGATGCTCATAGACTGCGGCAGCTACCGGAACGCTGCGCGTCAGGTACGCGAGTGGCTGCGCTGGAATGGTCTGAAGCGGCTGGATACGGTCGTGCTGACCGCGGTCGATCAGGGACATGCGCGCAACCTGCCGGAGCTGATGGAAACGGTCGAGGTTGGGGAACTGCTCATGCCCGCAGGCTGTCAGGAGCGCAGGACCAACGCCGATTTGCTTTTCTTCGTGCACGAGCGTGAGGCGCAGGAGGTAAGCGAGCCGGTGACGCTCACAAATCCGATCGCGCCGGTGGAGCTTTTCCCGATCACCGAGGGAAAACTGGCCGTAAGCATAGCGGACGAGGTGCTCATCCTGCACAGTCCGACCGAGAAGCAGCTTTCGGCCTATTTGGAACAAAACACGCTGCCTGCCGCAGCGGAGCTGGTGCTCAGCGCGAACCATCTGAGCAGCGGCGAAAGCATGGCACAGTACGCCGAAGCGGCAGGCGCACAGCATATCATCATTGCGGCGAGTTCGGAGAAGGGACTGCGGTCGCACAAGGGACTGGACGTGCAGAGCACCTATAAGAAAGGCGAGATCGCACGGCAGTTCAAAAAGGAGTAACACATGGCGGCAAGAGAAACCAAACCAAACGGAAAATCACAGCTGATCCGCGACCTGAAAAACGGCGAATTTGCCACGCTGTACATCATTTCGGGCGAGGAAAGCTACATGAAGGAATACTATCTGCGGCAGCTGCGGCAGAAGGTGGTGGACGAGACCTTTGCGGATTTCAATCTTATTGAGTTTGAAGGCAAGGGCCTGACACCGGAAATGCTGACCGAAGCCATTGACAGCTATCCCGCGATGGCAGATAAAAAGCTCATCATCGTCAAGGACTTCGACCTGTTCAAGCCGCCTGCCGGCTTCGCAGACGTGCTGCCGAGCGTACTTGGTGATCTGCCGGAGTACGTCTGCCTCGTGTTCTACTACGACGTGCTGGACGGCAAGCCGGACAAGCGCACCAAGCTGTACAAAACGCTCGAGAAGCACGCCTGCTTTGCCGAGTTCGCACACGCAGAGGAGCAGGAGCTGGTGGCATGGCTCGAGCGTCGTGCAAAGGCGCTCGGCTGCATGATCGAACCGGGAGATGCGTCGTACATGATCTTCCTGTGCGGCAATTCCATGACCAACCTCGCCGGTGAGATGGAAAAGGCAGCCGCGCACACCACGACCGGCGTTATCAAGCGCTATAACATTGATGCGGTATGCTCGCCGGTGCTGGATGCAGTCGTGTTCGACCTGACAGACGCGGTAACCGCAGGCAGGTTTGATCGGGCGGTCGCACTCGTCGGGGAGCTGCTCGCGCAGAAGAACAACGAGGTCATGATCTTCACCGCCATCACACGTCACATCCAGCGTCTGTATGCTGCCAAGTTGTGCGCGGAGAACCGCGGCGGCGAAAAACAGCTGATGGAGATGATCGGCTCGAAATCGCCGTACTACGCAAGGCAGATTCAGAATGCAGCACGGCGTGTGCCGCTCAGCTGGCTGCGAAAGGCGGCGTCGCTGTGCGCGGAGACCGATGCCGCACTCAAGGGCGGCGCAGCAGACCGACAGAAGCAGATCGAGCTGACGCTGCTCACCATGGCGGCAGAGCTGAAGGGGGAAAAGAAATGACGCGCATCAGGGAAGCAATTCTGGTAGAGGGCCGGTATGATGTGAACACCGTCCGGCAGGTGGTGGACACCGTGGTGCTTGAAAGCGGCGGATTCCGCATTTTTAACAATAAAGACCAGCTCAAGCTGCTGCGCCGTATCGCGGAAACGCGCGGTCTCATTGTGCTGACCGACAGTGACGGTGCGGGCTTTGTCATCCGCAATTACCTCAAGGGCGCGCTGCCGAAGGGCTGCGTCAAGCAGGCGTATGTGCCCGATATCGCGGGCAAGGAACGCCGCAAGCGGCACGGCTCCAAGGAGGGCAAGCTGGGCGTGGAGGGCATGCGTCCGCAGGTGATTCTGGACGCGCTCCGCCGAGCGGGTGCAACCTTTGCACAGCAGGACGAGAGCGAAATGCCGGTGCATCCTGTCATCACCAAGGCGGATTTTTACGAGTGGGGACTGTCCGGCAGACCGGACAGCACCGCACGCCGCGCTGCCGTTCTGCACGCGCTGGATTTGCCCGAGCACATGACGGCAAATGCTCTGCTGGAGTTTATCAATGCTGTTGGCACGCATGAGCAGGTTGCGGAAATCATTCAGCAGTACGTGGAGAAAATTGAGGAATAATTTCCACACGAATGATTGAAAAACCTGTCGAAGTATAGTACAATGGTAAAATACTAAGTGCAGCTATTGCAGAGCTGATGAAAATAAAGCAAAAAACAGGGAGTGGCAGCATGAACTTTTTAGAGGAACGAATTGTCAAGGATGGCGTTGTTAAGGAAGGCAACATTCTGAAGGTAGACAGCTTTCTGAACCATCAGATGGATATTAACCTGTTTGATCAGATGGGCGAGGAGTTCAAGCGCCGTTTCGCGGACAAGCCGATCAACAAGATCGTTACCATTGAGGCATCCGGTATTGGCATTGCCTGCATTGTGGCACGTCATTTCGGCGTTCCGGTCGTGTTTGCAAAGAAGACCCAGAGTGTCAACATCGACGGCGAGGTTTATGTTGCCGAGGTCGAATCCTTTACGCATAAGTGTAAGAATCAGGTTATCGTTTCTAAGAAGTTCCTCGGTCCGGACGACCATGTGCTTGTTATCGACGATTTTCTGGCAAACGGCTGTGCGCTGCAGGGCCTGATCTCCATCGTGGCACAGGCCGGCGGTACGGTCGAGGGCATCGGCATCGCCGTGGAGAAGGGTTTCCAGCAGGGCGGCCGTATTATCCGCAATCTGGGCTATCAGCTCGAGTCGCTCGCTATCGTGGAGGGCATGGACGCTGAGACCGGTCAGGTGCACTTTAGAGAGCAGTAATATAGAAAGTTTGAAAGGGGAAGGCGTTGAGCCTTCCTCTTTTTGTTTGCGGGAGTGGGGATTAGATGAAAGACAGGAGTTAGGAGTTTTCGGAGAGTGAAGAGAAACGATGGTTTACCCTTTTTCATGTTTTATATTACATATATCGTAGGGTGCGACGACTCGGCGCACCGCATTGAACGATTGGCACATGTTATATCGTAGGGGAGCACATTGTGCTCCCACGCAACGCCATATCGAACGTGTTCTCGGGCGCACATGGTGCGCCCCTGCGGTTAGGCAAGGCGCAGATGAGTTGCAAACGGTGTGACGAGTCGTCGCACCCTACGGTAAAGTGTGTTGATAAATATAATTCGCAGGCGCCGTGCATGATCACCAGACAAAAGAGTTGCGGAGAGCAGCGGCATATGTAGCAGTACGGTATCTGTGAATTGCGAATATTTCACGAAACAAACGCAAGCGTAACCCGACTGCCGTTCTCTTTTTTGAAATTGCAGAAAAACAGGGGAGACTGCGAAACCCATCGAAAAATGAAATGGCTGAGTTGCAATAGTAAACTTGCCAAAAACTGTATTGGAGATTGAACAGTTGAGAACTTGCGTGGATAGTTATTGATCCAGTCCTGCAAGGCAGCGATCTGTGCTGCCGTCACTTTGGAGAAGTCAGTACCTTTTGGAAACCATCGCCGGATTAGACGGTTAGCGTTCTCATTAGAACCGCACCCCCCACTCGATGTGGACTCCTATGCCAAGCGCTTTCCGAAAGCGGTTCAGTGTCTTGAAGACGGATTGGAAGATTCTCTGGCTTTTTATGCATTCCCCATGCTGGACGCGCGAAAAATCTCATCTTCCAACATGATTGAGAGATTGAATCGTGAAATTCGCAGACGTACTCGCGTGGTCGGAATCTTTCCAAATGAAAGTTCCTATGTTCGCCTGGTGACAACGTATCTCATGGAATATGCCGAGGACTGGTCTGTTTCCAGAGCCTACATAAGCCATGAATCCATTGCGGCCACACTGACCACCGCAGCTTAACTTCATTTTTCAGGAGCCTTTTTGCGAACTTTACTTGACGCCGCTGACAGCGCATGCGTCACACGCAGAAAGCCCTCCAGACCGACACAGCCGTACTGCTCGAGAAGCAGCTCCATATGTTAGCTCTGCGCTTCTCAAGCCACGCCGTGAGCGATTGCAGGCCGATTGGCCGCAGGTCGGTATACCACTCACGAAGAATAGCACTCTCCTCGCCAAATTCATCCTGCGCGCAGGAGAACAGCGCATACGGCACATCCTGATTTATCAGGATATACTCTGTCGCGTTCCTCACCTCTGCACCTTCTCAAACACCCTCTCCGCTACCGCTTCGCACTCCTCGGGCGCGCACCGGAACGAGCGGGTGTCGAAGGACGCGCGAAACGTCTCGTAAAGCACAGACAGATAATTCGGCCGGAACGGCCTGCCGTCCTCCATCACAATCACATAGTCGTTATCGTCATAGGCGTTCTTGTACGTTGCCCTGCACGCCTGCTGATGCCCCTTCGCCGCCTTCAGCATATCGCACAGTGTATCCGGCAGGTACAGCGTGCGCGTAGAGGACGCCGTTTTCGTGCCTTTCTCGATTTCCTTTTACCAGCCTGCGTGCGCGTATTCTCAATCGTGATGGTCTGGTGTTCAAGGTCAACATCGCTCCACCGCAGACCGCACAGCTCGCCGCGGTGCAGTCCGAGATACGCACAGATATACATCGGCAACTCGAGCCGCGTTCCGACAGCCTTGGCGAGCAGAACACCAAGCTGTTCGGGCGTGTAAAACTTTGCCTCGCGCTGACGCTTATTCGGCGGCGAGACCGCACGCATCGGATTTTTCGTGATGTACTCCTGCCGCTCCGCCGCGTTCAGTGTGTTCGTCAGCAGTCCACGCCGTAGTCAAAGCACACGCGGTACTTGTCGCCGCGCTTCGTAATGCTGCCATATGCCATGCTTCTCGACTCTGTGGCTTAACGATGCCATGGAATTTTGCGGCTGTCAATGGCTGCAAATTGCTGCAACGCAAAATCGCATTCTCACAAAAATATTATTTGCTGTAGATAAAAGCAAAACCGACGGTCTAAACCGTCGGTTTTGTGTTGGTTTTGGTGGAGCCGAGGGGAGTTGAACCCCTGTCCGAAAGCGCATCCACGAGGACTTCTCCGGGCGCAGTTTGTCGATTAAGATTCCCGCCGCGGCACGCCGACAAACAGGCTTACCGTTTTGGTAGAGTCATTTTACATGACGAGGGCAACTCTTACCTCGTACACGTTCACCACTAATCGACGCCGGGTCTCTGAGCCGTGGTCCTCTCTGAGCCGACGGGCTAAGCCTAATTAGGCAGCCTGAAGAGTATAATTGTTGTTGTTTAATTTATAAACAGTTGGAGCTTTTATCGCAGATCTCCACTGCGGCCCGCTATCCCGGCTTCAACACCCCCGTCGAACCCGTTACGGCCCCATTTTGAAATGGAGAATGGAAAATTGAGAATAGAGAATGAGTCTGCTCTCAGCTTTTCCATTTTTTGATTAACGATTACGCTCTTTCATCGCACGGTCCATCTCGCGTTTTGCATCGCGTGCGGCGATACTGTCACGCTTGTCGTGCAGCTTTTTGCCCTTGCACAAACCGATTTCAACCTTCACGCGCGAGCTTTTGAAATAAACCGCCAGCGGGATGACCGAATAGCCGTCCTGCTTGGTCTTGCTGAACAGGTTGACGATCTCGCGCTTGTGCATGAGCAGCTTACGCACGCGCAGCGGGTCCTTATTGAAGATGTTGCCCTTTTCGTACGGCGAAATATGCATGCCGCGCACGAAAATCTCACCGTCCTTGAACGAACAGTAGGAATCCTTGAGATTGATCTGTCCCAAACGGATGGACTTTACCTCGGTACCCGCAAGCTCGATGCCCGCTTCATACTTTTCCTCGACAAAGTAGTCATGCCATGCCTTTTTGTTGGCCGCAATCTGCTTTGTGCCCTTTTTGTCAACAGCCATGGCGAAACCTCCCTTACCGTGGTATAGATTATAATACCACGATATACCGTTTTTGTAAAGTGGCAACCGCATTTCATTTTTCGACGAAAAATGCAATATTAAACTTACCACGAGGAACGCATCTCAAAGGTAAGTTTTTTATATCTGTATAACAGAAGGAGGTGCTGTAAAATGGCTGAAATGGGTCTGGTTCGTAAGATAGATGATCTCGGTCGCGTAGTCATTCCCAAGGAGTTTCGGAAAACCTTTAATTGGCCCATCGGCATGGAGGTTGAAATTTCCGCTGCTGACGGGAAAGTAATTGTCGCAAAACATTCAACGGCTTGTGTCTTTTGTGGTAAGCCAACTCGTGTGCAAATCAGTGAACAGCATATTTGCCCTGCCTGCGCTGCAAAGTATCAAGCACAGTTCGATGAAATCGCTCATATGTCGATGGAGTGAAGTTAATGTCGTATCGTTTACACATCACCAAGTCGAGTGTGTTTCAATGGAACACGCAGACCCAAAGGAGGACGATTGATGACTTATCAGCTTTCTGACAACCCGCCTTTTCGTGAGCGAGTGGGGGGTGCCGTCCGTACAGGCGGTCGTCAAGGTCGGTGACACTGTGTCTGACATCCGGGAGGGCAGGAACGCCGGCGTCTGCTCGCTCGGCGTGCTCGAGGGCAGCAGTGTGATGGGCATGACGTAGGCAGCCTATGAGGCACTCTCCGCTGAGAAAAAGCAGGTCGCACTTGACCGTGCGCGGCAGATGTTCCTCGAGGCCGGCGCCGATGATGTGCTGCTGAATATCGAGCAGCTGCCCGCATGGATTCAAGCGAACGACTAAACCAGATTAAATACAAAACCCGAAGTGCAGGTTTTACGCCTGCACTTCGGGTTTGCTTTTTGCTGTTTTTAATGCTCCGCCCAATCAAGCGACCGTCCAACCGCCTTATTCCAGCCGGAGAGCAGCTTGCGGCGTTTATTCTCGTCCATCGAGGGCGCATACAGCGTATCGCACCGCCAGAGCTGCTTCAGCTCTTCGCGGCTGTGCCACACACCGGTCGCGAGTCCGGCAAGATAGCATGCGCCGAGCGCGGTCGTTTCGCGGATGACCGGACGGCGAATCGTGCAGTCCGAAATATCGCTCTGGAACTGCATCAGGAAGCTGTCGCGGCTGGCACCGCCGTCCACAGAAAGGGAGGAGAGGGCAGTGCCGGTATCGCGTTTCATGGCGGTCAGCAGGTCGTTCACCTGATAGGCGATGGACTCCTGTGCGGCGCGGATGATGTGCTCGCGGGTCGTGCCGCGCGTCAAACCGATGAGACAGCCGCGTGCGTACATATCCCAATGCGGCGCGCCCAGACCGGTGAATGCAGGCACGAGGTACACGCCGCCGGTGTCCTTCACCTTGCCCGCATAGTATTCCGCATCGCGGCTCTCGGAGAAAAAGCGCATTTCATCCCGCAGCCACTGGATGACGGCGCCGCCGACAAACACGCTGCCCTCGAGCGCGTACTGCGTCTCTCCGCTGATTTGAATGCCGATGGTGGTCAGCAGGCCGTTTTTGCTCTCGCAGGCGGTTGTGCCGGTGTTCATCAGCAGAAAACAGCCCGTGCCGTAGGTGTTTTTCGCATCGCCTGCCGCAAAGCAGGTCTGACCGAACAGCGCCGCCTGCTGGTCGCCTGCAATGCCTGCAATCGGAATATCGCCGCCTGGCAGGGCAACAGAACCGTACACCTCGCTTGAGGAGCACACGCGCGGCAGCATCGCCCGGGGAATATCGAGCGCTTCAAGCAGGGTATCGTCCCAGTCCAGATGGTGAATGTCGAAGATCATCGTGCGTGCGGCATTGGTCGCGTCCGTAATGTGCACCTTGCCGCCGGTCAGCTTCCACACCAGCCAGGAATCCACCGTGCCGAACAGGATTTCTCCGCGCTCGGCCTTCTCTCGTGCGCCCTCCACATGGTCGAGCAGCCACTTGATTTTCGTTCCCGAAAAATACGCATCCGGAACCAGACCGGTCGTGCGGCGGATGTGTCCGGACAGACCGTCCTGCACCAGCCTGTCCACAATATCCGCTGTGCGGCGGCACTGCCAGACGATAGCGTTGTGAATCGGCCGTCCGGTATTTTTATCCCACAGGATGGTCGTCTCGCGCTGGTTGGTGATGCCGATGCCCGCCACATCGGACGGAGAAACATCGGCGGCCGCCAGCACCTCGAGCATAGCTGCATACTGCGTGGACCAGATTTCCATCGGGTCCTGCTCGACCCATCCCTCGTGCGGATAATGCTGGGTCAGCTCATGCTGCCGGATGGCGAGAATATTCTGTTCGCTGTCAAATAAGATCGCTCTCGAGCTTGTCGTGCCCTGATCGAGCGCCAGTATATATTTTCCCATAGCGGAAACTCCTTTTTACTCTTTGCATCTATCATACCGTTGCGGATGCGGATTGTCAATCACTGCAAATTTGACGGTGCGGTGCATTTTGTGGTAAAATCAGTGCGAAAATGCATAGAAGAAGGGGATTGCATGAGGATTTACGAATACGGCGAGCCGAATGCGAAAAACGTGCTGCTGCAGCCGGTTGGGGACCACGACCTGCCAGCCATCGAGAACGAAATTCGAGAGATCAAGCGGCTGACTGCACAGCCGTTCCGTTTGATTGCCGTCAAGGTTGAAAGGTGGAACGACGACCTGTCTCCGTGGTGTGCACCGGCAGTTTTCGGTCATGAGGACTTCGGAGACGGTGCTGCGGCACTGCTCCGCGAAATCCTGCCGCTGTGTGAGGACGCAGACAGACGATACATCATCGGCGGGTACTCGATGGCAGGGCTGTTTGCCCTGTGGAGCGCATATCGGACCGACCGTTTTTCCGGCATCGCGGCAGCCTCGCCGTCTCTGTGGTTTCCGAAATTTCTGGAGTACATGCAGGCGCATGATCTGCACAGCGCTGCCGTCTATCTCAGTCTGGGCAACCGCGAGGAAAAGACGCGCAATCCGGTGATGGCTACCGTCGGTGACCGCATGCGGGCAGCGTATGCGCTCCTGCAGGAGAAAAACGTAAGCTGCACACTGGAATGGAACAGCGGCGGGCATTTTCAGCAGCCGGACTGCCGCACGGCAAAGGCGTTTGCGTGGATACTGGAACACTTATTTTATTAAGGTATAACTTATGCTTGAGAAGTCTGTCGGATTCCTGTATAATAATAAATAAATGTTACCGGTTGACTACAACCGATAACAAAAGTACTTTGGAAAGGGAATAGAAATTATGTTGGAAACGATCAACTCCGTTATCGCAGCGATATCGGATGTGCTGTATCAGCCGTGGTTTGTGCCGTTGTTTCTGGTAGTCAGCGGCATTTACTTCACGTTCCGATGCAGGTTCATCCAGATTCGTCTGTTCAGGGACGCGTGCAAGGTCATCATGGAGAAGCCGGAAAGCGAGGGGAGCATTTCCTCGTTCGGCGCACTCATGATCTCCACCGCGTCGCGTGTCGGCACGGGCAACATCATCGGTGTATCCACGGCAATCTGCCTCGGCGGACCGGGTGCTATCTTCTGGATGTGGGTAACCGCACTGCTTGGCGGTGCAACCGCCTTCATCGAGTCTACGCTCGCGCAGATTTACAAAAAGCGTGCGCCGGACGGCAGATGCTACGGCGGTCCTGCGTACTACATGCGCGATGCACTCGGCAAGCGCTGGATGGGTGTCATCTTCTCGGTGCTCATCATCCTGATCTACGCAGTCGGCTATAACATGCTGGCGGCGTACAATCTGCAGTCCACATTCTCGGTGTTCAAGTTCTACCATCCGGTTATCACGCCGGCGTTCATCGGCGTCATTCTGGCGTTCCTGTTCGGCGTAATGGTACTCGGCGGCGCAAAGCGTCTGGCAAGCATCACCGAAATCCTTGTTCCGTTCATGGGTATCCTGTATGTACTGGTTTCGCTGCTCATTATCTGCCTGAACATCAGGAATGTACCGGGCATGTTCGCGTCCATCTTCCGCAACGCATTTGACTTCCAGTCCGTGATGGGCGGCTTCTCCGGCAGCTGCATCATGTACGGCGTGAAGCGCGGTCTGTACTCGAACGAAGCAGGTATGGGCTCTGCACCGAATGCAGCCGCAACAGCATCTGTTTCTCATCCGGCCAAGCAGGGTCTGGTGCAGATGCTGTCCGTATTCATCGACACGCTGCTCATCTGTACGGCAACGGCGTTCATGTGTCTGTCCACCAGCGTTGTTCCGACCGAGAAAATCGCCGGTGCGGTTTATGTACAGAATGCTATCGCATCTACGCTCGGTACGGCAGGTCCGGTGTTCCTTGCTGTGGCGATGATGCTGTTCGCGTTCACCACGCTGCTCGGCAACTACTCATACTGCGAGGGCTGTCTGGAGTTCATCCTGCATCGCAGCATCAAAAAGCATGAGCTGCTCCTCTTCCGCCTGTTTGCTACGGCCATCGTGTTCATCGGTGCGATTGCAAACGCCGGTCTGGTCTGGGATACTGCGGATATGCTGCAGGGTATGATCGTCGTAGTCAATGTGCCGACCATCCTGATTCTTGGCGGCACGGCAATCAGGTGCCTGAATGATTACGTTGCAAGCCGCGAGCGCGGTGAGAATCCGGTATTTCACGCGAAGAACATTGGCATCAAGGAAGAAACTGATTTCTGGAAATAAGCGCATAAGAAAAGGACTGCTGCACAAGGATAAAACCTGTGCAGCAGTCCCTTTTTGTTTTGTTATGCGTTTGTGTTCTCCTGCGGCGGATTTGCCGTTAAATCGCGGAAATGCTGCAGGCGTGCCGTCCACAGCACGGTATCCTGCGGTTCATCCGGCGAGATCGAGAGATTGTTCTTCGTCCAGTCCGCGAGAAATGCACTGAATTTCTCCGCACCGACACAGTTGTAATGCAGTGAGTCGTAGAAGTCGTTTTCCGGATCTGCGGCAATCTGTGCGGTGTAGTCGCTGCAATTCAGTGTTGATACGCCGTCGCGTCCGTCAAACTGCGCGGTCAGCCTGTTCCAGTCAGCGTCGTGCAGACGCTTTGTCGGGGCACGGTACAGCACCAGCTGAATATTGTTCCTGCGGCAGAGCGCGTAAATATCTTCGAGGGCATCCATGTTGCGTTCCCAGTCCTCCGGGGCAATATCAACCGTTTCGCAGTCGTCCGGCCCCTTGTCTGTGCCGCCGGACAGAAAGGTGTAGCCGGCCAGCATATCCTCGGTGTACGGCTGCACGTCCTCGCTCTTGAGGGTCGTCCAGCGGTCGTGATAGAAGTACAGCGGAAACAGCAGTCCCTTGCGGACCTCGGGTTCGGCATTAAAAAAGGTCGCGTGCAGACGATTGATGCCCCACGGCATCTGACCGATGTTGGTCTTGGTGAAGCCCATGTATTGGTGGAACGCTATACCGGTGCACTCCACAAAAACCGCCTTGGGTGACTGCGTGCGCAGGCTTTCCTTTAAGTAATCCAGCGTCAGCGGAAGCGGCTGCTCGGGTCCGGCCTGCACAAAGGCGGTCAGACCGGAATTTTCCCAGTATACGGCAGGTACCACATCGCAGTAGGTGACGGACGAGCCGAAGAACAGCACATCGATCGAATCCGTCTGCTCCTGTTCGTACATGCCCCAGACCGAGCCGTAATCATGCTGCTGCGGTGTGAGATAATGGGTCGCACCGGCGAGGATACCGCCGAGCACTGCCGCAGCGGCAAGAAAGGCCGCCAGTTCTCTCTTGAAAATGTGTTTCACGGCGATTCCTCCTTAAAACTGGAAATAGACGAATTCCTGCGGGTTGAATCCGGTGCCGTACGCGCCGCACACGGCCGTCACTGCCAGCAGGATAACCCAGACCGCGTACCGGAGCCAGACAGTCTCCAGCAGCTTTTCCCGCAGCGGAAAACGGTCACCGATGATGTCGGTCAGCACCAGTCCGATGAGGCTCACGGCAAGCACATGCAGCGCACGCTCGGTCAGACCGAGATGCGTCAGGTCAAGCGGGAAGCATGCGCCTGCCGCCGTCACAATGCGTTTGATAATAGCACACGCCTGCAAAGCGGAATCCGCGCGGAAGAATATCCACGCAAACGTGGAAAGGCCGAAGGTGATAATCACGCGGATGATCTGCAGCCAGCCTGCGTCCCACGGGATGTGCAGTGCAGCGCACAGGCGCTGCTTTGCCGGTGTCAGCAGGCCGCCGATAACCTGAAAAACGCCGAACAGCAGTCCCCAGAGCACATATTTCATGGCGGCACCGTGCCACAGGCCGCTCAGTGCGAACACGATCAGCACGTTGATGTAGGTGCGCGCTTTGCCCTTGCGGCTGCCGCCGAGCGGGAAATATAAGTAGTCGCGGAACCAGGTGGACAAGGAAATGTGCCATCTGTGCCAGAATTCCTTGGAGCTTTGCGCCATGTACGGTGCGTGGAAGTTTTCCATCAGCGTAATGCCGAACAGCCGCGCGGAGCCGATCGCCATATCGGAGTAGGCGGAAAAGTCGCAGTAGATCTGCAGGGCATACGCCACAGCGGCGAACGCCAGCTCCAGACCGGAAAACTGCGCCGGATCAGCGTACGCGGTGTTGACCAGAATCGCCAGATTATCTGCGAGCAGCACCTTCTTGACCGTGCCCTCGATGAGCCGTTCGGCGGCAAAGCGCACATCGTCCGCGTTTGCGCGGCGCGGTCGCTTGAACTGCGGGAGCAGGCTCTTCGAGCGCTCGATCGGGCCGGACAGGATTGCCGGAAAGAAGGTGGCAAACAGCGCAAAATCGAGGAAATTGCGCTCGGCTTCACGACCGCGGTACACGTCGATCATATAGCCGCAGATGACGAACGTATAGAACGAAATGCCGATTGGCAGGGCCAGCTGCGGCAGACTGAGCTGCACACCGGTGCAGCCGAGCAGCTCTCCGAAAAAGCCGAGGTATTTGAATAACCCGAGTGCGCCGAGGTTGAGCACAAGCACCAGCGTGAGCAGACCGCGCTTACGCTCGGTGCGTTCCAGCTTTTGCGCCGCAAAGAAGTTGAAGGCAACGGTCAGCGCCAGCAGCGGCAGAAATTTTACACCGCCGATGGCGTAAAACATGAAGTTCAGCAGCAGAAGGAAGGGTTTCTTGGCCTTCTGTGACAGTGGGTGGTAAATGAGTGCGCCTATCACCAGAAAGACGATATAAGCGAATGAATTTGGTGTCACGTTTATTTCTCTCCGTCCCCAAAATTATTTGTTGTATCCGGTCACGCCGTTTTTATTCATCCAGGTCAGCTTGACCTGCAGCAAACGGGCGATCGCCGGATTTTCCTGACCGTGCCGGGCTGCATACAGCCGCTGCAGCTCAAGCAGGTCGTTGTAGGTCAAATACGGATAATCCTGCCCGGAACAGGTGCCGTTCGGCTTGTAGGAGTAGTTCAGATCACCGTCCGGCTTGTACCATAGCAGTTCGCTCTGCTCGATGCCGCGCACCATGCGGTCAGCGAGGACGGCGTAGCTGTCCTCATCAACTGCGTCTGCCATCCGGTACAGGAATTCGGCTTCGGCGGCATGATGGTTGAGCGAAGCGTGTGTCGGCGAGGACTCTCCGTTCGGGTGCCAGTAATCCTGCACGAGCCATCCCTCGTCATCGCCGGCCCCGAAGGTGAAGTGATGCTGCTCGGCAAAGCTGACGAGAAAATCCGCATACTTGTGGGCCTTGTCCAGCCAGCCGGTCACGCCGAAGTTTTCGGCTGCGTTGATGTTCGCCAGCCAGAAATCCGTGTTGAAGCGGGTGTCGTAGTAGCCGGGGGCGATGCCGTAATCCGTCTTGAGCCATGTGCTGCCCGCCTGAGAGGGGATAAAGCCGTACTCGTTCTGCTGCTCGCGCATCAGGTCGATCATCGCCAGACCGATCGCGCGGGAGGCCGGCTGATCGGTGTCGTTTGCCATCTTGCCGGCAATATGCGCCGCCGGAAGCGAGTAGAAGTAGTTCTCGTCGAACGGATAGTAGGTCGAAGGTGCGGTATAGTAGTAGCCGTTGTAGCACCAGCGGTTGGTGCCGATCAGGCTGTAGTTTGCCCAGCGGCTGAGCATGGACGGGTCGCTCCAGTCGATGAGCGTCTGCTGAGAAGTCAGCAGCAGATAGTCGCTGTAGGTGCTCTGCGTAAGAGCCGCAACCTGTACGGAGAAGCGGAAGCCGGAAGCTGTCCGCTCGATCTTCAGAGAGCCGTTTTTGCCCGGAAAATACTCGATCATGCCGTTGTCTCGCGCGGCATAGGTCATCGGCGTGACGAGAATGCTGTCCACGCCGTCCACCCGCAGGAAGTACATGCCGCTCGGCAGCGTACCCGCGGTGAGCGGCTGCTGTTTCCACGAGGACGCTGCGGTGTCGTACCAGCGAACGGTGCCGGACGTGCCCTTCATCTCAAACTGCGCGGCTGTGTGCGCGGGTGCGTCCAGTACGGCGGCAGAGTGCCCCATCTCAACCGCGCAGCCCTGACCGTCCGTGTAGCGGCGGGTCGCTCGATGGACTTCGGTCAGGTCCTGTTCGGTCTCGCTGCGCGTCACGTCGCCCAGTTTAGTGGTGAAGGCTGTGTAGGAATGGGTCTGCGGCGGCTTCGGCGCATCGGTTTCCCGCTGCTGGTAGGAGACCATCGGCGCAAAACGCTGCAAAATAGTCGCCAGCTGTGCGCGGGAGACCGTGCGCTGCGGAGACAGCGTGGTCGCGGTCGTGCCGGTGATCAGTTCCTCGGCGTTGGCCCACTGCATAGCGGTCTGCGCATACGGATGAATCGAAGAAGCATCCGTGTAGCCGGAGAGAGCGCTTTGTGCCGTCACATCCAGCTTTTTGTATTCGGCAAAGCGGTACAGCATAACGGCGAACTGCTCGCGCGTAAGTGAGGTGCCGGGGCGAAATACCGTGTCGCTGTAACCGGTGATGATGCCGTTGGACACACCCCACTGAACCGCGGTCAGGAAGGAAGCATCCTCCGCGACATCCTGAAAGGTAAGCATTGTGTCAGATGCAGGCGCGTGCTCCATGCGGTACAGCGCCTGCACCAGACAGGCGCGGGTCGCAGGTGCATCTGCGGCAAAGGTGTATTCCGAAATGCCGTCCATCAGATTGGACTGTACGGCGAATTCCATGGCCTGCTCGGCCCAGTGCGGCTTTAGATCGGAATAATCGGCGGCAGCGGCGCCGGTCAGCATCGAAAGACTGAGCATTACGGCCGCCGCGGTATAGCGATGTTTTTTCAAAAGAGTAAACCTCCGTGATTGTTTTCGCGCAGAAAATCATGCGCGTGGTTTATACACTTTCACAATTTATCATTATAACACCGCGGCAGGGCGGGCCGCAATAGCAATTCTTTGCAATATCAGCAGAGAATTACTGCAGATTCTCGATGAGTTTGCGGCAGGTATCGGCGGGCAGGCTGCTGTACAGGTGATAGACGATGTCATCGTGCGTCCAGAGGAGCGTAACCGTGCCGTTTTTCTCGATCATCGTAACCGGACTGCCGTGCAGAGCAAATTCGGTAACGGATGCGTTTTCCGTGTCCACGAGCTTGTGTGCCTCCGAAGTGTCCGTAATCCAGGTGCAGGTCAGGTCGAGAAAATCGGTAGTGCTCTCGTAGGTGACGGTATAGCCGTTAGGTGTGCTGCACTCATCGGTTTTGTGCATGGTATCCGGCAGACTGGACAGAACCGGCGGTGTGAACGCCTTGCTGTCGGTTTCGGACGGCAGGGCCGATGAAAAACGATAGTCGGTCAGGTCGTTAAACACGCGCACGACAGTATTGATAAGCGATACGCGGTATGCCTCTACGCTCATCGCGCAGCCGAACGAAACCGCAGCGGAAAGCAGCAGAACAGCGGCCGTGCGGCGCGCAAGACGGAGGCTCCGGTTAAACGCCGCAGAGTGCTTTTGTGCACGCACCAGACGGCGCATTTCACGCCGGAATTTTCGGGAGAAACGGTGCTCGGGCAGCGCATCCGGCGTGCAGGCTTGCAGCCACAGTTCGCGCGCTTCGGCGGCCTGCGCGGACAGCATATCGTCAGTGATTTTCATTTACAGTTCCTCCATCCCGCTCAGCGCTGCGCTGAGTTTTTCCTTGGCACGCTGGATGAGCTTGCGCACGTTCGGCTCGGTCGTATCCAGAATATTCGCAATCTCCGCATTGGAATAGCCGCAGTCGTACCGCAGGAGCAGTACCGAGCGGTAACGCGGCGGCAGGGACGCGATAGCGGCGGCCAGTGTGTCGCGCGCGGCGAGACGCTCGATCTCGGCGGCAGGCGCGGCTCCGATATATTCCTCGGCAAGCGGCAGGACATTGCGGCGCTGCTTTTCGCGGTACAGGTCGATTGCTTTGTGCTCGGTAATAGTGACGAGCAGCGCACGCGTTTTGTGACACCTTGGTGAAGAAATGGTATCCAGAATTTCGATGACTTTGAGAAAAGCCTGATGCACCACGTCCTCCGCATCGCTGCTGTTGTGCAGAATGCGGTTTGCGGTGTAGTACATCAGATTTTTGTATTCGCTGTAAAGAATCTCGAACTTGGACTTGTCCGCATCTGAGTCGATCATTGCCAGATAGAGAAACATTTTTACGCCTTCCTGCCTGCTATTTTAGCAGATTATAGCATATTGTGTCCGGCTGTGCAATCCAAAGAGCGGATTTGCAGGCCGGTTTTTCTCATGCCGAAAAAATTCAAAAATTTTTGCGGGAGCGTGTCACAAAACCGGAAGGACATTCGTCTATATAGTATGAGCAGGACAGGAGAGCCGGAAAGGAGGGAGTGCATGAACAATCGCAGGATATGGTTTCGATTAGGCGGCGTACTGGCTGCGGCAGCTGTCTGCACAGGCGGTGCGGCCGTTGTGTCCGACCGTGCGCAGGAAGCGAAAAATGTACAGAGGGCGTTCCTCGGCGCGATGGAAACGCAGATGCAGATAGGGTGCTATCCGTCGGAGACCGGCTCACCGGCCGACCTGACCGAGCGGGAACGCACGGAACTGCAGACGGCATACACTTCACGGGTGGAGCAGTACTACACCGAGGAAAATCCCTGCAGAAAACGATACATTGCACTAAACGAGGATTTTCTGACGGCTTGCGATTCTGATGTAGAATACAGCGAGTCCGGCGGCGTGGCCGACTGCCGATTTGACAGCGTGCGGCTGTATGCAGACCGAATGACGGCGGTGGTGCAGGCACAAACCCTTGTCTGGGATAAACGGATCTCCGGCAATCCGAAGCAGGGATTTTCGGTGGAGCTGCCGGTCAATCGGGATACCATCACTGCGACTATGAAGAAGGAGAACGGCGTGTGGAAACTGGACTCGATTGATTCACAGATCAGTCTGTCGGCTGCCGTACCGGCGGATGATGAGGTTTGCAGAGAACGCTATCCGACATTTGAAACGGCAAGGCAGGCGGCAGACAGTATAGATGACCAGGCATACATAAAGGAGGCGCGTTTCGCTTGAACTACTTTGGGCTGCACCGTGTGGCTGCTCCCGCATGAAAAGGATAGAGCGGCGGACTTGTTGTGGGGACAAATCCGCCGCAAAACGGCAGAGAAAAGTGAAACAGTCGCAGACTGAGCTTCTGTGACTGTTTTCTCCTGCTTGCAGAATATACAAAAATTTTTGAAAAAAGTTGTTGACATTTCTGAGAGAATATAATATACTAAACAAGCGCTGTAAAAACGCCTCTGTAGCTCAGTCGGTAGAGCAGGGGACTGAAAATCCCCGTGTCGGTGGTT
>OLSC01001438.1_pt1 | contig 22025 bp, 16 predicted proteins | sample 1672881 | NCBI WGS metagenome assembly OLSC01 (sample SAMEA3136733, study PRJEB25190) | human gut metagenome | biome: human gut; feature: human-associated habitat; material: faeces | place: Austria | collected 2013
ATCTTCGGCGACGACTACCCGACTCCGGACGGCACCTGCGTGCGCGACTACATCCACGTCTCCGACTTGGCCGACGCCCACATCGCCGCCCTCAAGTACCTCGACCGTGACGAGCGCAAGTACGACGCCTTCAACGTCGGCACCGGCGAAGGCACCTCCGTGCGCCAGATCGTCGACGAAGTCAAGAAGGTCACCGGTCTGCCGTTCACCGAGGCTGTCATGGCCCGCCGCGCCGGCGACCCGCCGCACCTGATCGGCTCCCCGAAGCGCATCAACGAGGAGATGGGCTGGCATGCCAAGTACGACGTGGAAGACATCGTCAAGTCCGCGTGGGATGCCTGGCAGGCCAACCCCGAACACCACATCGACGTCGACACCTGGAAGCAGGCTGACTGAGATTGACGGTCACTTTGCGGTGGATGCCGCGAAGCGTTTCCGTCCATAAGGGCGTGGCCGGGGTTCCGGTCGCGCCCTTCGTCGTTTTGTGGATGTTTGTGACAGACGTGTTCGCGTGCTGGTGATAGCAAAAACCTTGAAATTATGCGGAACACGCCGAAGTTTGCATGACTGGCGAATTTCAGTAATATATACATCTGTTGCCTCACGCAAGTGAGAACAATGGCCCCGTAGCTCAGTTGGTTAGAGCGCCGCCCTGTCACGGCGGAGGTCACCGGTTCAAGTCCGGCCGGGGTCGCTGGAATGGTTATGAAGCCCGGATTATCCGGGTTTTTGACTGTTCATGGCTCTGTAGCTCAGTTGGTAGAGCGAGCGACTGAAAATCGCTAGGTCAACGGATCGACGCCGTTCGGAGCCACCACAATGAAGCCCCGCCTTGTGCGGGGCTTTTGCATATCCGTCACGTATCTACTCCGGCGGGCTGGCCGGTCAATGCAAAGGCTCGCGTTCGCCAACAACTGTCTTCCTCGCCGCAACTATGCACGCCAACAGCACCAATGCGAACATCGGGTTAGGGTTAAATAAAGAAACGTGGGTCTTATCCGCGCGTGTCATGGTCGGTGCGATCGTCCGCCCCAGCCGTTTCTGGGGCTGTGGCGCTCATAGAGTCAGTATTGCAGAAAAAGCACCTGCGAAATGCGCGTGCGAAGGGAATCGTGTGGGACGGCACGTGATTTTGCCGATTTTCGACGTGCCGTCCCACAGCGTTCGAAGAACGCCCTCAGAGCTGAGGGCAAAGAACGGCTCTATTCTGCGGTTCTCGGCTTATGTCATGCGGGATAGCAGATACGTCAAACGATTGATGTATCTGCTATCCCACACTTCTGTGGGACGGCAGATGAACAATGGTAAAAACCGCGTGCCGTCCCACAAAAAGGAATCAGGCCTGCCACCATTGGCGCAGGGGGTACCACTTGCCGTCCGGGTGGGCCACGCGATCCGGCTTGACGGCCAAGAACTGGTGAATCTGGATGCCGTCGAGCTCGAAGTTCAGAGCGCAGGCGGCCATGTACATACCCCATACCTTGGCGCGTTCAAAGCCGACCTGCTTGACCGCGTCGTCCCAATGCTCGGAGAGGTTCTGGTTCCAGTGATGCAGGGTGAGCGCGTAGTGCTGGCGCAGGTTCTCCTGATGCACCACGTTGAAGCCGGCGTCATGGATGCACGATTCGATGAAGCCGGGCGCGCCGAGATCACCGTCCGGGAAGATGTAACGGTCGAGGAATTCGTCGGTACCGGGCTTGCCGTGAGGCTTGTCATGGCTGATGGTGATCTGGTGGTTCAGCAGTCGGCCCATCGGCTTCAGAAGGCGGAACATCTCTTCGAAGTAGCTCTGGTAGTTCTTGACGCCTACGTGCTCCATCATGCCGATCGAGCAGATACCGTCGAAGTCGTGCTCAGGCACCTCGCGGTAGTCCTGCACACGCACTTCGGCCAGATCCTGCAGCCCTTCACAGGCGATCCATTCGTTGGCGTACGCGGCCTGTTCCTTGGAAAGGGTGACGCCGAGCGCCTTGATGCCGCGACGGGCGGCGGTGATGACCATCGAACCCCAGCCGCAGCCGATGTCCAGTAAGCGCTGGCCGGGCTGCAAGTCCAGTTTGTCGAGAATCAGGCGCAGTTTGTTGGCCTGTGCGTCTTCAAGGCTCATGTGTTCGTTGTCGAATACCGCGCAAGTGTAGGTCATGGAGGATCCAAGGAAGTCGGCGTAGAACTCGTTGGACATGTCGTAGTGGAAGCTGACGGTTTCCGAATCGGCCTTTTCGGTGTGCGGCATCAGGCCACGCTTGATACGGGCGAACTTGCTCGGGCCCTCGGTGGCGGGCACCGGCGGCTTCTTGAAGCCATGGCTCAGGATGCCGGCAGATACGCGGGCAATTGATGTGGGAGTGAGTGGGCGAACGTATTTGGACAGCGACACCAGCTTGCGCATCGCCGGATACGGGTCGGCGTAGTCAATGCCGTCCACGTCGAAATCGCCCAGAATGTATGAGCGCACGATGCCGATTTCATTCGGGTGCGCGAGTAGCTGGTACATGCAGTTCGGCGTGGCGATTTTGACCTTCAAATCCGCGTCTGCCGGGCCGAAATGCGAGCCGTCGAAAGCGTCGATACGAACGGGAGTGGCGGGGTCGAGAAACAGGGACGCCATCTCGCCGACCGTCATAGCCTTGCCATTTGCCATTATCTACCTCATTCTCTTATGATGATCACCCCAACTGTCGAGGTATCTTAGTCCTCTTCAGGAGACTGAAACCGTTGAATACACCATCTGGTGAACCAGTTCGCGTTCGGCTGATGAAGCGCGAATGGAATTAGGCATCTCGCATATTGATTGCGCTACGCGCGAAGTAGGCGGATGAGAGACGAGTTTCTCGGAGAGCGTCAGATGACTCCGGAAAATGGTCTTATCGTTGAGATTTCGGGCGATGGAACTGGTTTGGTCAATGGACAATAATTCGACAAGTGCGGAATTCCGCCATTTCTTGCCATTATTTTCAGTGTTGTTCTTTCAGCGTGTTTTCAGGTGAATGCTCATGCGCGGAGTAGACTGGGGAACCGTTGGACCACTCAAAGACAGAGTGGACCACCAGTTAAGACACTAGCTCAAAAGGAGAGCCCCTATGGTGTACCGCATGATTTTCAACCAGACTGCATACTTCGGACGTGGCGCGATCAAGGAGATTCCGGCCGTCGCCAAGCAGCACGGCTTCACCAAGGCATTTATCGTCACCGACCCGGTGCTGCTGGAGACCGGCACCGCCGAGAAGGTCACCAAGGTTCTGGATGAGGCCGGCCTGCCGTACGAGGTGTTCTCCAACGTCAAGCCGAACCCGCCGGTCGAGTGCATCAAGGACGGTGTCGCCAAGTTCGCCGAGTCCGGTGCGGACTTCCTGATCGGCCTGGGCGGTGGCTCCCCGCAAGACACCTGCAAGGGCATCGGCATCATCACCGCCAACCCGGAGTTCGCCGACGTGCTTTCTCTGGAAGGCGTCGCGGATACCAAGAACCCGTCCGTCCCGATCTTCGGCGTGCCGACCACCGCCGGCACCGCCTCGGAGACGACCATCAACTACGTGGTCACCGACACGGCCAACAAGCGCAAGTTCGTGGCTGTCGACCCGCACGACATCCCGATCGTCGCTTTCGTGGACCCGGATCTGACCGACTCGATGCCGCGCGGCCTGAAGGTCGCCACCGGACTTGACGCCCTGACCCACGCCATCGAGGGTTACATTACCCCGGGTGCCTGGAGCCTGTCCGACTGCCTGTCCATGCAGACCATCCGCATGATTGCCAAGAACCTGGCCAAGTCCGCCGACGGCGACATTCCGGCCGGCGAGCAGATGGCCTACGCGTCCTACATCACCGGTATGGCCTACTCCAACGTGGGCCTCGGTCTGGTGCACGGCATGGCTCACCCGCTGGGCGGCCGTCTGGGCGTGGCCCACGGTGTGGCCAACGGTATTCTGCTGGCCCCGGTCATGGAATACAACAAGGACTTCACCGGTGAGAAGTACCGCGACATCGCCGATGCGTTCGGTGTTGAGGACGCCTACACCGGCGACCTGGAGAAGGTGCGCGAAGAGGCCGTGCAGGCCGTCCACAAGCTGACCGTGGATCTGAAGAACCCGACCACGATTTCCGAAGTGGGCGCCACCGAGGCCGACCTTGAGCCGCTGGCTCACGATGCCTTCAACGACGTGTGCACCCCCGGCAACCCGCGTCAGGCAACCGAAGAGGACATCCTCGCGATTTACAAGTCGCTGATGTGATCAGTCAATGACAGTAAACATTAGCTCCCTCTGATGAGGGAGCTGTCAGCGTAGCTGACTGAGGGAGAGAAGTTGCGGCGTAGCCGCTGAATAATAGGTATCGGCCTGCGTCCGATTCAATGTTTTAGCGACTGCGTCGCAGTCTCTTCCTCAGTCTCACTTCATTCGACAGCTCCCTTATCAGAGGGAGCTTGCATAAGCAGAGGGGGCTCGTATATCTAGCTACTTTTCGTGCTTTTCGTCGTAGACTTCGTCGGTGGGGGTCTCGTCGTACAGCTGCTTGCCTTGCGCCTCCGCCAGTTCCATCTGCTCGTTGATCCACGCGGCTTCAGCCGGATTGATATCCGCGGAATTCAGCACTTTCTGCCACACCGGGTAGAACATATGCATCGCCGGATACATGGCGGTGAACAACACCTCCGGCTTATGCGTGCGCGTATGTTGCGGATGCGCATCAAACGTATTCTTAAAACGTCGCATGTAGCTCAGGAACGAACTCAACGACGTATCCATCCGTCGCGCACTCATCGCGGCGATCATGCGCGGCGAGTACACGGTTTTCAGATCCTTGCCCATCAGATGCAGGGAAATATCGATATCCTCATGCATCACATCGGCCTTATCCCGGCAGACCTCATTCGCAATCTGATGCCAGGCCGAAGCGCGCAAGGCCATATTCGAGCCGAACAGCAGCGGCTGGCCGCCATCGGCGCGGTAGATTCGCTTGCGTAAGGAATTGTCGCCCTTCAACCCGAAATGGCGTGAGGGCATGTCGTAATACATCACCGGACCAGTGGCACCCATCGCGGCCGGGTCTTCGGTGAAGATGCCGGAGACCACCTCCACCCAGTCAGGCCGGATCATACAGTCGGCGTCAAAACGGCCCAGCACATCGCCGGTCGCGGCGTTCAGGCCAAAGTTGCGGGTGGGAATCAGCCCCTGTTCATCGTTCTGGTGCAACAGTTTGACCGGGGCCTCGGGATGTTCGGCAATGAACTGTTCGACAACCGCACAGGTGTTGTCCGTAGAACGATTGTCCACCACCAGCACCTCATGCGGCATGATGGTCTGGCGAGTGGCGTTCAGCAGGCAGTCGCGGATGCGTTCGGCTTCGTTCCACGCTGGGATGATGATCGAAACGTTGAGCATAACATCAACAATAGAAAAGCGGGTGTACGCCGCCGGCGTATCCGAGCTTCAAACCCCTCGCTACAATGGGGAGCCATGAGCGAACGCGTGCGAAACGTAAACAGCACCGACACGTTGAGAACCGGTGCCGCAGAGGCCGGGGCAGACCCGGACGACGAGAATCGTATCGACTTTGGTACTTTGTTCCCCGCCAAGGGAGATTCCCGTAGGCCACCGGAATGGTTCGGCCGCGCGCTGCTGTATGTGGCCCTCGCCGTCATCGTATTCATGTTCTGCTGGCGCTCGTGGGGCGACATCTCCTATCTGGTGTTCGACATCATCATCTCGCTGTTCCTGGCGCTGGCCGTCGAACCGTTGGTGGTGGCGCTGGTGGCTCATGGCTGGAAGCGTGGCGTGGCTTCCGCCGTCAGCTTGGTGGGCGTGGCCGTGGTCGTGGGTGTGCTGCTCACGCTATTTGGCAACATGTTCGTACAGCAGATGATTGCCATGGTCCGCGGTTTGCCGGCCATGTATGAGCAGATTCGTGAGTTCGTGGACCAGTATGCCACGTTCAAGATGCCGGAAATCAGCAATCTCGGCATGGAAATCTTCAACAATATCCAGACCTCGTGGGTCACCGATTTTGCCGGTACCGCCATGAGTACGGTGGGCGGCCTGTTCTCCTTCCTGCTGAACCTCATGACCGTGGTCATGACCGCGTATTACATCTCCGCCGCCGGCCCCAAACTGCGCCGCTCCTTCTGCCAGTGGCTGGCCCCCAACACGCAGCGCCGATTCCTGCTGGTGTGGACCGTGGCCCAAGGCCAGATTTCGTCCTTCCTGTTCTCCCGTTCGATTCTGGCGTTGATCAACGCCACCTGCACTGCCATCTTCTTAGAGATTCTGCATGTGCCCTACTGGCTGCCGTTGGCCCTGTTCTGCGGCGTGGTATCCCAGTTCATCCCCACGGTCGGCACCTATATCGGCGGCGCGCTGCCGGTGCTGTTCGCTTGGGGCAACCGCGGATGGACGTACGCCGTGGCGGTGCTGGTGTTCATCATCGTCTACCAGCAGATCGAGAACCTGATTCTCTCGCCGAGGATTTCGCAGCGCACGATGGATATCAACGCGGCCGTCGCCTTCCTCGCGGTGCTGGCGTTCGGCTCGCTGTTCGGCGCGTTTGGCGCGTTCCTGGCGCTGCCGGTCACCGCATCGCTGCAGGCCATCTTCCGTGCGTACACCAAGCGCTATGAGCTGATTGACTCACCACTGATGAACGATCCGACTCCGGAGAAGAAGTCCAAGATCGTCGAGGCGTCCGAAGCGTTCGGCGAGCATGTGCTGCAGCCGATCGGCGAGCACATGCCGCGTGCGGCCAAGGGGTCCACCAGCCGTGTGCCGATGAATGAGGAACTGCGTTTGCTGCAGGAACAGATCTATGCGATTCCGCCACACGAGACGAAAGAATCCGATTTGGACGATTCCGCCACCGTGGCGATTCCGCAGCGTGGTGCCGCGGATACGCAGCAGTCTGAGCAGCCCAAGCAACGCAAGCAAACCAAGCAGTCTGATCAATCTGCCTCCAGCAATCCTAGGGCAGGGTGGCGCTGATGACTCTGCTTTCCGTACTCGATATTCTTCTGGTAATCGTCGGTGGTGCCGGCATGATATATCAGGGACTGTGCATCGTGATGTCCCTGTTCGCCAAGCCCGTGCGCTTCCCCGACGCCCCGATGACCAACCGGTATGCCGTACTGATCTCCGCGCGCAACGAAGAAAACGTGATCGGCAACCTTATTGGGTCGATTCGCGATCAGACCTACCCGTCCGACCTCATCGACATCTGGCTGGTGGCCGACAACTGCACCGACAACACCGCCGACGTGGTGCGGTCTTTGGGCTGCCATGTGGTGGAACGCCACAATCTTGAACTGGTTGGCAAGGGATATGCGCTGACGTATCTGTTGGGGCATATGCTCGACATCGGTGTGGCCGATGATTATGAGGCCTACTTCGTGTTCGATGCCGATAACAAGCTGGACAAGCACTACTTCGAGGAAATGAACAAGGCGTTCTGCTCCGGATTCAAGATTCTGACCAGCTACCGTAATTCGGTGAATCTGGCGGATAACTGGGTGTCTTCTGGTTCTGCGCTGTGGTTCATCCGTGAATCGCGATTCCTGTCTAACTCGCGTATGATTCTCGGTTCCTCTTGCCATGTGGGCGGTACGGGATTCATGTTCTCCCGCGAGGTGATGAAGCGGAACAAGGGATGGAAGTTCCACCTGCTCACTGAAGATCTTGAATTCACTATGGATTCGATTCTGCATGGCGACCGCATCGGCTATTGCGGTACTGCGATCCTCTACGACGAGCAGCCGGTTACCTTCTCGCAAAGTTGGCGTCAGCGTTTGCGTTGGAGCAAGGGATTCCTGCAGGTATTCCGTTATTATGGCTCGGCATTGCTGAAACGCGCGGTTCGCGAACGTGATTTCTCCTGCATCGACTTCACCTTGATGCTGTGTCCGTTTACCGTGTTGGGCGTGATTCGCGCGGTGATGGGCTTGCTGTTCGCCGCGTGTGGCTTCGTGAGTTGGTCGAGCCAGCTGCAATCGCTGGCCGGTTGGTCCAGCGGCATCATCACATCGGTGTTGGGTCTGATGGCATTGGCTGCATTGACCATCATTGTCGAGCACGACCAGATCGGTGCCACGAACAAGGAGCTGCTCGCCTATGTGCTCAGCTTCCCGATTTACATGCTCAGCTACGTGCCGATTTCCTTCCAGGCCATCTTCGCCAAAGCCCAGTGGAAGCCCATCGCACATAAGGGCTGACCGAGTCCGCTAGTCCGGAGCTGCTCAGCGGGGCAATCCAACAGCAACCCGGGGGTGCTGCGCTGAGGGTTGACTGGTGGGCTAGAGTAGATGCATGAGCTTAGACAATACTCAAAGGAATGTCGGATTTCAGCCGCCGATGATGCCAGCCGCCGCTCCCGCGTCTTCGCAGTCGCAACAGCCACAGCCGCAAGCATGGCCGCCGAACCCGAATACGGCGGTGTCCATTCGCGGCCTGTTCAAGCACTTCGACCGGAAGATCGCCGTCAACGGGCTCGCGCTTGACATTCCAATCGGCTCGTTCTACGGACTGGTGGGCCCTAACGGCGCCGGCAAAACCACCACGCTCAATATGGTGACCGGTCTATTGGTACCGGACGCCGGCACCGCCATGATTCTGGGCCATGACGTGTGGAGCGACGTGAACACGGCCAAGCGCATGATCGGCGTCATGCCCCAGCCCGACCAGATCTTCGACCGACTGACCGGTTTGCAATTGCTCGTCTACTCCGGCATGCTGCGCGGCATGAGCCGCGAGGAGACCACGCGTCGCGCCCAGGACCTGCTCAATGCTTTCGACTTGGCCGGGGCCGCCAACACGATGGTCACCGATTACTCGGCCGGCATGACCAAGAAGATCTGCCTGGCCTCCGCGATGATTCACAGCCCGCGCATTCTGGTCTTGGATGAGCCGTTTGAATCCGTGGACCCGGTGTCCAGCGCCAACCTCAAAGACATTCTCATCGAATACGCGAAGACTGGCGGCACGGTGATCATCTCCTCACACGTGATGGCATTGGTCGAAAAGATGTGTACGCATGTGGCCGTAATCAACGACGGTCTGGTATGCGCGGCCGGCACGGTGGACGAGGTCGCTGCTGGCGAAGAACTCGAAGACCGCTTCCTGCAACTAGTCGGTGGCCGCCACGAAGCCGCCCATCTCGCGTGGCTCGATGGCGGGCAGGCCCAAGCCCAAGCACCAACTTCGGCCCAGACGATTCAGCCGATTCTGCCTACGCCCGCCACACCCACCGATGAGGCCCGCCAATGATCAAGACCGCCATCACCCTGGTCCGCCTGCGCTGGACGCTCACGCTCGCCACCCTGCGAAAATCGGCGTGGCAGACCGTCGCCTATGTCTTTTCCGCTGTACTCGCGGCCGGCACCATCATCGGCACCGGCGTGCTCGCATGGTTCATCGGCATACTGCCGCCCTTCACCGTGAACGCGGATGGCTTTCCGCTGAACATCCTTGGTCCCGGAGGCATCGTCAACATAGTCGTCGTGCTGGTCGGCGCGACCATGACCATCTTCATCGGCTTCATCCAGCTCATGATGCTTGGCGAAGGCTCCACCATGAACCCACGCAAATTCGCGCTCTACGGCATCGCCGACCGCAACCTGCAATTCGGCTTGCTGCTTTCCGGCCTGTCCGGCATCCCCTCCCTTACTGGCGTGGCCTCACTGATGCTCTGGACACTGGCCTATCGGCATATGGGACCAGCCGTAATCATCAGTTCCCTCCTCGCCGCAGTGCTGGCCGTCATCACCATGATGAGCATCTCCAAACTGGTCATCGCCCTATCCACCACGCTGGTGACCAGCAAACGCGGCAAAGGCGCGTTCTACATCTTCATCGTGCTGACTTTCGTCATCATCTGCCAGTTGCCGAACATTCTGGTCAACTCCGGCATAGCCTTCAGCCTCAACACCGAGACCTGGGGCGCGGCGACCGCCATCGCCGCATGGACGCCGTTCGGTGCGGCCTTCCAACTGCCGTTCGACGCGCTTACCGGAGCTTGGGCGGTGCTGATCGCCCGCATCGCCATCCTTGCCGTCACATGGATCGTCTGCTTCGCCGTATGCACTTGGTGTCTGAGGCATGAACGGCTCACCATCGGCGCAAACAGTCCGTCCGAGACCGCCAAAGGCATCGGCGCATTCGCATGGATGCCCGATTCGGCATCCGGCGCGGTGTCCGCACGCCTGATCACCTATCTCAAACGAGACCCCCGCCAAGCCATGACCTTCGCCATGCCGGTCCTGTTCCTGATCATCTTCGCCTTCCAGGCGCACGGCATCAGCGCGGTCGTCTGGCAGTCGCTGATCTGGTGTGGCTGGTTCATGTCAGTGGTGGAAAGCAACGGGCTCGCATATGACGGCCGCGGCTTCACCATGGAAGTCATCGCCGGCGTGCGTGGCCGGACCGACAGAATCGGCCGCGTGCGCGTCTACGTCGGCATCATGGTCGTCTACATGGTGCTGCTCTATCTCGCCGGCATCGTGCTGGTCGGCGCACTGACCGGCCGCTGGGCGCAGCCCGATGACCTCGTCACCGGCCTGATCTTCCTCGCCGTGGGCATGGGCGTCGCCTTGAGCGGCCTGGGCGTGGCCGAAGTCACGTCCTGTGTGCTGATGTACCCGGTCGCCTCAATGGACAAGCCGTTCTCCGCGCCTCAAGGCCGCGCCATGGCCCAAGGCTTCTTCCCGTTCGTCTACATGCTTGGCAGCCTGCTGCTCATGCTGCCCACCGGCATCGTGGCGCTGGTCATGCTGCTGACAGGAGCCGAAGGCGGCATATGGCTGGCGATTATTCCGGTCGCACTGGCCAACGGCATCGGCATCCTGGCACTCGGGACATGGCTGGGCGGTAAGCTGATGGATGCGCGAATGCTCTCGATTGTGGCAACACTCGACTCGTTCGCCTCATTGCAGAAATGATCGCCTTGGCATAAGGAGCACGATGGTATCTACAGCGGTATCACGCCGTCAGCGACGTGAAGCGCAACGGCGGACCCAACGATCGCATCGCCGAACACTGACCGTCATCATTTCCGCACTGACCACCATCGCCCTGTTCGCGGGGTACTGCGCCGCCGACATCACCGACGTGGCCCCCGGATTGTTGACGTTGAAGCCCGTCGCCGCACCTGTTTTTGCCGATCCGGCCACCGCCAAATCAGGCGGCACCGTCGCCGGCACCTTGAACGCGAACAAGGCCATTGATTCCACGGCCGCTTCTGCGCTGGTCAACGAATTGCTGTCCGCGCAAGGCGTGGGAAACGATACGTCGGTGATCATTGAAGACGCCCAAGGCACCGTCGCTGCCGAACATGAGTCGAACACTCCACGCGAGCCTGCATCCACACTGAAAACGCTGACCGCGCTCGCCGCCTCATCCACCCTGAACATGGCATCCACCTTGGATACCCAAGTGTTCCTGACCCAATCCGATGACGGCACCAATACGTTGACCCTCAAAGGCAATGGCGACATGCTGCTGTCTGCAGGCGATTCCGACGCACACCATACCAACGGACGTGCCGGTCTGAACACCTTGGCCAAGGCCACCGTGGCCGCGCTCGCCCAGCGAGGCATCACTTCCGTCAATCTCGAGTACGACGACACCCTATTCGGCGACTCACGCATTCCCGCAGGTCTGTCGGAAGGCGGCGCGGTCTTAAGCGACTACACCGTCTACTTCACGCCGGTCTCATCAATGGCGATTGATGGAGGCCGCCAATACACCGCCGATACGCCTGCGCCGGCCGACCCTGATGATTCGGCCGGATACCCGGAACTGTCCCAGCACACCGCCAGCGACGTGGCCACGAAATTCGCCGAACTGCTCCAATCGAACGGTGTGGCCGTTACCGGAGACGTGACGGCAAACACCGCTCCATCCGGTGAAACGCCTTTGGCTTCGGTGAGTTCGGCAACACTGTCCGAAATCATGGCATACACGTTGCGGCATTCGGACAATACGCTGGCCGAGGAGTTCGGTAGACTCACCGCCTTGGCGAAATCAGCGACAAACAGTCCTGAAGGCGGCACGGAAACGGTCAAATCCACTCTGAACGATCTCGGTCTCGATACATCCGGTCTGACCATGGCCGATTGCTCCGGCCTGTCTCCCGGCTCCCGGCTCACCGTACGCACGCTGGCGGCCGTCCAACAACGTAATCTGACCACCGAGAGCGGTGCTGCTGGTGCGGAAGGTCTATCCATCGCGGGATTGGTGGGCACGGCGCAGGATCGGTATACGGATGATGCCGTGGCTGGTCTGCTGCGCGTCAAAACCGGCAGCCTCGGCACGGTTACGTCGATGGCCGGCAATGTGTCCCGCACCAATGGGGGAGCGTTGTCGTTTGCCGTGGTGGTCAACAATCCTGAGGATTATGCCGCCGCGCGTAGCGCCATCGACTCGTTTATCACCAAGCTCGCGGGGCTGTAAAAGAGGCATCAAGGGCCATCAAGGGCTATAAAGGCCGTAAACGTCCATAAACGCACGAGTGCCTATAACCAGAAAAAAGGTGGTGAGTACATGGCATATTCCGCACGATTGCGCAAGGCCGTAGGCGCGGTCCGCGCAACGCTGAGTGCCGTGGAACTATGCGATGTGCAGGCTCCCGAATTCGCGCAGCATGGGGACCATGCCGTTGCCGCCGATGCGCCGCTCGTGCTCGTGGCCTGTTCAGGCGGGCGCGATTCGATGGCGCTGGCTGCGGTGAGCCATATCGTATGCACGTCCATGGGCGTGCGTTGCGGTGCCGTGATTGTGGATCACGGCTTGCAGGAGGGTTCCGAACAGGTCGCCGGCGAGGCCGCGGATCGTTGCCGTGCGTTGGGACTGGGCCCGGTCATCGTGCGCAACGCAACCGTGCAGGCGCGCGGTGAGGGCCTCGAAGCGGCCGCACGGCAGGCCCGGTATGACGAGCTGTGCGCCGCGGCGCATGAATCGGGTGCCATTGCCGTGCTGTTGGCCCACACTATGGACGATCAGGCGGAAACCGTATTGATTGGCCTGCTGCGCAGTCGAGGCGTGGATGCGTTGGCTGGCATGCCGCAGGTCTTCACACGCAGTGGCGTGACTTTTGCGCGGCCGCTGCTGACCCTTACTCGAGACGAAACCACCGGCCTCTGTGAAGACTTGGGTGTGGAATATTGGGATGACCCCACCAATGGCGATGCGGTAGACGGCGAGTTGCCGAACGACTATCCGTTGCGCTCGCGGGTGCGTCACGACCTGCTGCCGGCCATCGAACGATTCGCTGGATTCAATGTCCCCCGCCATTTCGCCGAAAGCGCACGGTTGGCCAGAATGGATAAGGAGTATCTGGATCAGCGATCCGACGAGGTGATGGGGGAGGCGGTTGCGGCAGTTGATTGGCCGGCATCGTCGGCAGCTGTATCGACCGATGCGCCACGAGCCTGTGTGGCAGGCGATACCAACGATTCGAGCCATGGCATCGGCCTGATGATCAGCGTCAAACGTATTGCACGTGAGCCAGAGGCGATTCGGTTGCGGGTCATCGCTCACGCGCTGAGCCAGGCCGGTGTGAACGCCAGTGCCGCCCAGATTGCCGCCATCGACCGGCTGGTCGTCGATTGGCATGGCCAAGGCGGCGTCTCACTTCCCAGAGGTTATTCAGCCAATCGCAAGAAACACGTCATTCGCGTGTGCCAAGATGGAGCGCATGCGAATCGCTGACGTTGAGGAAGATATTGACCACGAGCTGGTCAGCAAAGAACAGATCGATGCCAAGATCCACGAGATGGCCGCTCTCGCGAGCGAGGATTACCGCGATAAGAATCCGCTGCTCGTTGCGGTGCTGAAAGGGGCCGTGAATACGCTGGTCGCGTTCACCCAGGCCATGAGCATTCCTGTACAGATCGACTTCATGAGCCTGTCGAGCTATGGCTCGGGCACAGTGTCGAGCGGTGAGGTCACAGTCAGGCAGGATTTGTCCGCCGATGTTCGCGGACGGCACATCTTGATTGTGGAGGATATTGTTGATTCAGGACACACGCTCGCGTGGCTGGTCACAGAACTGAAACGTCGTGGTGCCGCTTCCGTGGAGGTCTTCGCTTTGCTGAGCAAGCCCTCCCGCCGAGAGGTGGACGTTGATGTGAAGTACGCCGGCTATGAGATTCCGGACGAGTTCGTCGTCGGCTTCGGCCTCGACTTTGACGAACGCTACCGCAACCTCGATTCGATCGCGGTCCTCAAGCCGTCCGTCTACCAAGGAGTGCAAGCATGAGCTTCCCGCAAGGGCCGGGTAACGGCAATAATCCGAACCCGAACAACAACCGTAACAACGGCAACCCGTTCACCAACCCGTTCAACCGTGGCAATAACGGGAACAATGGCAAAGGCAACAACAACGAGAACCGCCCGATATGGCAGTCCCCTTGGCTATGGGGTGCCGTGCTCGTGGTCATGGTCGTGCTGATGTTCCAGATGTTCGCCGGCGGTGGCACCAAGACCATCGACACCAAAGATGGTTTCGCGCTGATCAATCAGGGCAAGGCCACGTACGCCGAGATTACGGACAACAAGCAGGTCGTCCGCCTTAAGCTGAAGAACGACTACACCAAGAAGAATGCCGACACCGGCAAGGTGACCAACTACGGCAAGAACGTGCAGTTCTACTACACCTTCGCGCAGGGCGCCCAAGTGGCCAAGGCCGTGGAGAACGGCAACCTTGAGAAGGGCTGGACCTCGAACATCGAGCAGACCAGCATGCTGAGCTACCTCGTCACCTCGATCCTGCCGTTCATCATCATCTTCGCCCTGTTCTGGTGGCTGATGAGCCGGATGGGCGGCGCCGGCGGCATGCTCGGCATGGGCGGCAGGAAGAACAGCGGCAAACTGCTCGACGGGCAGACCCCCACCACCAAGTTCGCCGATGTGGCCGGTGAAGACGAGGCCGTGGCCGAAGTCGAGGAGATCAAGGACTTCCTCAAGGATCCGTCCAAGTACAAGGCGCTGGGTGCGCGCATCCCGCGCGGCGTGCTGCTGTACGGCCCTCCCGGCACCGGTAAGACGTTGCTGGCCCGAGCCATCGCAGGCGAGGCCGGCGTGCCGTTCTACTCGATGGCCGGCTCCGACTTCGTCGAAATGTTCGTGGGTCTCGGTGCCTCCCGTGTGCGCGACCTGTTCGATGAGGCCAAGAAGAACGCCCCCGCCATCATCTTCATCGATGAAATCGATGCTGTGGGCCGCAAGCGCGGTTCCGGCATGGGCGGTGGCCACGACGAGCGCGAGCAGACGCTGAACCAGCTGCTCGTCGAGATGGACGGCTTCGACAACGACACCAACCTCATCATCATCGCCGCCACCAACCGTCCCGACGTGCTCGACCCCGCCCTGCTGCGTCCGGGCCGATTCGACCGGCAGGTGGGCGTGGCGGCCCCCGATCTGGAAGGCCGTGAGGCGATCCTGAAGGTACACGCCAAAGGCAAGCCGTTCGTGCCGGACGTCGACCTGCACATGGTCGCCGTGCGCACGCCGGGCTTCACCGGTGCCGATTTGGCCAACGTGCTCAACGAAGCCGCGTTGCTGTGCGCCCGTGCCGGTGCCCAGTTGATCGACAACCGCGCCATCGACGAGGCCATCGACCGCGTTCAGGCCGGACCGAAGCGCAAGTCCAAGGGCATGGCTCTGGAAGAGCTGCGCAACACCGCATACCACGAGGGTGGCCATGCGCTGGTAGCCGCCGCCCTGAACAACACCGATCCGGTGACCAAGGTGACGATTCTGCCGCGAGGCCGCGCCCTCGGCTACACCGCCGTCATGCCGACCTCCGACCGCTACTCGCAGTCGCGCAACCAGCTGCTCGACCAGATGGCCTACGCGATGGGTGGCCGCACCGCCGAGGAAATCGTCTTCCACGACCCGACTACCGGTGCTTCGAACGATATCGAGAAGGCTACGAGCATCGCCCGTACGATGGTGATCGAATACGGCTTCTCCGATAAGCTCGGCGCCATCAAGTGGGGTTCCGACGACGATCAGACCACTGTGATGGATGGTCTGCAGCCGCGCAAGTACTCCGATCGTACTGCTGAAGTAATCGATGACGAAGTGTTGAAGCTGGTGGAGACCGCGCACACCGAGGCATGGACCATCATCAACGACAACCGCGAGATTCTTGACGAGCTGGTCCGCCAGCTGCTGGTCAAGGAGACCCTGAACGAGAAGGAACTTGCGGCGATCTTCGCGCCGATCAAGAAGGCTCCGGTTCGTCCGGTGTGGCTGTCCAACGACCGCCGCCCCGACTCGGACAAGCCGCCGGTGGAGATTCCCGAAAGCCTCAAGCGCTCGGTCGGCATGAAGCCGGAAGAGTAGACACGATGACGATTCGGCCCGACCTGTTCATGTGGTTTCTCACGTACGCAGGCCGGGCCGACGTCGTTGTGGACAATGACAAGGGAGAGATGAGATGAACGAATATATAGAGTCTTGCCATCGGGAGAAACACACATACGACGAGGAAGGCGTGCGCGAGGCCGTACGTCTGTTCCTGAAGTCGATTGGCGAGGATCCCGAGCGCGAGGGACTGGTGGAAACGCCTGACCGTATCGCCCGCGCGTGCCGCGAGCTGTTCGCCGGTCTGCAGGCCTCGCCGGCCGATGCGCTGGAGAAGCACTTCGACGTGGATACCGACGAGCTGGTGCTGGTCAAGGACATCGAACTGTATTCGGTGTGCGAGCATCATCTGCTGCCTTTCCATGGCGTGGCCCATGTGGGCTACATTCCCGCCAAGGATGGGGTGATGGGGCTGAGCAAGCTCGCCCGACTGGTTGAGGTGTATGCTCGCCGGCCGCAGGTGCAGGAGCGTTTGACCCAGCAGATCGCCGACGCGCTGGTCGAGTATGCGGGCGCACGTGGTGTGATTGTGGTGACCGAATGCGAGCACCTGTGCATGTCGATGCGCGGCATCAAGAAGTCTTCCGCCCGCACGGTGACCTCTGCGGTGCGCGGCATGCTGCGCAATCCGGCCACCCGAGCCGAAGCCATGAGCCTCATTTTGGATAAATAGTGTCTACTAAGCTCCCTCATCATAGGGAACTCACTTGGGACCTACATAGAAGGGGAAACATAATGACTGATTTGCAGGCGTTGCATGACACTACGCACACCATGGTGATGGGTGTGCTCAACATCACCGAGGACTCGTTCTCGGACGGCGGCCTGTGGCTGGACCCGGCCAAGGCGGCCCAGCACGGGCGCGACATGATGGCCGCCGGCGCGGCCATCATCGACATCGGAGCCGAATCCACGCGCCCCGGCGCCAAGCGCGTTGCCGAGGCCGACGAGCTGGCCCGCATCACCGGTGCCGTCAAGACATTGATTCCGGCCGGTGCCGTACTGTCCATCGACACCACGCGCGCATCCGTGGCCGCCGCTGCGCTGAGCGAGGGCGCCCAGATCATCAACGACGTTTCCGGTGGCACGCTGGATGCCGAACTGCCGCATGTGGTCGCCGACCACGACTGCCTGTACATCGTGCAGCATTGGCGCGGTTGGCTCGCCGGCTCCAAGGGCGCGAACCCCGATCAAGACACCTCCGTATACGAGCATGGCGTATTGACCGACGTGCACGACGAACTCATGCGCCAAGTCGACGGTGTGCTGGCCGCCGGCGTAAAGCCTGAGCGCATTATCATCGACCCGGGCCTGGGCTTCTCCAAGCCCGGCATCGAGCACAACCTGCCGCTGCTGACCGGGCTCGAGACCTTCCGCGCCACTGGATATCCGGTGCTGATTGGCCAGTCCCGCAAGCGCTTCATTTCGGCGATGCTTACCGGGGCGGGTACTGCCGGTGCTGATGGCCCGACCATGGCCCAGCGCGATGACGTGACCGCAGCCTTGTCCGCCCTGTCCGCCGAGCACGGCGCATGGGCCGTGCGCGTACACGATGTGGCCAAAAGCCGCGCCGCCGTCATCGCCGGCAACACCTGGCGCGAATACGCATGATTCCCCTGGCTCCCTGTTTTTGGTTGCTTCTAGGTCTTGGCTCCCCTCGGGCGAGGGGAGCTGGCGCCGAAGGCGACTGAGGGGGAGCATTTGAACAGAAAGCCTTACCAATGGACACCATCACACTTACCGGCGTACATGCCAACGGCACCCACGGTGTGCTCACCTTTGAACACGAACGGCCACAAACCTTCGTCGTGGACGTCACCCTGCACCTTGATCTGGCCGCCGCCGGCCAATCCGACGATCTCAATGACACCATCGATTACGGCCGCGTGGCCAAGGATATCGTGGCTGTCATCGAAGGCCCTCATGTGGACCTGATCGAGCGTCTGGCCCAACGTATCGCGGATAAGATTCTTGCCGATGCGCCGGCCGTCGCCTCCATCGACGTCACCGTGCACAAGCCTCACGCGCCCATCGTCGTGGCTTTTGCAGATGTATCGGTCTCCATCTCGCGCGTGCGTGCCACCGATAATGGACGCACTGCTGAAAAGCATGCCATCCATAACGCGGTGGTGGCCTTGGGGGGCAATGTGGGCGAGGTGGAATCCACCTTGCGAGCCGCCGTTCGGGAGATTGACGCGCTGCTTGGCACACAGGTGACCGGTATTTCGCCGCTTTACCGCACGGCCGCGTGGGGCATGGCTGACGGTACGCCGGATTTCCTGAACGCCGTGGTGGAGCTTGGAACCACAATGGGCAGCCACGAATTGCTCGCCGCGTTGCAAAACATCGAAGCGAACCATGGGCGAATTCGTGAGAATCATTGGGATTCCAGGCCGTTGGACTTGGACATTATCGACTTTGATGGCATCACCAGCGCGGATCCGGATCTGGCATTGCCCCATCCGCGTGCTTGGCAGCGCGCATTTGTGCTGGCTCCCTGGGCGGCGCTGAATCCGAACGCCAAACTTGCTGGAGCCCATGAGGGGCCTGTAGCCGATTTGCTGGCCGCCGCGCCGGACCGTAACGCCGTGCAGCTCGAGAGCGAAGACTGGATGCTCGGCGGGCATGCAGTCAAGCAAGAATCAGCGTCGGAGTCGGAACCCGTCTCACGCAAGGCGATTATTTCGCTGGATTCCACCTCGCAGGATGCCGAACGGCTGTTCCGCGAAACCATCGTTTCCATCGACAGTGTTCCTGGCAATCAGGTACAGGGCATCTCGCCGCTCTACCATGTCAGCCATTTCGACAGTCCGGACGCGATGAGCGCGGTCATCCAAATCGAAACCAAGTTGCCGCCCGCCGACCTGATTGCCGTATTGGGCAGCATCGAAAGCGTTCATGACCTGGCAGTCGACCTTGACCTTGTTGACATGGAAGGCGTGACTTCCGACGAGCCCAACTGCAGCATTCCTTGGCCGTCGGCCCGTAACCATGCGTCGGTATTGGCACCTTGGCTGGATATGGACCCGAATGCTTCTCTGGGCGGCGACCCGGTGGCCTTCCTTTTGGCCATGGCACCGGATGCCGGACAGGTCGGATTGCTATCGGACAACTGGATACTGTCGAATAGTTGAGCTGATGGCGGAACCAGTTACGAACGGTAGGCTAGAAACCAGACGGTGACGGACCAGTCTCCGGCCTCGAGCAGCCAGGCACGGCAATGACGAAAAAACAAATCAAGATGAACGGCCAAAGCGCGAAGGCCGTTCGCAAACAGCAAACAGCAACGCAACGATAAGGAGGCCGGACATGAAAACACGGCGAACACCATGGTGGCAGTATGTGATCGGTGCCGTGTTGGGCCTGTTGGCGGGTATCGGTCTGGCCTCCTACGGCGAAAGCTCGGGACTGTCGCTGATTGGTGCGCCTTGGATTGTGCCCGGATTGCTGGCCGTACTGGGCGTTATTGTGCTGATCTTGGCCCTGCAAGTGCATAAATACGCGAATACCGACCCCAAGAAACGTCCGCATAGCTTCATCAATCCCACTATCGCGGTGTATACGCTGGTGTTGGCAAAGGCACTGGGATTGGCGGGCGCAACGCTCGCCGGCTGGTATGGCGGTCAGATTGTGGTGAGCTTGAGCCATATCGAGGCGGATTTCTATGCACACGCCGTCACCGAGTGCGCAATTGCGGCCGTGGTGTGCATCGCCGACATGATCATCGGCATTATCGGCGAATGGTTGTGCCAGCTACCGCCGAACGAAGGCCCCGAAAACCCGAAAATCAGGGAAGCCAAGCGCCGTAGCGACATAGCCCAAGCCTACAAGCGGTAGGGGTGACTATTCCTACGGCACGCGCACCATAGCTTCCTGAGCGATGGCCGCCACCAAGTCGCCATTCTGCGCATACACTTTGGCAATGCCGAGTCCGCGTCCGTGCGCGGCGATAGGCGTATCCTGCACATACAAATGCCATTCGTTGATATCGATATCCTGATACCACCACATCGAATGGTCGATGGACGCATAGGAAATGCCCGGTGTGGAAATCGACAGTCCGGCGCGGCGCAGCACCGGCTCCATCATCACCTGATCGCAGCCAAGCGCCAGCATCGCACGATGCATGACCTGCGGCACATCGACGTGGCCATCGGCCTTCATCCACACCATCTGCTTGCCGGAATCATGCTCGGCGGAATCCTTGTCCGCGCGCAGCATCACGGTCGGCGTCACGTGGCGGATATCGAACGGCGATTTCTCGGCATAGTAATTGGCGAACGGCGACTTCTCGGCGAACGGCTGCATGAGTTCTTTGGCGGAAGTCAACGTTTCGGGATCGGGCAGGTTTTCCGGCATCGGATCGGCAAATTCCACACCCTCTTGGCCGGTCTCCTGGAAAGAGGCGATGGCCGTGAGAATCGACCCCTCGGCTTGGGTGACGTTGACCCGACGAGCGGAGAACGAGCGGCCGTCGCGAAGGTTCTCGACGTCAAACAACAGGTCTTGACGAATATCGCCGGCGGCAATGAAATAGCCATGTACCGAATGCGGCAGGCGTGAAGGGCCCACTGTTTTGGACGCGGCGATCACCGACTGGGCGATGACCTGGCCACCGTAGACGCGGCCGGTGGGGAAGTACATACTCTCGCCATTGATATATGTGTGATTGCGGTAAGCGGAAGGCTCGCCCAACTTCAGCACCTTCACCAGATGGTCCAATGGAGTTACGGTGGTTGCCTGAGCCATGGCGTTCCTCGATTCTTGTTCTGCTGTGTTCAGTATTCGGTTATCGTATTCCAACCTATGGTTGGCAGTCTATCCGGTGGGGGTTAAGAGTTCCGGGAGCGAAATGTAACGAGACTGTTTGGAAGGTAAACGGTGGGTTATGCGGCGCATTGCCGCTACGTTGCTGCTGCGCTGCCGGTGTGTTGCCGTAGGCGACTGTGGGATTTTATGGGATGCGGGGCGGGGCAGTCATGGGGGCAATTATGGGAAAGCCGCCCCTGAGGGACGGCTTTCGACGTATAAAGCGCGTTGTGGCACTAATGCCGGCGTATCTCAGCCGCGCACAAGCTTCTTGTGCAGGCGGTGCGGGCGGGCCGCATCCTCGCCGAGGCGTGTCACCTTGTTCTCCTGGTAGGCCTGGAAGTTGCCTTCGAACCAGTACCACTTGGCCGGGTTGTCGTCGTCGCCTTCCCACGCGAGGATATGCGTGGCGACGCGGTCGAGGAACCAACGGTCGTGGGAGATCACCACAGCGCAGCCAGGGAATTCGAGCAGCGCGTTTTCGAGGGATTCCAAGGTCTCGACGTCCAGATCGTTGGTGGGCTCGTCGAGCAGCAGCAGGTTGCCGCCCTGCTTCAGGGTCAGGGCCAGGTTCAGACGGTTGCGCTCACCACCGGAGAGCACGCCGGTCAGCTTCTGCTGGTCGGCGCCCTTGAAGCCGAAGCTGGCCACGTAGGCGCGGGTCGGCACCTCCACACCGGCCACCTCGATGAAGTCGAGGCCGCCGGACACGGCTTCCCACAGGTTCTTGTTCGGGTCCAGGCCTTCACGGTTCTGGTCCACGTAGCTGATTTTGACGGTGTCGCCGATCTTCAGTTCACCGCTGGTCAGCGGTTCCAGGCCCACGATGGTCTTGAACAGCGTGGACTTACCCACGCCGTTCGGGCCGAT
>OLSC01001442.1_pt1 | contig 21946 bp, 16 predicted proteins | sample 1672881 | NCBI WGS metagenome assembly OLSC01 (sample SAMEA3136733, study PRJEB25190) | human gut metagenome | biome: human gut; feature: human-associated habitat; material: faeces | place: Austria | collected 2013
GGAATGGCTTAATGATTGCCGCCTTTGCTAAACTCTATGGGCAAACACAAAAGATGATTTACTTAGATGCCGCCTCAAAAGCTGTCATCTTTATTAAACAACACCTCTTTGATGAAACACGACTCTTAGCGAGATACCGAGAAGGGGAGAGTCATTTTAAAGCTTATCTTGATGACTATGCCTTCTTGTCATACGGATTAATCGAACTCCATCAAAGTACCGCAGAAGTGGAGTATTTAGAACTAGCGATTCAATTAAACAAAGAGATGTTAGACTTATTCAAAGATGAAGCGGGTGGATTTTATCTAACGGGACATGATGCTGAAACCTTAATGCTAAGACCAAAAGAGTTATATGATGGAGCTATGCCATCTGGTAATTCAGTCGCCGCATACAATCTCATTCGTCTAGCCAAACTCACAGGTGATACCTTATTTGAAACAGAAGCTGAAAAACAAATTCAGTACCTAGCCAAACAAGTGAAGCACTATGAAATGAATCATACCTTCTACTTAATCGCTGCTTTATTCGCGCTAAGTGACACCAAAGAACTCATGATCACCGTGACAAAACAAGAACAAATTAAAGAGATTCTCAAACAACTGAATGAAACACCTCACTTTAATACCACCCTTTTATTTAAGACACCTGAAAATCAAACCCAACTCTCAAAACTCGCACCATACACAAAAGACTACCCAATCGTTGATCAACCAACGTACTATCTTTGTTCAAATGGGACTTGTCAGGCCCCAACCTCATCCTTAGAAAGTCTAAAAAACATTCTTTAATCAAAAAGGTGATTTCCAAGTGTTTGGAAATCACCTTTTTAGAAAATGTCTAAAAAGACAAATAAAAAAACAAAAATTTGAAACTCTTGATGGCCAAGAACGAAGAGTTTGCAAAATGTTTAAAATTCATATTCCTTCGCCTAGATGGAGAATTAGAAACCTTAATTCTAGCTGACTTAAAGCAATTACAACTTGATGATATTCCTAATTTAGAAATCGCAATCAAAGAACATTTTATTTGACAATCTATTAAAATTTGAATTTAATATTCTTGATTCTATAATATAATTGGCAATGAATAAAATGACTTCTCTTGCTTACAATATAATTATACTTCAGGTAAGGAGAACATTGGATGATGTATGGTAGTATATTTGTTAGCACGATAGTTAAAGGTATTTTAATATATATTTTAGCATTATTTCTCAGTAAATTAATTGGCGTTAAGATTATTTCACAAATGAATTTCTTTGATTTTATAGTAGGGATTTCTTTTGGTTCGATAATTGCCAAAATTATAATTGATAAAGATCATGTGGTTTTTTCAGGAATTATAGCATTAATAATCTTTACATTGTTAACGATATCAACTAGTTATTTAAATTTAAAAAGTTATGCAGCCAGAAGAATAATAAATGCTAAAACTTTGATATTAGTTGAGAATGGTCGCATTGTTGATAAAAATATGAGAAAGTTTAGACTTACAATAAATGAACTCATGATGAAGTTAAGAGAAAAGGATGTTTTCGCTTTAGAGGATGTACAATTTGCAATAATGGAGAGTAATGGCCAATTGTCAGTTTTAATAAAAGCTAATAAAAAACCTGTCACGCCAGATGATTTGAATTTAAAGGTCGAGAGCGTTTCTTTAGTAAATGATATTATAATTGATGGAAAACTCATTGATAAGAATCTTGAAATGGCCAATATAAATAAAAAGTGGCCACAATCTGAACTTAAACGGAAGAATATACATAAGATTGAAGATGTTTTTTATGCAGGAATCGACCAAAATAAAAAATTAACTATTTCGGTAAGATATCCGGATGATTTTAATTCTAAAAATAAGTTTAATCTAGAATAAATCTTGAATAAAAAACAAATAGAGCAGTCAATAAAAATATATAGAATGTAATTTCTCCTAAAGCTGACTATTTTCTAACTGTGATTAACAGTAGAAGAAGCATTAGAACTGTTGTCAATTGAATATGCAAATCTAACAAAGATTAATCTCAATATAGCAACTACTTGCTATACTCAGATTAATCTTTTTGTTTTGATTCCATTTTCTATAACAGTTATTGAAAATAATGGACAATTTGCTTTAATCGATGCTGGTGATTGTGATGATGATGCAAAAGTTAAATCATATCTTAAAAATCAAGAGGTTACTGGATTAGAATATTTAATTATTACTCATTTCCATGCAAACCACTTCGGAGATGCTGAAAGCCAAGTCGAAGCGACACTCACAACTATTGGGGATGTTGATTTATTTAAAGCGGGTCATCATGGTTCAAGTACAAGCAATACAGCTTCTTTATTAAATCGCATTACACCAGAACATGTTGTCATCATGGCAGGAGCCAATAATCAATATGGTCACCCGGATGCCGAAGTCATGGACCGTTTTAAAAACTTAGGAATCCCTGTTTATCGAACGGATGAGCAAGGAACCATTATCGTAACCTTAAGTGAAGACGGTGTCTCAGTCAATAAACAACCAGGAAGTTATCAAGCTGGTAAGCAACCTGAAAGTTCAAGTAGCACATCAAATAGCTCATCAGGTAGTTCCTCAAGCAACACCTCACCCAATACCTCTTCAACTCAAAGTCAATCAACTAATGAAAGCTCAACTTCTACTCAATATAAAGATGACAATCCGAATGGAATCTACAATCAGGAATCAACCGCTCCTAAAGAATCCTACAAAAACTGTACGTTGTTAAGAGTAGTTTATCCAGATGGGGTTCCACAAGGACATCCAGCTTATGAGTCAAAACATGATCGCGATAAAGATGGTTGGGCTTGTGAAAGATAAAATAAACCAAGTATGATTATAAAGGTATTAATATATACTTAGAGTCCCTAAATTGGATTCAGGAAAGAATTATATCTTTCTACATAAGAATCCCGTTGAGCAGGGGTAAGGCTTAAGAAGAAATAAAACTGATAACATATTCACATTTCTTGTTACACTCAAAGCAAAGATGAACTACCATTAAAATGGATGCTAATCTGGCGTTTCAAGCAGTTTTAAATGGTGGAACATCTTATGTTTGAAAAAACGTAAGATGTTTTTTTATCTCGAGAGAATTGAAAATAACAATTATTCTCTGTTGATCTCTAACCCAACACATGTAAAAATAAAAATATGACAATAAAAAACATATTCACCTATAAAGTGACATTGAAATTAGGGTAGGGAGAGGTAATAATGACACAATACTGGCAGTTCACACCAGTTGATCGTATTGAAGAGTCGACTTTTCATCCTGTATTGGAGCGATTTTATAAAAATGGTATATCAGGGTTAATTCGTGAGAATATTCAGAACTCATTAGATGGGAAATTAAAAGAAAATGACGATCCTGTCACGGTAACCATTAAAACTGGAACCATTGATAAACAACATATTCCTGGATTAGATGAAGTAAAAGAGCGCATTTTGAGTTTACAAGGGCGTAATGGATATACAAAAGAAACAATTGCGCACATGCAAAATAAGATGCATACTCAAATCATTCAGTATATTTCTTTTGAAGACAGTAATACAAAAGGCTTACGTGGTGCAAAGAATGGGCAAACCAATTCTAATGAGGACACGTGGAGCATTTACGCCTATAACAAAGGGGTTCACACAATTGAAGCAGATGAGTCAGCAGAGCAGGCACGCGGTGGTTCTCACGGAATCGGGAAAATTGCATCAAATGCAGCATCTGATTTGTATCTGATGTATTTTGCGAACTGTGATGAATTTGGGAATCAGCACCTCGGTGGAACTATTCAATTAATTGAACATGAAATGAATTCGAAATGTTATCGTGCAACAGGTTATTTTACACAGATACAGGATGGTAAATTTTATCCCTTTGAAAACCATTACCACGAGGTATTCCAAAAACAGACACGTGGTTTAAAAATTATTGTACCGTTTTTACGTACGGAGTTCAGTGATGAAATCGAAATTATAAAGGCCGTTTGTGATAGTTTCTTCTTATCTATTTTAGAAGGCAAGTTGCAAGTCTACATTAATGATCAGTGCTTGAATATTCAAACCATTGGTCAATACATGGCTGATCCAATCTATTATCCAGATCATGTAGAACCTAAAAATTTGAACTTTACACCGTATTATTATCAAACGTATACAGAATTAGAACCACAACGTATTACAATTAAGGATAAAAAAGAAACCTATGAATTCAACTTATATTTTAGATATGATTTATCTATTCCAAAAGGGCGCATTGGGATTATTCGAACAATCGGCATGAAGATTGAGGATAAGAAAATTAGTGGCCATGTCAATAAACCGTTTAATGGAATTTTAATTCCGGTATCTTCGAAAGAAGATGCTTATTTAAAGTCACTGGAAAACGAATCACATACGCAGTTAGCTTTTGATCACATCAAAGATCCCAAACTTCAATCAAATGCTAAACGTTTCATTAATAATATTACCAAAGAAATTAGTCAAGTAATTGAGGCGGCAATTAAACAAAACAATCCAACGGATGGAAAGATTGATACCGGTGATATTTTATATGTGGTTGAAACTCAGTTTAAACAAGAGTTATCTAAAGTAGCTTCACCTGTAAAGTTGAAAAAAGGGAGTAAAGAACAAACTGTGGTTAAGGTTAAAACAGATGTTCCAAAGAAGAAACCGAAAAACAAAGAAGCGAAAGAGCAAGATCAAAAACCACCACTAAAACGTAAATCTCGTGCTAAAGATGAGGATGAAGGTAAAATAAAATACCAGGCACAACCAGATCGTGTTCAACGTGCAATCATTGGTAATGCTGAAATCCTACGCTTTGATTTCTCAAAAAGCCCTGAGATAAAAAATGTAAATACTTGTGATATTTCACTTGCTGTTGTTGATGGGATGGGGAAGGAATATCCTAATGAATTAAAGCTTCGTGACGCTTATACGCAAATCACCGATTTAACCACAAGTAAATCACTAAAAGTCGAAGGCGACATCATTAGAAATGTTGTCTTAACTAAAGGGGTAGCTCAGCTGAAACTCCAATCATCTGATAATAATCTGAACAAAAATCTGAAATTTGTGTACTATGTGGAGGTGTAGACATGATTTATAAAAAAGAAGCGAATTTCCCATACCCTCTCTTAACAAACACATCAGACTCATACGAACAATGCCAATTCATTTTAGATATCGATTTACAAGAAAACACAGATCATTATCAATTCAATGTGAAATCAGAAATTGAATCATCTTTTATCAAAAAGCTAATTCAAGCAAAACAAGCAAAACTTATTCTTGTCATCCAATCAAAGGATAACAAATTTTATGATGTCAATTTAACGGAAGATCAAGTTATCATCCCTAAAACACGCCTCTCATTAAGTAAGCGAACAACACTCCAACTACTTATTCAAGCAGTAGGGGATGTGAATTTCGCAACCAATGAAGACTTAGCAAGTTTTTACGATGATATAAAAGAAGACATTACAGTACCAAAACACTCTGTTCTTGGATTCTCAAACTGTGTCATCTTCGATGGAAGTACAACTAAACCATTTGACCTATTTGAAAAGAAACTAAATCCAGATTTAAAATCAGAAATCGCAATTGATTTAGGTAGTGAAACAATTATTATTCAGTATAAACACGAAGAGTTCCAGTTCAATGATTCAAGTATGAGCGGAACCTTAAATAATCCATACATCTATATGGGACTTCAAAAAGCACTTTATCGCTTTATTATTAAACATGGTGAAGATGATCAAGTCTACTTAGAAGACATCGAACACCCTGAAGATGGACTAGACTTCAAACTATATAACTTGATGAAAAGTAAGATGATAACAGAGTTGAATACCGAAAATATGGATGAAGTTATTTCTAAAATTTCAGATAAAATCTTAAACAAGTTTACAACTGCGGTAAGGGGGCTTTATAAAAATGAAGATTAATTTATTAGACAAAGGTTATAAAAATAACGAAGACTTCTACAATGCCTTCCTTACTAATAGCATGGAAGAATTTTTAAGTGATGAGGTAATAGATTTAAAATCTGCTCCAGACTTTCCGATCTACCTCAATATACCAGATGAAACAGAACGCGCAAACAAATTCATCGAGGCATTTACTGTCATTGCAAATCACTATTTGCAAACTGATCGTGACACACATTTCGATGAACGTTTCTGGCACTCGTTCCTATGCACGGCAAAAAGAGACTATATTTTAGAAAACTATCCTCAAGTTAAATCTGGGATAAAAGAATTTAATAATGTTGTCCTAAAGAAATTTGACTGGGAAAATTATATTTATAAATGTATTCTTGGTGCTCAGTATGTCGTCGATCATGTGAAAGATTCATCACGCCATGACCACTACTTCCGTCTAATTGCTGATAATTTAGATCTGTTTAACTACATGTTAAAATATCCAGTATTCCGCAATGGAGAATTTATGATCAATATTTTAGATATTGTGGATGAGTATGACTTATCAGCTATCTTAAAGCAAAAAATTACATGGCGCGATGATTTAGGAAAAGATGAGCGCGTTGGAAGACGTGTACTATTTGAGTTTAATAAAAGTTATCCAGTTATCTTGTTCCCAATGCTGAGTAAGAAAGAATTAGAACCATTATTTTTTGAGTATTTAGAAATGTATTGGGATGAAAAGAGTTAAGTAATTTTACAAATGACGAATTATCAATACAAATGCAACACTTTCTCCTCAAATAGGTCGAATAAAGATTTCCATTCTAAGCATTTCCGTTGACGTTGATTAATAAGCATTAAAGCCTCATTAATTTCTTAATCATTAACTTTAGCTAAATCTGTATTCTTAAGAAAGTGTTTATATTACTTATACATCGCTCGGTACATTTTGGATGCTGAGCGATGCTCTATTTTTATGGATATATAAAAACGTGTTTGACGCTCAACAAAGGTCGCTAAATACCCTCTACTTTGACAACAAGTTGAAATAACCATATCCAACTCTCAAAACTCGCACCATACAAAAAAGACTACCTAATCGGTAATCAACTAACGTACTATCTTTGTTCAAATGGGACTTGTCAGGCACCAAGTAGGGAGTTTGAGAGAATAAATATTTCTTAATAGTAACTATTCAGCCACCAGGTAACCAACATCCGTTATCTGGTGGTTTTGTTAATGTTTTGTATTTATATTTATAGTGTTATTTATCTGTAAATATTAAGGTATAATATCCTTACTTATCCAACTTTAAAAGGCGGTGTCATCTTATGTCAGAATCAGAAATCATAAAGGTCTATAATGAAGGTATACAATCTGTTGTTACTTTAGTTCAAGGATTATCCTCTCAAATTTCAGATTTGTCCCAAGAAGTATCTAAACAAAGTGAGACAATTTCTGATTTAGATGCCCGTCTTAAAGCCTTAGAAAATAAAACTAAGTTAACAAGTAAAAACAGTAGTCTCCCACCTTCAACTGATGGTTTTAAACGAACTAAAAGTTTACGTCAATCATCAAGTAAAAAACCTGGTGGTCAAGAGGGGCATAAAGGAACGACCCTTAAAATGGTTTTAAATCCTGATGAAATTTGTATTCATGATATTGAATTATGTCAAGATTGTGGATGTTCATTAATTAAAATTACTCCATCTAAAATCATTAAAAGACAGGTGTTTGACTTACCTAAACTTTCTTTAAAAGCTATTGAACACCCAGCTTTAGTTAAGTTCTGTCCAAATTGTAGTAGAGAGAATAAAGGATTTTTTCCAAAAGAAGTCACACAATCTACTCAATATGGAACACGATTTAAATCTATCCTTGTTTATTTAAGTCAACAACACTTGATTCCTTATGACCGATTGAAAATGTTAGCTTCAGATGTTTTTGGACAATCACTTAGTGCTGGAACATTGGTAAACATGAATAATCAGTGTTTCAAAGCACTTGAAAAAACAGAACAATTGATTAAAGAAAAACTGATTCAATCTCACGTTGTTCATTTGGATGAAACAGGGTGCTATGTAAATGGAGATAGGCACTGGTTACATGTTGTCTCAAATCCTAAGTATACCTATTATCAAGTTCATGAAAAGCGAGGGAACGAAGCAATTAAAGATATTAAAGTTCTTTCGCAATATAAAGGAACAGCTGTTCACGATCATTGGAAATCATATTTTAGATATCAAGATTGTTCTCATGCTTTGTGTAATGTCCATCATTTACGTGAATTAAATGCGATGATTGAGTTTGAAAAACAAGAATGGCCAAAGCAGATGAAACAACTGCTTTTGGATATGAAAGAATATTCTGAAAGCTATCAGTATCCGTTATCTCAAGAGGCTATATCTCAATTTGAGTTGCGATATCAAACGATTTTAACATTAGGATATCTGGAAAATCCAATTAGTTTACCTAAAGAAAAGAAACGTGGGCGTCTAAAACAAACAAAGGCCATTAATTTATTAAACCGATTGCGTGATTGCCAAGAAGAAGTATTAGAATTTATGTATCAAAAGGATGTTCCCTTTGATAACAACTTAGCAGAACGTGATGTTAGAATGACGAAGGTAAAACAGAAAATATCCGGATGTTTCAGAAGCGAGGAAGGGGCTCAAGTATTCTGTCGAGTTCGAGGCTATATTTCAACCGCAAGAAAACAAAGTCTGAATATTTTAGAATCAATTGAACAAGTGTTTTTAGGCGAACCGTCTTTAACTTAATAATTGAATAACTTAGACTGGGATACTTTATTTGAAGCATCCCTTTTTATACATCTCTTATTTTATGGGCTGAATAGTTACTCTTAATAAATAGATATTATTTTTAATGATTTTGTATTTTAAAGAATATGTTTTACTCGGAAAACACAACTATTAATAAATATAATTTGTTATACCTTTGCAATCTAAATTCTTTGATTCAATAATAAAAACTATAGCGAATATAGGGGGATAAGTGATGGAAAAGCTACATGAACCAGAATTATTTATTGTAAAATATAAAAATTCCACTTACTGAATAAAATAATTAAAATTAACATCACTTATACTGTTTTTTGCTATAAATCAATTAACAAATATGTCGCTTTTTGTTATAATTATCTTGTTTACTTTAACAGGGTAGGGTGATTTGATGGGATTGAAAGAATTAGAGCTACAACTACAATATCGCTCGGAGGAAGATGATATTTTAAATGATTTTTACAAAAAAGTTATTCGGGATGCCGTTGATTATAAAAGGGCAGTCGGATATTTTTCAACACATTCTTTGTTATTATTAGGCGATGAATTAGATGAGTTTATGCGTAAAGGTGCCAAAATGAAGCTCATTGCTTCACCAAATTTATCTGATGAAGACATTGAAACAATAAAAAAGGGTTATGAAAATAGAACTAAGATTATTACTTCTTGTATCATAAATTCGTTAGAAATTCCAGATAATGAACAAGAAAAAGAAAATTTATCTAAAATTGAGTGTATGATTGCCAAAGGTAATTTAGATATAAAAATTGCTTTCCGTAACACTAAGGGGATTTTTCACGAAAAAATTGGAATTATTACCGATGAAGATAATGAAAAAATTGCTTTTAACGGCTCAATGAATGAAACATTTAATGGATATTGTGATAATTTTGAAAGTATAGATTTATATTTTTCCTGGGATTTAAGAGATCTAATTAGAATTAATTCAAAAGAAAATAATTTTGATAAATTATGGGATAATCAAACAAAAAATCTAGACGTTTATGACTTTACAGAAGTAATTCAAAAACGTCTAATTCAATTAAAGGAAAACGGAGTACTCCCTATAATTCAAGAAGAGTTACCTAATTACGATATTCATCCCTCTGGACCTTGTATACCTCATTGGTTACAGAATGGTATTAGACCATATCAGTTAGAAGCATACCAAAAGTGGGTTATTAATGATTATAAGGGAATTTTACAAATGGCCACGGGAACTGGTAAAACAATTACAGCGTGTTATTCTCTAGTTAAACATTATGAGATGCTTATTAAACAAGACTTAAAACAAATTGTAGTCATATTAGCGCCTTATAAACACTTAGTTGATCAATGGTATGATGAATTAATTAAATTTGGGTACAGTCCATTTAAGGCTTATTCTGATATCGCAAATTGGGATAAAATTATTCAGAGACAAGCTCGACGTTTGAATCTTGATCCAAAAAGAAAACATCTTTCGATAGTAACAACAAATGATAGTTTTAAAACAACAAAATTCCAAGTACTTTTAAGTGAATTAAAAAAGCGACATGAGGTTGTTTTTATTGCAGATGAAGCCCATAACTTAGGAGCAGAATCAACTCTTAGTTATTTATCAACTGATTTTAAATATAGACTTGGATTAACTGCAACACCTATTCGACATAATGATGAACTAGGAACAGAAAAGTTAATTCAATATTTTAATGGAATCATCTTTAAATATGATTTAGAAGAAGCTATTAAAAATGGATTTTTAACAAAATATATCTATCATCCTATTGTTGTATACTTAGATTCAAGTGAATCAAATAAATTTTATGATATCTTAAATGAATTTCAAGGTTACAGTCTTTCACAATTAAGACAATTTTCATTCTCAAATAATAATTTTAAAGAAAAAATAAAACTAACCTATCAAATTGCCGATGGATCAATCAATAAGTTTAAAGCGTTTAAAGAGAAAATTAATGAATTTAAAGATACTTATTACAACTTAATTTATTGCTCTAGTGTCAAAATAAATGATGGAGAAAGTAAATTACCAATAAAGCAAATTGAGGCATTAAATGTATATATGGGGAAAGAATTAAATATGAAAGTCCATACATTTACAGCTCAAGAGGACATTTACACACGCAGAGAACTTATAGAAAGATTTGCTTCGGGATCTGATATCCAAGGCTTAGTTGCAATAAAATGCTTAGATGAAGGAGTAGATGTTCCTGCTACACGTAGAGCTTTCATCCTATCTAGTACAACAAATGAAAAGCAATTTATTCAAAGACGAGGGAGAATACTACGCAACTCACCAGGGAAAGATTATGCTGAAATATTCGACTTTGTAACACTACCTCGAGAACTTCAAAAAGTACTGAGTCATGGTCCTGAATCTGAAGCTGAAGTATATTTAATTATGAAAGAGTATAATCGTATATTAGAATTTGCAAGATTAGCTATTAATCCTGAACTTGGGTTAAATTTAGCAAATGATATTTATAAAGCATACCGATTAAATCAATATATTGAAAATACAAACTAGTATTGGAGGCTAAAATATGAAGGATATTGAATCAAAGAAAAAAATGGTTGTACAGATGGCAAAATTACAATATAAGTTTGATAAAAAGATTCTAGAAAAAAACGGAAAACAAGTTAAAACACAAGAAAATCTTGCACGTATATATAAAGATTTAATCGAAAAGGAGTTAAATAACTAATGAAATTTAAATCCATAAATATAATTAACTTTAGACAGTTTTCAGGAGAAAATCTTTTAGAGTTTTCAGTTAATGATGAAAAAAATCTAACAATTATTCATGCGATGAATGGGAGTGGTAAAACTACCTTATTACAAGCATTTAACTGGTGTTTATATGGTAAGATGAAATTACCTGATCCGGATAAAATTATAAATGAAACAATATTTCAACAATTAGAAAAACACAGTTCTCTTCCTGTTTCAGTAATAGTAGTAGCTAGTCATGAGGGAATTGAATATACAATTGATAGAACTAGACGCGTAAGTAAATTAATTGATGGCACAGCTAAAACATTTTCTGAAACCTTTAAAATCAGTTATATAGATTCTCAAGGGAATTCTAAAGTAGAAACAATGGAAAGTGCTGAAAATATAATAAATAATATTCTTCCTGAAAAAATGTCAGCTTATTTTTTATTCGATGGAGAACGAATTAAAAATTTAGGTGAAAATAGCGCACAAGCAAGAAAAGATATTTCAACAGGAATTAAAAATATTCTAAATATTGATGTATATGATTCATTGAAGGTAATCTTAGAAAGAAAATTAATGCCACTTCTTCACAGTCAAATTAAAAGTGAAGGCTCAGAAAAATTAGATACCGCTATCAATGCTAGAAGCCTAATTTTGCAACAATTAGATAGAAATGAAATTACCGTAAAGCAATTATCAAAAGATATTGATGAATTATCTGAAGATATTGAGAAATTAAATCATCAAATAAGTTTGAATGCTGATGCTTTTGAAATACAAGAACAATACAAACAAAAAAATCAACATTTTGAATCATTAACAGAAGATTTAAATGATTTACTATATCCAGGTAAAAAAACTTCTAAGCCATCTTTTCCTAAAACCTATACTAAATATACGATTACTAAACTATTGTCATTAATTAAAGATGATGTCATTTTAAACCTTGATACCTCTAATATTTCAAAAGAAGCAATTGCAGGAATAAATGCTGAAGCAATAGACACTATCATTGAAAAGAATCTTTGTATCTGTGGTAGGAAAGTGGGGCAAAATGAGAAAGAATTATTATGTGATTTAAAACAATACTTACCTCCCCATGATCATCGGGTTTTAGTTCATGGTTTTAAAGAACGTTATCTAGAAAAATTAAATAATATTGAGGAAGTTGAAACAGAAAAACAACAGATTGTTGATTCGTATTTTGACAAAGAAGAGAAAAAACAAACCACGTTTGAAGAAATTAAATCAATCGATAGAAAACTTACTCAAATAACAGATATTAGCCATTTACATTTATCGAAACAAGAAAAACAACGTACATATGATGATAAGAATAAAACTATAGGAATTCTAGAGCATCAAAATACTGAACTCAAAAATAAACTAGAGAAAATTGATAACGATATTTCTTTATATACTAAATATACTAATGAAAATCAAAAGCATCAAGAATCTATTGAATATGCAAATGATTTAATTAAAATTTTAGATACTACAATTGAGAAGAAAAAATCTGATATCCATAAAAAATTAAATGATGAAGTCAACGCTGTTTTTTCAAATGCTTCTCATAAAAAATCTAAAGAAGTAGTAATAGACAGCAACTATAATTATAAAATTCGCGACAAATATACTGGTAGTGAGGCTTTGAGTGAAGGAGAGTCTATTATCACTAGTCTATCATTAATTTCAGCTATTTTAAAAATTGCCAAAGAGCAAGCTCAAACCAAAAAAAATGAATTAGAAGCTACTGTAGAATATCCTCTCATCCTAGATGCACCATTTGCGAAACTAGATACGGCACATATCTCAGGAATAGCACCTCTGCTGCCGAAATTTGCAGACCAAGTGATTTTATTTTCTATTGATCAACAATTTAAAGGAATTGTTGAGGAATCAGTTAAGCATGTTATTGGAAAACAATATGAAATGACAAATGACGAAGATAAAAAAGTATTCTTCAAAGAATTAGGGGAGGAATAAAATGCAAGCTCTTGAAACTTTAAACTCTATAGTATTTTATGGAAAACATTCAGATATAATCAATAAAATTAGTTCAACAAATGAAAATCTGAAGCCTGGAATAACACCTCCACCACTTTTTAGCAGAGTAATTGACGCATATTATATAGCAGGGCTAATTGGAGTATTGAATAATTATAAATCTACTCCTGATTTGAAAGGTAAAGAGAGAACAACAATCTTTACTGAAACACTGAATAGAAATTTATTTGATTTAAATTTTTATAGTGCAATACCTATTATTTTGACACAAGACTTAACAAAAGTTTCAGATGTAAAAAGAGCTTTTTTTAGTGAAAGCAACGATGAAGAAAACTATCTTGTATCACGTAATAATATATTCTATAATTACGCATTAGGTGGTCTGGAAATAATTGATGAAAAAATCTTAAAAAATGATTTAGGGCAATACCTTACAGCAGAAGATGAGTTAGATATTTACGATAGACTAGAACAATATTTGAGTTCACTTGAAGAAAAATATAAAATAGACGATGACTTTGTAGATATTGATTTAATTATGGATTCGACAGATTTTGACTAGTTAATAATAGAGAGGAGCATTTAAAATGGGATTTGGGCAACATCAAAGTTTTTATCTACGAGAAGGTTGGCTTCATAAAGGTTTAGAAGCTGTATCCTTAGATGAATCCCTTTTATCAAAACCTGATGCCTTTGAAAAAATGGGGATAGGGAAAAACATGTTAACAGCTCTTCGATTCTGGCTAATTGCCACAGGAGTAACGAAATATGATGTTAAAAATAAAATTTTTTCAATAACAGAGCTTGGAGAAGAAATATTTAATAATGACTCAAATTTGAATCTTCCGTTTACTAGAGCATTAATACACTATAATTTAGCTAAAAACTCTGAAGTAAATGATTTAAATGGTAACAGAAGTTCAACAGTTATCTATTGGTTTTTTAATGAACTAGAAGGAAATATGTTTGAAAGAGATCTTTTACTTGAAAAATTTACACAATGGGCATCAAAATTTAAAGATATTTCAATTAATTCATTAAAACGAGATATTGATTGTTTATTATACATGTATGACATTAACAACGCTTTTGAGGACCCTGAAGATGTTTTGCATAGTCCTTTATCTTCTTTAGAACTAGTTTCAAAAAAAGATAATATTGTAAAATTAGAGGGGAAAATAGAAAACATTAGTGATGAACTAATTTACTATATACTTGTTGACTATATGAATATACACGAGTTAGACTCATTGACCTTAAACGAAGTTATTAACCTTAAAAAGCTTCCAGGAAAATTATTTAATTTGAAATCAGAACAAATTTTAAAAAACATCTTTTCATTAAAGAAACAAGGAAAACTAGAGTTTATACAAACAAATAATCTCGATACTATTCAAATTAAAAATAGACCTGTTAACTCTATAGAAGTAATTAAGCAATTTTATAAAGAAAGTAGGGATATAAATGAATCAATCATTTAAACCTAGCATTAATATTAAATACGATTTTAAGGCAAATGATTTATTAGATTATTATATTCCTACACCAACACATGTAGAGGTGATAAATTCTATTTGTGAATCGGTTACTCATTCTAAAACACAAAACAATCAAATTATTATTGGAGCATATGGAACAGGAAAGTCATTATTAGGTCTGCTAATCTCAAATTTACTATCTAAATCATTTTCTTTAACTGAAACAGAATCTATTATCAATTCATTTTCAAAATATGATGAGAAGATTTCTACTAATATTAAAAAGCTTCGACAATCTCCTTTAACTTTTATTCCTGTATTTGTTAATGGTAATGAGGGACTTTTTCATAATGCAATCTTATTAAATACTTTAAGTGTTCTAGAGGAGAAAAAAATCAAAATTACTTTTAATAATAAAAGTACTGAAATCTTAAAAACAATTGAACAATGGGAGCAAGAATATCCGTCAACCTTTAAGAATTTTAAAAAGCTTTTAATCATCCAAGGAACAAACATTAAACAATTTAAAGATAATATATTAAATCTTCAAGAGGATGCCTATGAAATATTTGAAAAATTATATTCGCAGTTAACCTCAGGGGCCTCATTTAATTATTTTAACAATAATAATTTTATCTCTCAAATTGAGCAAATATTAGAACAATTAAAAGAAAACGGATTAGGTCTTGTTTTTATATATGATGAGTTTGGACGTTTTTTACAAACACTTCCAGAAGATAAAACTCATACAACAATGCAGTATATTCAAGATTTTGCAGAATTATTAGATCACGGGATTGATAATGCAAGAAGTATTTTTATCTCACATAAAGATATGAGACAATACTTTACGGATAAACCTCAATTTATTGATGAATTTCAAAGAATTGAAAAACGTTTTAAAAAACATTATATTTATTCCAATACAAATATGTTCTTTAGCATAGCTGATAAAATTATTAGCAATCTTAGACAAAAAGAAATAGATCCTTTATCTCTAGAAGCGAATCTAAGTCAATTAAGAAAGTATCCGCTATTCTCTTTAAACAGAACGGAATTAGAAACACTAGTGGTTCAAGGATGTTATCCATTACACCCTGTATCACTCGCATTGTTACAGCCATTGTCAAATGCCTTTGGTCAAAATGAAAGAACATTATTTACTTTTTTAGATACAACTGATACTAACGGTCTAAGATATCATATAAATAATTCACATGACACCTATTATCCTTATCAATTATTTGAATTCTTCTTTAATGATATTAATAACTCTTCAACGATTGATTCAAAGTATAGCATACTAAAAACTTATTTAAAAAATTATTCAAAGATTCCGAATAACAAAGATAAAACAATTTATAATGAAATGATAAATTTATTAAAATTTATTACATTATGGCAAATAACAAACCTTCAAAGTACACAAAACTTAACAACAGAGTTTATTAGCTACGCTATGGGATGGTCGATTATTCAAACAGAGCAAATTCTTTCAAGATTAAAAGGGTTTAGAGTTTTAAGATATAATAGATTATTCGAGCAATGGCAAATATACGAAGGAAGTTCTATTGATTTAGATAAAGAAATACAAAATAAAGTAAATAATTTATCGATATCCTACGATACGCAGTGTAGTTTAATACAATCTCTACTTGATAAAAAATTCTATTCTGCAGATCAATATAATTTACAAAAGAAAATGGTTAGGTTCGCGAATGTAAGGGTAGTTATGCCTGAAATTATTTCAAATAATACTTGCATATTTTTAGATTCAGATGCTGATGCGTATATTAATATAATTATTCCTACTGTTGATATAACACAAGATTTCTTAAGTAAATTACAACTTATCCAACAAGAATATACTAATCAATTATTCTGTATTGTAAATAAAAAAATAGACTTTTTTAAACAAGATTTGTATAAATATGTAGCAATTAATCAATTATTAGAAAATACTACTTTACTGTCAGAGGATCAGTATGTAAAGGTTGAATTGCAAATTGAACAAGATGAAACATTATTTCATTTAAAACAAAAAATTAAATATTTAACAAGTTTTAATAATAAATTTGAATGGTATTTACCTAATTTAAAATCTGTATCAAATATAAAAAATGAACTTATTTTAAAAAGAAAATTATCAGAATTATTCTACACTAAATACCCACTGACTCCAATCATTAATAATGAAGCATTTAATCGTCGTAATATTGCTACTGTTCAACGAAATGCATCAAAAAAAGTTATCGACGCAATAATAGAAAACCCAGATAAAGATAACTTTAACATTCAAGGTTTTGGTCCAGATTATTTAATTTATGCGACCGTTTTTAAAAATAACGGTATCCAATCATCTATTGATTTATCTAATATGCCGAATAATGATTTAAAAAAGCTACGTGATACATTATTATCAAATATTCACTTAAGTAATAAATTTGCAGATTTAGTCAATATCTTAAGAAATGAACCTTATGGATTACGTGAATCAGTGATTCCTGTTGTATTAGTTGGACTTCTACAAGACATTTGGCCAAATATTATGTTTTTCAATAAGGGACAATATATTAGCCGTGTAACTAGTCAAGAAATATGTGAGATGGTATTAGATGGTTCAAATATTACTTATCAAGTCAATAATTTTGATGAGAGCGACTTCGACTTCTTTAATCAAATTGTAGAATTATTTAAAGATAATTTATCTCAGCATGTTTTAGATAAATCAGTCCATATTCAAGCAAGTAGTGCATTATTAGGATGGTTACAGAAATTACCTAGATATTGTCAAACTACTAGTAATCAACCTGAACATCTATTATTATTTAAAACTTATATTAGACGATTAGAAGTAGATCCTACTGATTCTTTAAGCTGGCTTAAAAATCACTCAAATAATTTTATAGCTTATAAACAAGAGTTAGAAGAATGGTTCCCAAATCAGATTAAGAAAACATTAAACTTAATTGAAACAGAAACTAATATTCATAACCTTTATAGTTGGGCTATTGATAAAAACTCACAAAATAAAGATAATTTATTTATCCAAAAATTATTAAAATGTAATAATGAGAATTCAATTACATTTATTAATGAACTTTCATACCAACTATTTGAATTTTATGCAACAGAATGGACAGATAGCTTCACTCAAACGTTTATCAATGAAGTTAAAAACTGTATTGAATCAGTTAACCAAACAGAATTTAATCCAGATAAATATGTTGCCCTAAAATTAAACAATGAAACTAAGTACATTATGAAAACAGAATTAACACCGCGAGCAAAAACACTTTATGATAATTTGCAACGCATGATTACAAACTCAGGTAAACGTATTACCAATAATGAGCTTGAATATATCCTATATAGTATTATTGAACAAAAGCTCAAAACAGGAGAGGAAGCTTAAAATGTTATCAAAAGAAGAACGTAAACCTTTACATATAGCTATGTTTAGTGGTGGTGCATCGAGTGCATATGTTGCTTATCGTATGGCACAACAATACGGATTAGATAATAGTATTTTATTTTTTACAGACACACAATGGGAAGATGAAGATAACTATAGATTCATGGAAGAAGTTGCTGATTATATCGGTTTACCAATGACATACATTGTAGACGGTCGAACTCCAGAAGACGTATTTTTTGATATGGGATATCTAGGAAATTCAAGATTAGCAAAATGTTCTGAAGAAATTAAAGTGAGACAAACTTTAATCTTCATTGAAGAAAAACGTATGGAAGGATTTGAGCCTATTTTATACTTCGGAATTGGCCCCCATGAAAAACATCGTGCAGAAAACTTAACTAGTTTCTATGAACATTTTCCAATTGAACCAGTTGAAACAAGATTTCCACTGATTGAAACGTTTAGACAAGATTTAGATGCTAAACATATTATAGAAAATGAATGGGGGATTAAATTACCTCGAATGTATGCTTTAGGTTTTGAGCATGCCAATTGTGCAGGAAGATGTGTACGCGGTGGGTATGGCCATTATGCAACTTTATATAAAGTATGGCCTGAACGATATTTAGAACAAGAAGACATGGAACGTCGTTTTAGAGAAGAGTTCAAAAAGGATGTTTCTATCCTAAAACGAAATGGGACTCGATTCACATTAGAAGAGTATAGAAAAATGATGGATGAAAAAGGATTTGACGTTCTTGTTCAAGAAAAGGATGATGATTCTCAGTCTATTCCATGTGTTTGTACATTTTCATAGATAATGGGGGAATTAAATTGCTATTAGGTGATGTATTTCATAAAATAGATGAACGAAAATTAGTTTTACCTGACTTTCAACGAGATTTAGAATGGACAAAAAATCAGCAAAAAGATTTAATTGCATCTGTATTATTAGGATTACCCATCGGAAGTGTATTGCTACTAGAAGGGGTTTCTGATGATTTTTCCTCTAAAAGAATAGGCTATTCAAAAATGGTTGAAACCCCAGCAGATGAATGCCTTTACTTGCTTGATGGGCAACAACGTATTACAAGTTTAATGAGTTCTTTTTGTGACTTTTATAGCAAAGATAACTGGAAAAATGTAATGGATGAAGTGTATCCTGTTTTAAAAAATAGGCTCTTTTTGAGGGTAAACACCTCAGAGAATGAAGAGGATATATTTGGGTATGAAAATCTAGTATTTGATAAAGATTTGTTCAGAAAACAAGACCCAATAGCTTTTGAAAATCGACTAATTCATGAATCAATAGGAAAAACATTAACTAATAAATGGTGTAATCCTGGAGCCATTTTTAAAGAAGTTAAAATTAACAGTGAGGATTCAGAAGAAAAGAAAAAGAAAAAAAATAATAGTTACTTTGAAAAAGAATGTGCAAGAAGATGCTATATTCCTCTTTACTGCTTATTTAAAGATGACGAAACTAAAACTATAAAAAATATCATGAATCAGATTGCAAATCAAAGAGTGGGCGAAATAAAAACAGAAATTGGAGATGATATTGATTTAATAGTAAAATACCTCGAAGCTGTAGATATTGACATTCAAGAAAATATCGATGAACTGACTCAATTTGAAATTGACTCTCTTTGGCTACGTCTTTCATCGACCTGGGCTACCGATGTTTGCAATTATTTAGAAAAAATTCTAACATTAGATGTTCCCGTCATCCAATTGAAATCAGATGAAATTGGTAGAGCTGTGATTATTTTTGAAAATATCAATCGAGGTGGAACCAAATTAAGTAACTTTGATCTTGTTGTAGCCAGAGCAGCACGAAATAAAGGATTAAAATCTCTTAGTTTAAGGCTCAAAGACTCTTTTGAGAATACAATTCATTTGCCAGATAGCTTAACCACAAGAATTTCAATGTCTTCTCTCCGACCAAAGAATTTAAATATATCAAAAATGATTATAAAGGACGGAAATATAAACGATGCCATTAAAAATCAGTATCTAAATTTATTGTCAATTTATTGTAAAGAACTTAATGAAGATATAGATTATAAACTAGAAATTGCGAACCACAAAACAGATTTAATTGGTAGACAAAGAATTTTAAGTTTAACCCATAATGAAATTAATGATAATACAGACATCGTTCTAAAAGGGTTAAAACGTGCGTGTCTATTTTTAAATGTGCGCTGTGGTGTTGCAAAAATTGAAGATTTACAATATAAATTAATTTTATTACCATTGGCAATCGCTTTAATTGATGATAATGTCTGGCTAAATGAATCACTTCTAAATAAGCTAGAAGCTTGGTATTGGATGTCAATTTTCGGAGGGGCTTATTCTAAAAATCAAAATGAGCGTTGTTTAAAGGATGTTAACACGATTAGATATTTCTTATTTACGGATCAAAATATCTATTCTAACTTAAAACAAAATTTATTCAATGTTCAAGAATATTGCGATGAAAACACCCTATTAAATCTTAATGAAAAACCTGCACCTAGTGCTATTCATAAAATATTATTGCAATATATTCTCACAAATTGTCCGCGAGATTTTTTAGATAACACCTATTTAACTTCGTGGTCTATTATGTCTGATGAAATAAAAGTAGAAGATCACCATATTCGTCCTCTTAAAACTGCATCTTCTATTGGTCAATCATCAAGTCAATTAAGAAAAAAACCAGACCATCCTCTCAATAGTATTTTAAATAGAACCTATATTCTAAGTAGTACTAATCGAACAATAAGTGATATGGCTGTAGAAAAATACATTAGCGAATTAGATCACGTCAATTTATCGCAACACTTCATAAAAAAAGGTGATTATTTAACTAATAAAAAATATGAAAAAGAAACAGACTTATATTCTGACGAGATTCGCTTAAGATATGAACGATTTATAGATCGAATCCATGAAGAAATAAATACGTTATTAAATTAGGGTATTTAAGTATGAATACTAAAAATAGAGATGATTTAATTAAATATATTGATATGGCACTCTCTTCTAATGAATATTTAAGCTATGCGGAAATTGTTAATTATATTGAAAATCATTTGAACGTATCTCTAGATTGTTATGACTTTCCAATTTCGGCAGTAAAAAATGTAATTTTAGATTATGGAATATACAGAGATGGTGCAAAATCGAAACGATTTAGAGGAAACGTTCTGTTTATTGCAAATGAAAAAAAGGACTCTCGACAAAATAATCAAATAAAATGGAAAAAAATATAAACTGAGAAAAAGTTTAATTGTTTAAATCTCTACTAAAATTCTGCTATTCCAATAGTTTTAAAAAGAGGAAATATGAAATTAAAGTCTTCATTTATTATTAATAGGAACCTCGTAAATAGCAAAGTGAATTAATTAGTATAGAAAAGGGTTCTTTGTCAAATAGTGTTGCTGATTAATTTGTGACCTATTACAATGAAAAATTAAATTGAAATCCTAGTGGCTATGCTGCTAGGATTTTTGTTTTAGGTTTTGTTAGATTTTGAATCATGAGAATACGAGATTTAATTACCCTACTAGTGGAGGAAACATGCTTCGCATGGCAGGTGACCCAAT
>OLSC01001448.1_pt1 | contig 21894 bp, 17 predicted proteins | sample 1672881 | NCBI WGS metagenome assembly OLSC01 (sample SAMEA3136733, study PRJEB25190) | human gut metagenome | biome: human gut; feature: human-associated habitat; material: faeces | place: Austria | collected 2013
ACGATCCCGCCAGCTTCAACGCTCTGGTCGAGACCGCCAAGAAGGCTCTGTAATAATTCTTGCAAAAAGACTCACGCGCACGCGTGAGTCCTTTTGTGTTTAAAGGGGAAAGCTATAGCACAGCCGTTTTACGGCTTACTGTGGGTGGCTTTCCTGCATAGGGAATCCCTATCGTTCATAAAACAACATTGATTTTACGGGAGAGGGGCGCTACAATGGATATAATCACCAGCCGTGACAACGCAGGCGTAAAGTATGCCTGCACACTGCGCGATAGTGAGAAGCAGCGCGCGGCAGAGGGGCTGTTTTTTGCCGAGGGGCCGAAGCTTTGCCTGGAACTGGCCAAAAGCTGCACCCCGCGCACGGCTTATGCCACCGAGGCGGCTATGGAAAAGACGCCCGCGTTGGAAAGCTTGCGCCCCACGCTGATCGCGCCTCACGTGGCCGAAAAGCTGGCGGGCACCAAGACGAGCCAGGGCGTGTTTGTGCTGTTTGAACAGCCCGCGCCCCCGGTAGAGCGGCTGGACACCGCCACCCACATCCTGGCGCTGGAAGGAGTGCAGGACCCCGGCAATGTGGGCACCCTGCTGCGCAGCGCCGCGGCCTTTGGGTACGATCTAGTCCTGTTGGGACCGGGGTGCGCCGCACCGTTTTCGCCCAAAACACTGCGCTCCTCGATGGGCGCGGCCGGGCGGCTGCCGGTACTGCATGTGGACGACCTGCCCGCCACCCTGCAAGGCCTGCGCGCCCGGGGTGTGGCCTGCCTGGCCACCGCTCTGTACAACTCCCGCCCGCTGGGTGAAGCCGGGCAGGAGTTCCCACAGGGACTCTGCGTAGTCATTGGCAGCGAGGGCCAGGGCCTGACGGATGCCACCGTGGCCGCCTGTGACCTGGCTGTGCGTATCCCGATGACAGACCAGGTGGAAAGCCTGAACGCCGGTGTGGCCGGCAGCGTGCTGCTGTGGCAGTTCCGCAATGTGTAAAAACATAGCATAATAAGGGAAGGGGAGACACGCGTGGATAAGACACTGGCCTGGCTTTGGCTGGCGGATGCCGTTGGTTCTGCCTGCCAGAACGCCCGCGATCTGCTGGCGCTCTACCCCGACCCAGAAGCTTTATACGAAGCCCTGTGCGCCGGGCGGGAAGCACCGCCCTACTTTTTGAGCGACCACGCCGTCGCCCAGCTGTGCGACACCACCCCCTTTGATTATGAGGAGCGGCTGGACCACTGTCTGCTGACCGGTGTGGAGATCATCACTCCCGATGATGCCGCCTACCCGGATCGCTTGCGGGACCTGCCGGATATGCCGCTGGTGCTGTACGTCACCGGCGAGCCCGCCTGCCTGAACGGCCACCGCTATGTGGGCATGGTGGGCACCCGCCGCCCCAGCGCTTACGGGCGGCAGGCGGCGTTTGACCTTTCGCTGGAGATGGCCAAACAGGGAGCCGTCATTGTCAGCGGTCTGGCGGACGGTCTCGACAGTGAGGGCCACCGCGCGGCGGTGGAAGCTGGCACACCCACCGTGGCGTTCCTCGGAACGGCCATCGATACGACCTACCCCGCCGCCAATGTCAAGTTGCGCCAGCGCATCGAGAAAGGCGGCGGCGCCGTCTGCAGCGAGTACCCGCCCGGCTACCAGGGCAAGCAAAAGGGCACCTTTCTGGCCCGCAACCGGCTGATCGCCGGCCTGTCGGAGGTGCTTTGTGTGGCCGAGGCTCGCATCCGCAGCGGCACGCTGAACACCGTGTCCCACGCCGAAAGCCTGGGCCGCCCGGTGCTGGCCGTGCCGGGCAGTATTTACAGCGCCCAAAGCCAGGGAACCAACGAGCTGCTGCGCTCCGGCCGGGCCGGGGTGCTGTGCCAGGCAGCGGACGTGCTGGCCTGTATGGGCGTGGAAAGTGAAAGCGCCGCGCCGGAGCAATCGGCCTTTGCGGTGGAACAAACCAGCCCCGACGCCCAGGCCGTCTATGCGGCACTGGGCCCCACGCCCAAAGGCGTGGACGAGTTGGCCGCTGCCACCGGCCTGTCCGCCAGCCGGGTGCTGGCCGCCTGTACCGAATTGGAGTTGTACGGCGGTGCACAAAGTCAGCCGGGACGGCGCTATGTCGCCCTGTAAAATATAGAGTTAAGTTGAGGTAACCTATGCCGAAATTAGTCATAGTGGAGTCCCCCGCCAAAGCAAAGACCATCAGCAAATACCTGGGCCGGGGCTATAAAGTTACGGCCAGCATGGGCCATGTGCGTGACCTGCCCGCCAGCCAGCTGGGCATTGATGTGGACAATGGCTTTGCGCCGAAGTATATCACCATCAAGGGCAAGCAGAAACTGGTCAAAGAGCTGAAAGCCGAGGCTAAAAAGTGCGACGGCGTCCTGCTTGCAACCGACCCGGACCGCGAAGGCGAAGCCATCAGTTGGCATCTGGCCAACATTTTGGGACTGGACCCCGCCGCCCCCAACCGCGTGACCTTTGACGAGATCACCAAAAAGGGCGTCAAGGAGGGTATGGCCCATCCCCGTGCCATCAACATTGATCTGTTCAACGCCCAGCAGGCCCGGCGCGAACTGGACCGCCTGGTGGGCTACAAGCTCAGCCCGTTCCTGTGGCGCAAGGTCCGCCGCGGCCTCTCCGCCGGCCGTGTGCAGAGCGTGGCGGTGCGCCTGATCCGCGACCGCGAGCTGGAAATTGAAAACTTCAAGCCAGACGAATATTGGAACATCGACGCCGCGCTGTACCCCCAGACCCAGAGCAACAGCAAAAACGGCTTTACGGCCCGCTTGGCCGCTACCGCTGACGGCAAAAAGCTGACCGTCACCAACAAAGAGCAGGCCGATACCATCGTGGCCGCGCTGGATGGTAAAAGCTACACCATCTCCAAACTGGAAAAAGGCAAGCGCCGCCGCCAGCCCGCGCCGCCCTTCATCACCTCCACCCTGCAGCAGGACGCCAGCCGTGCCTTTGGCTTCTCGGCCACCCGCACGATGCGCGCTGCCCAGACATTGTACGAAGGCATGGACATTGCAGGCCACGGCACCGTGGGTCTGATCACCTACATGCGTACCGACTCGCTGCGCATTGCCGCCGAGGCCAGCGCCGCCGCCAAACAGTTCATCGCGGGCCGCTGGGGCGACAACTACGTCTGCAACACCCAGCGCAAGTGGAAGTCCCGCTCGGCCACGGCCGCCCAGGACGCCCACGAAGCGATCCGCCCGTCTATGCCGGAACTGACCCCCGATGAAGTGGAGCAGAGCATCAGCGGCGACACCGCCAAACTGTACCGCCTGATCTGGAGCCGCTTTATGGCCAGCCAGATGGCCGACTGCATCCAGGATACCGTCTCGGTGTCCATCACGGCAGGGGATTACCTCTTCCGTGCATCTGGCTTCCGCGTGTCTTTTGACGGCTTCACCGCCCTGTACGAGGAATCCACCGACGACAAGCAGAAAAAGGAGACCGCCCTGCCCCCGCTGGAGGAGGGCCAGACCCTCAAACTGCGCAGCCTGACGGCAGACCAGAAGTTCACCCAGCCGCCGCCGCTCTACACCGAAGCCACGCTGATCCACGCACTGGAAGAAAACGGCATCGGCCGCCCTTCCACCTACGCGCCCATCATCACCACCATCGTCGACCGCGGCTATGTGGAAAAAGACCAGAAAAAGCTGAAAACCACCCCGCTGGGTCAGGCCGTCAACACTGTGATGATGGAGCAGTTCCCCAACATTGTAGATGTGAAATTCAGCGCAGATATGGAGAAAAAGCTGGATATTATCGAGGCTGGCAAGGCTGACTGGGTCCAGACCATCGATGACTTCTACAAAGGCTTTGCCAAGAGCCTGGAGGACGCCGAGAAGAACATGGAGGGCAAGCGCGTCAAGGTCGAGGACATCCCCACCGACGAGATCTGCGAAAAGTGCGGCCGCCCCATGGTCATCAAATCCGGCCGGTACGGCAAGTTCGTGGCTTGCTCCGGCTTCCCGGAGTGCCGCAACGCCCACCCGCTGGTCAAAGATACCGGCGGCATCTGCCCGGAGTGCGGCGGCCACATGCTGGTGCGCAAAAGCGCGAAAGGGCGCATTTATTACGGCTGCAGCAACTACCCCAAGTGCAACTTTATGACCTGGGACGAGCCTGTGCCTGAAAAATGCCCCCAGTGCGGCCAGACCCTGTTTAAGAAAAAAGGCCAGCTCTACTGCGCCAAAGAGGGCTGCGGCTTTACGAAGCCTATCGAAAAGAAGTGAAAAATGGCGGAATAACGCCGAAACCATAACGGAGTGACTATGCAAGTAAACGTGATCGGTGCCGGTCTGGCGGGGTGCGAAGCCACGCTGTGGCTGGCGGACGCCGGTGTGCAGGTAGACCTGTACGAACAAAAACCGGGCAAGTTTTCGCCCGCCCATAAAAGTGCCGGCTTTGCCGAGCTGATCTGCTCCAATTCGCTGAAAGCCGAGCGCCCGGACTCTGCCTCCGGCCTGCTCAAGCTGGAAATGAAGATGATGGGCAGCCACCTGCTGAAGGCGGCCGAGACCGCCCGCGTGGCGGCCGGCGGTGCGCTGGCAGTGGACCGGGATGTCTTCTCCGCCGCCGTTACTGAGATGGTGGAAAAGCACCCGAATATCACAGTGCATCGTGAGGAAGTGACCGCTCTCGACGAAAGCGCCCCCGTGCTGGTAGCCTCCGGCCCGCTGACCGAGGGAGCCTTGGCGGACGCCGTGGCCGGCCTGACCGGTGACCACCGCCTGAGCTTTTTTGACGCGGTAGCGCCCATCGTTACCGCCGAAAGCCTGGACTACGAGAAGGTCTTCGCTGCTTCCCGCTATGGCCGCGGCGAGGCCGATTACCTTAACTGCCCCTTTAACAAGGAAGAGTACGAGGCTTTCCACGCCGAGCTGATCGCCGCCGAGCGCGCGCCGCTCCACGATTTTGACGGCGATCTCACCGTCTACGAGGGCTGCATGCCCATCGAGGTCATGGCTGCCCGCGGAGCTGATACGATCCGCTTTGGCCCGCTGCGCCCGGTGGGCCTGCGGGACCCCCGCACCGGGCACCGCCCCTGGGCGGCTGTACAGCTGCGCGCCGAGAACACCGCCCGCACGCTGTACAACCTCGTCGGCTTCCAGACGAACCTCAAATGGGGTGAGCAGAAGCGAGTGTTCAGTATGATCCCGGGCCTCGAGCATGCCGAGTTCGTGCGTTACGGCGTCATGCACCGCAACACGTTTTTGGAAAGCCCCAGCGTGCTGACCGGGCAGCAATTTCTGAAAGAACACCCCAACGTGTTTTTTGCGGGCCAGATCACCGGCTTTGAGGGCTATATGGAAAGCGCCGCCAGCGGCTTGCTGGCTGCCCGCCAGATCTTGGCCCGCCTGCAGGGCCGTGAGCTGCCCCCGCCGCCCGCCAGCACGATGTGTGGCGCGCTGCTGGATTATATCACCACGCCCAACAAGGACTTCCAGCCCATGGGCGCGAACATGGGCATCTTGCCCCGCACCGAAGAAATCAACACCATCCGCGATAAGCGCGAGCGCTACGCCGCTCTTTCGCAGAACGCACAAAACGCCATGCACGCATGGGTGGAGGAATACAAATGAAAATTTTAGTAGATGCCATGGGCGGCGATAACGCCCCGCTGTGCGTTTTGCAGGGCGCTTCTCAGGCTGCGGCCGAGTTTGGCGACGGCATGGAGCTGGTGCTGCTGGGCGAAGAAGACGCTATCAAGGATTGTGCCGCCCAGAACAAAATTAACCTGGCACCATTCACCATTATCAATTGCACCGAGAATATCGACATGCACGACGACCCCGTCAAGGCTGTGCGCCACAAAAAGGATTCCAGCCTGGTCAAGGGCCTGACGATGCTGAAAAACGACGAGGCGGACGCCTTTGTCAGCGCCGGTTCCACCGGTGCACTGCATGTGGGCACCAGCCTGATCGTGCGGACGATCAAAGGTGTCAAGCGCCCGGCGCTGGCTACCCCGATGCCCGGCGCGAAGCAGAACTTTCTGCTGCTGGATTGCGGCGCCAACGTTGAGTGCCGCTCCGAAATGCTGAACGCCTTCGGCACCATGGGCAGCGTCTACGCCGAGAAGGTCATGGGCCGCACCGCCCCCAAAGTCGCGCTGGTCAATAACGGCGCCGAGGAGACCAAGGGCACGCCCATCTACCGCGAGGCCCACCAGTTGCTCAAAGCTAACCCTTGTATCCATTTCGCCGGCAACATCGAGCCGCGCTACATCATGGATGGCGAGGTGGACGTCGTCGTCTGCGACGGTTTCGTCGGCAACGTGGTCCTCAAGCTGACCGAGGGCGTCGCCAAGACGCTGCTGGGCATGCTGAAGAAAATTTTCCTGCAAAACCTCATCACCAAGCTCAGCTACCTGGGCATCAAAGGCGGCCTGGGCGAGCTGAAACGGATGATGGACTCTGAGGAAGTGGGCGGTGCGCCGCTGCTGGGCGCTGCCAAGCCGGTCATCAAGGCCCACGGTTCCAGCCACGCCAAAGGCATCAAAAACGCCATCCGCCAGGCCAAGCTGTGCGTCGCCAACGACCTGTGCGGCACCATGCAGACCGCCCTGGCCGCTGTGGCCGAAAAGGCCGAAGCCGAGAAAGCCGAGCCTGTAAAAGAGTAAACGCTATCGTACTGTTGTTTTAAGAAAGGCATGAGACAGATGGCAAAAAAACCGGAAGAACTGCAGCAAGTACTGCATTATACCTTTAAAAATCCCGCGCTGCTGCGCATTGCATTGACCCACACCAGCTTTGCCAACGAGAGCAAGGTCGCCACCACCCACAACGAGCGCCTGGAGTTTTTGGGCGACAGCGTGCTGTCCGTTGTGGTGGCGGACTACCTGTTCCACCAGTCCGGCCGGCCTGAAGGCGAGCTGACCCGCATGCGCGCCAGCCTCGTCAGTGAGGATGCGCTGTTCCAGTTTGCCCAGGAGATCCACCTGGGCGAGTACCTGCGCCTGGGCCACGGCGAGGATCTGGGCGGCGGCCGCAACCGCCCCAGCGTGGTGTCCGATGCGTTTGAGGCTGTCATCGCTGCGCTGTATCTGGACGGCGGCATGGAGGCCGCCCGCAACTTCATCCTGCCCTTTATCACCGAGGGCAAGACCGCCGAGGAAGACTACAAGACCCAGCTGCAGGAGGTAGTCCAGCAGGACCCCAGCGCCGTGCTGCGCTATGAGGTCACCGGCGAGACCGGCCCCGACCACGCCAAGAAGTTTACCGTTTGCGTATGGCGCAACGGCGAAAAGCTGGCCGAAGCCCCCGGCCGCAGCAAAAAAGCCGCCGAGCAGCACGCCGCCAAATTGGCATTGGAGAAACTGCGGTAAAAATACGAATTCAACCAACCTACGCGAAAGGTTTTAACCATACATGCGCCTGAAAGAACTGGAAATCCAAGGTTTCAAATCCTTCCCCGATAAGACCAAGATCACCATCGGCGAGGGTATCACCGGCGTGGTCGGGCCGAACGGCTCCGGCAAATCGAATATTTCGGACTCGATCCGCTGGGTTTTGGGCGAGACCAGCTCCAAGCAGCTGCGCGGCTCCGGCAAGATGGAGGACGTTATCTTCGGCGGCACCCAAAGCCGCGGCGCCATGGGCTTTGCCTCGGTCGCGCTGACCATCGATAATAGCGACCACGGCTTGGACATGGATGCCGACGAGGTCACCATCGGCCGCCGCTACTACCGCAGCGGTGAGAGCGAGTACTCTATCAACGGCCAGAACGTCCGTTTGAAGGATGTCTACGAACTGCTGCTGGACACCGGCATCGGCCGCGACGGTTACGCCATCGTCGGCCAGGGCCGCATTGCCGAGATCGTCGGCGCCAAGTCCGCCGAGCGCCGCGAAATTTTCGAGGAAGCCTCCGGAATCGCCAAGTACCGCTACCGCAAAAACGAGGCGGAACGCCGTCTCGAAGCCGCCGAGGGAAACCTCGAACGCCTGCGGGATATTTTGGGCGAACTGGAAAAGCGTGTCGGCCCCCTGAAGCGGGACAGTGAAAAGGCCCAGCAGTTTTTGGAACTCTCCGAGCGCCGCAAGAGCCTGGAAGTCACTCTCTGGGTCGATGCCATCCGCCGCGCCAACGATACCGTGCGCGACCAGCAGCGCAAGTTTGAAGCCGCCCAGGCAGATTACGAACGCCTGAGCCGCCAGCTGGACGAGTTCGACGAAAAAAGCGCCGCCCTGCGGGAGGAAGCCCAGCAGCTTGTCCTGCAGGTCGAGCAGGCCAACGCCGACATCCGCGCCGTGACTGAGGCCAACGCGGGCAGTGAAAGTGAGATCGCCGTTTTGAAAAACGAGAGCGAGCACAGCCGCTTCCGCATCGACGAAGCCACTGGCGAGTTGGAGCGCGCCGGGCAGGGCCGCCAGTCCATCGAGACCGAGACCGCAGGCCACAAAGCCGCCATCGAAAAACTGCACGGCGAGGTCGCTGCGCTGGACGCCCGCGTGGCAGAACTGCGCGCCGAACTCCGTGCGCTGGAAGAAAAAGCTGCCGCCAGCGGCCAGCGCCGGGACGTTATCGACGCCGCTATTGCCCGCCTGCAGGACACCGCCACTGCCGCGAAAGTGCGCGCCGCCTCGGCCCAATCGGCAAAAGAAGCCGCCGCCCAGCGTTTGGATGAAGCAAAGCAGCAGGCCGTAGAGCTGGAAAACTCCGCCGCCGCTGCCGAGGAAGAAAAGCGCCGCGCCGAGCGCCGCCTGAAGGATGCCGAGGAGGCCGTCACCCGCAACGATAACATCAAGGCGGGCCTAAAGCTGAAACTGGAAAGCCGCCGCCGCCAGCAGGCTGAAGCTGCCGACGCGCTGCAAAAGGCCGACAAGGAGCGGTCCAACACCTCCCAGCGCATCCACATTCTGGAAGACCTGGAGCGCAACATGGACGGCTACCAGCAAAGCGTCAAGGCTGTCATGCGCGCCGCTGCGGGCCGTCGTCTGCGGGGCATCATCGGCCCTGTGGCGGGCATCCTCACCGTCGAAAAAGGCTATGAGACCGCCATCGAGACGGCCCTCGGCTTTGCTTTGCAGAACATCGTGGTCGAGGACCAGGGCTGCGCCCGTGCGGCCATCGGCTTTTTGAAGGACGAGCGCGCAGGCCGCGCCACCTTCCTGCCGCTGGATACCGTGCAGGGCTCCCGCTTCACCGGCCGCCTCACCGGCACCGCCGAGGTCGCCGCCGATCTGGTCAAGTGCGACCCGCGCTACCAGCACATCATCGATAACCTGCTCGGCCGCATCATCGTGGTCGAGGATCTGTCCGAAGCCTCCACTGTGGCCAAAAACCTGGGCTACCGCAACCGCATCGTCACGTTGGACGGCCAGGTCATCAACGCCGGCGGTTCGTTTACCGGCGGCTCCACTGCCCGCAGCGTGGGTGTGTTCAGCCGCAAGCAGGAGCTGGATGAACTGCGCACCCGTCTGGTCAAGCTGGAGAAAAAGCGTGCCGATGCTGAAAAAGAGCTGGACGCCCGCAAGGCCGAGGTGGATAACCTTACCGCCCAGCTCTCCGGCGCCGAGGCCGAGGGCATGAATGCTTCCTCCGAACGGCTGCGCGCCTCGCTGGAGCTTGATCGACTGACCGCCGCCGTAGCCCAGCATGAGGAAAATACCCGCAGTCTGGCCGCCGAAATTGAGGCCCAGCAGGCTGCCGTGACCCAGAACGAGACCGCCTGCGCCGAAGCCGAAGCCGCCCAAGGCAAGGCCGAGGCCGAGCTGAACACCTACAATGCCGAACTGGCCGAACTGGGCGAGAGCACAGGCAGTCTGACCGCCGAGCGGGAGCGCATCACCAACGAATTGAGCGAAAACCAGATGCAGCGCCTGGCCAACGAGAAGGACATCGGCCTGCATGAGGCCGCTTTGGAAGGCCTGCAAAGCCGCACCGGCGAGGCCGAAGCCCGCGCCCGCGAGCTGAACGCCGCCATCGAGGCCGCCAAGGCCAAGATCGAAGCCAACGCCTTAAAAATCGCCGAGATCGAGCGCACCCGCGGCGAGAACAAAGAGAAAATCGCCGCCGCCGAGGAGACCATCCGCACGGCCAACGCCGCCCGCATGGAAAAGGAAGCCGCCGTGGCCCGCTTAGGACAGGAAAACCGCGCCCTGACCGATGAGCGCGAGCGGATGAGCGGCGAGATGGCCCGCCTGGCCGAACGCCGCACTGCCGCCGAAAACGAGCTGAACGACACCAACACCAAACTGTGGGAGGAGTACCAGCTCACCGCCGGCGAGGCAAAGGAGCTCTGCGTTGAGTTTGAGTCCCTGACCGAGCTGCGCCGCAGCGTGGCCGAGGTGCGCGGCAAAATTCGCGGCTTGGGCAACGTCAACGTCGGCGCCATCGAGGAATATAAGGAGGTCAAGGAACGCTACGACTTCCTGAAAGCCCAGGTCACCGACGTGGAAAAGGCCAAGAGCGAGCTGACCCGTATGATCGCCGAGCTGTGCAGCGAGATGGAAGAGCTGTTTACGACGAGCTTCAAGCAGATCAACACCCACTTCCAGCAGATTTTCAAAGAGCTGTTCGGCGGCGGCCACGCACGCCTGTACCTCTCCGACGAAAGCAACGTGCTGGAATCCGGCATCGAGATCGAGGTCTCGCCCCCGGGCAAGGTCATCAAGAACCTGAGCGCCCTTTCCGGCGGTGAGCAGGCGCTGGTCGCCATCTCGATCTACTTCGCCATCCTCAACGTCAACCCCGCGCCCTTCTGCTTCCTGGATGAGATCGAAGCTGCGCTGGACGACGTCAACGTGGCCCGCTATGCGCAATATCTGCGCCGCATGACCGACCACACCCAGTTCATCGTCATCACCCACCGCCGCGGCACGATGGAGGCCGCCGACGTGCTGTACGGCGTCACCATGCAGGAGGACGGCGTTTCCAAGATCCTGCGCCTTGACCTGGACAAGGTCAGCGCAGACCTCATTACCTGATATATAAGGGAGGCTTCCCATGGGATTTTTCAACTTTTTCAAGCGCAACATCTCGGAGCAGGAGTTCCAGGAGCAGCAGAAAATGAAGTACGGCCTGGAAAAGACCCGCACGGGCTTTTTCCAGAACATTGTCAACACGTTGACCCATGCCCAGATCGACGACGACCTGTATGACACACTGGAAGAACAGCTGATTTTGGCCGATGTCGGCCCCATGTGCGCTGTGCGCCTGGTGGACGAGCTGCGGGATGCCGTGGAGGAAAAGCACCTCAAGAACGGCCAGCAGGCATTGGACGAACTGCGCCAGATCATCTGCCAGGAATTGACCCCCCGCTACCCGATGGAGCTGGACGGTAAACCTGCCGTGATTTTGGTCATCGGCGTCAACGGCGTGGGCAAGACCACCACCATCGCCAAGCTGGCCCACCTGTATAAGGAGAAAGGCAAGCGTGTGATGCTGGCCGCGGGCGATACCTTCCGCGCCGCTGCCAGCGAGCAGCTGGAACTGTGGGCCGACCGCGCCGGTGTGCCGCTGGTGCAGGCCGGTCAGGGTGCCGACCCCGCCGCCGTCATCTTTGACGCGGTCAAGAGCGCCACCGCCAAGGGCTACGACATGGTCATTGCCGATACCGCAGGCCGCCTGCACAACAAAAAGGGCCTGATGGACGAGCTGGCCAAAATTTCCCGCAGCGTCAAAAAGGCCAGCCCCGAAGCCAGCCTGGAAGTGCTGCTGGTGCTGGATGCCATCACCGGCCAGAATGCCATCAGTCAGGCCGAGGAGTTCTGCCGCGCCGCCGGTGCCACCGGTATCGTGCTGACCAAGCTGGACGGTACCCCCCGCGGCGGCTGTGCGGTCTCTGTGTGGGAGAACCTGGGTCTGCCCATCCGCTTTATCGGTGTGGGCGAAAAAATCGATGATCTGATGGAATTCGACGCCCAGACCTTCGTGGAGACCCTGCTGCCCGAGAAAGCACTGCAGAAAGAGGAAGAAGAGAAAGAGGAAACTTCCGGGGAGGAACAGGCATGATCGTATGTGCCGCCAGCAACAACGCCGGCAAACTGAAAGAACTGCGCCGCATTTTGGAGCAGATGGGCCACGAGGTCAAGAGCCTGCGTGACTTATGTATAGACCTCGACCCCGAGGAGACCGGCACTACCTTTGCCGAGAATGCCCGCATCAAGGCCGAAGCGTTCTGCAAGGCCAGCGGTCTGCCCACCGTGGCGGATGACTCCGGCCTGTGTGTCGACGCCCTGCACGGTGCCCCCGGTGTGTACAGCGCCCGCTATGCCGGGCACCACGGCGATGACGCCGCCAATAACGCTAAGCTGCTGCACGAGATGGCCGACGTCCCGGCAGGGCAGCGCACCGCCAAGTTTGTCTCGGCCATCTGCTTTATGCTGCCCGATGGCCGCGCACTGGAAGTGGCAGGGGAATGCCCCGGCTCCATCAGCTTCACCGAGACCGGCTCCAACGGCTTTGGCTACGACCCGCTGTTTGTGCCCGCCCGTGTGGGCCTGCCCGACGGCACCACCACCGAGAACACCGACTGCCGCAGCTATGCCGAACTGACCGACGCCGAGAAGGACGCTATCAGCCACCGCGGCCGCGCCATGGAAAAACTGGCCCGGGAGCTTCCGGTGTTTTTAAAATGAATGTCTGCGTTTTTACAGTAACCTATTTATAAAAAGGAGACCATTATGGCTTTAACCAGCAAACAGCGCGCCGCCCTGCGCAGCGCCGCCAATACCATTGACCCCGTTTTCCAGATCGGCAAGGGCGAGATCGACGATACCCTGATCCAGGGCCTGGCCGATTGCATCGCCGCCCGTGAACTGATCAAAATCAAGGTGCTGGAAAACAGCGAGTATTCCGCCCGCGAAGCCGCCGACACCCTCTGCGAAGCGCTGGACTGCGAGTGCGTGCAGGTCATCGGCCGTAAGTTCGTGCTGTTCAAGAAAAAGAAGAAAGAAAGCGCCTTCGACGCTGTTTTTGCAAAATAATGGGCACGGTGCAAAAGGTTTTGTTGTACGGCGGCACGTTTGACCCGCCCCACAACGGCCACATGAACAACCTGCGGGCCGCGCTGGAACTGGTGCGGCCGGATAAGGCCATCGTGATGCCTGCGGGCATCCCGCCCCACAAAAAGGCCAGCACCACCCCCGGCAAAGTGCGGCTGGCCATGTGCCAATGCTTTACGGCGCTTAGCCCGGCGGTGGAAGTCAGCGATTGGGAGATCGCCCAGGGCGGGCGCAGCTACACGGTACACACGTTGGAAATGCTGCGTGATGCCTACCCCGGCGCAGAGCTGTACCTTTGTGTTGGCAGCGACATGCTGCTGACCTTTACCCAGTGGTACCGCTGGCAGGATATGCTGGCCATGGCCGCGCTGGTGGTGGAAAGCCGCGAAGCGGGGGACGAACCCGCTTTGCAGGCGGCCGCTGCCGACCTGACCGCCCAGGGCGGTAGGGTGCTGTTTGCCAGGGCCGAGGCTTACCCCTGTGCCTCCAGCGACATCCGCAGCGGCAAGATCCCGCCGGAACAATGGCCGGAGATTTTGCCGCCGGAGACATTGCGCGTGGTGCAGGAAAACCACTTATACAGCGCAGAAAAAGAGGTTTGATACCATGACCTGCGAAGAAGCCAAGAAGATCGTGAAGCCGCGTCTGAGCGAAAAACGCTGGACACACACCAAAAATGTAAAAAAAATGGCGGTAAAACTGGCAAAACAGTGGGGCGCAGACCCGGAAAAAGCCGCTGTGGCGGCAATTTTGCATGATTCTGCCAAAGAACTACCCAAATCGGAGTTGTTGCAGATTTTTGCCGATAATGCTATAATAGCAGAAAATGCCCCTGCGCGCCCATCGCCCGTGTGGCATGGCATCGCCGCGGCCATCCTGGCCGAGACCCAATGGGGCGTTACCGATCCTGAGATTTTGTCCGCCATCCGTTGCCACACTACCGGCAAGCTGAACATGACCAAACTGGACAAGATCATCTACTTGGCCGATATGACCAGCGCTGAGCGTGACTGGCCCGGCGTGGAAGACCTGCGCAAATTGGAGATGCAGGACCTGGATCGGGCATTGTGCGACGCTTTGAAGCGCAGCATTGATTTTGTAGAAGAAAAGGGCGGCACGCTGGACCCTGAAAGCGTGGCCGCATACGAGTATGCAAAAGAGCATTTGCAAGAACCGTAAGGGAAGCCAAAGTGCTGCTGCCGTATCCGCGGTATGTTGTTTTGCGGCTGTTCCCGCCAACTCCAAAAACAGGGAGGAAACATAATGAGCGAACCGCGTAAGCTCAATACCGGCAGCGCGTCCGGCGGATTTGACCAGTCCCAGTATGAGGCTGCCCGCCGCCGTGCCCAGGAGCAGGCCAACCAGAACGCCCGCCGCCGTATCATCCAGCAGCCCATGCGCACCCAGCAGCAGGCCCGGCAGATCCGCCAGCAGGCCCCCGTACAGGAACCTGTGCAGGAAGCCCCGCAGCCGGTCCAGCAGGCCTCCGTGCAGGAGACACCCCGTGAGCTGACCCACGCCCAGCGCCAGGCCATGGCCTACCGCGCTGCAGCCGAACGCAAGTACGGCAACACCGTGCAGTTCCCCACGCGGGAGATCCAGACCCGCCGCCCCAGCCGGCCCGCGCAGCCGTCCCAGCAGCGCACCATCCACCGTGATGGTGCCGCCCAGACCGGCCGCCCGCGTGCGCAGGTGCAGCAGCTGGATGTGAACAAGGTGCAGGGCAGCCGCCCCGCCTTTAATTATGACGAGGCAGCCCCCGCCGCCGGAGGCATCCAGATGGAAGAAACGCCCCGCACCCACAAGGCCCACCATAAGGACGAAGCCACCCCCCGCACCCATCGCGCCAACGGCGGCGGCCGCAAGCCCCCGCGTGACGGTTACCCCGCCGACCCCAAGCCTCACGGCAAAAAAAGCGGCAAGGGCAACGGCGGCAAAAAGAAGAAAAAGAAAGGCACCTGGTGGAAGATCCTGCTCATCACCCTGCTGGTGATCGTGCTGATCTTCGGCGGCGCGTATGCGCTCATCATGGGCGCTATCGCCCCCAAGGGCGGCAGCATCAAGCTGAACCAGCTGGTCAACACCCCCAAGGAATTCCAGGATAAAGAGCTGAATGTCCTTGTCACCGGCGTGGATCGTTCCTCCACCGGCGACCTGTCCGCCGGTGCCGCCAACGACTCCAACGTCAACGACGGCATGACCGATATGATCCTGTACGTCCATTTCAACAACGAAACGGGCGAATTGAAGATGCTGCAGATCCCCCGTGACACGATGGTCACCACCGACGCCAGCGTCTCCGGCAACTACCGCATCAACGGCGTGGCCAAGACCCAGGGCAGCGATAACAACAACAATATGGCCGCCCTGTGTGAGCTGGTCGCCGACCAGTACAAGATCCACATCGATGGTTATATCACCATCCGCCTGGAAATGCTGACTGAACTCGTCGACCTGTTCGGCGGTGTCGAGATCAACGTCCCTGTGGACGTGGATTACTCGGCCATCGGCCAGGGCGCCAGCGTTATCCTCGCCGGTTACCAGACGTTGGACGGCGCGGCTATGGAGTTCCTGCTGCGTGCCCGTAAGGTCTACCCGGACGGCGACATCGGCCGTCTGAACATGCAGCGCCAGTTCTACGCCGCTCTGTTCCGCAAGCTCAAGAGCATCGGCAACATCTGGGACGTTGCCAGGCTGACCCCCGCCGTGCTGAACTATATGGAGACCGACCTCAACGCCTCCACCCTCATCAGCTTCGCGGTCAGCATGCTCAAGATCGATTCCAACAAGATCATGATCGCCCAGATGCCGGTCATCAGCGGTCCGAAGTATCAGGGCCAGGCGCTGCTTTACCCGGCACGGCAGGAGGACGCTGACCTGCTGAACCAGTATTTCCGCGAGAATACCGGCCCCGTGGATGCCAGCCAGCTGAACCTGTGCGATAACGTCGTTGACCTGTCCGGCTACTCGGCCACCGACCCCAACATTCAGGTAATGGGCGGTCTGATGAGCGAGGCCGACGATGCCCAGAAGAACAATAACCGCGACGGTTCCAACCAGGTTACGGATGTTATGGAAAATGATTCGGCGACTACGACATCGGAATCCGAATCCACCAGCGAACCGGCCGCCTAAATAAAAGGAGAACCTATGGAAAGCAGAGAACTTGCCATCCGTCTGGCCCGTGCGCTGGACGCCAAAAAGGCTTTCAACATCCATATCCTGGAGGTTGAGGACCTGACCACCGTTACCGAGTATTTCGTCATCGCCACCGGTAACTCCACCACCCATGTAGGTGCCCTGGCCGATGAGGCCGAGTTCCAGCTGGGCCGCGAGGGCGTCCAGGTGCTGCGCACCGAGGGCCACGACGGCAAGCGCTGGGTGCTGCTGGATTACGGCAGCGTCATCGTTCACGTCTTTACCCAGGAAGCCCATGACTACTACGACCTGGAGCACCTGTGGGCCGATGCCAAGCCCGTGCCCGCCAGCGAGTGGATGCCGGAAGAAGCCGAGACCCCGGCCGAATAACCTTACAGCAAAACCCATTTAAATTATCAACATGGGGAGAAAAGATAGAGTATGAAGTACGATTTCAAAACCGTTGAGGCCAAATGGCAGAAGGTCTGGGAGGATGAAGATACCTTCCACGCTGGCATCGACCATTCCAAGCCCAAATTCTACGCCCTGGTCGAGTTCCCGTATCCCTCGGCCGCTGGCCTGCACGTCGGCCATCCGCGCAGCTACACTGCGCTGGACATCGTCGCCCGCAAAAAGCGCCAGTGCGGCTACAACGTCCTGTATCCCATGGGCTGGGACGCTTTCGGCCTGCCCACCGAAAACTACGCCCTGAAGAACCACATCAACCCCGAAATCGTCACCGCCCAGAACGTGGCCCGCTTCAAGAGCCAGCTGAAAGCCTTGGGCCTGTCCTTCGATTGGGATCGTGAAATCAACACCACTGACCCCGAGTACTACAAGTGGACCCAGTGGATCTTCATCCAGCTCTTCAAAAAGGGCCTGGCTTATAAGAAAGAGACCACCGTCAACTACTGCACCGGCTGCAAGGTCGTGCTGGCCAACGAGGAAGTCGTCAACGGCGTTTGCGAGCGCTGCGGCAGCCCCGTTGTGCAGAAAAACAAGAGCCAGTGGATGCTCAAGATCACCGCTTACGCGGACCGCTTGATTGACGACCTGGACGATGTGGACTACATCGACCGCGTCAAGACCCAGCAGCGTAACTGGATCGGCCGCAGCCATGGTGCCGAGATCAACTTCGACACCACCGCCGGCGACACCCTGACCGTCTACACCACCCGCGCCGATACGCTCTTCGGCTGCACCTACATGGTCATCAGCCCCGAGCATGCCTTCATCAAAAAGTGGACCGACGCCGGCCTCATCAAGAATGCCGACGCTGTCTCCGCTTATCAGGAGGAAGCCGCCCGCAAGTCTGACTTCGAGCGCACCGAGCTGAACAAGGAAAAGACCGGTGTTGTCATCGAGGGCGTGCAGGCCATCAACCCCGTCAGCGGCAAGCAGGTGCCTATCTTCGTGTCTGACTACGTTCTGGCTACCTACGGCACCGGCGCCATCATGGCTGTCCCGGCCCACGATACCCGCGACTGGGAGTTTGCCAAGAAGTTCGGCATGCCCATCATCGAGGTCGTTAAGGGCACCACCGAGAGCGACCTGGACAAGGAAGCTTTCACCGATGTTGCTACCGGCACGCTGGTCAACTCTGGCTTCCTGGACGGCCTGTCTGTCGAGGATGCCAAGAACAAGATGTACGCCTGGCTGGAAGAGAACGGCAAGGGCCACAAGCAGGTCAACTTCAAGCTGCGTGACTGGGTCTTCAGCCGCCAGCGTTACTGGGGCGAGCCTATCCCCATGGTCTACTGCGACAAGTGCGGCTGGGTGCCCCTGCCTGAGAGCGAGCTGCCCCTGCGTTTGCCCGAGATCAAGGACTTTGAGCCGGGCGAGAACGGCGAAAGCCCGCTGGCCCGCCACACCGAGTGGGTCAACACCACCTGCCCCTGCTGCGGTGCCCCCGCCAAGCGCGAGACCGACACTATGCCCCAGTGGGCCGGTTCCAGCTGGTATTTCCTGCGTTACTGCGATCCCCACAACCACGATGCTATCGCCAGCAAGGAGGCCCTGGAGTACTGGAGCCCCGTGGATTGGTACAACGGCGGCATGGAGCACACCACCCTGCACCTGCTGTACAGCCGTTTCTGGCATAAATTCCTGTACGACATCGGCGTAGTGCCCACCAAGGAGCCCTACCAGAAGCGCACCTCCCACGGTATGATCCTGGGCCTGAACCCCCATGCCTTCGAGAACCAGCCCGATGCCGAGCGCAAGCGCCTGCTGGCCGATTATGGCGACGAGAAGGGCGCCCGCAAGGCCCTGGTCGAGAAGTACGGTGAGATGGCTGAGCATCCCATCGTCAAGATGTCCAAGTCTCTGGGCAACGTTGTCAACCCCGATGACGTGGTGAACGAGTACGGTGCCGACACTCTGCGCCTGTACGAGATGTTCATCGGAGACTTCGAGAAAGCCGCCCCTTGGAACACCTCCTCCATTAAGGGTTGCAAGCGTTTCTTGGATAAGATCTGGTCCATGAGCGAGAAGTTGGCGGACGGCGACGGCATCCGCCCCGAGCTGGAGGCTGTGGCCAACCGCACCATCAAGAAGGTCGGCGAGGACATCGACGCCCTGAAGGCCAACACTGCCATCGCCCAGCTGATGATCTACGTCAACGCCCTCAGTGACAAGGGCGGCGCCACCAAGGACGAGTACGAGGTTTTGTTGGAACTGCTGAACCCGTTTGCCCCCCACATGACCGAGGAACTGTGGCAGCAGCTGGGCCACACCGAGCAGCTGGCCTACCACGCATGGCCCACCTACGATGAGGCCAAGTGCACCGAGCAGACCATCGAGATCGCTGTCCAGGTCAACGGCAAGGTCAAGGCCCGCATCCACGTGCCCGCCGCCATCGAGAGCGCCGATGCCATTGCCCAGGCCAAGGCTGAGCCCGCTGTGGCCGAAGCCATCGCCGGCAAGACCATCGCCAAGGAGATCTACGTTAAGGGCAAGCTGGTCAACATCGCCGTGAAAGGCTAAGACTCTGTTCTTTCTTTGAAAAGAAAGAACCAAAGAAACTTTAGGCAATACCGCATAATTCTAAGTGCCGATACGGCGAGCGAGGTGCGGCAGATGCTAAGCCAAAAGCGCAGATAATACTTTGTGTATTATCGAGCATTTTGGCAACGCAGATGCCGTGCCGCAGCCGCCGGAGCGGTGCTTAAGCCGTTAGGCGGGAATTGTGCGGTGTTGCCTTTAATCAAAGGCAGGACGCAATGGTCCTGCCTTTTTGTTATGCTTTGTAGGGACCGATGCTTGCATCGGCCCGTGGGGCATCGACCTATATTTCCATTGTTTACAAAAGGAGAAAAGTACGATATAATAAAAGATACAAATTTGTCACGAAAGCAGGTCACAAACCATGCTCATCAGTCTGATCGTACCTTGTTATAATGAGGAAGAGGCGATGCCTCTGTTTTATAAAGAGGCCAGCCGTGTGGCGGCCGAGATGAAAACCAGCCACGGCGCGGATTTCGAGTTCATCTTTGTGGATGACGGCTCCCGCGATGGTACCCTGCGCGTGGCCCGCGAGCTGCACGCCCAGGATGACCGCGTGCGGTACGTTTCGTTCAGCCGCAATTTTGGCAAGGAGGCTGGCATCTATGCGGGCCTGAAAGCCGCTAAGGGTGACTACATTGCCACCATGGATGCCGATTTGCAGGACCCGCCTACGCTGCTGCCCCAGATGCTGGATACGCTGCTGACCGGCGACTACGATTGTGCCGCCACCCGCCGCACCACCCGCAAGGGCGAGCCGCTGCTGCGCAGCTGGTTCGCCCGCAAGTTCTACCAGATCATCAACAAGATGTCGGACACGGAAATTGTCGACGGCGCGCGTGATTTCCGCCTGATGAGCCGCAAAATGACCGACGCCGTGCTCAGCATGGCCGAGTATAACCGCTTCAGCAAGGGTATTTTCAGCTGGGTCGGCTTCAAGACCAAGTGGTTCGATTACGAGAACATCGAGCGCGTGGCCGGCACCACCAAGTGGAACTTCTGGGGACTCTTTAAATACTCCATCGAGGGCATCGTCGGCTTCTCCACCACGCCGCTGCTCATCGCCGCCGGAGTGGGCGTGCTGTTCTGCATCCTGGCGTTCATCGGCATTATTTTCGTAATTGTCCGTGCGCTGATGTTTGGTGACCCAACCTCCGGCTGGCCCAGCATGGTCTGCATCATCCTGCTGTGCAGCGGTGTGCAGCTGTTCTGCACCGGCATCGTGGGCGAGTACCTGGCCAAGACTTACCTGGAAGTCAAGCACCGCCCCATCTACATTGTGGCCGAGACCGAGGAAGATCAATAACGCTTATGCGTGATATGACAAAGGGTGCCCCGCTGGGGCACCTGTTCTTTTATGCGGTGCCGCTGCTGCTGGGTAACTGGCTGCAGCTGGCCTATAATGCGGTGGATTCCATCATCGCGGGCCGCTTCATCGGGCAGGACGCCCTGGCGGCCGAGGGCATTGCCGGCCCGGTGATGAACCTGGTCATCCTGGCCGTCAGCGGGCTATGCATCGGCGCCGGTGTGCTGATGAGCGAGGCCTTCGGCGCGAAAAATGAGGAACGCTTAAAGGAAACGTTGGCTACGACCCTGCTGTTCGGCGCAGCGCTCTGCTGTGCCGTGGCACTGCTGGGCGTGGCCGCCGCGCCGCTGATTTTGCACAGCCTGGCGGTGCCCGATGAAATTTTGCATAGTACCGGCATTTATCTGCGCATCACGTTTTTGGGCGCGCCGTTTACGTTTTTCTATAACGCGCTGGCGGCGGGCCTGAAAAGTGTGGGTGACTCCAAAACGCCGCTCAAATTTCTGGCGTTTTCCGCCGTGCTCAACGCCGTGCTGGACATCGTGCTTATCGGCGGACTGGGGTTTGGTATCGTTTGCAGCGCCGTCACCACCGTGGTGGCCGAGGCCGCCAGCGCCATCATGGCCGCCTGGTACATGACGCGCCATGTGCCGCAGCTTTGCCCGGCGCACAGCCAGTGGCGCATCCGCCCGGCGCTGCTGGGTCGCATTTTGCAGTATGGCGCTGTCACAGCCTTACAGCAGGCGGTACAGCCTGTCTGCAAGGTGCTGATCCAGGGACAGGTCAACGCGCTGGGCGTGCAGGCCATCGCCGCGTTCAACGCTGTCACCCGCGTGGATGACTTCGCCTTTACCCCGCAGCAAAGTATTGCCACCGCCATTACCACTTACATTGCCCAGAACCGCGGCGCCAACCAAAAGGAACGCATCCGCCCCGGCTTCCGCGTGGGCATCCGGTTGGAGTTGTGCTACTGGCTGCTGGTGGGCAGCCTGACCTGGCTGCTGCGTGCGCCTGTCGTCAGCCTGTTTGTGGCAGGGGAGGGTGCCGCCGAGATCGTGACCCTGGGCAGCCAATACCTAGGCTATATGGCGCTGTTCTACGCCCTGCCTGCGCTGACCAATGCCTTCCAGGGCTTCTACCGCGGCATGGGCAAGATGACCACTACCCTCATCGGCACCTGCCTGCAGGCCGGCCTGCGCGCCCTCGGAGCTGCTCTGCTGGCCCCCCGCATCGGCCTGCCCGGTATCGCCTACGCCTGTGCCTTCGGTTGGTGCGTCATGCTCTGCTTCGAGATGCCGTACTACTTTTATACTTGCAAAAAGCAACAGTCATAAAAATTACAGCCCCTTTATTGTCATCTGGTACCTGACAATAAAGGGGCTGTTTTACTTGACCTTACATGTTCATCTACAATTGTATCGTAAATGAAACAGCCGCTTTTGAGTGAACTGCACCCCATTTGTTAGACAGTATGGTATACTATCTAATAAGTGGGGTG
>OLSC01001459.1_pt1 | contig 21704 bp, 20 predicted proteins | sample 1672881 | NCBI WGS metagenome assembly OLSC01 (sample SAMEA3136733, study PRJEB25190) | human gut metagenome | biome: human gut; feature: human-associated habitat; material: faeces | place: Austria | collected 2013
CCAACTTCATCGAGCTGGAAGTCACCCAGACCGAGCCGGGTGTCAAGGGCAACACTGCCACCAACACCCTGAAGCCCGCTACCGTCGAGACCGGTGCTGAGATCCGTGTGCCCCTGTTCATCAACGAGGGCGACCACATCCGCATTGATACCCGCACGGGCGAGTATATGGAGCGCGTCTGATTTTTTCAGAAGTTACCGGGCAGCGGGCAACCGTTTGCCCGGTTTTTTCAAACAACAAGGAGGGCAATCGTATGGAACTGAGCAATAAGGCAGCCTATCTGCAGGGCCTTGTGGACGGTCTGGGCGTGGATGAGTCCACCAAGGAAGGCAAGATCATCAAGGCCATGAGCGCACTGCTGGCGGAGATGGCCGAGGCCCTGGAGGGCATGGACGAGGATCTTTCCCGCGCATACGACCAGATCAACGACCTGAGCGATGAGCTGGAGAATCTGGAAGCCGACCTGTACGAGGACGAAGACGACGACGAGGACGAAGGCGACGAGGACGACGACGACGAGGACGACGAAGAGGATGCGGATGACGCCAACGACGATGACATCGCCAGCGAGCCCTTCTATGAGGTGGCCTGCCCCAACTGCGGCGAGACCGTGTATGTGAGCGAGGACGACCTGGACGCCGGTGAAGCCAACTGTGCCCACTGCGGCGTGACCTTTGAGGTGGCGCTGGAAGGCGACGAGGAAGAGCCCGACGAGGATGCTCCCGTGCAGTACGAGGTGACCTGCCCGGACTGCGGCACCACTGCCGTGTTTGAGGAAGAGGAGCTGCTGGAAGGTGAGCCCAAGTGCCCCAACTGCGGCAAGCCCCTGGACTTTGAGGTGACGGAGGAGTAATCTTCCGGTTGCCTGCCCGTGCATAAAACAAAAAGCATCTGCATTTGCGTGCAGATGCTTTTGTTTTTGTGGAAACCCTCTCAGTCATCGCTGCGCGATGCCAGCTCTCCCGAAAGGGAGAGCTTTATTAGCATTTTACGGCGGGATAAGAAGCTCCCCCCCTCGGGGGAGCTGGCGCGTCAGCGCCTGAGAGGGTTCTATCTTACTGAGCGTTTGCCTTCTGCAGCCAGATGCTGCCGATGTCCAGCGCGTTGTACAGGCCATGCTTGGTAGTCTGCCGTGCCACACGCTCCTGCGGAGCCTTGGTGGTGTCGGTGGAGAGCAGCATCAGATGCACCTTATCGGCCACCTGCTGGTCCCCGACGGGGGTCGTGGTCAGGATCTGGAGATAAAGCACATAAGGGTCGGTCATGCGGCCGTAATACAGCTCGTTGTCCTTGCGGACGAGGGGCTTGCCTTTGTAAGTCAGTTTCGGAGTAAATGCCATCGTGAAAGCCTCCCTGTCGTTTGATTTCACTCCAGTATAACACATTTGCAATAGAGGATGCAAGCATTTGCCGGAGGTTTTGCACACATCGACGGAGCAACGTACAAAACCGCCCGGTGCTTTTAGCCGGAACCGGCAATGGATTTTTGCGCGTTTTGCCCCTTGCAGGCCCGGCCCGGTATGGTATACTAAGAGTGGAAAACGGTGCATCACGCACCAGAAAAAGGAGCGAACAGGATGGCTGATTATCAGGAATACCGGCGGCGGGTGCTGCACCGGCGGTGGCGTCGGCGCTTTATGGCGGCAGGGTTGCTGTTTCTGCTGGTGCTGCTGGGGGCGGTGAGCGTGATGTGGAAGCGCCTGCATCGTGACCCGGCCCAGACACGGCAGGACACCATCCTGCAGGAGATCACGGAGGACAACACCTGGAACACGCTGCAATATGCGCCCACCCGCCCGCTCACGGTGCAGACGCTGTCTACTGGCACCACGACGGCGCTGGACTTCCGCATGGCGGCGCTGCCCCGCACCGCCCCGGTGGAAAAAAGCTGGTTCTCCCAGGTGAGCTTTGTGGGCGACAGCCTGACCCAGGGAATGCAGATGTACGACACCGGCCTGCCGGGTGCCATGTTCTGCGCCTACCGGGGGGTGGGCCCCAATGCCATCGTCAACGGCACCAGCTGCAAGCGGGCCGACGGCGTAGCCGAAGTGCCGCTGGACGCCCTGACCGCCCAGCAGCCCAAGGCAGTGTATCTGCTGCTGGGCACCAACGTGCTGGGCACGGACAGCGATTACACCAGCTTCCTCACCTATTACCGGCTGATGCTGGATATGATCACCCAGGCGCTGCCGGGTACGCCGGTGTATGTGCAGTCCGTCACCCCGGTGCGGCCGGAGGTGGCTGCGAAAAAGGGCCACGAGGGTCTCAACCGCGACCGCCTGTGCCGCATCAACGATGAGCTGGCCGCCGTGGCGCTGGAAAAGAACTGCTATTTCCTCAACCTGTGGGAGGTGCTGGCCGACGAGAACGGCGACCTGAAGGCCGAATACGCCCAGCCGGACGGCTATCACCTCAAGCCGGAAGGCTACACGGTCTGGGTGGATTACCTGTGCAGCCACACGGCAGGGTGATGCGGTCCGGGCACTGCGGTACAGAATGATGGTGACTTGCCAAATCACCCGGGTGGTTGGCAGGTGATAAAGTTATTACTACTTGAATTATATGGCAAGTCTTAAAGTCTTGACGATAATTCGATAGAAAACGCGACTTGCCAATTTGGCGGGTCACCAGAAAATATGGATTTTGAAAACAGATTTCTACAAGGACGGCGGTGACTGGACAAACTCTTTGTGTATCATAGGGGGCATCTGTCCAGTCATGGCCGTGCCGGAATAAGGAAACGAAAAAAGGCGGTGCCGCACACATTGTACGGCATCGCCTTGCTTTTTTAATCGGATCAGAACAGGCCGGTGATCTTGCCGTCGGCGTCCACGTCGATGCCCACGGCGGCGGGCTTCTTGGGCAGGCCCGGCATGGTCATGATGCTGCCGCAGATGACCACCACGAAACCGGCACCGGCGGCCAGACGCACCTCACGCACCTCCATGGTAAAGCCGGTGGGGGCACCGGTGAGCTTGGCGTTGTCGCTGAAGCTGTACTGGGTCTTGGCAATGCACACGGGCAGGTCGCCGTAGCCCATCTCGGTCAGCTCGGCCAGCGTCTTGCTGGCGGCGGCGCTGTAGTTCACGCCGTCGGCACGGTAGATCTTGGTGGCAATGGCGTTGATCTTGTCCTTCAGGGGCATGTCCAGCGGGTAGGTGTACTGGATGGAACGGTCCTCCATCACTTCCAGTACCTTCTCGGCCAGAGCCTTGCCGCCCTCGCCGCCCTTGGCGAACACCTCGCTCAGCACGCAGGGCACGCCCTGCTCGGCGCACACCTGCTCCACATAGGCCTGCTCTTCCGGGGTATCGGTGGGGAAGGCGTTGATGGCCACCACCACCGGCAGACCGAAGCCGTTCTTCAGGTTGTCGATGTGGCGGATGAGGTTGGCCGCACCGGCCTTGACGGCTTCCAGGTTGGGCTGGCTCAGGTCTGCCTTGGCCACGCCGCCGTGGCTCTTGAGGGCGCGCACGGTGGCCACCAGCACGCAGGCGCTGGGTGCGATGCCGGCATAGCGGCACTTGATGTCCAGGAACTTCTCCGCGCCCAGGTCGGCACCGAAACCGGCCTCGGTGATGGTGTAGTCGGCCAGCGACAGGCTCAGCTTGGTGGCCAGCACGCTGTTGCAGCCGTGGGCAATGTTGGCGAAGGGGCCGCCGTGGATGATGGCGGGGTTGTTCTCCAGGGTCTGGACGAGGTTCGGGTCCAGGGCATCCTTCAGCAGGGCGGTCATGGCACCGGCGGCACCGATCTGACCGGCGGTCACCGGCTTGCCGTCGTAGGTGTAGGCGCAGACGATGCGAGACAGCCGCTCCTTCAGGTCGGAGATGCTGGTGGCCAGGCAGAAGATGGCCATCACTTCGCTGGCCACGGTGATATCAAAACCGTCCTCGCGGGGGGTGCCGTTCACCTTGCCGCCCAGGCCGTCCACGATGAAGCGCAGCTGGCGGTCGTTCATATCCATGCAGCGCTTCCAGGTGATGCGGCGGGGGTCGATGTTCAGCGGGTTGCCCTGCTGGATGCTGTTGTCGATCATGGCGGCCAGCAGGTTGTTGGCGGTGCCGATGGCGTGCAGGTCCCCGGTGAAGTGCAGGTTGATGTCCTCCATGGGCACCACCTGGGCGTAGCCGCCGCCGGCTGCGCCGCCCTTGATGCCGAACACGGGGCCCAGGCTGGGCTCACGCAAGCAGAGCATGGTCTTTTTGCCCAGGGCGTTCATGGCGTCGGCCAGGCCCACGCTGGTGGTGGTCTTGCCCTCACCGGCCGGGGTGGGGCTGATGGCGGTGACCAGGATCAGCTTGCCCTGCTTTTTCGCGTTGTGGATCAACCGGTGGTTGATCTTGGCCTTGTAGCGGCCGTAGGGGATCACGTCCTCGTCGGCCAGACCCAGCTGGGCGGCGATCTGGGTGATGGGCTTCATGGTGGCTTCCTGTGCGATCTCGATATCGGTTTTCATCAGACATCCTCCTTGATAGCAAAAAAGGACAGCTTTGCGCAGCAATTGCGCAAGGCTGCCCAGACGGTCGGCATTGACATCCCCGCAGCCCTGCACTGTGGTGCTCCACAACGTTCCGTCAGCAGGGATGCGGTTTCTATGCTGTAAAGATAGCACACCGGCAGGGTGTTTGTCAAGGAAAAACATATACGAACTTGTCGGGGCGAGGCCCCTCCATCTTGCTGCGCTGCGCTTGCAAACGCGGAACTTGTCGGGGCGGGGCCCCTCCATCCTGCTGACGCAGGACCGTTCTGTCGCTTAAAAGCCCCACTGGGGCTTTCATTGCTGCGCTGCGCTCGCAAACGCGAATATTTTGCGTTCTACAGCTTTCTGTGCTATAATTAAACTGGATTATTATGAAAACAGAAAGCAGGAATCCCTTTATGCTGCAAAATCCTGAATTGCATTATCTGGACAATGCCGCCACCACCATCGTGGCACCGGAGGTGGCAGACGTCATCGACAAGGCCATGCGGGAGCACTGGGCCAACCCCTCCAGCCTGTACGGCCCCGGTGCCCGCAGCGAGGAAGCACTGAACGCCGCCCGCGCTGCCGTGGCCCGGACCCTGGGCTGCAAGGCAAAGGAGCTGTATTTTACCTCCTGCGGCAGCGAGAGCAACAATCTGGCCCTGCTGGGGGCCGCCCGCACCCGTACCTTTGGCAAGGACATCGTGGTGTCCGGCTTCGAGCACCCCAGCGTCCAGCGCCCGCTGGAAGATCTGGCAAAGCGCGGCTACAACGTGACCGTGGTGAAGCCCCGCACCGACGGCACGCTGGACATCAACGAGATGCTGGAGCATGTGGGCAAAAACACCATCCTGGTGGCCTGCATGATGGTGAACAACGAGGTGGGCACCCGGAACGATGTGGAGCGTCTGGCGGCCGAGGTCAAGCGCCGCAACAGCCGCACCATCGTGCATGTGGACGCCGTGCAGGCGTGGATGCGGGTGCCCATCAAGCTGGACAACATCGACACTCTGGCGGTGAGCGGCCATAAGATCCACGCGCCCAAGGGCATCGGTGCGCTGTACCTGTCCGACCGGCTGGTGCAGGCGTTCCAGCCGCCGTATCTGGGCGGCGAGCAGGAGCGCGGGCTGCGCCCCGGCACCGAGAACCTGCCTTACGCCATGGGCCTTGCCGCCGCGGCCGCCCGCCTTGCCAAAACCATGAAGAGCCGCGACACCGCCATGCGGGCGCTGAACCAGCGCCTGAGGGACGGGCTGGCGGCCTTCCCGGAAGTGGTGCTCAACAGCCCGGCGGATGCCGTGCCGGAGGTGCTGAACTTCAGTGAAAACTGCATCAAGAGCGAGACCATGCTGGCATTCCTGGCCGAAGCGCAGATCTACGTTTCCTCGGCCAGTGCCTGCGGCCGGGGCCAGCCCAGCCACACGCTGGCGGCTATGGGTCGGGACCCGCTGGCCATCGACACCGCCATCCGGGTGTCCTTCTGCGCCGACAACACCCCGGAGGACGTGGATGCCTTTTTGAACCGCTTTGAAGATGGCATGAAGCATTTGCAGAGAATCAAAAAATAAAGAGGGAGCAGACCAGAAGCCGAGAGCCACTTCATAAGAAGAAGCGGCCTGCCTGTGCGGCCCCGATTTGTGAAAAGGTGGATGGAAAAGAACCGCAGTTCTTTTCCATCCACAGATAAAACTGATTTTTCCGCTGAATATGGCCAGAGCGCAAGCGGCGGCCATGATAAATCGTAACACGAGGAGTACAACATTTATGCATGAGATCATTCTGGGCTACCAGGGCGAAATGTCCCTGAAAGGCCTCAACCGCAACCAGTTCGAGTCGGCCATGATGAAGATCCTGCGCTACCGGCTCAAGACCGTGGGCAAGTTCAAGGTGTACTGCACCCAGTCCACCTTCTACATGGAGCCGGAGGAAGAGGACGTGGACATGGACCTGGCCTTCGACCGGGTGAGCAAGGTGTTCGGTCTGGCGTCCCTCAGCCGCGCCGTGGTCTGCGACAAGGACTTTGACACCATCTGCCAGACCGCCGAGGAGTACCTCGGTGCCAGCCTGCACGGCATCCGCACCTTCAAGGTGGAGGCCCGCCGTTCCGACAAGAGCTACCCCATGACCAGCCCGGAGCTGATGCGGGAGCTGGGCGCCTACCTGCTGGGCAAGCACAACTACCTCAAGGTGGACGTGCACAACCCGCAGTTCAAGGTCATCGTGGAGATCCGTGATTACGGTGCGTATATTCACGGCCCGAAAGTACCGGGTGAGGGTGGTCTGCCCGTGGGCACCAGCGGCCGCGCCCTGAATATGCTGTCCGGCGGCATCGACAGCCCGGTGGCAGCTTACCGCATGGCAAAGCGCGGTCTGGCCCTGGACCACATTCATTTTGCGTCCCCTCCGTATACTTCGGAGCGTGCAAAACTCAAAGTTAAGGCTCTGGCCCAGCTCACCAGCATCTATACCGGCAGTTCCAACCTGTTTGTGGTGCCCTACACCAAACCGCAGGAATACATCCGGGATAACGCCCCCGATGTGCTGTTCACGGTGCTCATGCGCCGCAGCATGATGCGCATTGCCAACGTCATCGCAAAGCGGCAGGGCTGCGAAGCACTGGTCACCGGCGAGAGCCTGGCTCAGGTGGCCAGCCAGACCGTCAAGGCCCTGCAGTGCACCGACGCCGCACAGGACCTGCCCATCCTGCGCCCGCTCATCGGCATGGACAAGACCGAGATCGTGGAGACGGCCCGCCACATCAATACCTTTGAAACCAGCATCCTGCCCTATGAGGACTGCTGCACCATCTTCACGCCCCCGCACCCGAAGATCCGCCCGGATCTGGAAGAGATCCTGGAAGCCGAAGCCGCCATGCCGGGCCTTGCCGCACTGGAAGCCGAGGCCGCCGAGAACGCCGAGCGCATCCGCATCCGCATCACCGATCAGGTAGAATTCGAGGGTTGATTTGTCCATGACTGCAGAGATCATCAGTGTCGGCACCGAGCTGCTGCTCGGCAACATTCTCAACACCAATGCCCAGTACCTCAGCCGGGAGCTGGCCGCGCTGGGCATCACGGTCCAGCGGGAGAGCACCATCGGTGACAACCACAGCCGCCTGGCGGATTTTGTCAACGAGGCAAAGCAGCGGTGCGACCTGCTGGTGTTCACCGGTGGGCTGGGCCCCACGGCGGACGACCTGACCAAGGAGACCGTGGCCTCCTGCTACGGCGACACCCTGGCCTTTGACGCGGAAGAGTGGGACAAGATCGTGGCCTACTTTACCCGCACCGGCCGCACGGTCACCCCCAACAACCGCAAGCAGGCCATGGTGCCGGTGCACGGCCGCAAGGTGGTGAACCGCCATGGCACCGCGCCGGGTGCCTGGTTTGAGCAGGACGGCCGCTGCGCCGTGCTGATGCCCGGTGTGCCCCACGAGATGAAGGCCATGTGGCAGGAGGAAGTGCGCCCGCTGCTGCTGGCGCGGCAGAACTGCGCCCTGCACAGTCTGACGCTGCGGGTGCTGGGCGGCGAGAGCAACCTGGAATATCAGGTGCGGGATCTGCTGGAAAATGCAAACCCCACCGCTGCCATCTACTGCAAGACCGGCGAATGTGAGATCCGCATCACCGCCCGAGCCAAGACCGACACGGAAGCCGAAACAATGTGCCGCGCCTATGCCAAAAAGTTCTATGATCTGCTGGGCGATGCGGTGTATGATGAGGATGTGGCCGGGCTGGAAGAAACGGTGGTGCACACCCTGCAGCGCAAGGGGCTGACCCTTGCCACAGCAGAGAGCTGCACGGGCGGCATGATCGCCCAGCGCATCACCAACGTGTCCGGTGCAAGCGAGGTGTTCGGCTACGGCTTCGTGACCTACTGGGAGCAGGCTAAGGCAAAGCTGGTGGGGGTGGACCCTGCCGTGATCGAGCAGTACAACGTGGTATCTGCTCCGGTGGCGGCACAGATGGCGCTGGGCGCGGCGCAGGCTGCCGGGGCCGACATCGGCATCAGCGTCACCGGCGTGGCCGGGCCGACTGGCGGCGATGCCGTGCGGCCGGTGGGCACCGTGTATCTGGGTGCTGCCCGCGGTGATACCGTGTATGTGGAAAAGCTGTTCGTTTCCCGGCCGGACCGGGCGCTCATCCGTGCCCGCGCCGCGCAGGAAGCACTGGTGCTGGCCCTGCGGCGGGCGCAGGACAAGGTGCCTGCCGCCACAAAGCCGCTGGCCGCCGCCGACTGCCGCGCTGCAGCCGCGCTGGAGGCCCTGAACGCCGCCTTTCTCGCAGAATAATACGGTCCCCTGCGGACCGCGGGGGTGAAGAACTTGAGCTGTGAACAAAACGAACCGGTCCGCTGCGTGCTCCGGCTGTTCGGGGCATCGGCGCTGGGGGTACAGCAGGCGGCGTCTGCTTTCCCGCCGGAGTGGTGTGTGACCGCCCAATGCCGCAGCCGGGGCGCGGAAACGCTGATCGCACTGCGGAGCGAAAATGCCGCCGGGCTGGACAAGGCCCGCCGCAGTCTGCACGGCTGCTTTGCGGCTGACTTGTACGGAGAAGGGGACACGGACCTTGCCGCCGCCGTGGTGCAGGCGCTGGAACACCGCCGTCGGCTGCTGGTGTGCGCGGATGCTGCCGCCGGGGCCCTGATGGAAGCCCGGCTGGAAGCCGTGCCCGGGGCCGAAAAGGTGTTCGACTTTGGCACCCAGAGCTATGCCGACCCCAAGGTGGGGGCACAGATCGCCCGCCGGGCTGCCCGCAGGCAGGACGCTGCCGCCGCATTGGCTCGGGTACAGGCGGCACAGCACCTTGTGGGGGCAGAGCTGTCCGCTGGGTGCTGGGAGCAGGACGGGAAATTTCTGCTGCTGCTGGGCACCCGCAAGGGCTGCTGGCTGCGCACCGTGTACCGGGAGGATGGACCGGGCCTTTGGCTGCTGGACATGATCCGCCGGGCAGCCTGCGGTCTGCCGCAGGTCCCCGGCACGAGCTGGCAGCACTACCGCGACCCGGTGCCGGAAGCTGTGTCTGCCCCGCCTGCAGCGCAGGCGGAGGCCCGCCCAGCTCCGCCCAAAAAGAAGCGCCGCTGGCTGCGCCGGGTGCTGTTGCTGCTGGTGGCGCTGGCCCTGGCCGCGCTGGCGGCGGGCTGGTGGTTCACCGGCGGTGACCTGACCGCCCTGCCGCAGCTGCTGCGGGAGACCCTGTACGCCGACCGTCTGCCGCACTCCGGCGCAAAACTGATCTGAATCAACCGGAAATACCGCATGGGTTTACGCCTGTGCGGTATTTTTTTGCGGAAAGGGCTTGAAAATGGTGCGGAAACTTGTTATAATTCGGACGTTGATTAGTACACTGTACTAGAACGATGCAAAGAGTAAGGAGAAACAACCATGAAACGAGCAGTATCCCTGATCCTGGCGGGCAGCCTGGCAGCTTGCGGCAGTTCCGCATCTTCCAGCGTGGCAGCATCCTCCGCAGCGGCCACCACCCTCACCGGCAAGGGCAACGGCTTTGGCGGTGGAGACCAACTACGCCAAGTACATCCAGATCGGTGACATCGTCTGGACCGGCGCTCTGGGCAGCACCGCCGCCAGCGAGAACGCCGTGGTCTACTCGGCTGTGATCGACGGCACCGAGACCACCCTGTTCGACTACTGCGCAACCGAAGAGGGCGGCAAGTGGTACATTGATGCCACCGACGGCAAGGACTGCTACCTGCTGACCAGTGACGAAGCCGCTGCCTCTGCCGATGCAGACAACGTGGCCTCCACCTACACCATGGAGTACAAGGAGGGCGACGGCCACGGTGTGGACTTCTGGTCCAGCCCCATCACCTTCCCCGGCAACATGCAGCTGCTGAAGGAGTTTGCCGAGCAGACCAACTTCAGCTATGATTACTACGCCGACGGCGGCCTGACCCAGAATGCCGACGGCTACTGGCAGACCGCAGACGCCGTGTCCGGTGCCACCATTGCCGAGGGCTGCACCTATCTGGACATGCTCAAGACCCTGTATGACCGCATCCAGAACGGTGAGTACGAGCCGGCTGTCTGAGAAGATGCGCTTCCCTTTTGACCAGTTTATGGTATACTGGAGAAAAGGGGAGAGATACCATGGAAAACACCAGAGCAAGGATCCTGACAGCGGCGGCACAGCTGTTTGAACAGCAGGGTTACCGCAGCGTGTCCATGCGGGCCATTGCGGCACAGCTGGGCATCAGTGTGGGCAACCTGACCTATCATTTCCCGCACAAGCAGGACATTGCGACCGCACTTGCGGAACAGGAGCTGACCGCCATCATCCTGCCGGAGGAAGCGACCCTCCCGGCGCTGGACGGCTATCTGCGCCGGATGCTGCTCTCGCTGGTGGACCACGCCCGGATGTTCGATGACCCGCTGCTGTTCGGGGACCTGCCGGGGTGCCAACAGGAAAATGCAGACCGCATCACGCGCCTGCAGCAGAATCTGGAACGGCTGCTGAGCCAGCTGAGGCAGCAGGGCAGGTTCCGGCAGGAGCTGCGGGGCCAGACGCTGCAGGATGTGATCACGCTGATCATGTTCAGTCATGTGGGCTGGCAGCAAAAAGTATCGGTCAGCCGCCAGCCTGCGGGTGCGGCGGTGGAGGACATGATGCGCATCCAGTGGCTGCTTCTCCGGCCGTACCTGACCGAAGAAGGGCGCGCAGAACTGGCGCAGCTTACAACCGCATAAGAAACAAACAGGACCCCGGAAGGAAAACCTTCCGGGGTCCTGTTGTTGCAGAGAAAAATTATTCCTTATGGTCTGCCAGCCAGCGCAGGGCCATATAGGTGTAGGCGGCAGAGCCCTCGTACAGGACGCTGTCGTCAAAGCGCACCTTGGGGTGGTGCTGGCCATAGAGATAGCCCTCCTTGGCGTTGCCGGCGGAGAGGAACATGCTCACGGTGGGCACTTCGTGGCTCACAAAGGCGAAGTCCTCACTGCCGCCGCCGGGTTTGCCGCCGGTGAGGGAGGTCATGTCCATGGCACCCTTGCCCAGCAGCTCGGTCATATAGGTCAGGGCGTTCTGTGCCAGGGGCTTGTCCACCACCATGCAGGGGCAGTAATCGCTGAAGGTGACCTCAGCGGTGCAGCGGTAGGCCGTGGCCACACCCTGCGCAATTTCGGTCATGCGCTGATGGATCTGGGCGCTGACCTTCTGTTCCGGGTCCACGGTGCGGATGGTGCCCCACATATCGGCACTGTCCGGGATGACGTTGGACGCCTTGCCGGCCTCGAACCGGCCGGTGGTAAACACGCCGAACCCGGCGGGGTCCAGCTCGCGGCTGTTGATCTCCTGCAGGGCAATGTGGATGTGGGCCGCTGCGGTGATGGGGTCGATGCAGGCGTTGGGCATGGAGCCGTGGCCGCCCTTGCCGTGCACCACGATGTGGTACTGCTCGCAGCTGGCCATGGTGATGCCGCCGCCCGGCACCAGCACCATACCGGCGGGCAGGGGCATGCCGGCCAGCACATGGAACATGACCGCAGCGTCCACCTTGGGGGCCTCCAGCAGGCCGTTTTTCAGCATGTCCAGCGAGCCCTGGAAGATCTCCTCGGCGGGCTGGAACTCCAGCTTGACGGTGCCCTCGATCTCGTCCTCATGCTCCTTGAGCAGCTTGGCGGCACCCAGCATCATGGCTGTGTGCATATCATGGCCACAGCCGTGCATCTTGCCGGGCACCTCGGAGGCAAACGCCTCGCCGGACTCCTCCTGCAGGGGCAGAGCGTCCATGTCGCCGCGCAGCAGGATCACCTTGCCGGGCTTTTTGCCGCCCGCCAGCGCAAGCACGCCGCACTTGCCGCAGTCCTGCGGGGCGTAGCCCATTTCGGTCAGGGCTTTCTTGACCAGTGCCTTGGTCTGGGGCAGGTCGAACCCGACTTCCGGGTGACGGTGCAGGGTGCGCCGCCATTCCTGCAGCTGGGGTTCCAGCTGCTTTGCAGCTTCCAACAGCTTTTCCGGTGTGATCATTCCAAATCAGCTCCCTTTCATTTTATCAAAAGTCTCCCAGACCCCTGCCAAAGACAGGAGCCGGGAGGCTTTTCAGCTTAATCTTCGTTTGCGTCGGTGGGCAGGCCTTCCGGATGGAACTTGGCGCAGGTGCACTTTTTCCACTTCAGGCCGCTGCCGCAGGGGCAGGGATCGTTGCGGCCGATCTTGATCACCCGCACGGGCTGGCCCTTGGGGGCACCCTTTACGCCGGGGGCACCGTTGCCGGGCACAAAGCCCTCACCGGTGGGCTTGGCAACTTGCTCCCGCTTGGGGGCGGCACCGGCCTGCCGGATCTCGATGGTCAGCAGCATCTTCACGCTGTCCTCGCGGATGGAGTCCACCATCTGGTCGAACATGTCAAAGCCCTCGATGCGGTATTCCACCACGGGGTCCTTCTGGCCGTAGCCGCGCAGGGCGATGCCCTGCCGCAGCTGGTCCATGTTGTCGATGTGGTCCATCCACTGGCGGTCCACGCACTTGAGCAGGCAGATGCGCTCCAGTTCCCGCATCAGGGGCGCACCGTAGCGCACCTCTTTGGCCTGCAGGATCTGCATGCCGCGGTTGTACAGCATGTCGGCAATGCCCTCGCGGGAGATGTTGTCAAAGTCGGCCACGGTGTAGCGGAAGTCGGCATCCGTGGTCAGCCAGCCCTGATAGTGGCGGCGCAGGGCACCAAAGTCCCAGTCATCCTTCACGTCACCGGCCAGGAACTGACTGCAGCTGGAGTCGATGTTCTCCCGCAGCATATTGTGCATCTCGGCGCTGATATCCTCGCCATCCAGCACCTTGCGGCGCTGGCCGTAGATGATCTCACGCTGCTGGTTCATCACGTCGTCGTACTTCAGCACGTTCTTGCGGATCTCGAAGTTGCGGCCTTCCAGCTTCTTCTGGGCGCTTTCCAGCGTGTTGGTGATCATGCGGTTCTCGATGGGAGTGTCCTCGTCCAGCTTGAGGGTGTCCATCAGGCTGGAAACGCGGTCGCCGCCGAACAGACGCATCAGGTCGTCCTCCAGGCTCAGGTAGAAGCGGGAAGCGCCGGGGTCGCCCTGACGGCCGGCACGGCCGCGCAGCTGGTTGTCGATGCGGCGGCTCTCGTGGCGTTCGGTGCCGATGATGAACAGGCCGCCTGCAGCGCGCACCTGCTCGGCTTCGGCATCGATCTGGGGCTTGCACTGGGCGTACAGCTCATCGAAGCGCTTGCGGGCAGCAAGGATGTTGGCATCCTCGGTATCGCCGTGGCCGTTGGCTTCGGTCAGCAGCATTTCCACTGCAGCCGGGTCGGCATCCTCGGGCTTTTCCGGGTTCAGCAGGTTTTCGCAGAAGTGTTCCTTGCGCATCTGGGCCTTGGCCATGAACTCGGCGTTGCCGCCCAGCATGATATCGGTACCACGGCCTGCCATGTTGGTTGCAATGGTAATGGCACCCTTTTTGCCGGCCTGCGCCACGATCTCGGCCTCGCGCTCGTGGTTCTTTGCGTTCAGCACGTTGAAGTCGCGGGTGTATTTCTGCAGCATCTTGGCAAGGGTCTCGCTCTTTTCCACGCTGACCGTACCCACCAGCACGGGCTGGCCCTTCTGGTGGCATTCCAGCACCTGCTGGATAACGGCATTGTATTTGCCGTTGACCGTCTTGTAGATGGCATCCGGATAATCGATGCGCTGACGGGGGCGGTTGGTGGGCACCGTAACGATGTTCAGGCCGTAGATCTCGGTGAACTCGGTGGCTTCCGTCTTGGCGGTACCGGTCATGCCGGACAGCTTCTTGTACATACGGAAGTAGTTCTGGAAGGTGATGGTCGCCAGCGTCTTGCTCTCGGCGGCGATCTTCACTCCCTCCTTGGCCTCAATGGCCTGATGCAGGCCCTCGTTGTAGCGGCGGCCGATCATCAGGCGGCCGGTGAACTCGTCCACAATGATGACCTCGCCGTTCTTCACGACATAGTCGATATCCTTCTGCATCACGCCGTAAGCCTTGATGGCCTGATCGATGTGGTGGGCCAGGGTCATATTCTCTGCGGCGGCCAGGTTCTCGACCTTGAAGTATTCCTCGGCCTTCTGAATGCCCTTGGCAGTCAGGGTACAGGTCTTGTGCTTTTCGTCCACGACATAATCGCCGTCGGTCTGCTCATCGGCCTCCACCTTATCTTCCAGCTCGACCACCACGCTCTTGTGCAGGGTGCGGACGAAGCGGTCCACCTGGGTGTACAGGCTGGAGGAATCCTCGCCCTTGCCGGAGATGATCAGAGGGGTGCGGGCCTCATCGATCAGGATGGAGTCCACCTCATCGACGATGGCAAAGGCGTGGCCGCGCTGCACCATGTTGGCCTTGTAGGTCACCATGTTGTCGCGCAGGTAGTCAAAGCCGAACTCGTTGTTGGTGCCGTAGGTGATGTCGGCGGCATAGGCGGCACGGCGGGCGTCGCCGTCCATGCCCTGTGCGATCAGGCCCACGCTCAGGCCCAGCCAACGGTACAGCTTGCCCATCCACTCACTGTCGCGCTTGGCCAGGTAGTCGTTCACGGTCACCACATGCACGCCCTCGCCGGTCAGGGCGTTGAGGTAGGCGGGCAGGGTGGCCACCAGCGTTTTGCCTTCGCCGGTCTGCATCTCGGCGATGTCGCCGCGGTGCAGGGCAATGCCGCCGGTGATCTGCACCGGGAAATGCTTCATGCCCAGCACACGCCAGGCGGCTTCGCGGCACACGGCAAAGGCGTCGGGCAGGATGTCGTCCAGCGTTTTGCCGTCGGCCAGCTGCTGCTTGAAAGCAGGGGTCTGGGCCTGCAGCTCTGCATCCGAAAGGGCCGCATACTTGGGCTCCAGTGCCAGCACCTGCTTGACAATGGGATTGACCTTTTTCAGCTCCCGGTCGGAGAAGCTGCCAAAGAGTTTTTCAACAAGGGACATTCGTTACACCTCATACAATAGAATCAGGACGCACACACGTCCGGAAAGGCACATCAATACAATCTATATGATACACCAAAGCAGCAGGGGCGTCAAATCTGCAAGGCTAGTTTAGCCGCTTTTTGCATGAACTTTCTGTAAAAAGATGCTGCCGGGGCGTTCATAAACGCAAAAACCACCCGTGATGCAGCCATCACAGGTGGTCGGTTTTGCATTATAAGCTCTCCAGCAGATCCGGCAGCAGGGCCAGGTCGTCGATGACATGGGGGCAGGCAGCTTCCAGCAGCGCGCGGGACTGGTGCCCGCCGGTGTACAGCACACACTTGGCGCCAATGGCGGCGGCCACTTCGGCATCATGCTGGGTGTCGCCGATCATCACGCAGTGGGCCGGGTCGATGCCGGTGCGGCGCAGATAGTCGGTGCCAAGCTGCACCTTGCTCACGCCGTAGATGTCTGCAAGGCCGAGCAACTCGGTAAAAAAGCCCTGCAGACCCCGCGCGGCCACCTGCTCGATCAGGTAGTCCCGGCGGGAGGCGGAAAGTACAGCCTGTTTCCAGCCGCGGCGGGCCAGCTCGGTGAGGGTGTCCACGGCGTGGGCCATCACCGGGCAGGCGTCCACCCCGGCATTGTAGTGCGCCATAAAGTGCTCTGCCAGCATGGGGTAGGGGTGCCGGGAAAAGTCAAACCCGGCAAGGCGGTAGTAGTCCTCAATGGGGAAGCGGAACAGCTCCCGGTACTGGGCCAGATCGTACCGCTGCGGGTAGCCGTGGTTTTCCAGCATCCAGTTCAGGCACCCGTGGGTAAAATCCACATCGTCCATCAGGGTGCCGTTCCAGTCCCAGAAAATCATACCATTTGGCTGCATGGGGCCCTCCTGCGGCAAAGCCGCTTATTCCGCCCCAAAAATCTGGCTCAGAGCGGTGTTGCTTTCAATGATCTTCACCAGCAGCACGCCCAGAACGGTGCAGCTGATCAGCTCGCCGATGCCAACGGAGATGCCGTTGGTGATGCAGGCCAGCCAGATGGGGGCACTGGAAGAGGGGTCCGGGAACATGACGGCGATCTCAATGCCGATGATCACAGCGTTGAACAGCACCGGGGGCAGGCTGGCAGCCAGGGCCAGGCCCTTGAAGCGGATGTTCCGCAGCCGGTAGGTGACCAGGCAGGCCAGCAGGGTGGCCAGAGTGCCAAAGATCACGTCCACGATGGTGGAGCCCAGCAGGTTTGCCAAAAAGCAGCCCAGCACCACACCCAAGATGTACTCGGTGCCAAACACCGGCAGCAGGCACAGAGCCTCGGCCACACGGACCTGCACAGCCCCGTAGGAAAGGGGCTGCAGTGCCAGGCACAGCACCACATAGATGGCAGCCACCACGCCGCAGCGCACCAGTTTACGGACGGAAGAATTCTGATTCATGATAATACTCCAGCGGTTTGATTTTGACCGCACAGGGCCGCCAGCCCCTGTGGGTTTGGCCCGGCGCGGTTCGAGACGCACCGGGGAGCCTAAAATCCTAAGTTGCTCTAAAGGAACTGCGCAAAAAAGCACAGCAAAGGGGAGTATAGCATAAATTGGCACGGAATGCAACAAAAAATGCCATTGCATCATGCAATGGCATTGAAATGTTACCCTCTGGGGTGGCCGGTGTACACCAGAGCCACGGTGTCGGGGCCGGTGTTGGCCGACACCACGCCGCCCAGCTCAAACACCACCAGCGGAGCCTTGCCAAAGGCCTTGCGGCAGGCCTTTTCCAGGTCCTCGGCCTGCTTGATGTTGGTGTGGCCGATCATATAGTCAAAGTTCTCCACGCCGTCGGCGCGCTTTTTGCACAGCTCGATCATAGCGGGCACGACCTTGTCGTCGCCGCGCACCTTGCTCTCCACCTTGGTCTTGCCGTCGATCAGGGTAATGATGGGGCGCACGCCCATCAGCTCGCCCATGACGGCAGCCGCAGCGGAGATGCGGCCGCTCTTTTTCATCTGCTTCAGGCTGTAGGGTCCCAGGATGATCTCCATGCAGTTCATCTGCTTTTCAAACTCCTGGATCACATGGCTGATCTCGGCACCGTTCTTCAGCTTGCGGGCCATCTCGCACAGATACCAGCCGAACACCATAGAATAGGTGTGAGGATCCAGCAGGTGGATCTTCATGTGGTGCTCCGGGCGCTCTTCCCGCAGCATGCCCTGTGCCATCAGGGCGTTGTTGTAGGTGGAACTGCCGGACTTGTTGATGGGCACATGGATCACATCGGTATAGCCCTCGTCCACATACTGGCAGTATTTTTCACAGAACTGGATGGGCGTGATGGCGGCGGTGGAGGGCACCCCCTTGGACAGACGCATCTTGTCGTAGAACTCGGTGTTGGTGCAGCTTTCCCGCTCCACATAATCCACATCGTCCAGCAGGATGTGGAAACTCATGATGTCGATGCCGTATTTCTCGGCCATCTCCTGCGGGATGTCGCAGGAGGAATCGGTCAGGATCGCGATCTTGCTCATAGTAACCTCATTTCCATTCGTAGTCTCGTAAATGTCCGTGGTCCAGAAGCTCCGGGAAATCCCACTGGCGCAGCACCTCGTATACGCCCACGGCCACGCTGTTGGACAGGTTCAGGCTGCGGCAGGTGTCCCGCATGGGCATGCGGATGCAGTGTTCCTGATTGGCGGCCAGCAGGGCTTCCGGCAGGCCGGCGTCCTCCCGCCCGAACACGAGGTAAGCCCCGTCCGGGTAGGCCACATCGGTGTAGCGCTGGGGTGCCTTGGTGGTGAAGTAGTAGTACGGGCCGCTGTTCTTTGCAAAGAAGTCATCCAGCCCGTCATAGTAGCTGATGTCCAGATAATGCCAGTAGTCCAGCCCGGCGTGCTTGAGTTTTTTGTCGTCGATGGCAAAGCCCATGGGCCCCACCAGATGCAGACGGCAGGCGGTGCAGGCGCAGGTACGGGCCACGTTGCCGGTATTCTGAGGGATGCGCGGCTCTACCAGAACGATGTTCAAAGTTGGTTTTTCACTCATCTGCGGTCCTCCGTTAAAAGTCCCGGGGCGGGCACAGGCGGGGCAGCAGCGACTCGAACCAGACGCCGAAGCGGGTGTCCTGCCCGGCGGGGGTGTTCTGGATGGCCAGCGACACGAACTCGGCGGCGTTGTCGGCGGCAGCGCTCAGGGCGTTGCCCTGGATCAGGGAGCCGATGAGCACCGCACCGTACAGGTCGCCCGTGCCGGGGAAGCTGCGGTCGATGTGCAGCTTCTTGACCACAAAGCGGTCAGAGCCGCTGCCGGCGCAGCCGATGTACTTGCCCAGCGGCAGGCCGGTGACCACGGCACTGGGGGCCAGAGCCGTCAGCTCATCGGCCAGTGCCTGGGCGGCTGCGTCATCCAGTGGATCATCCACGGGAGTACGCTGCAGCAAAAGCTGCGCCTCGGTGTAGTTGGGCAGGATCAGGTTGGCCGACCGGCACAGCTGCCGGATGCGGCTGATGAGTTCCGGGGTCACGGTGGCATAGGCCTTACCGTTGTCGCCCATCACGGGGTCCACCACCTTGTGGGCCGACGGCCACAGAGCAAAGGCTTTTTCGGCCAGTGCCACCTGCGCTTCGCCGCCCAGATAGCCGGTATAAATGCAGTCAAAATCCAGGCCCAGTGCATGATAATGCTCCAGAGCGGCCTCGCCGTAGGCACAGCCGTCCAGACGGGCCGGGGTGCCCAGCCCGCCGGTATGGGTGGAAAGCACCACCGTGGGCAGAGCCACAGGCTGCAGCCCCATGACCGACAGCACCGGCAGGATCACCGCCAGACTGCAGCGGCCCACGCCGGACAGATCATGGATGCAGAGGATCTTTTTGGGTTCAACAGGTTTTATCAAATAAGGAACCTCCTTACTTTGTACGGGTCCAATGCAGGCAGAATGCCGCCAAAAGGCAGAACTGCCTGAAACACCATGCTACAGTATACCACAACTTTCTGCACAAAAAAAGCGTATAGTGGATTCTTTACAGGAAATACTACCGCCAAGGGCCCGCACAGCGGGCAGGGAAAGGAGTGTTTGCAATGAAACAGCAGGCAAATCAGGGAGCGTCCGGTATGCTGCTGGGCATGGCGGCCGGGGCGGCACTGGGGGCCGTGGGCGTAATGGCGGCCACTCAGAACCAGCGGCAGCTGCGCCGTACCACCCGCAAGGTGATGAAGGGCGCAGAGAACGCTGTGCTGCAGCTGGACCGCATGGTCGGCGACTTTGTGGAAAAGCACATGGACAGCTGAACCAAAAACAACGCCGTTCCCACTGCGGGAACGGCGTTGTGCATATGCGGGGAAGCCTTACTTATTCCAGATGCACATCCGGGCAGAGGTGTTGATCTCGCCTAGCAGGCTCAGGTCCATCTGGATGTTGCAGGTCACGGTGAGGGCCTTGTTCACATCGCTGCCGGTCAGCACCGAGGCGGGCAGGTTCTTGATGGTGAGCACGCCGGTGTCCTTGGTCACATCGCCGGTCACGGTGCCGTTGTAGGTCACATCGCCGATGGTCAGGCCGGTCAGGTAGCCGGTGACGCCCATCTTGGACACCTGCTGGATGGGCAGAGTCAGGGTGTAGGTGCCGTTGGACTGGCGGGTGAGGAAAGCCTCCCGGCTGGTGTCGATGCCGGAATTGGCCATGGACTCCTTGTCGGAGCCGGTTTTCCAGAACTTGACGCCCACCCGGAGCTTGGAGGCAGCCCCGGCGCTCAGCGCCAGAGTGCACAGCAGCAGCACCGAGAGCAGGACCGTACCGGCACGCTTGAGAGAAGTTGTCATAAAATATCAGCCTTTCCTGCCGCAGGAAGCGGCAATGACAGAATCACATGGTTTGTTACCGCAAATATAGCAGACTCCGGCAGAATTGTCAATGCAGGCTGTGAATGCTTCACAAAAATATTGCACATTCACGAAGAAGCGGAGCGCATCCCACAAAAAAGCCGCCTCCCGGAAACGGGAGACGGCAGAAATGCTCAGACGAGAAGCAGCTTACAGCTCAAAGTCGGGGTCGTCCTTCAGCACATGGATGTTGCTCATGAAGGCGCTCTGCTCCGGGTCGGTGAAGGGAGCTTCCTTGATGTACTTGTTCAGCTGGACGGCAGTACGGGCTGGGTCGGCAATGGTGCCGGCACCGCCGATGCAGCCGCCGGGGCAGCCCATGCCTTCCAGCAGATAGCCGTTGTACTTGCCGGCCTTGGCCAGCATCAGCAGCTTCTTGCACTCGGCCAGACCCTGTGCGGATGCGATCTTCACATCCATGTCGGGGTGCCATTCCTTGATCTTGTCGGCAACGGCCTTGGCTACGCCGCCGGACTGGGCAAAGCCGCGGCCTGCAGCGGAAGCGTGGATCAGATCCTGCTCGGCGGGGTCCACTTCCAGCGAAGCCAGATCCAGGTCCTTGGCCTCAATGATGCCGGCCAGCTCCTCAAAGGTCAGCACGAAGTCCACGTCGGAACGCACGGTGCGGCGGGAGGCCTCCAGCTTCTTGGCGGCGCAGGGTCCGATGAAGCACATACGGGCTTCCGGGTCGGCCTGCTTCATCATGCGGGCAGTGAACACCATGGGGGTCATGGTCATGGAGATGTTCTTGGACAGATCCGGGAACGCGGTCTTGGCCATCATGCTCCAGGCCGGGCAGCAGGAAGTTGCCATGAAGTTCAGCTTCTCGGGCACTTCCTTCAGGAAGTCGTGGGCCTCGTCCACGGTGCACAGGTCGGCACCGATGGCCACCTCCACCACGTCGCAGAAGCCGACGGCCTTCAGGGCAGCCTTGAGCTTGCCGGTGGAAGCCAGACCCGGGAACTGGTTGACGAAAGCAGGAGCCACCAGCGCGTAGATGCGGTCGCCCCGGTTGAAGCCCTGGATCAGCTGATAGATCTGGCCCTTGTCGGCGATGGCACCGAAGGGGCAGTTGACCAGGCACTGGCCGCAGGACACGCACTTGCTGTAGTCGATCTCAGCACGGCCCAGCTCATCGGAGTGGATGGCACCCATGCCGCAGGCTGCGGCGCAGGGACGCTCGGTCTTGACGATGGCATTGTAGGGGCAGACGGTGGCGCAGCGGCCGCACTTGATGCACTTTTCCTGATCAATAGTGGAACGGCCGCTCTCCCAGGTGATGGCCTTCTTGGGGCACACTTCCATACAGGGGTGTGCCAGGCAGCCCTGGCACAGGTCGGACACCTTGACCAGCTTTTCCGGGCAGCGGTTGCAGGCGAACTTGATCACGTTCACCAGCGGGGGATCATAATACTTATCGGCAATGGAAGCGTCCTCCAGACCGGAGACGACGCTGTTGTGCTCGTCCATGCGGCGGGTGGGCAGGC
>OLSC01001464.1_pt1 | contig 21622 bp, 17 predicted proteins | sample 1672881 | NCBI WGS metagenome assembly OLSC01 (sample SAMEA3136733, study PRJEB25190) | human gut metagenome | biome: human gut; feature: human-associated habitat; material: faeces | place: Austria | collected 2013
ACCTCACTTTCAAAGATAAGCGCAACGGTTGGAAAGCTCCAACAGCTTATGTGAAAGTCAATGGAGCAGAGAAGTCGATTAAAGATTATGTGAAAGTGTTTTATAATCGGTGTGCATTGCGGCCGTCCTGTTATGAATGTCCTTATGCTACCACAGAAAGAACAACAGATATGACCATTGGCGATTTCTGGCATATTGAGGAGACGATTCCAGACTTCTATGACCCTAACGGCAATTCGTTATTCTTGATTCATACAAATCGAGGAGAAGAGATGTTTGAAAAGATTCAGGGAGACTTGGATTGTAGATTGAGTAATACAACACAATGCTGGCAGGCGAACCTTGAAGCACCGACCAAGAAGTCTGAGCAAAGAGAAGCGTTTTGGAACGATTATCAAAGGAAAGGAATTGATTTCGTCATGAAGAAATATGGAACAGTTCCAATGAAAACAAAAGTAAAGAATAAACTCCTCAAAATTTTGAGGGGGGGACACAGAAAGTAGTACCTGTTATGCTGATTACTCCGAAAGGAGGGCAGCGTAATGAATTGGAAGCAGCCTAAAGTATATGCAGTAAAACATAAAGACGAAGCAACAAGAGCGACTTCCAGATCCGGCGGTATTTTTACAGCTTTGTCGGATCAAGTATTATCCAATTGTGGAGTGGTTTACGGATGTGTTTTGATGGATGATTTTAACGCTGTACATATTCGTGCTGATAATGAAGAAGATTGCAATCGAATGCGTGGCTCAAAATATATCCAGAGTAAACTAGGTGACACATTTAAAAGAGTCAAGGCAGATCTCGATGCTCAGAAGAGTGTACTTTTTTCTGGAACTTCCTGTCAGGTAGCAGGGTTGAAAAAATACCTTGGAAAAGAATATGATAACCTTTTCTGTGTAGATATTGTTTGTCACGGAGTACCAAGCAAAAAGGTTTGGAACGCATATCTGCACTGGCAAGAGCAGAAAAATCATTCTAAAGTTGCAGGTGTGAATTTCCGTAATAAGAGAGATTTTGGTTGGCGTGACCACGTGGAAACGTTTTATTTTGAAAATGGAAAGTTTACAAGCTGCAGGGTATTCAAAGAGCTTTTCTATGGGCATACGGTACTGCGCCCAAGTTGTTATGAGTGTCCTTATAAGTCTGTGATGCATCCAGGTGATATCACAATTGCGGACTATTGGGGGATAGAAAAAGCAGCTCCTGAGTTTGATGACAACAAGGGTGTTTCATTGGTGCTAGTAAACAATGAAGCTGGTGAAAAGGATTTCGAAAAAGTAAAAGAGAGACTGATTTGGAAGCAGACAAAGCTGGAGGATAGTATGCAACCGCCTCTTAAAGCTCCATTTCCAAAACCGGAAAATAGAGATCAGTTTTGGAGTGATTTTGAAAACAAGTCATTTGAGTATGTTGCCAAGAAATACGGTGGCGTTGGGTTAAAGAATGATGCTAAATCATTTTTGAGAAAGATCAAGAGAAAAATCAAGAAGTTGGTGGTAAAAGGTGGAAAGAGAAATACCAGTACTATATAAAAGAAAAGAAGAATGCTGTGGATGTACAGCATGTTATGCTGTCTGTCCTAAAGAAGCCATTTCCATGATGGAGGACGAAGAAGGCTTTGAATATCCGCAGATAGATGAAAAAAAGTGTGTTCGCTGTTATCAATGTTTAAAAGTATGTCCATTCAAGGTGGCACGAGCACAATACGGAGAGCTATGAACACACAACATTACTTATCATGGCAGCCGGAATCGGCAGCCGATTTGGAACAGGAATCAAACAGTTGGAACCGATAGATGCTCCTAACCACATCATTATGGACTACTCGATCCATGATGCAATCGAGGCAGGCTTCAACCATGTAGTATTTATCATCCGTAAGGATATCGAGAAGGAATTCAAAGAGGTCATCGGTGATCACATTGCTTCTATTTGCTCTTCTCATGGTGTGACCGTTGACTATGCTTTCCAGGACATCAACGATATTCCGGGAACTCTGCCGGAAGGTCGGACAAAGCCGTGGGGAACTGGTCAGGCGGTGCTTGCTGCAAAGAGTGTGATCGACACACCGTTCATCGTAATCAATGCAGTCCATGAGTATCTGGTGAATGACGGTAAGTCCTGTATGGCTGGCTTTGTTCTGAAGAACACACTGTCCGACAATGGTGGTGTGACCCGTGGAATCTGCAAGATGGACGAGAATGGAAACTTGACTGAGGTTGTGGAGACTAAGAACATCGTAAAGACAGCGGATAGGGCAGAAGCAGACGGTGTGAGCGTTGATGTGAATTCTCTGGTGTCTATGAACATGTGGGGATTAACATTGGTATTGTAAAATAGCAAAATGCTCAGATCCCTCACAAAGGATCTGAGCATTTTCAATACGAACTATTTCTTCTGTAATTTCAGCACGTCCTCAAGAGAAAGGCCTGAAAATCTGGAGATGTCTTCAGGGGAGAATCTTGGATCCTGAAGCATACGCTGTGCTGTCAGCATAGCTTGTTCTTGATGGCCTTCGGCACGCGCATCATCGCACATTTCCTGAACAGCCTGACACATATTAACCCTCCCTTCTGTTTCTGTGAAACGTAAATTGATACCGGTTATGGAGTCGATGACCCGGGCTGCTTTGAGCTCGAGTGAGCGGAAGCCGGGAGTCTGTGAGGTAAGCTCCTGAAGCTTCCGTTTATCTTTGGAATATTTGATGAAGAGCATGACTTCTTTGAGATTGCTCTGGAGTTTGTCAAGTTCTTCATCCTTTATCTCGGCAGGTGAGAAGAGATTGATCCGGTAATCCGGGACCATAGAAAGGATCTCGGGGTCCTGGACAGAGAGCATTTCGTGGAGGCTTCTTGGAGCGTTCCAGGTGTCGGAACCGAAGTACACGACCGTGGTTATGACCGGGATCAGCCGGTCATCCTTGTAGAAACCGGTGAGATATTCTCCGGATGTGGAGGGCCATTGCTTTGCTTCTCTGTGGGATCTGGCAGAATTTTCTACCTGCCCTGCGTATTCTAATGCATCATAGACCATGTTTTTGACCGGCAAAAAAGCGGACGTTCGCATTCCGCTTTGCTACATGCTCATGAACGCAATTGCTTTGCACTTGCGTTACATAGTGTGTTTCCGATTGATTTTCAATCCCCAGGAGAAGATAGATCCTTGAATCATCGTGCATAACATTAAGAGATTTGAATTCGTCCCGGAATTTCTGGACAGGAACTTCTGAAGTGCCGGATCCGTAGGGGACAGCGAGAGCTGTGGTATCCAGTGGATGAAGCGTGTCAGGGTCTATGACGTTTTTTCCTTTGTACAGCATATGGTTGAACACATCCGCAAAAACGCGGTTGTCAGCCATGTAATCTTTGGTGATGGTATCCTTTGTACCCATAGGTTTCACCACCTTCGATCTGTTTATGTGATCAGAGTAGTTTATTATCTGATCCAGTTACAGGGTATCATACATTTTGGTGTTTGAGAAGCGGATATCTGATATTTTACCGGGATTTTACAGTGGCTTCTTGCCAGCTACCCTTTTCCGGTGTTAAAATAACAGCATCAATGAAAGAACAGGGAGAATGAAATCAATGTACGATTATCTTATCGTAGGTGCCGGTCTTTACGGTGCGGTTTTTGCACAGGAGGCGAAGCGTGCCGGGAAGTCAGTGCTTGTGATCGACAAGCGTCCGCATATTGCGGGAAATGTATATACAGAGAAGGTGGAAGGGATCAATGTGCATAAATACGGTGCACATATTTTCCATACCAATAATAAGAAGGTCTGGGATTATATCACCCGGTTTGCCACCTTCAATCGTTTTACCAACAGTCCGGTTGCCAATTATCACGGGGAGCTGTACAGTCTTCCGTTTAATATGTATACCTTTAACAGAATGTGGGGCGTGGTGACTCCGGAGGAGGCTGCGGCAAAGATCGAGGAGCAGCGGCAGGCAGCAGGGATCACAGAACCTTCGAATCTGGAGGAACAGGCTATCAGCCTTGTAGGTACGGATATTTATGAGAAGCTGATCAAGGGCTATACGGAGAAGCAGTGGGGACGTCCATGTACGGAGCTTCCTGCTTTTATCATCAAGAGGCTTCCGGTGCGTCTGACCTTTGACAATAACTATTTCAATGCGTTGTACCAGGGAATCCCGGTGGGTGGTTATACGAAGATGGTTGCTAATCTGCTGGACGGTATCGAGGTACGGCTGAATGAGGATTATCTGGAGAAAAAAGAGCAGTACGATGCAATGGCGGAGAAAGTGATCTACACAGGTGCCATCGACGCGTATTTTGACTATAAGCTGGGTACTCTGGAGTATCGTTCCGTGCGTTTTGAGAATGAGACACTGGATAAACCTAATTTCCAGGGAAATGCAGCAGTGAATTATACGGATGTGGAGACTCCATGGACCCGTATCATCGAGCATAAATGGTTTGAGTTCGGAAAGGATGAGGAGGGTAATGATCTTCCGAAAACGGTGATCAGCCGGGAATACAGTTCCGAGTGGAAGCCTGGAGATGAGCCGTATTATCCGGTCAATGATGAGAAGAACGGAGCGCTTTACGGACAGTATAAGGAGCTTGCAGAGAAGGAACCGAAGGTGATCTTCGGCGGCCGTCTTGGCGAATATAAATATTATGACATGGATGCGGTGATCGCTTCTGCGCTGGATATGTGTGAGCGGGAGCTTGCATAAAAAAGATACTGGATATAACTAATGATAAGATCCTCTTATATTTCGGAGCCAAGGCAAAAGAGAAATATAAGGGGATTTTATGCATAGAATGGCAGTGAGATTTTTTGAGGGAGGAAAGAGCAATGAGAAGATGCAAAGGTGTGCTTCTGGCAGGAATGCTGGTGCTGAGTATGAGTGTTCCGGTGTATGCGGACAAGTCGGTTGTGGTGAAGGTGGAAGCTCCGGCAGATACCACAGATTATTATATGACTGTGGATTCCGGTGGAGTTGGTGTGGATATCTATCCGTCCACCGACGGAAAAGGTGAAAAGCTCAATGATAAGACGGTAAGGGATGGTACTGTCCTGCATATCGAAGGGGAGACAGAGAAGAATGGTGAGACCTGGGGATATACAGAGTATAATGGCAGATACGGTTATGTGCCGCTGGAGGAGCTGCGGCCCTCAAAGGATGCGGAGCTGGCGAAGGCCGGAATCGCAGGGGGCACGGAGAAAGAGACTTCTGCAGTGAATCAGGGAGACGCATCCGATACGCAGGATTCCGCAGCCGGCGAAGGACAGGGAACGTCTGCAGGGACGGCCAGCACAGGCAGCTCTCAGGATCAGAATGGCGAAGGACAGGGAACGTCTGCAGGGATGGCCAGCACAGATGAATCTCAGGCTCAGAGAGGTGAGGTTCAGGGGCCACCTGCAGGGACGGCCAGCACAGGTAGTTCTCAGGCTCAGAGCGGCGAGGTCCAGGGACCGCCTGCAGCGGATGGAGCAACAGAAGGTGGGGAATCTGCGGATGAAGCTGTCACCAAGCCGGTCAATGGCACAGCTGCGACATCCTTTAAAGAAGAAAATTCCTGGTATAAAAGTCCGTTTATCTGGATCGGAATCGCAACAGTACTTGCAGTAATCGGAATTCTGGGTTATCATTTGAAGAAACGTTAACAGATAAACCAGATCAATATAAGAAAAGTGGAGAATTTTGTGAAGAGATTACAGCTTGTCAGGAAGAAATTACTGCCGCTTCTTCTGTGTGTGGCAGTTGCGGGCAGCCAGGTTCCGGTTATGGCAGCCGATGTGGAAGGCTTCAGTGATTCTGCGGAAGGCTTCAATGAAGAATGGTCAGAAGATACACAGACGCAGTCGGCGGAAGCAGAGGATACGACGGAGACCGCAGAAGGGAATACCACAGAGAACACCGGTATCCCGGATGAACAGACAGAGGATATTGCAGAGGCAGCCGACGGGGATACCGAGGATATAGCCTTGCAGAGTTCAGGGGAGGATACAGAAACTCCCGAAATATCAGACGGATCGTCCTCTGATTCCCAGGAGGATACCTTTGGCGACGGTGAGGAGAGCTTCGGGGATGCCTCAGACAGTGGTGAGTCCGGCATCGAATATATCAAGGGCCGTCCGCTTACGGAGGAAGAGGAGCAGGAACAGCTGGCACCCTTTGATAATCTGATCTCTTATTCCACCGCCGTGGAGATCGGAAATGATGTGGATGAGGTACCGATGGGAAGAGCTGCGGCCTATCCGTCCTATTATAATGCAGCGGATCAGGGATATGTCACTTCCGTAAAGAATCAGGAGCCCTACGGTATGTGCTGGGCATTTGGAATGGCCTCTCTTCTGGAAACCTCGTTTCTGACCCAGGGCCTTGGGGCTTATGATCTGTCGGAAGAGCATCTGGCGTATTTTTTTGCAAACAGAAAGAATGACCCGCTTGGAAATACCTACGGGGATGTCAATAAGCATATGGGGACAGATGATAAAGGAAACGTAGATTATCATGAGGGCGGAAATGATCTTCTGGCTTCCATGTTTCTGAGCACCTGGTCCGGAATGACAACAGAAGGGGATGTGCCTCTGGCAACAGATTCCACGCATACACAGAAAACCGGTGTGACTCCGGCGGCATCCAAGGCGTACAATGCAGCTGCTTATCTGAAAAATGCCTATTTTTCCGATTATTCCGTAAATGCCATGAAGAAGCTTCTGGTTGCAAATAATTCAGTTACTGTGATGTATAATGCACAGAATGCCTATTACAATGCAAGTACAGCGGCCTATTCCTATCCTACCAGCACCAAGAACGTGAATCATGTAGTTACAGTGGTGGGTTGGGATGACAATTATTCTGCAAAGAATTTCCGGGCATCTTCCAAGGTAAAGGGAGACGGAGCCTGGATCGTTAAGAACAGCTGGGGTACAGGCTGGGGAAAATCCGGATATTTTTATATGTCCTATGAGGATAAGTCTGTCAGTGAGCTGGTTGCGGCTACGGCTGTCAATACACCGAAATATAGAAACAATTATTTTTATGACGGAACGTCGGGCCTTGGTTCTATCCGCATGTATGCAGGGGAACAGCTGTCTACGGTTTTTCGTGCCAGTGCAGGAAACGGAAAAGCGGAATCGCTTGGCGAGGTGACTCTTAGCTCCATGTCTGCCAATAATTCCTATACTGTGCAGGTATACACAAATCTGAAGGATGCCAGTGATCCTACCAGTGGAACACCGGCATATTCCACACCGGTTTCCTGCAGTCAGCCGATGGCTGGGGTTATGACCTTTCAGATCCCGGAGGTTCTGCTCAGCCAGAACAGTCTGTATTCTATTGTGGTGACAAATGCAGGAAGCACATATATAAAATACTGTGTGGAGGCAGCGGTCAGTTATGGTTGGTGCAGCTTTTCTCCGTCTATCGTATCCGGTCAGAGCTTTCTGCGATATAACGCGGAGGATACCTGGATGGATGCGGTTGAATTTAATCCATCGGTAACGCCGAGGATCAAGGCGCATACCAGGACTCTGAGCAGTGCGGCCAGGATGCAGCTTTCTTCCTCTGAGATAAGTCTGTATTCCAGAGATCAGAAAACACTGAATGCTTCAGCTACCAGATCCGAGATGGATGCTTCCGGCATTGTCTGGGAAAGCTCAGATACCAGTGTGGCTGCTGTAAATGGAAGCGGCGTTGTTACTGCAAAAAATCCGGGAACAGCAACCATAACCTGCTACGGAAAAAATGCCAGGGGAATCCGAGCTACCTGTAAGGTTACGGTGAAGCTTCGTCAGACCACAGGTGTAAAACTGGTTTCCAAGGCATTTAACAGGATACGGATCTCCTGGAAAGCAGTTCCCGGCTGCAATCGTTATGCTATCTATCGCTGGGATGAAAGAGGAAATTCAAAAAAAATGGCAACCGTGACAGCAGATGTAGTGACCTGGCAGGATACTGCAGTGAAAACAGGAAGCACTTATACGTATCGGATCCGGGCTTTTTATGTACGTTCCGGAAAGAAGACTGTTTATGGAGCCGCATCTTCGCCGTTATCAGCAAAAGCGGAGCTGGGGAAGGCCCGTGCAGTGGCTGAAGCTGTCAGCGGACCATGTAACAGGGTATCCTGGAAGAAGGTTTCCGGAGCAAGTGGCTATCATATCTACCGGAAACTCCAGGGGAAAAGCTGGGTTCGGATCGGAACCGTTAACAACAAAGTATTGTCCTGGCAGGACACGAAGATTAAGGGAATCACCTCCTACGCTTATGCTGTGAGGCCATATAAGAATGTAGATGGGAAAAAAGTTTTAGGAGGATATCAGGCAAGCAGCTATATCCTGTCCTATCCGGAACTTCAGAAGATATCCAGTGTCAGGAAGACCTCCAGGGGGCTGAAGATCTGCTGGAAAGCGCAGAAGAAAGCAGATTGCTATCAGATCTACCGTAAGACCGGAAAGGGTTCATGGAAAAAGATCCGTACAGTTTCCGGAGGCAGCCGTTCCTCCTTTGAGGATAAGACCGCAAAGAAGGGAACAACGTATTACTATGCGGTGCGTGCAGGGATAAAAACCTCCGGTGGAAAAGTACTCTGCGGAGGATACGCCGCAAAAGCAGCAAAGAGATAAAAGTGTTAAAATATAAAACGCCCGGATCTGGCTTGAAACATTCCAGATCCGGGCGTTTTATGTTTTGGTTGAATATGTGTATTATATATGATTATATCAGGCAGTTCAAAAGAAAGATCAGTCGTTGTTGATCACAACGCCTTTCTGGAGCATGATGTTGGCATAAAGTGCTTTCTCACTTGTGGAGATGATGCAGTATGCAGTTTTTGCTTCGTCATAGAATGCGAAACGCTCGATGTTTCCGACGGCTTTTTCGCCACGCTCGTCATGCTTGGAAACGATTTCTTTATATGTATCCCAGATCGGTGTCTCCACATTATCGCCAGGCATTACTTCCATCAGGTTTACCGGATGCTCTACATAGGTATCCAGCGGGAAGAGCTTCAGGATGGCATCCAGGATCTCCGGAACGCCATGTCCGTCACAACGGATGGTGATGGCATTTTTTCCCATGGATTCTACAGGGAAGTTTCCGTCAGCGATAACAAGACGGTCACTGTGTCCCATCTCACATAAAACCTTCAGTAATTCTGGTGATAAGATTTCTGGAATTCCTTTTAACATAGTTCATATCCTCCTAAGATCATTGTGTACTTACAGTATTTTCGGAAATTACAGCATCAGGCTCAGGTGATCAGAGCAGGATACATGGATTTCCGAAACTGTTATGACGCCGGTAGTATCAGACAGACCTGCCCGGCCACAGGCTTTAGAACTCTTATTAATTAATCTAACGGTATTTGGTCTCCTTTTCAAGGGAATATTTTCCTGTAAATGATGAAAATTTTATGGTTGACAGAAAACGTATGGAGCGCTATGATGAACTCAAACGGAAACGTTTCGGTTTCTGGACCAAATGAGAAAATAATACAAAACAAACACAATGATTCCAAGGAGGAGAAGATTATGCCACTGGTTACATCGAAGGAAATGCTGTTAAAGGCACAGAAGGGCGGATATGCAGTAGGAGCATTCAACGCAGAGAATATGGAGATGGTGAAGGCGATCATCCAGGCAGCTGAGGAGCTGAAAGCACCGGTTATGATCCAGACAACACCTTCTACTGTTAAATATGGTACGGTTGAGACTTACGCTGCGATCGTAGCAGCAGAGGCAGCCAAGGCTTCCGTTCCGGTATGCCTTCATCTTGACCACGGCAGCAGCTTTGAGCTTGCGATGCAGGCAATGCATGCAGGCTATACTTCTGTGATGATCGATGGTTCCAAGCTGGATTTTGAGGATAATATCAGAGAGACCAGGAGAGTTGCGGATGTGGCAGCAGCCCTGGATATCCCATGTGAGGCTGAGCTCGGTAAGGTCGGTGGTAAAGAGGATGATCTTGAGGCTGAGGCAGACACTAACACCGACCCGCAGGAGGCGAAGGAATTCGTGGAGCGTACAGGTGTTACTTCCCTGGCAGTTGCCATCGGAACCGCACATGGTTTCTATGTGGGAACACCGGTTCTTGACAAGGAACGCTTAAGCGAGATCCGCGAAGTCGTAGATATCCCCCTTGTTCTTCACGGGGCATCCGGACTCAGTGATGAGGATGTCAGCGACTGTGTAAAACGTGGTATCTGCAAGGTTAACTTTGCAACAGAGCTTCGTGCTGCATATTCCAGAGCAGTGAAGGAGACTTTTGCAGAGAATGAGAACACCATCGATCCGAAGGCCTACGGAAAGAAAGCAATCCAGGCAGTGAAGGAGCTGGTTGAGGCGCGTATGAAGGTTTGCGGCTGTGATGGAAAGGCAGAATGATCTTCTGTAAAAAAACAGAAACGGAGTGATCAGTATGGCAGCAACCATGAAAGATATTGCCAGGCGGACCGGACTTGGGCTCGCAACGATTTCTTCTTATTTTAACGGCGGAAACGTAAGAGAAAAAAACAGAATAAAGATCGAGGAGGCCATTCAGGAGCTGCATTATGAGGTCAATGAGGTGGCCAGAGGGCTTAAGACCAATGCTACCAAGACCATCGGCGTGGTGATTCCGGAGCTTAACAATACCTTTTGTGCGGAGATCATCACAGGGATGGAGGATGTCTTAAGAAGTCACGGATATGCGACCATTGTCTGTGACTGCCGTACCGATAAGCGGCTGGAGCGGGATGCAGTGGAGTTTTTAAGCCGTAAGCGTGTGGACGGGATCATCAGCATGCCGGTGGATGCTGAAGGCAATCATCTGAAAAAATTCCAGAAAACCGGAAAGCCCATCGTACTCATTGACCGCAGGATCAGGGAGCTTTCCTGTGACAGTGTTCTTGTAGACAATGAGAAGGCGGCTGAGGACGCAATGAGAGTTTTTTTTCAGGCAGGACACCGTAAGATCGGGATCATTGGCGGACCGGAGGAAATTTCCACAGCCCAGGAACGTCTCCAAGGGTACCGTAATGCATACGAAAAAGAAAATATACCGGTACGGGAATCTCTGATCTATCACGGTGATTATACCATTCAGGGTGGTGTGCAGGGAATCGAGAAGCTTGTTGCGGACAATCCGGATATGACGGCCGTGTTTGTTACCAACTATGAGATGACCATGGGGGCGGTGATCGGGATGAATGAGCTGGGTCTTAAGATCCCGGAACAGCTGTCTGTGATCGGCTTTGACAATCTGCAGTTTGCCAGAGCATGCAATCCCAAGCTTACCATTGTGGCACAGCCTACACAGGGGATTGCCGGAGAAGTGGCGGGAATCATGCTGAAACGGCTGGAAGGGGCTGCAAGTGAAGAAACAGAACCGATCACGGAGAAGCTTGGCGCAGAGATCATCATGGGAAAATCCGTCCGTGTGCCGGACGAGAAGGAGAATCTATAATGAAACCATATTTATTAGGTATTGATATCGGCACCAGTGCCTGTAAGGTTGCGGTTTTTGAAAAATCGGGAACGGTTGTGGCTGCGGCCAACGGCGATTATCCGGTTTACTATCCGAAGGAGGGCTGGGCAGAACAGAATCCGGGAGAATGGTGGAGTGCTGTTTGTCAGGCGGTAAAGAAGGCCATCCAAAAAGCGGGGATAGCACCTGAGGAGATCGCAGGCATCGGTATTGACGGCCAGAGCTGGTCAGCCATTGCCATGGATAAGGACGGAAATGTACTGACAAACACTCCGATCTGGATGGATACCAGAGCACAGTCTATCTGTGACAGATTGAATGAAGAGATCGGGGCAGAGCAGATTTTTGAAGTATCCGGTAATTCCCTTCAGCCGTCCTACACAACTGCAAAGATCCTCTGGTATAAAGAAAATCTCCCGGAGGTGTACCAAAGGATCCACAAGATCCTGCAGTCTAACAGCTACATTGCATATAAGCTGACGGGTGTGATGAGCCAGGATGTTTCCCAGGGCTATGGCCTGCATTGCTTTGCCATGAGAAAGGCAGCCTGGGATGAGGATATGTGCAGAAAGCTTGGGATTCCCATGGAATTTCTTCCTGAGATCTGTGCCTGTGATCATGTTGTGGGAACAGTTACAGAGAAGGCGGCGAAGGAATCTGGCCTTGCTGTGGGAACACCGGTTGTTGCCGGTGGTCTGGATGCGGCATGCGGAACACTGGGGGCCGGAGTGATCCATCCGGGTGAGACACAGGAGCAGGGAGGACAGGCCGGCGGAATGAGCATCTGCATGGATGAGTACAAGGCAGATCCCAGACTGATCCTTGGCTATCACGTGGTTCCGGGACAGTGGCTTCTTCAGGGAGGAACCACCGGAGGTGGTGGTGTCATGCGCTGGTTTGAACGTGAGTTTGCAGATTATGAGCGCTCTGTAGCAGGGGAAAAAGGCTCTTCTCTGAACCAGCTCAATGAGATCGCAGAAAGGGTCGCACCAGGCAGTGACGGAGTGGTATTTCTTCCATATATGTCCGGTGAGCGTTCCCCAATCTGGAATCCTAATGCGAAGGGCGTATTCTACGGACTGGATTTTGCCAAGACCAAGGGACATATGGTACGTGCCTGTATGGAAGGCGTAGCACTTTCGCTGAAACACAACCTTGAGGTGGCAAAGGAAGCAGGAGCAGATGTGGAAGTTCTCCGTGCAATGGGAGGCTCTGCAAATTCTCTTCTCTGGACACAGATCAAATCCGATATCACAGGAAAAACCATCGTAGTGCCGTCCTCTGATACGGCAACAACACTTGGTGCAGCGATTCTGGCAGGTGTTGGTGTTGGAATGTATCAGGATTATGATGAGGCCATCCGTCTTACGGTAAAGGAAACAAGAAGACATGAACCGAACCCGGAAAACCGGGACGTTTATGAGAAAACCTATAAAACCTATTTAAATCTCTATAAATCTCTTGAACCTATGATGAGAAATGAGGAGGAAAAGTGATCATGAAAGCAGCAGTAGTAGTAGCAAATGAGGATGTTCAGTATCAGGAAGTGGAAGAACCTCAGGTAACACCGGGCCATGTGAAGATCAAGGTAAGATATTCCGGGATCTGCGGATCTGATATCCCGCGTGTATTAAATCACGGCGTACATTTTTATCCCATCGTGCTTGGACATGAATTTTCCGGCGATGTGGTGGAAGTGGGAGAAGGCGTTACCAAGGTGAAGGTCGGCGACCGTGTATCCGGTGCACCGCTTCTTCCCTGTATGAAATGTGACGACTGCCAGAAGGGTAATTTCTCTCTCTGCAAGCATTACAGCTTCATCGGTTCCAGAGAGCAGGGAGCAAACGCAGATTATGTAGTGGTTCCTGAGCAGAATGCAGTACCATTCGCAGACAATGTTCCATATGAGCAGGGAGCCATGTTTGAGCCTGCAACCGTAGCCATCCACGGTGTATTCCAGAACGATTACCACGGTGGTGAGTATGTGGCGATCCTTGGCGGTGGTACAGTTGGTATGTTCACCATGCAGTGGACAAAGATCTTCGGTTCCAAGAAGGTAGTGGTCTTTGATATCAGCGATGAGAGACTTGCTCTTGCAAAGCGTCTCGGCGCAGATGAGATTATCAACACAAAGGAAGAGGGATATATGGAAAAAGCCATGGCCATTACAGGTGGAAAGGGCTACGGCTTCGTATTTGAGACAGCCGGACAGGTTCCCACCATGCATATGGCATTTGAGCTTGCAGCAAACAAGGCACATGTATGCTTCATTGGTACTCCTCATGAAAACCTTACCTTTACACCGAAGGAGTGGGAGAACATGAACCGTAAGGAGTTCAAGCTTACCGGTTCCTGGATGTCCTACAGTGCACCATATCCGGGACGTGAGTGGGAGCTGACGGCGCATTATTTTGCAACCGGTCAGCTGAAATTTGACCCGGGCTTCATTTATAAGAAAATCCCGATGAGCCAGGCACAGGAGGCCTTCCAGCTGTTCAAGACACCGGGCCTTGTAAAAGGAAAGATCCTTCTTTCCAATGAGGAAGACTGATATGATCCTGACAGTAACCTTAAACGCTGCCATTGACAAGCGTTATGTAGTGGATGATTTTAAGGTGGGCGAAGTGAACCGGGTGCGTGAATGTACCTATGTTCCCGGCGGAAAGGGACTGAATGTTTCTAAGCCGGCGTCCATTTACGGTGCCGAAGTGGTTGCCACCGGCTTTGTAGGCGGCCACGCAGGCAATTATATAGAAGCTGCCCTGAAACCCTTTGGTATTAAGAGTGCTTTTTACCATGTAGATGCGGAGAGCCGCTCCTGTATCAACATCTGGGATGAGGTGAATCATGTACAGACCGAATTCCTGGAGCCGGGGTTTACATTGACAGAGGCAGATTTTGAGGGCTTTGAGAAAAAATTTCGCCAGCTTGTAAAAGACGCTTCTGTTGTGGCGATGTCCGGCAGCGTGCCGAAGGGACTTGACGGAAGTGCCTACCAGCGCCTCGTGAAGATTGTGAAAGACGCCGGAAAACCGGTGATCCTGGATACCAGCGGCAAGCTTCTGGAAGAGGGAATCAAGGCAGCACCGACACTGATCAAGCCTAACATTGATGAGATCCGTATGCTGACAGGCAAGCATTGTGACGATATCAACGATATCATTGAAGCAGCGAAAGCCATCCACGCCGGTGGTGTGGAGATCGTGGCGGTCTCGCTTGGAGCAGATGGTTCCCTGGCAGTCGGAAAGGAAGGGATTTTCCGTGCGGTGGTTCCGAAGATCGATGCGGTAAATACCGTAGGCTGCGGAGATTCCATGATCGCAGGCTTTGCCCTTGGATTAAGTGAGGGACTTTCTCTGGAAGAGACTCTGCGAAGAGCCAGTGCGATCTCAGCAGCGGCAGCCATGCGCGAGGAAACGGGCTTCTTTGTGATGGAAGATATGGAGGATCTTCTTCCGAAGATCGAGATCAGGCGTTTATAAGATAAGCTTATAATAAAAAAATTTTTATAAAAAAGGAGATGTAAAGATGGCAGAAGTTATCAATCCGGCAATTGTGCCGAAAGTGACACTTCCTTCCGGCGAGCAGGTTCCGTGTGTTGGAATGGGAACCTTCGGTTCCGACCGTGTATCCGCAGAGGATGTATCTGCAGCTGTTGCAGGCGCGATCCGCAGTGGCTACCGTATGTTTGACTGTGCCGCATGCTACGGAAACGAGCATGAGATCGGACAGGTATTTAAGGTCGCTTTTGACGAAGGTGTTGTAAAGCGTAAAGAACTATTTATCATGACAAAGGTATGGAACGACATGCACAGAAGAGTAGAGGAAGCCTGTGATAAGAGCATTAAGGATCTTCAGTGCGATTATGTGGATATGTATTTCATCCACTGGCCATTCCCGAACTATCATGCACCGGGATGTGATGTGGATTCCAGAAATCCGGATTCCAAACCCTTCAGTGTGGAGGAGTTTATGGATACATACCGCCAGTGTGAGGCGTTGGTAGAAAAAGGAAAGATCCGTTATATCGGTATTTCCAATATGACCATTCCGAAGCTTGAGGCAGTTCTTCCGCTTATGAAGATCAAACCTGCAACCTGTGAGCTTGAGCTTCATGTATGCTTCCAGCAGCAGGAGCTTTATGATTATCTGGTAGAGCATAACATCCAGCCGGTAGGCTATATGCCGATCGGTTCTCCACGCAGACCGGAGAGAGATATCTGCCCGGAGGATGTTGCGGATCTGGAGGTTCCGGAGATGCAGGCAATCGCAAAGGCACATGGTGTTCATCCGGCTCTGATCGCTCTGAAGTGGGCACATCAGAGAGGAGAAATCTCCATTCCGTTCTCTGTGCACAACTATGCAAGCAACCTGAAATGTGTCACAGAGGATCCACTTACAGAGGAGGAAATGGCAACCATCGCAACTCTGGAAAAAGGCAACCGTCTTGTAAAAGGCCAGGTATTCCTGTGGCATGGTGCAAATGACTGGCATGACCTCTGGGATGAGGATGGCGTTATCGTAAAATAATAAAAATATGCAGGAAAATCCCGTGTCCCATATGTTGGATGCGGGATTTCTTTGTATTTAATTTGGACTAAGAAACTCCGTTGTAAATTTTAACCAAACATGTTAACATATAAAAAGAATTAACAGTTATTGTTCACAGAAAGGACAGTAATCTTACCAATGAAAATGACAGAGACGGGGGGAAGGATCTGTCAGGGGGATGTGCAATAAAAACAACAGAAACTGATCAGAGGGGGACAACAGAAATTATGTATCGTATTTTACTGGTAGATGATGAGATACTTGTTCGAGATGCGATCCGGGAGAATATTGACTGGAAAGCAATGGACTGTGAGCTGGTAGGAGACTGTGATAACGGGAAAGCAGCAGCGGAATTTGTACAGAACCATCCGGTGGATATCGTGCTTACAGATATCCTTATGCCATATATGGATGGTATGGAACTGAGCCGTTTTCTCCATGATAATTATCCGGACATCGTGATCGTGATCTTCAGCGGATTCGGAGAATTCGAGTATGCCAAGAAGGCGATCCAGTATGGTGTCAGTGAATATATGCTGAAGCCGGTGACAGCCATGGAACTCAGAAATGTTATCGGAAAAATGAAAGAGAAGGTGGACCAGCAAAGAAAAGAAAAAGAGAAGCTGGAACGTCTGACACAGACTTCCGAGAATTATCAGAAAAACGCCATTGTGATCCGTTCCAGAGCGCTGCAGGGCTTTGTGGATAATATCAAGACACGGCAGGAAAGTCTGGAAGAGCTTGCAGCACTGGGAATCGATCTTGAGGCAGCATGTTATCGTGTGGCTGTTTTTGATCTGGATCTGTATTCGGACGGCAGTCAGCTTACTGCGGAGAAACGCCAGGAGAGTGCACTGATGTCTTTTGTCCTTTTTAATATCAGTGATGAGATCATCAGCAAAGAAAAAGCAGGAGTGGCATATCAGGCCGGAAATAACAAGGTTGGTGCTCTTTTCATGGGAAACCGTACCAGAGAGTTTGAACACAAGATCATGGAGATCTGCAGGACGATTCAGGATAAGCTGAAGGAACTGATGTCGCTGGATATTTCTATCGGTGTGGGAAGCTGGGCCAGAACTCAGCAGGAGCTTCGTGTATCCCATGAACTTGCTGAGAAAGCTATTGAATATCGTTATCTTCTTGGCGGAAGCCTTCTTATTGATATGGAAGAACAGCCGGAGGAAAAAAATCTTTCCATTAAAGATTATGTAGAGAAGCTGGTAGCTGCTCTGAAAGCGGATAAAAAGGAAAATGCAGAGCATATTCTGGAACAGATCTCTTCTGAGATCAAGGAAGCGCGGGTGGATAAGAGTCGTGCCTGCGTGTATCTTCAGCAGATCATCCGTGCAGCAGATGAAACCTGTGAGGATATGGTTCCGGACAACAGGCTTTTTTCCAAAAGAGAAGCACTTCTGCAGCAGGTTACGGAGCAGAATTCTTTTGACAGTGCTGTTGAACTGGTCAGGAATCATATCGGAGAGATTTTCCAGACACTTTCCGATGCAAACAGCTCCAGCGGACAGCGTCAGGCCAGACTTGCCCTGGATTATATCCAGAAGAATTATATGGATCCGGATTTAAGCCTGAACAGTATCTGTTCCTATCTGAATATCAGTACAAGCTATTTCAGTACGATCTTTAAGGATCTTACGGGAGAGACTTTTACAGAGGTTCTGATCCGTACCCGTATGGAGAAGGCGAAGGAACTTCTGGAGAATACAACTATGAAGAATTATGAAATTGCTGAGAAAGTCGGATTTGCAGATCCCCATTATTTTGGGATCTCCTTCAAAAAAATGACCGGCTGCACACCAACAGAATATGCAAGGGAGAAACGTAAATGAGAGATATCCGGTTTGCGGCAAAGATCATAGGAAAATTTAAGAGTATCCAGAGTGCGATCTTTGCGGTAGTGACGGTGCTGCTTTTAAGTGCGGTGCTGGTCATAACAGGTGTTTCCATGAGATATACCCGCAATTCTATTTTTGAAAATTCTGCTGTCTACACCCAGAATATCGTGCAGCAGATGAATCAGAATATTGATTCCTATATTGATTACATGGAAAATATAGCCTATATGATCTCCAGTAACGAGGATGTACAGCAATATCTTTTTGGTGAAAATGTGGACAATGGAACAAGAGAGCGTCTGATCAATCAGTTCAAGACTATTCTGGATGGACGAAGTGATATCCGAAATCTTGGAATCATTGGAAGTAATGGACGGAAGCTGATCAACGACGGCAAGCAGTCTGTGAATCCGGATCTGAAGCTTTCCACCCAGGAATGGTATCTGGAAGCTTTACAGAAGCCGGAAGGCCCGCTTCTTACATCTTCTCATGTACAGCACATCATCAGCGGAGAGCGTCCGTGGGTGATCACTTTAAGCAGGGGAATCCGTAATTTTTCCAATAGTGGTGAGAAAGAGGGAGTCTTTTTTATTGATCTGAATTATAGTGCCATCAGTGAACTTTGTGATCAGAATACGATCGGGAAAAAGGGATACGCATTCATTTTGGATGAAAGCGGAAATATTGTATACCATCCCCAACAGCAGCAGCTTTACAATGAATTACAGACTGAGAATATCGACCTGATCGTGAAATCAAAAGAAGATACGGTGCGTACCGAAAAGGGAAACAGAGGAAAGCTGTATTCCATTTCCAGATCAAATAAAACCGGATGGACCGTTGTGGGCTGTATGAGCGTCAGCGAGCTTCTGCGCAAAAGCAATCAGGCACAGAGTATTTATGTGCTTATTTCCGCACTTCTGATGATCGTGGCACTGCTTTTTTCCAGATTTCTGGCAAAGAGTCTTACATATCCTCTTCAGCGTCTCAGAGATTCCATGTCCAGAGTACAGGAAGGGCATTTTGACGGAGCAGATGTGGAGATCGATTCAGAGAATGAGATCGGAAGCCTGACGAAATCTTTCAATGTGATGACACATAGGATACAGGATCTTATGGAGCAGAACGTGAAGGAACAGGAAGCAAAGAGAAAAAGTGAGCTTAAGGCCCTTCAGTCCCAGATCAATCCTCATTTTCTCTACAATACCCTGGATTCGATCATCTGGATGGCAGAGGGCAGAAAGTACGAAGAGGTTGTTCTGATGACAGCATCCCTGGCGCGTCTTCTTCGTCAGAGCATCAGTAATGAAGATGAAGTGGTTCCTCTTGCAAGGGAAGTGGAGTATGCCAAGGGTTATCTTACGATCCAGAAGATGCGTTACAAGGACAAGCTGGAATTCGAGATTGATGTAGAACCTTCTATATTAAATATCCCTCTGATCAAGCTGGTTCTCCAGCCGATCATTGAAAATGCCATCTATCATGGACTGAAATATAAAGAGAGTAAGGGACTTTTGCAGGTAAAAGGCTTTATGAAGGACGGAAATGCAGTTCTTCAGGTGATCGACAATGGTGTAGGTATGGATGAGGAAACATTGTCACATATTTATGATAAGCATAAGGTGAATTATCATTCCAATGGTGTGGGTGTTTACAATGTACAAAAACGTCTGAAGCTTTATTATGGAGAAAATTACGGGATCACCTATGAAAGTGAAAAAGGTGTCGGAACCACTGCCACGATTACCATTCCGGGAATACAGGAGGAATCAATATGAAAAAACATAGAAAACTCCTGACTTTAGGAGTGGTCATCTGCCTTGTGGCGGGGCTTGTAGCCGGAATATTCTATTATAAACAGGTAGAAGAAGAGAGAAAACTATCGTTGATCTATATTCCGAAGGTTGTGGACGGTACCAACGATTTCTGGACATCACTGATCCAGGGGACGGAGATGGCTGCAAAGGAATATAATGCAGATATCCGCGTATGGGCACCTGAGGAAGAAAATGATGTGGATGGTCAGAACAAGCTGATCGAAAGGGCAATAGAAGAAAAACCGGATGCGATCCTGATCTCGCCGTCCAGCTTCACTGAATCTGACCAGCTTTTGAAGAAGGCAAAGGAACAGGGAATACATATTTCATTTATTGATTCCTACACACAGGAAGAGGTTCAGGACCTTACCGTTGCGACCGATAATCTGGAAGCAGGGCAGATCCTTGGCAGGTTTGCGAAGGATCTTGTGGGAGCGGATGATCAGATCGCGATCGTTTCACATGTAAAGGGTGTATCTACGGCAGTTGAAAGAGAAAAAGGTTTCCGGACAGGACTTGGCAGTCGGAAGGATAATATCGTGGATGTGGTATACTGTGATTCTCAGTATGACAAGTCCTATGAGCTTACAAAAGAGCTGATGAAAAAATATCCGGATCTCAAGATGATCGCGGGGATGAATGAATATTCCTCTGTAGGTGCTGCAAGAGCAGTAAAGGCAGCAAAAGCAGAGAACCGGATTAGGGTGGTGGGAGTAGACAGCTCACAGGAGGCCGTTCAGCTGATGGAACACGGAATCTTCCAGGGAATCGTTGTACAGAAGGCATTTAAAATGGGGTATGTGGGTGTTCGGGAAACAGTTAAGATGCTGCGTGGAGAAAACTATAAAAAGAATATTAATTCCGGGTGCCAGCTGGTAACTCCTGACAATATGTATACCAGTGAGATCGAAAAACTGCTTTTCCCGTTTAATACGTTAAAAACATATGGTGATCTTACACCGTAAATAGTCATAAATGCACAAAGAAAAGGGTTAAATATTTACAGTACAGTAAATATTTAACCTTTTTTTGAAAGATATTCTATTACAATTATCGATTTTTGACGGTATTATAATAACCAAGAAAACACAAGATACGTGCAAAACGTGAGGAGGGTAAAAATTGGAAAAGTTAAAACAAAATCCAATCGTTAAGAAGCTCGGATTGAACAGAATACTTCTTGTCTGTGTTCTGATTCTTATGTTCCTGGTTTTTAAAGTAGTTCTTGGAAACAAGTTTCCGGCTGTTGACAGTATCAAGTCTACTTTGAACTATGTGTACTTCCTGGGCTTTTTGTCACTTGGCGTTACATTCGTAATCGCTACAGGAGGAATTGATTTCTCCATCGGACCTGTAATGTTCTGCTGTGCACTGGTATCCGGTTACTGCATGACATCCTACAAGGTTCCATGTGCAGTTGCCATGATCCTTTGCATTCTGATCGGTCTCTGCTTTGGTATTTTTAATGGCTGGATGGTTTCTTACATGTCAGTACCGCCATTCATTATTTCCATGGCATCCATGAACATTGCAAAAGGTATTGCTTCGGTATTCACAAAAACACAGTCCGTAAGCTGGCCGGCAGCCAGTGAGGCAAACGGCTGGTTCCGTAATATCGTTTCCGCAAACGGCTTCCCTGTAGGAATTATTATCTTCCTGGGAATGGCAGTTATCTGCGGTATCGTTCTTTACAACACAAAGCCGGGACGTTACATCCTCTGCCTTGGTTCCAACAAAGAGGCTGTCCGTCTTTCTGGTGTTAACACAAAGAAATGGGAAATGCTTGCTTATGTGATCTGCGGATTCCTGGTAGGTATTGGAGCACTCTTCTTTGTAGCTACATACACAACTGTTCAGCCTGGTTATGGCGATCAGTACAACAACGAGGCTATTGCAGGCTGCGTTATGGGTGGTACATCCATGGTTGGTGGACTTGCTTCCATCGGCGGTACTGTAATCG
>OLSC01001469.1_pt1 | contig 21531 bp, 17 predicted proteins | sample 1672881 | NCBI WGS metagenome assembly OLSC01 (sample SAMEA3136733, study PRJEB25190) | human gut metagenome | biome: human gut; feature: human-associated habitat; material: faeces | place: Austria | collected 2013
GAAGTAGAAATCTACTACCGCTTCATCGGCAAAATCGACTGACCTTTCTTTTTTTCAAGCAATATCTTTAATTAAGGGAAACGGGCGTCGGTCTGCCGGACATCAATACGCTGGAACCTCTGGCCGACGCACTGGGCCTGTCTCTTGCGGACCTGATGCACTGCCATGCCCCCGGTCAGGGCGCCCCTGCCGCACCGGTCCCTCTGGAGGATTTCTTTTCCATGTTGCGCCGCCAGCATACCGTGGACTGGCATTCGGTCCGCGTCGCGATGCTCTGTCTGAGCGTTGCACTGGCCCTGTGGGGCATATTCGCCTGCCACGGAACACTTGCAGTTCACTGGCGTTCCCTCAGCGATGGTTCTCTACAAGCCGATGGCTGGATGTCCTCGTGGGTCGTTTTTCCGCTTCTGGCCGGAATGGAATTTCTCATGCTGGAACTCTGGAACAGCTTTGAACAGAGCGGTTTCTATCACCGTTACCTTGAAGCGTGCACCCCTCTGGATACACCGTTTTTACGCCTGACGCGGGTCATATTGGAACTGCTGCTTTTCTTCGGCTTTGGATTTTTGGTGCCCTGCGCGGAAATAACCATCATGCTGTTCAACTGAGATAAAAATCAGCCCCGGAACGACCATCATCGTTCCGGGGCTGGTTGCTTTTTATCGTTTATTTTGCCGCTTCAAATTCGGCCTCGATGTCCGCACCGGGGGCCGGGGTGGCAAGGCTGACCACCACGCAGGCTGCCAGCGAGAACAGGAAGGCCGGCAGCAGCTCGTAGATGCCGAACACGCCGCCCAGCGGGCTGATGAGGTACTTCCAGACAAAGACCATCAGGCCGCCGGCGAGCATCCCGGCCAGCGCACCCTGCCAGTTGCAGCGCTTCCAGAACAGGGCGCAGAGCATCACGGCACCATACGCGCCGCCGAAACCGGCCCATGCAAAGCTGACGATGCCGAACACGCTGGAATCCGGGTCGCGGGCCAGCACCACGCCCACCACGCTGACGCAGATGATGGTAAGCCGGGCCGCAAACAGGCTCTGCTTTTCGGTGAGCTTCATATGGCCGAACTCCTGCAGGATGTTCTGCGAGACGCTGGACGCCGCTGCCAGCATCTGGCTGTCGGCGGTGGACATGGTGGCCGCCAGAATACCGGCCAGGATCAGGCCCGCCAGCACCGCCGCCAGCACACCGTGCTGTGCAATGAGGCTGGCAATGCGCACGATGAGGGTCTCGCTGGAAGAGCCGCTCAGGAATTCCAGCGCACCGGCTTTGGTCATGCCCAGACCCACCACGCCGATGACGATGGAGGCCGTCATGGCAATGACCACCCACACGCTGGCAATGCGGCGGCTGAGCACCAGCTTCTTTTCGTCCTCAATGGCCATGAACCGCAGCAGGATGTGGGGCATGCCAAAGTAGCCCAGGCCCCAGGCCATGGTGGACACGATGTCCAGCAGGCTGTAGGAGGCGGCGGTCCCGGCGGCAGCGTCGTGGCTGGCCGCCATGGTCAGGTAGCCGGAAAGGCTGCGGGCGTTTTCCATCACGGCACCCCAGCCCCCGGCCACACCGATGCCGTAGGCCAGCACCGCCACCAGTGCGATGCTCATGACCACCGACTGGATGAGGTCGGTGGTGGTCACGGCCCGGAAGCCGCCCAGAATGGTGTACCCCACGATGACCAGTGCGGACACGATCATCGCGATCATGTAGTCCACGCCGAACAGGCTGTGGAACAGCTTGCCGCAGGCCGCAAAGCCGGAAGCCGTGTACGGGATAAAGAACACGATGATGATCACCGCGCCCAGCGCGTTGAGCAGGTTGCGCTGGTCATGGAACCGCAGCGACAGGAACTGCGGCACCGTGATGGCGTCCAGATTGGCCGAGTAGCGCCGCAGCCGCCGGGCCACGATGAGCCAGTTGAGCCAGGTGCCCACGGCCAGACCGATGGCCGTCCAGCCCGGCGACGCAATGCCGGTGAGGTAGGCAAGGCCGGGCAGGCCCATCAGCAGCCAGCTGGACATATCGCTGGCTTCCGCGCTCATAGCAGTGACCAGCGGGCCCATCTTGCGGCCGCCGAGGTAGAAATCGGTGCTGTCCTCGTTGGACTTGCTGTATACAAAGCCCACCAGCAGCATGCCCACCAGATAGATCACAATGGTGGCAATGATGCAGACATTTGTCATAAAGGTTCCCCCTCTCGTTTGGCTTTTCCCGCGCAGCGCGCGGGGAAAGGATGGTGTTATTTTATCACAGTAAAGTATCAAAGTACAGCATTTTGCGCCTGCACGGCCGATTTTCGCGCTTTTGTGGGGATTTCCGGGCCGGAACGCCGCATTTTCTGCCACTTTGCCAATAGCATTTCTCCCCTGTCCGCCTGTGCGGAGCGGCACTTCTGCTGCTTTGCGCTGTCCTTTTAAAGTGGGATATGCTATAATCAGGCCGGATTCCGGGATATTTATTGCTACAGGGAGATGTTTTTATGCAGGATATTACCATTCGGAATGCGTCTCTGGCCGATGCGCCCCGCATTCTGGAGATCTACGCCTGGTATGTGGAGCACACGGTCATCACCTTTGAATACGACGTACCCTCACTGGAGGAATTTGAAGGCCGCATGCGCCGCACCATGCAGAAATACCCCTACCTCGTCATCGAGCGGGACGGCCGGGTGGAGGGCTACGCCTACGCGGGGCCCTTTGTGGGCCGGGCCGCTTACGACTGGGCCTGTGAGCTGACCATCTACCTGGACCACGACGCCCGGAAACACGGCATGGGCCGTGCCCTGTACGAGGCGCTGGCCGACCGGCTGCAGGCCATGGGCATCCTGAACCTGTATGCCTGCATCGGCTACCCGCAGGCGGAGGACGAATACCTGACCCGGAACAGCGCCCGGTTCCACGAGCATCTGGGCTTTGCACTGGTCGGCACCTTCCACAACTGCGGGTACAAGTTCGGCCGCTGGTACGACATGGTCTGGATGGAAAAGATCATCGGGGAGCACCGCCCCGACCAGCCGCCCGTGCAGCCCTACATTTACTAAGCCCCACACGCAAACAGCCCCGGACTTTTCAACAAGTCCGGGGCTGTTTGTTTAGAATGAAGGAGAAAATCCGGGAATATCAGATGGTTTTACACCGCCGGGCCGCCGCGCTCTGCGTCCAGTGCCGCGCGGAACTTCCGGTTGGAGACTGCGTTCTGCCCAAAGCCGATGAGTGCCCGCAGCAGGCCGATGATCCAGAAGCCCTTTGCTTCCATCACGATGCCGTCCACCGTCTCCTGCCCGACCATGCCGCCGGTCATCTGGGCCAGCGCACGGACAGGCATGTTGTACTGGAACAGCAGGTTCAGGTCCGGCGTGCCCTCGCGGGAGCTGCGCTTGAGCAGGGTGTGCAGCACAGCCCAGGCCAGCCAGCACAGCGGACTGCGGCTGTGGTTCAGCTCGCCCAGCGTCATGGTCTGGTCGATGTGGGGCTTGTCCTCCGGGATGGCGTGGCCCAGCAGGGCCTCAAAGGCGGCATCCGGCACATTCTTGATGTCAGCGGTGCGGTAGCACTGCACAGCCTTGCCAGCATAGGGGTCCGGGGCACCAGTGCCCTGCACGGGCACCTCGGCGCGCAGGCGGATGTCCTGTACGCTGGCACCCACCAGCAGCTGGTAGCTGCCGCCCTCGGTCTCCCAGCGGTCCGTTTTCACGTTCCAGTAGCGGAAGGCCTTGTCGTCCAGCGGAATGGTCACGGTCTTGCACTCGCCCGCCTGCAGGAACACCTTGGCAAAGCCCTTCAGTTCCTTTTCCGGGCGGAACACGGCTGCGTCGGCCTTGGCCACATACAGCTGTGCGATCTCGGCACCGGCGCGGCTGCCGGTGTTGGTGATGGTAAAGGTGACCTTGTCCGCGTCCGCTTTCAGGTCGGAGTAGGCAAAGGTGGTGTAGCTCAGGCCGTAGCCGAAGGGATAGCGCACCGGCACATGGGCCGTTTCGTAGTAGCGGTATCCGATGTACAGGCCCTCGCGGTACTCCACGTTCTGCTGCTTGCCCGGGAAATACCGGGCCGCCGGGGTGTCCTCGTAGGTCAGGGGCAGAGTCTCGGCCAGCTTGCCGCTGGGGTTCACCCGGCCGGTGAGCACGTCTATGATGGCACCGGCACCGGCCTGCCCGCCCAGATAGGCGTGCAGCACTGCCTTGCAGCGGCTGACCCAGCCCGTTTCCACCACGCTGCCGGCGCTCAGCACCACCACGAGGTTCTCGTTGGCCTGCGCCACAGCTTCCAGCAGCTGCTTCTGGTTCTCCGGGATGCAGATGTGGCTGCGGTCCAGGCCTTCGCTCTCGCTGGACTCGTCCAGACCCATGCAGAGCACCACCACGTCGGCCTTGCGGGCCAGTGCGGCGGCCTCTTCCACAAAGGCCGGGTTGGGGGTGCCGCTGCGCTCATACCCTGCGCAGAAGCCTGCCAGCGTGATGTCGTCCGCCTCGGCGGCGTCCTTCAGGTTATCCACGCGGGTAGCATTCACCGAGCTGGAGCCTGCGCCCTGATAGCGGGGCGTCTGCGCAAAATCACCGATGAGGGCCACGCTCTGCCCGGGCTTGAGGGGCAGCAGGTCATCCTCGTTTTTCAGCAGCACCACGCTTTCGGCGGCGGCACGGCGGGCCAGCGCATGATGGGCGTCCCGGTCGAACCGCTTCGGTGCGGCCTTGACTGCCGCATCGGTGGTGAACACCAGCTCCAGCAGCTCGTCCACCCGGGCATCCACCGCGGATTCCGGCAGACGGCCCTCCTCCACGGCCTGCATCAGCCGCTTGGCCGAGCCAAAGCCGGGGCAGGGCATTTCCAGCGTGGAGCCTTCGCGCACACCCTCCACATGGTCGTTGGAGCCGCCCCAGTCGGTGACCACGGCCCCGTCATAGCCCCACTCGCCGTGCAGGATATCCTGCAGCAGGTGATGGTTCTCGTTGGCGTAGGTGCCGTTGACCCGGTTGTAGGAGGTCATGATGCACCTGGGCCTGCCCTCTTTCACGGCGATCTCAAAGCCGGTGAGGTACAGCTCCCGCAGGGTGCGCTCGTCCAGCACGCTGTTGCTGGCCATGCGGCGCAGCTCCTGATTGTTGGCGGCAAAGTGCTTGGGGCAGGCCGAAACGCCCACCGACTGGATGCCGCGCACATAGCCTGCTGCCAGCTTGCCGGACAGGTACGGGTCCTCCGAGAAATACTCGAAATCGCGGCCGCACAGCGGGCTGCGCTTGGTGTTCAGGCCGGGGCCCAGGATCACATTGACGCTGTAGGAAGCGGTCTCCTCGCCCAGCGCTTTGCCGATCTCCTCGCCCAGGGCGGGGTCCCAGCTGTTGGCCACGGTGGCCGCCGTGGGGAAGCAGGTGGCCGGCTCCGAGGGGTTCAGGCCCAGATGGTCGGCCGGGCCCGCCTGTTTGCGCAGACCGTTGGGGCCATCCGACAGCCAGATGGCCGGCACTCCCTTGTTGGGCAGGGCATGGGTCTCGAACACGGTGGCACCGGAAAGCAGGGCGCATTTTTCCCGCAGGGACAGTTTGGCGATCACATCTGCATGTTTCATTTGGCTTCACCCTCCGGGAAAATGATCTTATAGATGGGGAAATAGATTACCATCTGCACGCCGCCGTTGATCACGGTGATGAGCACATTGTACACCGCCGGGGAGAAGAACTGCTTGCACAGGGGCACATACAGGCCCATGAGGAAGCTGCACACGATGGTGATGAGCACAAAGGCGATGACGTACCACAGGATCTGATACCAGATGTTGCCCTTGGACTTGAAGGTGATGTTGCGCTGCATGGGGAAGTTGACGCACTGCGCCAGGAACAGGGTGATGGCAAAGGCGGCAAAGTAGCCCATGCCGCCGGTGGCGTCCCCAGTGACCGGGTAGTTGAACACATAGGTGTCCACCGGGCCAAGGTTCAGGTGGATGAGCTGGCAGGGGATGCTGCACCAGTCGGTGTGGGCGTAGAACAGCCCCGGCAGAAAGGTGAGCAGCAGGTACTGCAGCAGGGTGACCAGCATGGAAAAGGCATAGAACTTGATGAACTGCCCGGCCAGCTTGGCCAGCTTGGGGTTTTTCTCTGAAATGGACATGGGTATTTACTCCTTATGAACTTGCACGGCAGCCACGGCAGAACCAACGGCGCTGTCGGCCTGCAGGGTCACACAGCCTTCGGTGCCGGCTTCCACGATGGCCATGGCCTCGCCCCAGTAGGGGTCGGTCTGGCTGGTGCGGTAGCCCTGCAGATTGAAGGGGCAGGCATTGCCCAGCGCCAGCAGGCGGCCGCCGGTCACCTGCACCCGGATGGGCTCCCGCACAGTGGGCTTGAGCACGCCGTTCTGGTCGGTGTAGCGCAGGCGGATGTAGCACAGCTGGCCGGGGCGCAGCACGGCTTCCTCTGGCTCGGCCCGCAGCTCGGTGGCAGGGCCGGCGGTGGTCAGCGCACAGCGGCCGGTCTCCTGCCCCGCTGCGTTGTAGGCCACAGCCTCCAGCGTACCGGGCTGGTACGCACAGCGGAAGCGGAACAGGCAGTCGTTTTTCGCATTCTTGCGGGCGATTTCCTTGCCGTTGAGCACCAGCGCCGCGGAAGCCGCGCGAGCATAGACCTCCACCTCAGCCTGCTTTCCCTCGCAGCCGGGCCAGGTCCAGCTCGTCATGGCGTCGGTCATCTTCCAGGCCGAGGGCGAGTGCTTGTCGCCGGTGTGGTTCACCGGGCGCACGGCCAGGAACGGCCCTTTGGCCTGTTCCAGCGCCACCCGGGTATACAGGGCCTCACCCAGCGGCTTGCCGGTCAGGTCGATGCGGCCGGAACCGGCGCTCACCCAGCCAAGGCCGCCGTCAAAGCGGGGCGCGTTGTCGGCATACTCCCAGCTGCCCACCATCACTTCGCCCAGGTAGTCCATACCGGCCCACACAAAGTCACCGATGAGCCGGGGTTCTTTCTTGGCCAGCTCCCGGAACCGGTAGGCGTCGCTGCAGAAGGTCTCGCTGCCCAAAATCAGGCGGTCGGGGTATTTTTTCAGGTCGTGCTCGTAGCGGTAGATGCCGTAGTTGTAACCGGCAATGTCCATGTTGGCAAAGGCGTCGCGGGTCTTGACGTCGCAGCCATGCAGGGTGGCACCGTGCTTCATGAACTCGCTGCCCAGCAGGCCCGCCAGATTGTTGAAGAACTGGCTGCCCACGGCCTTTTTCTTTTTGGTGGCGTCCTCGGCCTGCTTTTTGGCTTTTTTGTCGCTGTACACACCAAATCCGATGGAGCTGAGGAAGTTGAAGAAGATGTTCACACCGCAGGTCACCGGGCGGGTGTCATCCAGGCGGTGCAGATACCGGGTGAGCTGCTTCGTCAGGGCAATGCCCTTTTTCTGAGCCGTCTCGCTGACCTCATTGCCGGTGGAATACAGGATCACACAAGGGTGGTTGTAGTCCTTTTTGACCATGCTTTCCAGGTCGCTGCGCCACCAGTCGTTGAAATAGTCCACATAGTCGTGCTCGGTCTTGTGGATGTACCAGTGGTCGATGTACTCATCCATCACCAGCATACCCTGCTCGTCGCAGGCGTCCAACAGAGCCTTGGAACAGGGGTTGTGGGCCGAACGGATGGCGTTGTAGCCGTTCTCGTGCAGGATGCGCACCTTGCGGCGCACCGCATCCGGGTGGCACACTGCACCCAGCAGGCCGTTGTCGTGGTGGATGCAGGCACCCTGCAGGATGATCCGGCTGCCGTTGAGCAGCAGGCCCTCCCTGCCCCAGGCAAGGCTGCGGATGCCAAAGCGGGCCGCTGCCGTGTCGGTGCCGTAGGCCGCCTGCAGGGTGTACAGCTGCGGGTGCTCCGGGCTCCAGAGCGCTGCCTCCGGCAGTTTCAGGCGCACCGGCTTTCCGGCCTCAGCGGACGCACTGGCCAACACGGTAGTGCCGTCCAGCACCTGCAGCTGCACGGTGCCGGGGGCGCTGGCCGCCGCCGTGACTTCCACTTCCGGCGGGTCGATGGACACGGTGCGCACCCGCAGGCCGTCCAGCAGCAGGTGTGCTTCCGGGCCCACCCACAGGGTGACCGGGCGGTAGATACCCGCGCCGGAATACCAGCGGCTGTTGGGCTGGTCGGCGTTGCGGGCGATCACCTGCAGCACGTTTTCGGCATCAAAGTCCAGCTTCCCGGTCAGGTCTACCTTGAAGTCGGTGTAGCCGTAGGGGTTGAACGCCAGCTTCTCGCCGTTGAGCCAGACTTCGGCGTTGTGGTACACGCCCTCGAATTCCAGCACAAGGGTCTGGCCCTGCAGGGCTGCGTCCGGGGTGAAGCGTTTTTCGTAAAGGTAATCATAGCCCTCGTACCAGCCGGTGTTGGTGCCGCCGGGGGCCGTCTCGGTACGGGGTTCGGCCAGTGCCGCATCATGGGGCAGGGTGACCGGCACAGCCGGCCCCTCTTCCAACAGGTGGCGGCAGGTCCAGCCGGTGTTGAACGAACAGGCGATCACAGGCATCTGCCTCCTTTCATTTGATCACAAGATAAGGTCCGGAACCCAAAATGCCGCCCGGCAGAGCTTCTCCGCCGGGCGGCTGGGGGATTCATCAGTTCTTTGCGGAGAAGCCTTCCACGATCAGGGTCACGATGCCGACCAGGTAGCACACGGCACCCACGATGGAGATGTGCAGGGCCGTGGCCTCAGAAGCCGGATAGTTGACCGGGATGAAGTAGACGTCCGCAGCCAGCGAAACGCGGGCCAGAACGAATACGGCGAAGCTGCCGATCAGGCAGATATTGGCTGCCACCAGCAGCACGTCGTTGACCACGGCGGGCAGCTTGCTGCCGGCGAACTGGCGCAGAGCCAGGCACACCAGCGCGGCCACGGTGAGCACCACCGGCAGGGTGCTGGTGGCCGAAGCCGCCAGATAGCCCACCATCGAGGTGTAACCATAGACTGCAAGGCCGATCACACTGGCCACAGCAGCCACGATCGTCTTCGTGTTCAGTTTCGTTTTCATGGCTCAGGCCTCCTTTGCAGTCTTCTGCTTCTTGCTCTTGACCGCAGACACGACGTACAGCAGGGCGCACAGTGCGGTGAGGGCTGCAAAGCCGTAGATGCACACGCGGTAGGTCATACGCCACCAGGTCATCACGCTGATGGTGCGGGTGGTGGAGTTGACGCCGTTCATGGCGGCACTGTTGGCCAGAGCGTACAGCAGGTAATGGATGTTCTGCTTGATGGCCAGCAGCATGGTGCGGTCGCCCTTCAGAGCGTCAGCATTCCAGTAGGTGATGCTGTCGTCCGTGCCGAAACCGCAGAATGCGGTAGTGCCGGCCAGGATGGACTCCTTGGGGGAAGCGTGCAGGGTAACACCGGTAAAGTCGGTGACGTTGTAGCCCTTGAAGCCCCACTCGTTGCGCATGATCTGCACCTGGACACCAGCGTTTGCGCTGGAGGCCACGGCACCGATGCGGTTGTAGGAGGTCATCACGCCCAGAGCACCCACCGTGTAGGTGTCATCGCGGGAAGGATTCGCCTCGAAGGAAGCGGGCTTGCCGTTGCCCTCAAAGGCCTGCTGCAGGTTGCGCAGCTCCAGCTCACGGGCCTTCTGCTCGGTCATAAAGACTGCGATGCCGGAGCGGTTGATCTCCTGATCGTTGAAGGCAGCGTGCTTGATGTTGACCAGGGTGCCCTTGCTCTGAGCGCCCTGCACCACAGCGGAACCGGTGTAACCGGACAGGACGGGGTCCTCGGAGTAATACTCTGCGCCGCGGCCGTTGTAGCCGTGACGATGGATGTTCATGCCGGGGCCGATCATGATGGGCAGGTTCAGCACCAGGGTGCTCTCGCCCAGGGTGATCTCACCCACGCGGTAGGCCAGTTCCTTGTTCCAGCTGTAAGCAATGTTCTCCGGGGTGGGGCCGACGCGGGTGCCGTAGTCGTAATCGGCAGCATCTGCATACGGGGTGCCCTGGTAGCTGCCCTCGGTCAGGTAGTGCGAGTCGGAACCGTTGGGGCCGTCGTCGGCTGCGTACTGCGGCAGGCCCACAGAGTCGATGTTCTGGATGTTGTGGAAGGCGTTGGAGGCAAAGTTCAGGAACTCGTCGATGGTCACTTTGCCGACCAGCTCATCCCAGCGGGGATCGTCGAAGTCAGCGCCCTTCAGGTCGTTCAGGGTCAGGGTGCTGGTGGTGTCGCCGAACACGATGTCCGAGGTGTCCTCATCGGTCTTGATGTCGATGAAGTCGTTGGCCAGCAGGGTGGCCAGACGGCCCTCGGCCTTCAGGCCGGTAATGGTGGTGGGGAAGGTGCCGTCCCAGTCGCTGCGGGACAGATAAGTAGCGGTGCCGGGGATGAAGGTGTTGATGTCCATGGAGTAGTCGCCGTCGCTCACTGCGTTGGTGATCTCCACGCCGGCCTTGCTCACAGAGAAGGTGTCGGCATCCACAGCGCCGTCCCAGGTCCACTGGTAGGTCTTGGAAGCATCGCCGTCGGCGGTCATGCCGTCGGCAGTGGTCTTGCCCTGAGCAGCCAGGATGTTGTTCAGAGCATCATGGGCGTCAGAGCCGATGGCGAAGTAGTAGTCACCCGGGTCCACGATGAAGGTCTTGGCGTTCTGGCTGTCGTAGCTGGCCAGCAGGCTCATGTCCACATTCATGGTAATGGTCTGGCTCTCGCCGGGCTGCAGGGTGTTGGTCTTTTCGTAGTCCATCAGCTGCAGGGCGGACTTTTCGATGCCGTTCTGCTTGTCGTAGTCGGTGTAGGGTGCGCTGGCGTACAGCTGCACGACCGCCTTGCCGGCCACATCGCCGGTGTTGGTGGTGGTCACGGTCACGGTAGCGGTGCGCTTGTCACCGGTGATGACCACGCTGTCCAGGGTCTGCTCAAAGGTGGTGTAGCTCATGCCGTAGCCGAAGGGATAGACCACCTCGTTGTCGTAGCTCCAGGTGCCATCGCTGGTGGCCACGGTGCCGTCGGCGTTGGCGTAGGTACCGGCAGAGGCATTGGCACCGCCGTTGCCCAGCACGATGTCCGCATAACGGGTCTCGTAGTAACGGTAGCCGGTGTAGATGCCCTCGTTCTCGATCAGGTAGGAGTTGACGCTGGTGCCCTCAGCAAAATCCGAAGCGTTTGCCCAGGGGATGTTGCCAAAGTTCTGCATGGCAGGAGCCAGGGCGCCGTTCTTGACAAAAGTATCGCCCAAGTGTGCAGAGGGAGCCACGGTGCCGTTCAGCACATCGGCCACGGCGTAGAAGCCGTAAGCGCCGGGGTAGCCCACCCACAGGATGGCGTCAATGTCGGGGTCGTCCTGCAGGTTTGCGATCTCCATGGGGTTGGCAGCATTGACCAGCACGATGACCTTGTCGAAATTGGCCTTTGCTTCCTCGATCATGGCCATTTCTTCATCACTCAGGCTCAGGATGTTGCCGTTGACGGTGTGCACGCCCTCAGCCAGGCCTTCCTCGCCGGGGTAGTAGGCACCGCCCTCGCCGCCGACACGGCTCACCACCACGATGGCGGCATCACCGTATTCGGTGTACTTGGACTGGAAGTCCGGGTTCAGAGCCTTCAGCTCATCCATCGTCAGCTCGCAGGGATCATTGTAAGCGCTGATCTCGGCGTAAGCGGGCAGGATGCCGCCGCCGAACTGAGGCTTGGTCCATTCCTTGTCCGCAAAGAATGCTTCGTATGCGGCCAGGGTCTCCGGGTTCAGCTGGAAGCCGCGCTCGGTAAAGGCGTCAAAGATCTGCACGGTGGACTTGCCGTCCGGCACGCTGCCGCCGCTGTTGCCGTAAACAGGAGCGTAGCTGCGGACGCCCAGCATGGTGATCTTGGCATCCTTGGCCAGAGGCAGGGCACCGTTCTCGTTCTTCAGCAGGGCAAAGGTCTCCTGCGAAGTCTCGATGGCGAAGTCCTTGAAGCCCTCGTAGGCTTCTTTGGCCGTGGTGAATTCCGACTTGTAGGTCCAGGCATCGGATTCATCGTCCGACTGCTCGGTCACAGTCTGGGTGCTGCGGGTGCCCAGGAAGGCATCCACAGAGGTGCGGTAGAGCTCCAGGATGTTGCCTGCCATCATGGAAACGGCCAGAAGCAGGGCAAACACCATGGTCAAACCGCGCCACAGGTTTTTCTTCTTCAACATTTTGTCCTCCTTTGAAAGTTGTCCGCTCTCCCCCTGTGCGGTGCGGAAGCAAACGCCGCACAAAAAGAAACCGGCAGAGTGATTCAAAGCTCTGCCGATAGTATAGAGGTTTTGTGAAAATTTACAACAAATTTTTCCCAAACTGTCATTTTGGGGCCCTGAACTGTCATTTGAGCGGCAGGAGCGCCACCAGACGGAACATGCCGTCCTGTGCCTGCATCGTCAGGGTGCCGCCGTGCTGCTGCACGATGCGGCGGATGCTCTTAACGCCAAAACCGTGCCACCGGGCGTCCCCTTTGGTGGTCTGGGGCAGGCCGTCCACAAAGTGCAGCGGCTCGGCGGCGCAGTTCTCCATGCGGATGAGCAGCATGCCCCGCTCGGCCCGCACCTGCAGGCCGATGTAGCGGCGGTCCGGCTCCAGCGGGGTCACCGCCTCGATGGCGTTGTCCAGCGCGTTGCCGAACAGCGAGTACACCTCGCCGGGCTTCAGGAAGTCCAGCTTTGCACCGTCGGCGATGTAATCCAGCTGGATGCCGCGGCCCTTGCACACGATGGAGCGCTCCGCCAGCAGCACGTCCAACGTCTCGTTGCCGGTCTTGACCGTGGAGCCGTAGATATCCACCGCCTTTTTCAGCTCGTCCAGCTCCTCGGTCGGAACCCGGCTGCCCAGCGTGTACAGCTGCTTGCGGATGTCATGGCACTTGATGTTGATGAGCTCCACCGTCTCCTTGGACAGCTCCATCTGCTGGCGCTGCTGGCGCATCATCTGCTGCAGCACCATGTTGTCCCACTCGGCGTCGCTGCGCTGCAGGATCTCACACAGCAGGAAGAACAGCAGGATGGTGGTCACCTCGTCGTAGACGCTGTAGGTAGTAAAGATGCGCGGGGCACCGTCCACACTAAAGGCGTTGAACAGGTTGACGAAGATGTTCATGCTCAGCTGGTAGCCCACCATGATAAAAGTCATCGTGCGCCCGGGCAGTGTGCCCAGATTGCGGCTGTGCAGCCGCCGGGTGAGGGTCAGGCAGCACACCGCGAACAGCAGCACGAAAAGGCCCAGATAGACCCACCGGCTCCAGGCCCAGTACTGCCGGTCCATGTGATACACCGCATTCTGCAGCAGCTTGGCCCCCCGGTAGATGATGTGCTGCATGGTGCCCGCCGCCGTAGCATAGAACACCGCCCACGCTGCCGCGATGCGGAAGCACAGCCGGATGCCCACCGCCGCGATGCTCCACAGCAGAAAGGTGCGCAGCGACTCGGTGTAGAGGTTGTGGGGCACCTGCTCCCACACCATGGTAAAGCAGGCCTCCGCCAGCAGGATGCCGGCCAGCCGCGCCGCAAAGCGCTCCTGCCGCTCCAGCTTCCAGGTGGTGGCCGCCACGCACGCCAGCAGTTCCAGCACATAGCCGTGGCGTTCAAACAGATTGATGACCGTACTCATAGCACAAATTCGTTGCCCATGCTGCGGGCCAGCTCCTCCATGAATTCCTTTTTGCGCAGACGGCTGATCTGCAGCTTCTCCCCGTTGGAAAGCACCACGTCGCTGCCGGTGACGGTCTGGATGTGCTTCTGGTTGACCAGATAGCACTTGTTGCAGCGCAGGAAGCCCTTGCCGTGCAGCCGCTGTTCGGCGTCCTGCAGGGTTCCGGTGCCCGGCAGCTGGCCTTTTTCGGTGTGATAGGTCAGCTTGTGGCCCTGCACCTCGATGTAATAGATCTCCCACAGCAGCAGCCGCTGGGTGCCGGTGGGCAGGGCCACCATCACGCTCTCGGCGGCGGCGCGCCAGCGCTGGGCCGCACGGTCCAGCTTGATGCTCAGCGGCCCATACTGGGCAGGCTTGATGATGTAGTCCAGCGCATCCACCTCATAGCCCTTGACCGCAAACTGGGCCATGTTGGTCACAAAGATCAGGATGACCTGCCGGTCGATCTCCCGCAGGCGGTGGGCTGCCTCCATGCCGTTGATGCCTGGCAGCTCGATGTCCATGAACACGATGTCATAGTCGGCACGGTAATGTTCCAGAAACGACGCCGCATCCCCGAAGACCGTGGTCTCCAGCGGGATATCCCGCTCTGCCGAGTAGCGGGCAAGGCATTCTTTCAGATGTTCCAGCTCTCTGGGGCTGTCCTCCACGATCGCACAGCGCAGCATCCGGTTCTCCCCTTCACAAAAACTTTTCGGAATCAGTATAGCGCAATCTGTGAAAATTGGCAACAATTGCCCTTGCACACAATAAACATCCACCAGCCGAGCTGGTGATTTTTCCTTCATTTTTGTCGATTCGTGTCCATTGGGAAACAGCTGAAGGTTTTTCACGCTCACAGGGTCCGGCCTTGCCCATATTGCAAAAGACAAAATATTTTCAACATCCAATCAAAAAACAAGGCAATGTGTTGACTTTTGCTGAAAGTCTTGCTATAGTATGAGATACAAGGATTCCATATAGGTTCTGCGTGAGAGAATGAGAGACGCACAACAGCCCCTTTCGGCTTGTGGTGCGTCTTTTTCTTTTGCAGGGCTCTGGCTGCCGGCAGCCAGAGCCCTGCCGGTGGAAGAACGCCCTCTGCCCCCCTCGCAGGGACCGATAAATCCGTGTTTTTTATGCAGATTTTACCCTCCGTCGGTTTCAAGTTTTACACAGGACCCGGTATACTGACATCCGATGGAATCAAAACACCACGCAGAAAAAGGAGAATCGGACCATGAAAAAGATTTCCCGAAAGAGCTTTTTGAAACTGGCAGCCGCCACCACCGCAGGTGCTGCCATGACCCCTGCCCTGATGGGCTGCGGCTGGCCCTCTGCCCAGGACCTGGCCCCCTACCAGGGCGACATCGTGCTTTTGCTCAGCAACGATATCCACTCCAATCTGGGTACTTCTAAGATCATGAGTACGGACGGCTCTACCCGGATCACCGGCGGCGTGGCGCGAATGGCCGCCGCACAGGCCGGGGTACGCCACCGAGCCTTTGGCAAAACCCTGACCTTGGACGGTGGTGACTACTCCCAGGGAACTCCTTACCAGGACGGCTATCAAAAGGGCTGGGAGATCCTGGCCCTGGCCGAAATGCAGGTAGATTTCTGCACCCTGGGCAACCACGAATTCGACGTGGGCGATCAGGCCGTCGAAAACTCCTGGGTCAACGCCCGGAAAAACCGGCTGCGCTACGGGGTCTACCACAAACTGCCCCAGTTGCTGGTATCCAATATGTTCATCAAATACAACGCCACCGGCGAGCCGATCTCTTATACCAGCGCCGACATCCGCCCCAATGACCTGAGCACCAATGCTTTTGGTGCCGGGGCCTACGCCAAGACTGGGGCCAAAAACTACGCCATCCGCCAGGTAGCAGGCTACAGGGTGGGTCTGTTTGCCCTGGAAGGCGAGGAGTCCTACGGCTACTGCAAGAACTCGGACCTGACCCGGATGGACTGTGCCGAGGTTGCCAGAGTCTATGCCCGTTTTCTCAAGGAGGAGAAGGGCTGTGATCTTGTCATCGCCATCAGCCACTGCGGCATGGAAGAGGACCGGGCCACCGCGCGGGCTCAGGAAGGCTTCCTGGACGTGATCCAGAACGCTCACGACCATCTCGCCTATGACCAACCCATCGTGGAAAACGGCGTGATCATGACCTCCACCGGCTGCTATGCTCAAAACCTGGGCGTGCTGAGCCTGCAAAAAACATCTGCCGGCTGGACCTGGGTGCCCGAGGAGACCTGCTGCTATGAGCTGACGAAGGCATACGACTACGAGGATCCCCGGGATCTGTCACCGGAAGCTCTGGCATACCGGAGTATGCAGGATCTTCTGGCCCGCTACGACGCAGACCTGACGGCACCGGACGGCTATTTCTCCAAGCTGGGTCTGGACGATGTAACGCCGGACAGCGTGGTGATGACCATCCCCACCGGCTACGACTATATCCAGTACGAAGACGGAAAGGCCATCGGATACACTTACATCCAGTCTCCTGTCACCGCCTTTATCTGTGATTCCTTTAATTATGCCTCCGGCTCTCAGGTATCCTTCGTGTTCGGCGGCTACGTCCGCACTGCGCTGTATCAGGGTGACTTTACCGTCGCGGACGCCTTCAACGAGCAATCCACCGGTGAATCGGCGATCGACCACAGCGCGGGCTCCAGTCTGGTGGTCTGCGACTTGTCCGGTGCACAGCTGGCATCCATCTGTGTCTTTGATGCTGCGTGCTCCGGTGTCACCCCTCAGGGCCGGACCTACGGCGGTGCCGGCACCCTCCACACCGGAAATCTGCGCTACCGCTATCACATTTCTGACGGGCAGATCTCCTGTGATGTTTCCAGCATCGAAGTCTATTTCCCGGAGAGCGACAGCTGGCAGCCTCTGGACTTCCACAAAGCCTACTCCACCTCGTTCACCTTTGAATCCTCCCAGAACTTGGTGAGTCTGCTGCCCTGGGCCAGCAAAATGGCCACAGGGCAGGCGCTTCCCTTTGCCCCCTACGATGAGGCCACCGGCACCTACATGGATGTTCCCTCCGACAACAAATCGGAGGAATACTACCGGTTCTGGGCTCCTTATTGCCGCGGCAAGGGTGTGCTGGAGGGCACCAGCTATGAACTGAAATCCTGGACAGCCCTGTATTACTATGCCGCCAGCATGAACGGTACCTTATCCGATGCCTACACCCCGGACCATCTGATGCAGACCCGCATCCAGGGTTGATTTTCCAACAACTTCTGATGTAAAAAGCTATACGACCACGGCAGGCTAGAAGATTAAATCAAAAACAGCTGGATGCTTCATCTGAACGATGATACACCCAGTTGTTTCTTTTATTGGCACAGCCTCTCTAACAACGCCGTGCAACCTGCCAGTACATCCCGCCATGTGTCCTCGAAATTTCCAGTAAACCACGGGTCGGCCACATCGTGCGGCGTACTGGTATACGACATCAGGAGGGAGACCTTGTGCAACGGGTCGTTCCCTACAAAACGAGCCATATCCCGCAGGTTGCTTCGATCCATTGCAACCAGATAATCATAGGTATCATAATCCTGCCGTGTCATCTGACGCGCCGTTTTGCCTACACAGGAAATGGCATGGTCTGCCAATTTTTGCCGAGCGGGTGGATAGACCGGGTTGCCCACTTCTTCCGCACTGGTCGCAGCGGAGGCGATTTCAAATTTTTCTGCAATACCGGCTTTTTCCACAAGGTCTTTCATAACAAATTCCGCCATGGGACTACGGCAGATATTCCCCAGACAGATGAACAAGATTCGAGTCATTTTCTCTCAGCTCCTTTGGGCAACAGGATACCATTGTCGGGACAGTATTGGAATGGGCTTTTCCCTGCTCTGCCAGAACGTAACGAAAAGCATACCCTCCACCAACTGTGCAAAGACATCCGTCCAGCCCGCAGAATGCCAGCTTCTTTCGGAGATTGGAAACGGTATTGCCAACCACTTTTAAGGTATCGGCGCAATCCTTTCCCCATACAGCATCAAAAAGCTCTTTTTTAGAGAGCGTCGTTCCTTCGCAGACTGCCATCACCCACAACAGGTCGGATTCAAGACGTGTCAACGAAATATTTCTGCCGTTGGCTGAAATTTCATGTCGGGTGTTGTCAATCACCAATCCCGGCAGTTCCAGTTTTTTCTTTGCGCAGAATGTGATCTGCTCCGCATCGATCTGCGCCTGTTGCAAAAGGCTCAGAATCGTTTGCTCCAGTACCTGGTCCGGGGTGTTCGCTCGTATCACAATCATGGAAGGCTCCTGTGTCACCGTTACTCTGCATCCATTTCGCGGATCAGATTGACCATTTCGATGGCGCTGACCGCGCAGTCATAGCCCTTGTTTCCGGCTTTCGTACCTGCCCGCTCGATTGCCTGCTCGATATTTTCAGTCGTCAGAACGCCAAATAAAACAGGAATCCCGCTTTCCAGCGAAACTGCTGCGATGCCTTTTGAGACTTCGTTGCAGACGTAGTCGTAATGGCTGGTAGAGCCGCGAATCACTGCGCCAAGGCAAATCACAGCATCGTACTTTCCGCTTTTTGCCATTTTGGAAGCAACCAGCGGAATTTCAAACGCTCCCGGCACCCATGCGACATGAACATCGTCCTCGCTCACATCGTGCCGAAGGAGTGCATCCATTGCCCCGCCAAGGAGCCTTGAGGTGATGAACTCGTTGAATCGTGCAGCAACGATACCGACCCGGATGTTTTGTGCAATCAGTTTTCCTTCAAATGATTTCATTGTAAAATCCCTCTTTTCCTTAATAACTCAGGATATGTCCCATTCTTGCCTGCTTGGTTTTGAGATAGAACAGGTCGTGCGCGGTCGCAGTCATCTGAATTGGGACACGTTCTGTAATCTCCAGACCGAACTCGGAAAGTTGGTATACTTTATCCGGATTATTGGTCAACAGGCGCAAACTATGTGCTCCCAGCTCCCGCAAAATCTGTGCTCCCATATAATACTCCCGTTCATCCCCATGGAAACCAAGGGCGAGGTTGGCTTCCAAGGTATCCATGCCCTGTTCCTGCAACTCGTAGGCACGCAGCTTATTTATGAGACCGATACCGCGCCCTTCCTGCCGCATATAGAGCAGGATGCCACGCCCCTCCTTTTCAATTTGCGTCATCGCCGCAGCCAACTGCTGTCCGCAGTCGCAGCGCAGCGAACCGAACGTATCACCCGTCAGACATTCCGAATGCACCCGACACAGGACATCCCGGCCATCACCGATTTCACCTTTTACCAATGCGATGTGATGCTCTCCGTTCAGGCGGCTCACAAAACCGTATGCGCGGAAGTCGCCGTATTTTGTCGGTAGATTTACGGCAGCCACCTGATCGACCAGCTTTTCGTGACACTTCCGGTACTCTTGCAAGGCTTGGATGGTGATGAATTTGATTTGGAATCGTTCTGCCAGCTGTGCAAGTTCCTTCGTGCGCATCATAGTGCCATCGTCCCTCATGATCTCGCAGCAAAGCCCGCACTCTTTCAGCCCTGCCAGACGGCACAGGTCTACGGTGGCTTCTGTGTGGCCGTTCCGTTCCAGAACACCATTTTTCCTTGCTAAAAGTGGGAACATATGACCCGGTCGCCGGAAATCTTCTGCTTTTGCGTCTTCTGCTACACAGGCCAGCGCGGTAATAGAGCGTTCCGCAGCAGAAATGCCGGTCGTGGTTGAAATATGGTCGATGGACACGGTAAAGGCGGTTTCATGGTTGTCCGTGTTATGCCGAACCATCTGCGGAAACTTCAGCTTCTGTACAAAGGCTTCCGACATCGGCATACAGATCAGACCTTTGCCGTGGGTCGCCATGAAATTGACATTTTCTGTTGTCGCAAACTCAGCGGCACAGATAAAATCGCCCTCATTTTCGCGTTCCGGGTCATCCGTCACCAAAATGATCTTGCCTTGTCTCAAGTCTTCCAGAGCTTCCGGAATGGTATTGAATCTCATCGTCGTTTCTCCTTATTCAAATCCGTAGCGTATCAGCATTTCTTTCGTAACAGAGCTTTGCCGGTGTTCCTGCGGTATCGGCTGAAACAGCTTTTCGACATACTTGCCAAGGATGTCGGTCTCCAGATTTACCACATCGTTTTTGTGCCTTTGACACAGATTTGTACAGCTGACGGTGTGAGGGATGGTGGACACTGAAAACGCATCCGAACTGACTTCTGCCACCGTCAGGCTTATACCATCGACCGCGATGGAGCCTTTTTCCACGACATAGCGCAAAAGATTCGGTTCCGCATGGATGGTAAACCAGACCGCATTGTCGTCTTTTTCGATTCGCAGGATGCACCCGGTGCCATCCACATGACCCGCCACAATATGCCCGCCGAACCGTCCATCCGCAGCCATTGCCCGTTCCAGATTGACCCTGCTCCCGACCATAAGACCTGCAAGAGAGGAGCGGTTCAGGGTTTCATGCATAACATCGGCAGAAAAGCTGTCTGTAAAAAGCCGGGTAACGGTCAGGCAGATGCCATTCACTGCGATGCTGTCACCGATTTTTGTGTTTTCCAGAACGGTCCGTGCCTGAATGTTCAGCACTTCCGAATGCTGCCCATGCGTGATCTGCTTTACGGCTCCAACTTCTTCTATAATTCCAGTGAACATGGATACTCGACCTCGCTTTCAATCAGGATATCCTCGCCAAGATGGGTCAGGCTGCTGTTTTTCAGCCGGAATGCTACACTCGGCACAGGAACTCCTGCACCTTCCACCGGTGTTTTTGCTTCCTGTCCGCCGAACAGCTTTGGGGCAATGTACGCCTGCACCTGTTGAACAACGCCGCTTTCCAGTGCTGCCCAGTTCAGTGTCCCTCCGCCTTCCAGAAGAATGCTGTCGATTTGTTCCTGACCAAGTTTTTCCATAAGTTGTACAAGGTCAATGTGACCGTTCCTTTTGTCCAGACAAATCACCCGGCACCCAGCCTGTCGATATATCGCCTGCCGTTTCGGGTCGGCGCAGCAGGTCGCAAGGATGGTCGGGATCTGTTTTGCTGTTGCGACCACCTGTGCTTGCAATGGTGTCCGCAGCTGAGTATCACAGACGATGCGAACTGGATTTTTTCCGTTCTCCATGTGGCAGGTCAATAAGGGATCATCGGCAAGAATGGTTCCGACACCGACCATGATTCCGCTGAACCGATGCCGCTGTTGTTGAACATCCGCTCGGGCAGCTTCACTTGTAATCCATTTGGATGCGCCCGTAACTGTGGCAATTTTTCCGTCCATTGTCATGGCATACTTCATAGAAACAAACGGGCGTTTTGTCGTTATAAAATGGAAGAATATCCGATTGAGTGCGTCGCATTCTTCCCGCAAAACGCCTTCCGTCACCGCTACCCCCTGCACCCGCAAAGCAGCAATTCCTTTTCCCGACACCAGCGGGTTTGGGTCTGCCGACCCCACTACGACCCGGCTGATGCCCGCTTCCAGAATAGCATTCACACACGGCGGCTGTTTTCCAAAATGACAGCAGGGCTCCAGCGTCACATACATCGTTGCCCCTTCGGGGTCAACAGCGCAGGATGCTAACGCATTTCGCTCCGCATGGGGCTGGCCATACCGTTCATGCCATCCCTGCCCGATGATCTGACCATCTTTTACAATGACAGCACCCACCATCGGATTTGGGGATGTCCATCCGCATCCTTTTTTAGCCAGTTCTAAGGCAAGACGCATATACTCTGTATCGTTCATCTCTCTGCCTCCAAATAAAAAAGCCCCGAACCAGATTGTTCAGGACAAGGCAAACAGGCGCAGTATCTCCTGCGCAAAAAGAAAGCTCTGAAATGCAAACGCATCTCAGAGCAGCTTCCATGAGCACAGAGATCTTGTGGTTTCTCTATGCTTTCCTATCTTCTTTCATCCAGACTGTACTGTCGGCTTCGGAGTTTCACCGAATCATGCC
>OLSC01001501.1_pt1 | contig 21211 bp, 19 predicted proteins | sample 1672881 | NCBI WGS metagenome assembly OLSC01 (sample SAMEA3136733, study PRJEB25190) | human gut metagenome | biome: human gut; feature: human-associated habitat; material: faeces | place: Austria | collected 2013
AGCTGTTTTATGATGAAGTGCCGATGGTGGGACTCGAACCCACATGGTTTCCCGAACGATTTTGAGTCGTTTGCGTCTGCCATTCCGCCACATCGGCTTATATTCAATTTTGAGACATTAGTACCGGTTTCTGAAGATTGGAGGGATGTTCAGGAGGGATGTAAGAAATCCTGCTTCGACAAACTCTCAAAATTCAACGAATACTCGTGAATTTCTCGCACGGACACGAAAAATCACGAAGGGGATTTTGAGTCGTTTGCGTCTGCCATTCCGCCACATCGGCTGATATTCAATTTTGGGACATTAGTACCGGTTTCTGGAGATTGGAGGGATGTTCAGGAGGGATGTAAGAAATCCTGCGCCGACAAACCCTCAAAATCCAACGTGCACTCGTGAATTTCTAGCACGGACACGGAAAATCACGAAGGGGATTTTGAGTCCCCCTCGTCTGCCATTCCGACACACCGGCGTATGTAGAACGGTATTATTATAGCGGATTTTCCGTCCAAAATCAAGACGCAGTTCCCTTTTGCAGAAAAAAGAATTTTTCGCCTTCCCTTTCCGGGGATTCCGTGGTATCCTTACAGCAAAAAAGAACCTGGAGGTTCCTATGAATCACACGTTTTCTGCTCCCGTTACCGCTGCACAGCGTCAGCGGGACACTCTGCTGGGCACGCTGGTGGGGCTGGCGCGCTCCACGGTCAATGAACCCAAAACGGAGGACACTGACCGCATACTGGCTGCCGGTCTGCGGCTGGCGGCTGACCCCGAGGCCGCCGAGAGCGCGCTGCTCCGGATGACTGACATCGTTGAAGCTGAGAAGCACCGGGTGGCCCCCAACTGTGCTGCCTGTGCCATGCCCTGCGGAAACACCAGCAATTATGACCTTGCCCGTTTGTGGGGCGCACCCGCAGAAATTTGTGCCCTGAAAGTTCGACTGCTTTCTGCGGTCTGCGTCCTTGCCGGACAAAAAACGACGGCACAAATCCAGAAGGAGATCTGCGATGATTTATTTGTGCTGGCAGAGGACTGGGACACCGAACTGCTGCTGCCCATCGTCACACGGGCCGAGGGGCTGTGCGCCCAGTAACTTTTCCAGAAACAAAAAAAGCATTTCCTGCCTGAAAACGAACCTTTTTTCACAAAACCTCTTTACAAATGCGCCGCAAAAAACTATTATATAGTTATATGCTGCTGTTTGATGCAAAGTTTTTCTACCGGCGTAGTCCGGTATTATTCCCACACGCAAAACTATATGAGAAAGAAGGTAGAATCCATGTCAGTGAAAAAGCCTGTCGTTCCTGCCGCTGCAGAAGCTCCCGCAGCCGAGGCAAAGCCCGCACGCAAGACCGCAAAGTCCGCTGTCAAAACGGAGAAAGCCCCCAAAACGGAAAAGACCGCCCACAAGGGCCGTCCCCCGCTTTCCCCTGAGATCTACGTTGAATTTGCCGGCAAGCAGTATAACATCACCGATCTTGTGGACCGCGCCAAGGCCGATTACCGCCTGACCCACAAGGTGGGCGTGCAGTCCTGCAAGATCTACGTCAAGCCTGAGGAAGAGGCCGCCTACTATGTCGTCAACAAGGTCGGCGGCAAGCTGCCTCTGTAAAGGCTGCGTTTCTGTTTTTCACCGCACAGAAAAAGACCAGAGCTGTTCTGCCAGTGGCAGTTCAGTTCTGGTCTTTTGTTTTACAATGTTACAAACCCATACGCTCTTCCCTGACGCGGAACGCGGGGGCTTACTTCAGGAACTTGTGCACGGCGCGGGCCACGATGCCGCCCAGGATGCCGGAGACGAGGAACTCAGCCACGCCCTGGACACCAACCAGCAGCACAACGAACATCAGGGGGTTGGCAGCGCCCTTAACGGACACCAGGTTCTGGACATAGTCACAGTTGTAGAATGCCAGCACGATATAGCCCATGAAGAACAGGGTGTTCAGGGCCGGAGCGCACATGGCGCTGACGATATAGCTCCAGGTGCGGCTCTTGTCCAGCTTGCTCAGGCCATTGAAGATCAGGCCCACACAAACACCCATCAGCACACGCATACCCACACAGAGGATAAAGGTGTTGACAGGGCTGACCTGGAACAGAGCGCCGGTCATGGCGGAAGCACCGGTAACGGCATCATAGAAGCTCACCGCGCCGAACACGCCGCCCAGCACAGCACCGGCCACAGGGCCCATGGTGATGGCACCCACCGCAATGGGCAGGGTCAGGAAGCTCATGTAAAGCGGGCCCATGGGCACACTGCCCAGGCCGATGGCCTTCATTACAAGTTCGATGGCGACCAGCAGTGCCAGTCGGGTGAGAGTGCGAAGATCGTTGTTTTTCATAATTCAGTTTTCCTCCTGCTGCCGTTCCGCCCTATACGTCGGATACGGCGCAAATCTGGTTTTTGATAAAATGTCAGGGATGCTTGAAAATTTATAAACGACCTCACCCTCTCCGTCATTGCTTCGCAATGCCACCTCTCCCGAAGGGCGAGGCCTTGGCAATCCATGCAAAGTTTGCGGTTTTGTCAAAAGCTCCCCCTTTGGGGGAGCTGGCACGAAGTGCCTGAGAGGGTTAGGATGTTTATCTATCACAGGGAAATTTGATGCCGGCGCTCCGCCGGGCCACGGTCAGCACACGGCTGACGGCCACGGAGGTATCCAGCATCCGGCTGCACAGCTCCTGGTCGCCGCCCTCGATGGCCTTGGCAAAGGCGTGGAACTCCGCCGCCTGCCGGGGTCTGCCGCCGTTCAGGTTGAAGTGCTCTTCCTTGCCCTGATTGGGGTGGAAGGTCACGCCGCCGCACCAGTTGGCCGTGGATTTCTGCTGGATATAGCCCTTTGTGCCCTGGATGACATACCGGGCAGGCGCACCGCAGTCCTTGGCGGCCATGCTGACTGCCTTGAAGCTGTTATACTCCATGGTCAGGATACCGCTGGTGTCGATGCCGCGCTCCATGTTGGCCAGGTAGTGCACCTGGTTCGGCTCACCGAACAGGCCCACGATATAGCTGATGTTGTAGACATTCAGATCCATCAGGGCACCGCCCGCACACTCCGGGTCAAAGGAGACCGGCGTTTCCCCGGCACAGAAGGCATCGTAGCGGCTGGAATACTGGCTGAAATTGCACTGCACCAGCTTCACCCTGCCGATGCGGGGCAGCAGCTCCCGGATCTTGTTGTAGTTTTCGAGGTACTGGGTGGTCATGGCCTCAAACAAGAACACCTTTTTGCGGCGGGCCAGCGCTGCCAGCTCCTCGGTCTGGGCAGCGGTGCAGGCCATGGGCTTTTCCACAATGACATGCTTCCCCGCTTCCAGCGCCACCTTGGCATAGCGGTAATGCTGCAGATTGGGCACGGCCAGATAGATCACGTCCACCCACTGCAATAATTCAAAATAGTTCGTGGTGCGCTGGGGAATGCCGTACTGTTCGCACATCTCGTCGGCCACCGGCGCACTGCGCTGGGTGCTGCAGAGCGCCTGCACCGTAAAGGGGCAGTCCGGCCCTGCCAGCCAGGGCAGAAACTCCCGCACGATCATCCCCGTGCCCAGGATCCCTAGTTTCATTGTTCTCTCCATCCTGTTTCGTCGTCAGCCGTTTTTGTTCTCCTCCTCGCGGCGTTCCCGGCGCTGGGAGCGGGGGCGGCGGCCCCGGCGGAAATTGTTGTTCGGGTTCCGCCGCCTGCCCCCGGCGGCATAGTGCGGCTGAGGTGCATTCATCTGGTACAGCAGTGCCAGCCCCTTCAGCAGCAGCTCCGGGTCGTAGGTCAGCGGATGGCGGCAGAGCGGCGTGACATACTTTGCCAGCCCGCCCGTGACCACCAGGGTGGCCGGGCGGCCCAGCTCTTCCTCAATGCGCTGGGTGATGCCGTCCAGCAGGACTGCCGTGCCCAGCACAGAGCCCGAAAGCATACAGCTCTCAGTGTTCACACCAATGGCTGCTTTGGGGGAGCTCAGCCGCACCTGCGGCAGCTGGGCACAGCGCTCCCCCAGAGCCCGCAGGCCGGTGGAAAGCCCCGGGCAGATCACACCGCCCCGGAATACCCGGTTCTCATCCACAACATTAAATGTAGTGGCAGTGCCCAGATCCACGGTGATGACCGGCAGCGGGAAGTTCGCCGCAGCGTAAGCGGCATCCACCAGCCGGTCCTTGCCCACGGCATGGGGGTCAGGCACCCCCATGGTCAGGCCTGTGCGGATCTCCGGCGAAACGATGACCGGCTTTTTGCCGGTGTAATAGCGGGCGCACTCAGCCAGTGCCCCGGTGATCTGGGGCACTACGCTGGTCAGCACCGCGCCCTCGAACCGGATGGGCTTTTCCGGGTGGCGGCGGTGAGCAAACACCTTTTCCATTTCAATGCGGTATTCCGCGGCGGTACGGGTGCGCACCGTATCCATGTGGGCCACAAAGCATACACGTCCGTCCTTGATGCCGCCCAGGGCGACGGTGGTGTTGCCTATATCAATGGCTAAGATCATATTTTACCTTTCCTGCAAAACCTCTCAGGCGCTTTGCTCCGGCTCCCCTGCCAGAGGAGCCGGGTGGCTTGCCTCTCCCGGCAGGAGAGGCGGCAAAGACGCAGACATTGACGGAGAGGTTTTATTCTAAGTCAAGCTATTTTACCGCATTTTTGCGCTGGATACAAGACCCAACCGAAAGATTTTGTTGTGCTGGCGGTGATTTTGGATTATACTAAAGAGGCAAACCCGCAAAACAGGAGGTTTTTTGGATGGATCTGCAGGGCAAATGCGTCCTTTTGGGCGTTACCGGCGGCATTGCCGCCTATAAAATGGCAAATGTGGCCAGCGCACTCAAAAAGCTGGGGGCGGACGTGGAGGTCATTATGACCGAGAACGCCACCCATTTCATCACCCCTCTCGTCTTTGAAACGCTGACCGGCCACAAGTGCATGGTGGACACCTTCGACCGCGATTTCAAGTTCGAGGTCACCCACATCTCGCTGGCCAAAAAGGCAGATGTCGTTCTGGTGGCACCGGCCACGGCCAACGTCATTGCCAAAATGGCCCACGGCATTGCCGATGATATGCTCACCACCGTGGTGCTTGCGGCCAGGTGCCCCAAGCTGGTCAGCCCGGCCATGAACACCGGGATGCTGGAAAACCCCATCACGCAGGACAACCTCAGAACGCTGGAGCACTACGGCTTCACGGTCATCCCCTCTGAGAGCGGGGTGCTGGCCTGCAAGGATGTGGGCAGCGGCCGCCTGCCCAAGGAGGATGTGCTCATCGAGTACATCCTGCACACCATCGCCCGGCCCAAGGATCTGGCCGGTGTCCGCATCGCTGTGACCGCCGGGCCCACGCAGGAGCCGCTGGACCCCGTGCGCTACCTGACCAACCACTCTACCGGCAAGATGGGCTATGCCATCGCCCGGGCCGCCGCCATGCGGGGAGCAGAGGTCACCCTCATCCACGGCCACACCGACCTGCCGCCGGTCCGCTTCACCACCGATGTTCCCATTACCACGGCGCAGGATATGTACGATGCCGTGACCAGCCGCTTTGAGGAGATGGACGTGCTGGTGATGGCTGCCGCCGTGGCCGACTACCGCCCCGTGACGGTGGCAAGCGACAAGATCAAGAAAAAGGACGGCGACCTCTCCATCCCTGTGGAGCGCACCGCCGACATTCTGGGTACCATCGGCCCGAAAAAGACCCACCAGTTCCTCTGCGGTTTTTCCATGGAGACCCGGGATATGGTGGAAAACTCCACGGCCAAGCTGACCCGGAAGAATCTGGACATGGTGGTGGCCAACAACCTGAAGGTCGCCGGGGCCGGTTTTGGGGTGGACACCAACGTGGTCACTTTCATCACCCCCGACGGTACCCGGGAGCTGCCCCTGATGAGCAAGGCCGATGTGGCCGATGCCATTCTGGATGAGATTTTGAAACGCAGAGGTTTATAAAAACTTTTATCCCTCTCCGTCAACCCGGCGGAGAGGGTTGTTTTTGTAAGAAAAAACGTTCACTTTACCCTGCTTTTACAAAAACATTTTTCAAAATCCGGGCAAATCACTTTCCAAAAGTGCAATTTTGATGTATTCTATTCCTATCCGCTGTTCAGGACCACTGTCCGCGGAGGAACCACAAACGAAAGAGGGGTGCGCACAGATATGCTGAAATATCTGGCAAAACGCATCGGGCGTTCCATCCTGACGCTGTTCGTCATTGTAACGCTCGTGTTCTGCCTGCTGCGGCTGATGCCGGTGGAAGGCTACTTTGCAAACTACGAAAAAATGACCGAGGCCCAGATCCAGGCGGGCCTGCAGTCCATGGGCCTGCTGGACCCGCTGCCGGTGCAGATCGGCCGCTTCTGGTGGAATGCCCTCCACGGCGACCTGGGCGTGAGCCATATTTATAAGGTAAATGCCTCGGTCACCGGCATCCTGGCCAAAAAGCTGCCCATCTCCATCCAGATGGGCGTGTTTGCCATGCTGCTGAGCCTGGTCATCGGCATTCCCATGGGCCTGCTGATGGGCCGGTTCAAGAACCGCTGGCCGGATAAGATCGGCACCGCCATCATCGTGCTCATTCAGGCTGTGCCTGCCGCCGTGTATTACCTCTATATTCAGATGTACGGCACCACCGCCCTGGGCGTGGGCCTGCTGTTTGATGCCTCCGACTGGCGGTACTGGGTGCTGCCGGTCTGCTCCATGAGCCTGGGCAACGTGGCATTCTACGCCATGTGGCTGCGCCGCTACATGGTGGACGAGAGCAACAAGGATTACGTCCGGCTGGCGCTGGCCAAGGGCGTGAGCGAGAGCAACATCGCCCTGCGCCACATCTTCCGCAACGCCATGGTGCCGCTGGTGCAGTATATTCCCTCTGCCTTCCTGAACACTGTGGTCGGCTCCATCTACATCGAGAGCCTGTATTCCATCCCCGGCATGGGCGGCCTGCTGGTCACCTGCGTCCAGCGCCACGACAACACCATGGTGCAGGGCATCGTGCTGCTGTACGCCTGCGTGGGCATCATCGGCCTGATTCTGGGCGATCTGCTCATGGTGCTCATCGATCCCCGCATCAACTTTGGCAAGAAAGAAGGTGGCCGATAATGCTGTTCCACATGAAAGATCACAAGGCAGCTGTTCTGGAAAACGATCTGAACAAGCTGCAGAAGGACGGCCCCACCGCTTGGGCCGACCTGCCCGAGGACGAGCTGTTCACCCCCGCCGGGTTCAGCGAGGAGCGTGCCGAGGCCACCTCCTACTCCAATTACAGCTATTGGGGCAGCACCTTCCGTGCTTTCTTCAAGAATAAGATCGCCGTGGCCCTGCTCATTGCACTGGTGTTCGTGGTGGGCTTTGCCTTTTTGCAGCCCTATCTGCCCGGTCAGGCAGATCCCAATCTCTGCCAGGTAGACCCTGCCACCGGCATCCAGTTCCGCAATATCGCCCCCGGGGAAGAGGGCTTTATCTGGGGTTCCAACGCCATCGGCCAGGACCTGTGGGCCCGCATCTGGGCCGGTGCACGCACCAGTCTGACCATTGCCTTCTTCGTGGCCCTCATCGAGGCCGTGGTGGGCATCACGGTGGGCGTGCTTTGGGGCTATGTCCGCCAGCTCGATTTCTTCTTCACCGAGCTGTACAACATCTGCGATAACATCCCCTCCACCATCATCCTGATCCTGATCTCCTATGTTGCGTCCCCCAGCATCCAGACCCTGATCCTGGGCATGTCCATCACGGGCTGGATCGCCATGGCGCGCTTTATCCGCAACCAGATCCTGATCATTCGCGACCGTGATTACAACGTGGCTTCCCGCTGCATCGGCACCCCCATCCGCCGCATCGTGCTGCGCAACCTGCTGCCCTATCTGGTATCGGTCATCATGCTGCGCATGGCCCTGACCATCCCCGCCGCCATCGGCAGCGAGGTGTTCATCACCTATATCGGCCTGGGCCTTTCTGTGGAAACGCCCTCTCTGGGCAACCTGATCAACGACGGCCGCAAGGTGATGATGCAGGCGGGCCTGCGGTACCAGCTGCTCTACCCCACCATCATCCTGAGCTTTGTCACCATTGCGTTCTACCTCATCGGCAACGCCTTCTCGGACGCTGCTGACCCGAAGAACCACCTGCAGTAAGGAGGGACAGAAGATGGAAAAAAATCAGCTCATCCTTTCTGTAAAGGACCTCAACATCAAATTCAACCTGCGCGGCAAGGTGCTGCATGCCATCCGCGGCATCGACCTGGACATCTACCACGGCGAAGTCCTTGCCATCGTGGGCGAATCCGGCTCCGGCAAGAGCGTGTTCACCAAGAGCTTCATGGGCCTGCTGGATGCCAACGGCTCCATCACCTCGGGCACCATTGATTATTACGGTGCCGATGACGGCAAGCCCATCCGCCTTTCCGACCTGAAAAAGGAGAAGGACTGGCTGAAAGTCCGGGGCCATGAGATCGCCATGATCATGCAGGACCCCATGACCAGCCTGAACCCCCTGAAGACCATCGGCGACCAGATCATGGAAGCCGTGGAGCTGCACCAGCATCTCAAGGGCAAGGCCGCCCGGGAAAAGACCCTTGAATACCTGCGGGACGTGGGCATTGCCGACCCCGAGGTGCGCTTTGCGCAGTATCCCCACGAGTTTTCGGGTGGTATGCGCCAGCGCGTCGTCATTGCCATTGCGGTAGCCTGCAACCCGCAGATCCTGATCTGCGACGAGCCCACCACCGCACTGGATGTGACCATTCAGGCCCAGATCCTGCAGCTGCTCAAGGAGATGCAGGTCAAGTACAACCTGACCATCGTTCTCATCACCCACGATCTGGGCGTGGTGGCCAACATCGCCGACCGGGTGGCCGTCATGTACGCGGGCGACATCGTGGAGATCGGCACCTCCGATGAGATCTACTACGACCCCCGCCACCCCTACACCTGGGCGCTGCTGTCCAGTATGCCCCAGATGGGCATCAAGGGCGAGGATCTGTTCAACATTCAGGGCACACCCCCGAATCTGTTCACCGAGATCCACGGCGATGCCTTTGCGCCCCGCAACCCCCAGGCGCTGAAGATCGACTTTGTCAAGCGCCCGCCCTACTTTACGGTCAGCCCCACCCACAAGGCCAAGACCTGGCTGCTGGACCCCCGGGCCCCCAAGGTGGAACCACCTGCCGCCGTCAAACTGTTGAAAGAGGAGGGGATGCAAGATGCCTGAAAATCGTGACGTTCGCGTTTGCGAAACAGCGAACACCCCGGCGGGGTGTTCGAGCGAAAAAACGGTCTTGCGCCAGCAAGATGAAGGGGCCTCGCCCCGGCAGGTCCTGCTTGAGGTCAAGGACCTCGAGGTGACCTACGGCTCCGGCCGCAAGGCCTTCAAGGCCGTGAACCGTGCCAACTTTGAAATTTACAAGGGTGAGACCTTTGGTCTGGTGGGCGAATCCGGCTCCGGCAAGACCACCATCGGCCGCGCCATCATGCGCATCCTGCCCACCTCGGGCGGCGAGGTCCTGTACAAGGGTCAGAAGATCAACGGCAAGATCTCCCGCCAGCTGGACCAGCAGGTCATCAAGGAGATCCAGATGATCTTCCAGGACCCGCAGTCCTCCCTGAACGAGCGTGCCAAGGTCAGCTACATCGTGGGCGAGGGCCTGCAGAATGTCCGGCCCGACCTGACCGCCGCCCAGCGGGAGGAGAAGGTCCGGCAGGCACTGCTGGATGTGGGCCTGCTGCCTGAATTCGCCTCCCGTTTCCCGCATGAGTTCTCCGGCGGCCAGCGCCAGCGCATCGGCATTGCCCGCGCCCTGATCGTGGAGCCTGAGTTCATCATTGCCGACGAGCCCATCTCGGCTCTGGATATGTCCATCCGCGCCCAGGTGCTCAACCTGCTGCGCCATCTGCAGAAGGAGCGCGGCATCACCTACCTGTTCATCGCCCACGACCTCTCGGTCATGCGGTACATTTCGGACCGCATCGCCGTCATCCACAAGGGCGATATCGTGGAGCTGGCCGATGCGGAAGAGCTGGTGACCCATGCCATCCACCCCTACACCCGCAGCCTGCTCTCCGCCATCCCCATGCCCAACCCCAGGCTGGAGCGGAAGAAAAAGCTGCTGGTCTACGACCCCGCCATGCACGATTACACGCAGGAGGCTCCCCAGTGGCGGGAGCTGCGCCCCAGCCACTGGGTGCTCTGCAGCGAGCAGGAGGCCAAAGACTGGCTGGCTGAAATGTAAACTTTCTCTTGCGTTTTTTGGCAAAGTTCGCCCTTTGTTTCTTGACATTTCCACCCTGCTCTACTACAATAGCTCTTGTACGTATTGTGTTGTTTTTGACAAACGGACGAAATTTAAGACCCTGTTGAATCTGGCTGCCCCGGCTGCGGGTGCAGTGACTGCTCAAAGGACAAAGGACAATTTATGACAACATCCAACACCCCGATCTATGCTTCCCAGGCACGCCCCTGGCTGAAATTCTACGATCAGAAGTACATTGACCAGACCATGCCCGCCTGCACGGCGTTTGAGCTCGTCTGCCGGCAGAACAAGAACCGGCTGGGCGAGACCGCACTGGAATACTATGGCCGCAAGTTCACCTACGCTGATTTTATCGTCAACGTCAAAAAGACGGCAGCAGCCCTGCGGGCCGCGGGCCTGAAAAAGGGCGATATCGCCACGGTGGTCAGCGTGATGACCCCGGAGATCATCTTTGCGTTCTATGCCGCCGACATGATCGGCGCGACTCTGAACCTGGTGGATCCCCGTTACAGTGTGGAGGGCATCCGTGAGTACATTGAAGAGGTGGATTCCCACCTGCTGATCTGCCTGAATGTGGTGTATGAGCGCTGCCATCAGGCTGCCAAGCGCACCCATGTGGAGCATGTGGTGGTGCTCTCCCCGGCCGATTCCCTGCCGCTGCCTCTGGCGCTGGGTTACAAAATCAAGAATCTCGACAAGAACAAGTACCACTCCAACGTCGTCCACTGGAAGCAGTTCCTTGCTGCCGGGAAGGACGAGAGCATTGCCGCAGAACCCTATGACCCGGAGCACGCCTGCGTGGTGGTGCACACCGGCGGCACCACTGGCTCCCCCAAGGGCGTGATGCTGACCGATAACAACTTCAACGGCATTGCCATGCAGTTCTCCGCCTGCGACACGCTGTTCTCCAAGGGCCAGTCCCTGCTGAACATCATGCCCCCCTTCATTGCCTACGGCTTTGCCTGCGGTGTACATCTGCCGCTGACGCTGGGCATCAAGGTGGTCATCATCCCCAACCTCGACTCCAATAAGCTGGGCAGCCTGATCTGGAAGTACAAGCCCGAACACATGTTCGGCGTGCCCTCCCACTACCAGCAGCTGGCTGTTGACCCCAAGCTGCAGAACAAGGATCTCTCCTTCATCCGCAACTATGCCGCGGGCGGCGATGCCATTGCCCGGGGTGCCGAACAGACGGTCAACGACTTCCTGGCCGCTCACAACGTGGAATTCCCCATCGCCAAGGGCTACGGCATGACCGAGGCATCCTCTGCTGCCACCGCTGCTGCCGGACGGAACAACAAGCCCGGCAGCGTGGGCCTGCCACTGGTCAACACGCTGGTGTCCGCCTTTGAGCCAGGCACCGACACGGAGCTGCCCATCGGTCAGCGGGGTGAGCTGTGCATCTCCGGCCCCGGCGTTATGAAGGGTTACTACAACAAGCCTGCCGAGACCGCCGCCATCCTGCGCACCCATGCAGATGGCCGGGTCTGGGTGCATACCGGTGACATCGGCTATCTGGACGAAGACGGCTTTGTCTATCTGGACAGCCGGATCAAGCGGCTCATCATCCGTCACGATGGCTTCAAGGTGTTCCCCTCCATGATCGAAAATGTGGTCAGCCAGCATCCCGCCGTGCATCAGTGCTCTGTGGTGGGCTGCGCCGACAAGGATCATGTGCAGGGCCGCCTGCCTTTTGTCTATCTGGTGCTTGACCCTGCGGTTCCCGCCGCCAAGCGCAAGCAGATCATCAAGGAGCTGCGCCAGCTCTGCATTGAGGAGCTGCCCGAATATGTCCAGCCCGTGGGGTACAAGATCATCCCCGAAATGCCCCTGACACTGGCCGCTAAATTTGATTATCGCAAGCTGGAAGAAGAGATCACTCCCCGCGATTATTAAGCAGAATAATACACATTGGAAAGGATTCGTGACGACACCATGAAAAAGAAACTGATTGGCCTGGCCCTTTCGGCCGCCATGCTGTTCTCTGTCCTGAGCGTTCCGGCCTTTGCAGCCGCCCCGGAAGAGAGCGCAGACCCCGCTCTGACCACTGAACAGACCGCTGCAGAGGAGGAGAACTGTTTCTTCACCTCCAGCAGCACCGAAGAAGAGAAGGAGCCCAACTCCATCACCTATGTTGCCCTGGGCGACAGCATCTGTGCCGGTATCGGCCTGACTACCGTTCAATATGCACATAACTTGATGGGCGTGGACGTTTCCTTCAACTTCAAGGGTTACCCCGAGACCTGCTATGTGGGTCAGGTGGGCAAAAGCCTGAACCTCGACCGGGATCATGCCATCAACCTTGGCCTGCCCGGCGTGATGAGCAAGGATATGCTGGAGCTGGTCAAGACCGGCACCATGGCTGAGATGAACACCCTCTCCGGCTGCCAGTACAATTACCCCGAGTTTGTAGATTACATCAAAAGTGCCGATGTTATCTCCATCCAGCTGGGCTCCAATGATGCTTTTGTGCCCACCGTGGTCTCTTTTGGTGAGGCCACCAACTGGAAAAGTGAGGACCTGGCTTCCATCGTGCTCAGCGGCAACCTGCGCGGCAGCAGCAAGGAAACCGAGGACGCACTGAACGAGAGCCTGAAAAAGCTCAGCCTGACCCGCAGCGAGAAAGATGCCGTCTGGAACCTGTTCTTCTCCGGCATGAACAAGATCTGCGAGAACGCTTATCCCGAAAGCAGCAGCAACCTGCGCCAGATCGTGGCGACCGTCAAGGAGCTGAACCCTGATGCCCAGATCCTGATCATCGGTGCCACCAACCCTGTGCCCCTGCTGCCCAGCTGGAGCAACTACTTCAGCAAGCTGAACAACTACGAAAAGCAGCTGGCCGATGTTTACGGTGCCACCTACGTTTCCATCCCCTTTGCTCAGACTGAGCTGGATGGTCACCCCACCGTCTCCGGCCACAAGTACATCGCCGACAAGATCGTCAAGGCCATTGAGGCCCAGCAGTAACCCCCGGATAAGAAAAATCCCCGCCGTCGCAAGACAGCGGGGATTTTTCTTATCCCATATTACTTTTCGTAGTCCTGGGGCAGTTCGTTCTTGGGGTCACGGTCCATCAGGGAACGCACCGCCTCGGCGGCGCTCATGCCCTTGTTCACAACAGCGTTCACGGTCTGGACAATAGGCATTTCCACCTGATACTTGGCGGCAAGCTCCAGCGCGGCGGGCAGGGCGTTCATGCCCTCGACCACCATACCGACCTCCTTCACGGCCTGCTCCGGGGTCTCACCCTTGCCGATGAGGATGCCGGCCCGGTTGTTGCGGCTGTGCATACTGGTGGCGGTCACGATCAGGTCACCGATACCGGCCAGACCGGCAAAGGTGTGGACATTGCAGCCCATGGCCACGCCCAGCCGGGCAAGCTCGGCAATGCCGCGGGTGATGAGGGCGGCGCGGGCGTTGTCGCCATAGCCCAGGCCGGTGGAGATGCCCACGCCCAACGCAATGACATTCTTCATGGCACCGCTGAGTTCCACGCCCTTGATGTCCTCATTGGTGTACACACGCATGACGTTGTTGGTGAACACCGTCTGCACGAATCTGGCCGCTTCCATATCCTTGCTGGCCGAAACGATGGTGGTGGGCAGGTCGATCGCCACCTCCTCGGCGTGGGTGGGGCCGCTCAGGGCCACCAGACGCACCCCCTTGGGGCCGCCCTCTTTGCCCAGCTCATCGGCCAGGATCTCCGTCATGGTGAACAGGGTATCCTTTTCAATGCCCTTGGCAACGTCCACAATGATCTGACCGTCCGGCACAAAGGGCCGGGCCTTGGCTGCGGTGGAGCGCACGAACACCGACGGCACCGCGAACAGCAGGATCTCCTTGTCCGTGCACACCTCTTCCACGCTCTTGGTGAACTTCATCTCTGCCGGAATGGTCATGCCGGGCAGATTGGGGTGGACCCGGGTGGTGGAAAGGTTGTCGATCTCCTGTTCCAGCGCCGACCACACGGTCACGTCATTGCCGCTCACCGTCAGCATCCGCGCCAGAGCCATGCCCCAGGTGCCTGCACCCAGAATACCAATTTTATGCTTCATTGTATTTTGTCCTCCGTATGCGCCGGGCTGCTTGTGTGCCCGGCCTGTTCCCCGCGCTTCCTGCACGGGGCCTGTCTGATTCCATTTTACACGAAACATCGTACCGCGTCAACTCCTTGCCAGTCTGCACAAAGTTAACCGGTGTTTTCTTTTGTTTTTGGCCAGAGTGAAAGATTTTCGCCAATGGATTGCACTTGTCTCCATTTCATGCTATAGTATTTTGGTAGGAATTGTAGGATATGCTCTTGACCTGAACCATAGTTTAAGGTGTATCCTAAAGATATTCCACCGTTTTTTGTCAATAAGGAAGAAAAATATGTTTGAAGCACTTCTTACCAACCGCACGGTCAGCGTGCTGTGGGAGGCCCTGCCCCGCATCCTGACGGCAGGCCTGACCATGACCATTCCCCTGACCCTGATCTCCTTCAGCCTTGCCATGGTCATTGCAGTGGCTGTTGCGCTGGTGCAGTACGCCAATGTTCCGGTGCTGCGCCAGATCGCCCGGTTCTACATCTGGGTCATCCGGGGCACGCCGCTGCTGGTGCAGCTGTTCATCATCTTCTACGGCCTGCCCAGCCTGGGCATCATGCTGGATGCTTTTCCGGCAGCCGTCATCGCCTTTGCTTTCAACGAGGGTGCCTACTGCGCCGAGACCATGCGCGGCGCGCTGGAAAGCGTGCCCCAGGGCCAGCTGGAGGCCGGTTCCTGCGTGGGCATGACCTGGTGGCAGATCATGCGCCGCATCGTTCTGCCGCAGGCCCTGCGCACCGCCGTGCCCTCCCTGTCCAACTCCCTCATCAGCATGATCAAGGACACCTCTCTGGCCTCCAACATCACGGTGGCAGAGTTGTTCATGGCAGGCCAGCGTGTGGCAGCCCGCACCTACATTTTCCTGCCCATCTACTGCGAGGTGGCTGTGGTCTACCTGCTGTTCTGCACCATCATCACCAAGCTGCAGGCGCTGGTGGAGCGGCAGCTGAACGCGCACGGTTTCCAGTGAGAAAGGGGTGGACGGTATGGCCATGTTAGAGATCAAAGACATCCACAAAACATTTTACACCTATGATGACAAGCCCCGCTTCCACATCGGGCCTTTCCCGCGCGGCACTGCCCGCCGGGTGCGCAGCGCACTGCACGTCCTGAACGGCGTGGACCTGAGTGTGGAAAAGGGAGACGTTGTTGCCATTCTGGGCCCTTCCGGCTCCGGCAAGACCACCCTGCTGCGCTGCCTGAACTTTCTGGAGACCGCTGACAGCGGCACTCTGGTGTTCGACGGCGAATCCTTCGATCTTGGCAGGATCTCCCGGGCCGACATTGCCCGCCTGCGCAAAAAAACGGCCTTTGTGTTCCAGAACTACAACCTGTTCCGGAACAAGACCGCCCTGCAGAATGTGACCGAGGGCCTGATCGTTGCCCGCAGGATGCCAAAGGAGCAGGCGGATGAGATCGGCAGACGGATGCTGGAAAAGGTCGGTCTGGCCGACCGGGCCGACTACTATCCCCGCCAGCTTTCCGGCGGACAGCAGCAGCGCGTTGCCATTGCCCGCGCCCTTGCCACCGACCCGGAGATCATTTACTTTGACGAACCCACCAGTGCCCTTGACCCGGAGCTGACCGGCGAGGTACTCTCTGTCATGCGGAAGCTGGCCGAGGAGGGCATGACCATGCTGATGGTCACCCACGAGATGGGCTTTGCCCGCAACGTCTCCTCCAAGACGGTATTCATGGAGAACGGCGTGGTGGTGGAGCAGGCCCCTTCCCACGAATTCTTTGCCCACCCCCGCGAGGAGCGGACCCGGGAGTTCCTGCGGAAGATCGAGCACACAGCATAAGGGATGGCCGACGGGGAGCTTTCCACGCAAATGCTTCGGGCCATTCCATCGCCCGCCCTATTGCCTTCGGCAACAGGGTCCCACCCCAGCGGAACATTTGCTTAGGAAACTCCCCGCCGTCCTTTTGATACAGCTTTTTCTATATTGAAGAATTCGTATAAGAAGTCGAGATAAACGCCATCCCAGTCGTCAAAGCGCCCGGCCTTTTTATTAACAGCCAGCAACCATAATTGAATAGAAAAGAAATCATCTTCACAGTGACATAAAGCCGTTGCTCTTGCCCCATCATTGAAATCATCACAAACGATGTGTGGTACTCCAAAAGAATCTCTATAGATTTCAATCATTTCTTATAACAGTATCGACAGGGTGTTAGACCTTTGTTTATAGCATTAATTTTTGAGCACTTCTTTATTTCACCAGAACAATGCTCAAGTCCTTTACAATCTTTGGCGATATGATATCTTTTAGATTTTGGCCCAGTACAATAATATACACTCTCCGTGTTACCGCTTGGAGATGCATACATTGATTCCAGCGAAACAACTGAAATTATTGATATTATTATCCATGAATATTTCTTAAGCGCTTTCTTCATATCGTGTCTTAGTATGCATAAAGCAATTATGCTATATAGATCCGTATTCAACAATGCAAAATTAGTGAATTTTTCTGAGTTGACAAGCGAATAATCTGATAAACATATATATATTGCGGCTGGCGCAGTTGGTCAGTACAGTTGGTGTGCCAGCCATATCGGATCAGTATAATGCCACCATGAATTAGAGCCATATATTATGACAATTAGAGCGAATTCTAGCTATCACTCATACATAATCCAAGGTAGGATAATGTGAGAATATATTGTGAGTTATCAGATTTTTTGTCTATACATAGCAGTTAAATGGCGAAAATATGCGAAATTTGTTGTGAGTTTATTGTTTTACAAGACAAACGAAACACACGATATATGGATAATGGCAACGAGAATAATATCTCTGGAAGGGAGAAGTTTGATATGAAGGCGTGGATGGAGGAACATCCTCAGGAGTATGGCGAGTTTGCTGCGGCGATGGGCGAAGCGGACTTGCTGGAGGTGTTTCTGTTGGGTTCGGCTGCGTTTAATACGTCGCCGGAGTTCCAAAAACGGCTGGAGAATATGATTGACCTTGACAATATGGACTTGGATGAGCTTTTGAAGATTCTTCAAGAGTCGGATTTTGCTGAGAAGATATTTGGCGAACAGGCAGAAGGGAGTGAATGGGCTAAATACCGGTTGCCCTTTGCCGCATGGCTCAAATATGGACGCTCTTCTGAAATGATGGTGGATAATATTGAGGAAGCGGCACTGTCGATTGACAACAAACAGTACCAGTGGCAGCTTGCAAAGTTCCTGAAGGCATTTCTTGCGAGGGAAGTTGAAGACAAACGACGCTCGCGCAAGGATTTGAAGGAGTATCTTGATTATCGAAAAAGTATCGATAACGGCAATTTGGCTGATTGGGCGTTGGAGGGCATCGACGAATCTAAACCGACCGCTAAAATTACGGAGAATACGGAATTGCCCCATGACCTTCTTTCCCTTTTGGCATCTCACGACAGTGAGATTGTTAAGCGCATTGGCAAATGGATAGAAACACATATCCGTGGCGTTGACATCGCACACTTATATGTCGCACTTGTCGAGTCTGGCGAACTGGCTCCGTCAACACCTGTCAAGCGATTTGTCGGGATACTATCCGCCACATTCCCTGAATGCAAAATAGTCGGCGGCCGTCAGGTACAGAAGAGTGTAAGCACACTCCAAGGCTTATCCCCCAATCGCAAGCAATTCATCAAAGACGAGCCTGAACATCGCTTCGCTATTGATTCTATAAAGACTGATATTTTGCGAATCAGCACTGATGGAGTAGACTGAAATAGCCTCTTTTCAATTCGTTTGATTCGTTTTAGAGTTCGCGAACTTAACGAATCGCCAATTCTTTTTAATCCAAGAAATTACGCTATACTTTTGCGCCATCGTTCCATTTCGGAGCGGTGGCGTTTCCGTCTTAAGCCGTCAGCGGAGGCGCCCAAAAAATGATGGCAATAGACATAAATATGCAAGATCTTTTAGATATTCTCAATGAAGGTCGCGCTCACGTCAAGGTAGAGATGAGCGCCGAAGACCTCAAGGCGTTTTCCGAAGACCTGATCCGTCGGGCAAAGGATGAACTCGGTTCAATGGTAGAGGCTGCAAAGAAGGAACGAATGCTCACCAAAACCGAAGTCAAGGAACTTTTCGGAGTGTGCGATGCAACACTATGGCATTGGGCGAACAAAGGAATCCTCAAACCTGTCAAGACCGGCAACAAGATTATGTATCCGGAATATGAGGTACGCAAAGCTCTCGGACAACGTAACATCAATATCCAAGCACCATGAAAGCGAATGGCTATTACAACCATCCACGCGTTCCATTGGAAGCCGGATGTGGATTGATCGAGGAGGATAGCATTGCCTTTACCAGCGTTTCCGGTAAAACTGCCGAAACTCCTTCTTTCCCTTTAGAGATATTCCCGAAAGCTATCCGAGACATCATCGAGGCTCTTGAGGAGTATGAGAACTATAATGTTGATTTCACAGCGGCTTCATTCCTTACGGTATTCGCGGCTGCTATGGGCAACACATGGTCAGTCCGCTTCATGACCGGGTGGGTAAGCCGACCGATAATCTACATGGTGCTTGTCGGCTCGCCGAGCTGCGGCAAGACTCCGCCTTTGCAACAGGCGGTCGCACCTCTTCTCAAACTCGACGGAGAGTATGACGTGTTATATTGTAAGGAGATGGAAACCTTCCGCCGGTGGGAACGCATGTCGGCAAAGCAGCGTGAGAGATATTCTCTACCTGAAGAAATGAAGATGCCTCAGCGAAAATGCCATGTGGTGGTTGACTCGACCGTAGAGGCTCTTATCGGAGCGTTGCGCGACAATCCACGCGGAGTGCTGATTTACAAGGATGAGATAGACAGCCTTCTTTCCAATTTCAACCGCTATAACGGTTCGGACGAGGGCTACTTTCTCAGTCTGTTCAGCGGCACGCCTTTCAAGTACAGCCGAAAGTCAAGCAACGAGCATATCTTCCTCTCCAATCCCTACTGTTCGATTATCGGCTCTACGCAGCCCGGGCGTTTGGGCGAACAGTTCGGCGGCAAGCGAATGATGAATGGCTTTTCATCACGTTTTCTGAAAGTCTATCCCGAAATTGACAAGATGCCGTCGTGGAACGACACCGCCATGCCGGACGGCGTTCTTGAAGAATGGGAGCGAATTATCCGAAAGGTGGTAACAGTCACTCCTTCAACAGACCAAGAGGGAAAAGCAACCTCAATAGAGCTAATGTTTTCCCAAGAGGCGAAGCTCCGCGTAATTCAATGGAAAGACGAGGTCAATAACAAAGCCTATGCTGAAACGGATTCGGATGCTGTCAGGGCGTTGTGCGGCAAACTGGAAACTTATCTCGTCCGCTTCTGTCTGGTCATACAGATTATGCACGGTATCTGTGGAGAATCGGGAATGAATGAAATTGAACCGAAAACTGCCGAACTCGCCATAAGGCTCACCGAATATTTCAGAAACATGGAGAGCCGGATTGCTCCGGAGATTGAAACCGGCATCCTCGACAACCGGTTCACCGAGTTACTCGGAAACCTCAGGGATTCGTTCACCACGGCAGAAGCTGTCCGGGAAGCTCTGCAACTCGGAATCTCTGAATCCTCGGTCAAGAGATTCCTGAGAGACGGAGGCCGAGGATTCGTGAAGAAAAAGTCACACGGTTGCTATCATAAAATATGACGCATGCGCTGACACTATGAACTTTTGACATTATGACATTTTCGACCGAGGTCGAACTGACTGAGACACCCCGGTTACTCACGCCTGATTTGGAGTATCGACCTTGCTTTGCAAGATATGCCGATTGTGTCCACAACGGCAATCCCGCCTCCCCCGAGGGGAGGGTCAATCCAGCTCGAAACTCGCAGTCTTTTGTCTAATGATACATTGTCCGTGAACGATTATAGACTGAAAAATGAATGATGATAGACTGAAAATCTGCGGTTGATAGATTATTCAGCATCGCGTTTATCATGAACCGTGATACTTCGGTTTATCGGTCATCGGTACATCGGATAATCGGTACATGGGATAATGTTATAATGAGTCATTGGATAATGTATCATCGGGTAACGGAGCATTGGGTAATCAGATGATTGAGACATTCAGGTATTTTATCATCAAGGTACCAGGTCATCAAATCATCAAGACATCAGGGTTCCAAGTCATCAAGTCACACAGCCTTCATTGTATCAAATATTCAATCCACCAATCTATCAAACCAATCTATCTTAAAAAGTCAATCTCTATGACGGATAAAAAATCCATTACTATAAAAATACGTGTCGATTCGCAGACACACGCAGAAATACAGTCAAGAGCCGACAGATATACCGATGGCAACCTAAGCGCGTTTGTACGCTGCGCCACACTCAAATATGAAGAGCAGCCGATTACCGACCACGATAATCCCCGGATGTTTGCCTTGATCAAGTCCGCTATCAAGCTCATAGAACGGACCGGTACCAACACAAATCAGGTTGCAAAGCACATCAACGAACAGCAGAAAATGAGTCCTTACTCGTTGCGGGCGGCAGATCTTCTTCCCTTCGGTCAGTTTTGCGAGGATACCGATAAAATCCGGCAGATGCTGACTTACCTCTATAACATGATAATATCAGGGAAATGATAGTCAAGAAGCTCAACGATGTGTCCGGCGGCGGTTTCCCCGGCGCTCGATATAACGAGAAAAAGATTGCTGATGGTGTGGCAACCCTTATGGCGATGGAGAACGTCAGCGAGGCGTTGCGCCACAATGTCGAGACGCTGCACCGTTTCGGCCTTGATGCCTCGGCAGAAGTCGAGAGGTATCTGAAAGAAAACTCTAAGACTTATGGCAATACAAAGACGACACGTTTTCAGTTCCATGTGTCGGCCTCTGTGAAAGGACGCGCCATGTCGCCGGAAGAACTCACCGACTTCGCGCGTGAGCTTATGGAGGGGATGGGCTATG
>OLSC01001508.1_pt1 | contig 21123 bp, 16 predicted proteins | sample 1672881 | NCBI WGS metagenome assembly OLSC01 (sample SAMEA3136733, study PRJEB25190) | human gut metagenome | biome: human gut; feature: human-associated habitat; material: faeces | place: Austria | collected 2013
AGAATAAGAGCAAAAGAAGCAGGGATGGATGAACATGTTGCTAAGCCTGTTGATGCGGAATTATTGATAAAAGTAATTCATAAACTGGTGAAATGTAATTGACACTGTAAAATAGGAAAATACAAAGGAAACTCAGAGGAGAGCTCATAATGAAAAAGAAAAAATGGAGCAGAGTTTTGTCCGTGCTTCTGGTGATGGTGACAGTTATATCACTTTTGCCGGGCTGTGGCAGGAAGCGTGCAGAAAAAGAAGATGCAGAAACCATCACGGTGTATTTATGGAGCACAAGCCTGTATGAAAAATATGCACCATACATCCAGGAACAGCTCCCGGATATCCAGGTTGAATTTATTGTAGGCAATAATGATCTGGATTTCTACAGGTTCCTTAAGGAAAACGGTGGATTGCCGGATATTATAACCTGCTGTCGATTTTCCCTGCATGATGCAAGTCCTCTGAAAGACAGTCTGATGGATCTTTCTACAACCAATGCGGCAGGTGCTGTCTATGATACATACCTCAGCAATTTTAGAAACGAGGATGGAAGCGTAAACTGGCTTCCCGTGTGTGCAGATGCCCATGGGTTTGTAGTGAACAAAGATCTTTTTGAAAAGTATGAGATTCCTCTGCCAACAGATTATGAAAGCTTTGTCTCTGCCTGCCAGGCATTTGATAAAGTGGGGATTCGTGGATTTACGGCAGACTATTATTATGATTATACCTGTATGGAGACACTGCAGGGGCTGTCCGCATCGGAATTGTCTTCTGTAGACGGACGCAAGTGGCGTACCACCTACAGTGACCCGGATAATACAAAGAGAGAAGGCCTGGATAGTACCGTCTGGCCTGAGGTTTTTGAACGTATGGAGCAGTTCATCCGGGATACAGGGTTGAGTCAGGATGATCTGGAGATGAATTATGATGATATCGTTGAGATGTATCAAAGTAACAAGCTTGCCATGTACTTTGGCAGCTCTGCCGGTGTAAAAATGTTTCAGGATCAGGGTATCAACACAACCTTTCTTCCATTCTTTCAGGGGAATGGTGAAAAGTGGATTATGACTACACCATATTTCCAGGTGGCTTTAAACCGCGATCTGACACAGGATGAGTCACGTCGAAAGAAAGCAATGAAGGTACTGAGCACAATGCTTTCAGAGGATGCGCAGAATCAGATTATCAGTGATGGCCAGGATCTGTTAAGCTACAGTCAGGATGTGGATCTAAAGCTTACGAAATATATGAAAGATGTGAAATCTGTGATTGAAGAAAACCACATGTATATCCGCATTGCGTCAAATGACTTTTTCTCTGTTTCCAAGGATGTGGTTTCCAGAATGATCTCAGGAGAATACGATGCAGGGCAGGCCTATCAGTCGTTTAATGCTCAGCTTCTTGAGGAGAAATTCATTTCTGAGAAAGTAGTTTTGGATTCACAGAAGTCTTATTCCAACCGCTTTCATAGCAGGGAAGGAAATGCAGCATATTCTGTTATGGCAAATACTCTGCGTGGCATCTATGGGTCAGATGTGCTGATTGCAACCGGAAACAGCTTTACGGGAAACGTGCTGAAAGCCGGTTATACAGAAAAAATGGCAGGTGACATGATCATGCCAAATGATCTTTTGGCTTACAGCAGTAAGATGAGCGGTGCTGAACTGAAAGAGACAGTTAAAAGCTTTGTAGAAGGCTATGAGGGAGGCTTTATTCCGTTTAATCGTGGCTCTCTGCCAGTGGTCAGTGGAATTTCTGTGGAAATCAAGGAAACAGAGGATGGTTACACCTTGAGCAAGGTTACAAAGGACGGAAAACAAATTCAGGACGAGGATACTTTCACGGTAACCTGTCTCGCGACATCAAAACACATGGAGGCTTATCCGGAAGATGAGAATATTGTGTTTGATGGAGGAGATACCACTGTGAAAGACACCTGGACAGGATATGTTTCAGATGGGAATGCCATTCTAGCAGAGCCTGAAGATTACATGACTCTGAGGTGAGAAGATTGAAAATAAAGTTTTTCAATCGCGGGATTTGTGTCTGCGCGCACTGACACAAACTCGACATGCGCAAAGTGTGCGTAGAAATGAGCGGGAAGAATGGATATTGAGAATCATAATACAGATAGAAAGAAGTCTGTCAGGAGAAAACAATTCAGGGCAGCGGTCTGTATCGCTGTTTTGGCGGGAATTGTTTTGATGGTTTTCCGATATTTTGGATTTGTGTCGAAAACTGTTTATGAGGAAAGCGTTTCTCATCTGACGGAGGTTTTTCATCAGTCTGATAACATGATGAGAGAACTGACAGATAAGAACCTGACATATCTTCATATGTGGGGAGAGAATCTGCAGAATATTCTCAGCGAAGATGAAATTTGTGACTATATAAAGAAAGCACAGGAAGATGCAGGATTTTTAGATTTCTTTTTTCTGTCAGCTGACGGGGACTACAAGATGGCGACAGGGGAAACAGGGTACCTTGGATTACAGGAAAATATGGAAGAGGAAATCCGGCAGGGAAATGATGTGATAGCGAATGCAGCAGTTCCCGGAAAATCTCAGCTGCTTATTTTTGCCACGCCTAAGGCTCATGGAATTTATCAGGGATTTGAATATGATGCGATTGCCATTGCTTACGAAAACTCTGATATTGTAGACGTACTGGATATTTCTGCTTTCGATGGAAATGCCCAGAGCTTTATGATTCATCCGGATGGTCGTGTTGTGGTGGATCATTCTTCTGAGGCATGGGGGAACGTGTATAATTTTTTCGGAATTCTAAGAGAGCATTCTGATATGTCTGAAAAAGGGATCAATGCGCTTTTGGAGAAGTTTAAAGCAGGACGTACCGATGCGATGCTGCTGAATCTGGATGGAAGGAACTACTATCTGGTCTATGAAAAATCAGATATTCAGGACTGGATGTTTCTGGGACTTGTCCAGGCGGATATCGTCAATGCCAGTATGAACCGTCTGCAGCGTAGTACGATAATCTTTGTTAGTGCGATCGTGTTCTGTATAGCTGCACTTTTTATCAGTCTTATTATTCAAAAAAACAGGACAAATCTCAGGAGAAAGGATACGGAGATTCTGTATCGGGATGAGCTGTTTCAAAAGCTTTCCATGAACGTGGATGATGTCTTTCTGATGCTGGATGCAAAAACCTATCAGGCAGATTACGTCAGCCCAAATGTGGAAAAGCTGTTGGGGATTACGGTAGAACAGATTCATAAGGATATTTGTATTCTGGGAAAACTGCATTCAGAGAAACAGGAAGATCCGGAGAAAAATTATCTGGAGGAAATTCGGGTTCAGGAACAGAGAGAATGGGATTTTGAATATGTTCATCTGAAGACAGGGGAAAAACGCTGGTTTCATAATATTGCAATGGGCAGTGAGGTAAACGGGAAAAAGAAATATATCCTGGTTATGTCAGACCGTACCTCTGACCGGAAAATGAACCAGGCACTTTCAGAGGCAGTACGTGCTGCAGAGACGGCAAACAAGGCAAAGAGTACATTCCTTTCCAATATGTCTCACGATATCCGGACACCAATGAATGCGATTATCGGTTTTGCGACACTGGCTGTAAGTAATATTGATGACAAGAAAAGGGTTCGGGATTATCTGGGCAAGATCCTTTCCTCCAGCAACCACCTGCTCTCCTTGATCAATGACATACTGGATATGAGCCGGATTGAGAGTGGAAAGATCCATCTGGAAGAAACAGAGGTCAGTCTGTCGGATGTACTTCATGACCTGAAGACGATCATCAGTGGACAAATACATGCGAAGCAGCTGGAACTTTATATGGATGCCATGGATGTTACGAATGAGGATGTCTATTGTGATAAGACGCGGCTGAACCAGGTGCTGCTGAATCTTTTGTCCAATGCAGTGAAGTTTACACCGGCAGGAGGAACCGTTTCTGTCCGGATCAGACAGTACCCGGGGACAGTAAAGGGCAGTGAATTGTATGAGATCCGGGTAAAGGATAACGGAATCGGCATGAGCCAGGAATTTGTACAGAAGATCTTTTCGCCCTTTGAGAGGGAACGTACTTCCACGGTCAGCAGGATCCAGGGTACAGGGCTTGGCATGGCCATTACCAAGAATATTGTGAATATGATGGGCGGTACCATTGAGGTTTTGACAGAACAGGGCAAAGGCACCGAATTTATTGTTCGTCTGCCATTCCGGATTCAGTCTGAGCACCAACGGATAGAGAAGATCGCAGAACTGGAAGGACTGAAAGCATTAGTTGTAGACGACGATTTTAATACCTGTGACAGCGTGACAAAAATGCTTGTGAAGGTTGGAATGCGTTCGGAATGGACACTTTCCGGAAAGGAAGCAGTTCTCCGCGCACGACAGTCTATGGAAATGGGAGATGCATTTCATGCTTATATCATCGACTGGCGTTTGCCGGATATGAATGGCATTGAAGTTACCCGCCAGATCCGCAGCCTTGGAGATGATACGCCGATCATAATTCTGACAGCTTATGACTGGTCAGATATCGAAGTGGAAGCCAGAGCGGCCGGAGTGACTGCATTCTGTGCAAAGCCAATGTTTATGTCAGATATCAGAGATACCCTGATGACTGCCATCGGCCAGAAACAGGCAGAGGCAGAGGCTGCAATCCTTCCGGCAGCAGGTTCGGATTTCAGGGGCAAATACATACTGCTTGTGGAAGACAATGAACTGAACAGTGAAATTGCAGTGGAGATCCTCAATGAATATGGCTTCCTGGTTGACACTGCCGAAAATGGAGCAGAGGCAGTGGAAAAAGTTAAGAATTCAAAGCCGGGTAATTATGATCTGGTGCTGATGGATGTGCAGATGCCTGTAATGAATGGATATGAGGCCACGAAGCAGATCCGTGCTCTGGATAATCCGGCACTGGCGGGGATTACAATTCTTGCCATGACTGCCAATGCTTTTGATGAGGATAAAAAGGAAGCTCTGGAATGCGGTATGGACGGATTCCTATCCAAGCCAATCGTTATTGAGGAACTGGTTGGCATCCTGCAGAAGAATCTGGATTAGAGGTCTGTGAAATCGTATATAGATAATGCCTAGCCGGACTTCATTTTCGATGGAGTCCGGCTTTCTATATCCGGAAGCAGTATTTTCTGTGTCGGCAAAAAGTGTAACAATTCAGTCTTGAATATTATTGGTATTTTTGCCGATAGCGTGGTATACTATATAATAAATTAACGTAGTTTTTTGGATGGATTTTATAACGGAGGATCATAGATGCGATATCTTTCAGTTACTGAAGTAGCGAAAAAGTGGGATGTATCCGAGCGCAGTGTTAGAAATTACTGCGCCCAGGGGCGTGTGAACGGTGCGTTTCTTACCGGCAAGACATGGAACATTCCGGAAAACGCAGAAAAACCGGAGCGTACCAATAAAAGAAAAGCAGAACCAATTACTCTGTTGGATATTCTGAAAGAGCAGAAGGCAAGTAAATATTCCGGTGGGATCTACCATAAAACACAGATCGAATTGACATACAATTCCAACCATATGGAAGGAAGCCGCCTGACGCACGATCAAACCCGATATATCTTTGAAACCAATACCATCGGCGTAGAAAAAGAAGTGCTGAATGTGGATGACGTAATCGAAACAGCAAATCACTTCCGCTGCATTGACATGATCATTGATCATGCAAAAGCAGCTCTGACGGAGAAGTTCATCAAAGAACTTCACTTGGTTTTGAAGAACGGCACCAGTGATTCCAGAAAAGAATGGTTTGCTGTTGGAGATTATAAGAAACTTCCGAATGAAGTCGGCGGCAGGGATACAGCCCTTCCAGAAGAAGTTGCCGATAAAATGAAGGCCTTGCTGACGGAATATAGCGCCAAAGAAGAAAAGAACTTTGCGGATATTCTGGACTTTCATGTGAAGTTTGAGCGAATCCATCCGTTCCAGGATGGTAATGGGCGTGTGGGCAGATTGATCATGTTTAAGGAGAGCCTGAAATACAATATCGTTCCGTTTATCATTGAGGATAATCTGAAGATGTTCTACTACCGTGGACTGAAAGAGTGGAACAATGAGAAAGGTTATTTGACAGATACCTGTTTGACCGCACAGGATAAGTATAAGGCGTATTTGGATTATTTTAGAATTGCATATTAAACGTGATTCAAAGTGAAAAATTTGCGATTTGAGAAAAAAATAATATACATTTTAAAGACGGGAGTAAATACATGTTCTATAAAATGATAGAAAATAAGTGTACACAATGGTATGAATCAGAACGGTGTACGGTTAAAAACTTAATTGAGTATATAGAGAAAAAAGGGCAGATGCGTGATGCTCAGATTGAGGCTATTAAGGTATATCTGTTTCTAAAAATTGCCTGTGAATGTAAGCCGTTGACACAGCTGTTTAGACAGGGATTCTTTAATTCTATTGATTTGAATGAGATAGAATTATCAAAATCCACTCGTGAATATTTGTTTCAGAATCCAGCGGCTGCGGCATTGTTTGAATATGCATGTTTGACAAATGATAAAGGTGAACAGGTATCTGAAAAACTGGAAAAACAGATAAAGAAAGATCCAGCGGGAATTGATTATAATGAATTCTTGCGTAATGCGTTTTATGGTGTTTCCTATACGGATTATCTGTTTAGCCTTCCTATGGGTGCAGGTAAAACGTATTTGATGGCGGCATTTATTTACTTGGATTTATATTTTGCTTATAACGAGCCAACAAATCCGGCATTTGCACATAACTTTATCATATTTGCACCATCAGGTTTGAAATCATCAGTGGTTCCAAGTCTTAAAACGATACAAAACTTTAATCCATCATGGATTCTTTCGGAGCCAGCAGCAACAGACATCAAGAGGATGATTTCTTTTGAAGTGTTGGATCAAAGCAAAACTGCAAAAAAATCAAATAAGACAAAAAATCCAAATGTTCAGAAAATCGCTAATCATCAGCCGCTTTCTGAGTTGTTTGGTCTTGTTGCTGTTACTAATGCGGAAAAAGTAATTCTTGACCGTATTCAGGAAAAACAGGGACAGATAAATATGTTTGAAGAAAGCGAGGACGATAAAGACCGACAGGCAAATGAACTTCGTAATTTAATTGGTAAGTTACCATCATTGTCTATCTTTATTGATGAAGTTCATCATGCAGTAAGTGATGAAATTAAGCTTCGTGCTGTAGTTACAAGATGGGCGCAGAATCATACAGTCAATTCTGTAATTGGTTTTTCTGGTACTCCATATTTAGACAAAGTTGAAAAAATAAAAGTTGTAGATTCATTGTCCATTGGTACAGCTGAAATCACAAATATTGTGTATTACTATCCACTTATAGACGGTGTAGGAAATTTCTTAAAACGTCCAGTTGTAAAAATTGCAGATATTGCAGATAGTAGCCTTATTATTGAAAAGGGTGTCAGAGAATTTCTTGATACTTATAAAGACACTGTTTATGCAGATGGTTTAACGGCAAAATTGGGTATTTATTGCGGTACTATAGAAAAATTAGAAGAAACAGTATATCCACAGGTATCCCGTATTGTAGCTGAATATGGCCTTGGTACTGATGTTATACTTAAATTCCACAAAGGAAATAAACAGTATAAGATGTCGGCTGATAGTCAGATGCAGTTTGATATCTTGGATAAATCTATTTCTAAAATTCGTATTGTTTTGCTTGTGCAGATTGGTAAAGAAGGTTGGGATTGTCGAAGTCTTACAGGTATTATTCTTTCTCAAGAAGGGGACTGCCCAACTAATATGGTATTACAGACATCTTGTCGATGCTTGCGTCAGGTGATTAAAAACGGTCAGGAAACGGCGCTGATATATTTGAATGAAAGCAATGCCGAAAAATTAAATATGCAGCTTGAGCGGCAGCACCATATTTCACTTAAAGAATTTTCTTCTGCAGACAACAGTAAGACTACTTTGAAACGTTATAATCGTACGGCGTATTTAAAGTTGCCTAAAGTAGAGTTTTATCAACTGAAAATCAGCTATGATACACTTACTGTTGAAAAGACAAATCCTGAAGTTTCTATTGAAAAATCTGTTGATTCAGCGCAAATTACAGGTAATATTATCAAAACAACAGATCTTTCTATGAATGTAAATAATATCAATATCCAGGTGGATGATGCTGAATATGGTACAGAATATGCAACCTTTAATTCTTGGATTTATGGCATTATGAGAAGTGGATTTGGAACACCTTCCATGGCAGAATTAAATGCATATACAGAGCAGTTAAAAGTAGTATATGAAAAAATCACATACGAAAAAGGTGGCTCACGATATTTCAGTTCGAAGTACAATAAAAAGTTGGTAGAAGCCAATATTCGCAAAGCTTTTTGTGACAAAACGGATTTCAATACAACAGAAGAACTGATACCAGAAGAAGCTAATTTGTTGAACATTGCAAATTTTACTTCTGAGATATATGCAGATAATCTGGATGACTACTATCCAAGACAGAATGTTGTTGAAAACATAATAGCTGACGATAAGGGAAAATTGAAAGTTGATAAAAAGACGCAGCAGTTAATTGATCTTGCTATAGAAACTGGAAACGATAGAATCGGTTTGGAATTACAACAGCGTGTATCATCTCACCCAAATAAGAATCGTTCGTTCCACTACTTGCCATATCGTACAGACAGTGGTTTTGAACAAACATTTTTAAGAGAAGTATTGTCCTTCGATATTATCGAAGAATTAGGCCTGGAAGTGTATTACAATGGCGACCGTGCTATGACGGAGTTTAAGATCAAGTGCTATAAGAAAACCAGTGGAAAATGGAATTACATTGGTATTTACACACCGGACTTCCTTATCATTAAACGAAAAGATGGCGTTATCCATAAGGTTATTGTAGTGGAAACCAAGGGGCAGATTTATGCCAAAGATCCAGTCTTTAAAGATAAAAAGAATTTTATGGAAACAGAGTTTTCAAAACAGAATAATGCTGCGTATGGTTATGAACGGTTTGATTACCTGTATTTGGAAGATACGATGCCAGAGAAAGATAGATTGACACAGACACATCAAAAAATCTGTGAGTTTTTTAAGGAGAAAGCGTAATGAATGGAATTAGACCTACTGTAGGCATAGAGTTTGATGATAAATATACTAATGCAAAAAATAAATTGCTTGATTTTATTAAGACATTAGACGAGTTGGATGACATACAAAAAGCAAAATTGGCACAAGAATTTATAACATCATATAGTATGGCAAATTCTTTTGAACAATTTGTAAGTTATATGAAAAATGGAGGAATCAAATAATGCCAATTAAATATGTACCGTTTATACCGGAGCCGGTGGAAGGACAAGCTGTACTTGGAAATTTTAATAGAATATTGAGATACAAAGGCGCTGACGATGTTTCTATGACATTACAGCGTGGTATGCCTTTGTATGAAATGGAAAAACAGGAAACCGTGGGCGAAAACGCTGACGGCAATATGGTTATTCGTGGAGAATGTGTTTCTGCTTGCGCTTATCTGAAGGAGCAGGGGATTCAGGTTGATCTTGTTTATATTGACCCACCATTTGCCAGTGGTGCTGACTATGCAAAGAAAGTATATATTCGTCGAAATCCGAAAGTAGCAGAAGCTATTGCACAGGCTGAACAAGAGTTGGATGTTGATGAATTGAAAGCTTTTGAAGAAAAGATGTATGGTGATGTTTGGGATAAGGAAAAGTATCTTAACTGGATGTATGAAAATCTTATGGTGATTAAGTCAATTATGAGCGAAAGTGCTTCTATTTATGTGCATTTGGATTGGCATATGTTACACTATGTTAAAATACTTATGGACGAAATATTTGGCGAAGATAACTTTATCAATGAAATAATATGGCGAAGAAAACAGTCTGTTTCTTGGGCAAGCAAACAATTTGGGATCACCAATGATACAATATTATGGTATGGGTATAATGCAGATGAGTATATTTTTAATCCAGAATACTCTATAGACGATGAAAATACTAAAAACTATTTAGAAAAAAGGTTTGTTTATGATGATAATGACGGTAGGGGGAAGTATATGAAATCTCCTCTTATTAACTCATTGTATCGACCAAATTTGAAATATGTGTTTCATGGTGTTAATCCTCCAGAGAATGGATGGTTATATAAAAAAGAGCGACTTGAAGAATGGTATCAGAATAATGAATTGGTAATGCCGTCTGATCCTAATATGAGAATTTATAGAAAAATATATGCATCAACATATCAAGGACAGCCTATACAAAATATTTGGCTGGATATTCCAATAGTAAACCCAATGGCAAAAGAAAGAGCAGATGTAGATTATGCAACTCAAAAGCCAGAAGCACTTCTCGAGCGAATTGTTAGAACATCATCCAATGATAATATGGTGGTAGCTGACTTTTTTGGCGGCAGCGGCGTAACTGCAGCAGTGGCAAACAAACTTGGGAGAAGATTCATCCATGCTGATATCGGATTGAACTCTATCCAGATAACTCGTGATCGTCTCGTTTCTGATGGTGCTGAATTTGATGTGCTTGAAATTAAAGATGGGGTTCAGCTTTATCGTAATCCTGTTCAAACAATGGATAAAATTAAATCTTTGATTCCTGGCTTGAAAAATGAAGATTCTCTGGATTCTTTCTGGGAAGGTGCTATCTCTGATAGCAAGCTTGGTACAATTCCTGTTTACGTGCCAAATTTAATGGACAGCGCATCCAAACTTCTTGATAAAGTGACCATGAACCGTATTATTCATCAGGCGATTCCAGAATTGGATAATGACATTAAAAAGGTTATTGTTTACTATATCGACATTACTGATGAAGTGGAGATTATGAATTTCATCAAAGAAGATGACAGTACGACTGTAGAAATTGAATTGCGTGATCTTAAATCAATTCTTGATGATGTTGTCATTGGTGATTATGCAGAATTCCATGCAGAAGAAATTGCAGGCGGATATGCAGTTGCTATTGATAAATTTATTAGTGATCGTGTGTTGTCTAAAATTGAAGAATTCAATCAGAAAGCATTCCTTAATTCTTCTGCGAAGAAACCGTATAAATCGATTGAAATCAGTGAAGAAGGCTTGGAACTTATTGAATTCCTTAGTCTGGATTGCACTGCGACCGGTGGCGAGTGGCATTCTGATAGTGAAATCAAGATTGATAAAAATGGCTATGTTATCGTAGACGGCAATAAAACCAAGGAGTTTTGGGATGGTTACATCCGCAGCATAAAGAAACCTATCCGCCTTAAAATTCGTAACATTTGTGGGGATGAAACTGTTTGGGAGGTGTAATTAATGGCTCAAAATGTGACACTGTATAACCTTTTGATTTCTTGTCCAGGTGATATTAAGAAAGAAGTTACATTGATTGAAGCTGCAGTAGATGAGTTTAATGAATTATATACTGAAACTTTAGGAATCACAATAAAAACTCGCCATTGGAGTAAGAGTTCTTATGCTCAGTCTGGAGGAAAACCACAGGCATTACTTAACGAGCAGTTTGTAAATAAATGTGATGCAGCAGTTGCGATTTTCTGGACGAGATTTGGCACACCTACTGATGAGTATGGTTCTGGAACAGAAGAAGAAATTGAAATTATGCTTCAATCTGGAAAACAAGTGTTTATGTATTTTTCGGATAAGCCTATCCCACCATCAAAAATAAATGGTGACGGCTATGAGAAAATACAAGCATTCCGTGACAAATATAAAGACAAAGGAATATATTTCACTTATTCATCCGACGAAGAATTTAAAAAGATGTTTTTTGCCCATCTTTCCATGCATTTTTTGACAGAAAAGAGGGTAAGTGAAACAGCCAATGAATATCGTTCTGAGTTAAAGTTATTAGGTATTGACGAAACTGGAAGATTGACTGAAGAAGCGGTGGTATGCCCATTCGTGTTAAATGCAGAGATTAGCATGAAAGAATACATTACTTCGATTAAGACTATGTATCAGGAGATTTCTGATATGAATGTAGGTGGTAGATCTGTTACAGCTAATACTTTTTTGGCTGGATTTACAAGCCCTGTTGACATAGATGAAGATGAGAAAGAGTTTATTACTGCTGCGGCTGAACAGCTGGAGTGTGGGTTGTCCGATTCCTTTTTTGAACTTGGAAATTTAAACAAAGATACTTTAATATCAAATCCACTCAGTGGTCCTAAGTTGAATGGAACGTCCGAAGAAAAGCAGAAATATTGGAAAATCAAAAGATTGCATGAAACTATTTCTAAAGCTTTGGAATGGGCTCCGGTTGAGAAAGCGTTTTCTGGAATGAATTGTATTAAATTAGCAATTCAGAATTGTGGTAAGGCCATCGACGAAGATGCTGAAATTACGTTTGAAGTTTCAAAAAAATCCTTGCTTACATTAGGTGAATTCCCTAAGTTTAATAATGCAGAGATGGGATATTTGCTTACAGATTGTGATATGAGTATTTTGTTCGGAATTGAAGGCACATCTGAATATATTGAATATTCAGAATCAGAGCAAAATGGAAAAACTCCGTATGGAGCACGTCCATATGGTTTACCAGGATATGTTCCAGATTATAGTGATGATTTCACTGATGAGATAAAAGATGTGTTTTGTTATGGATTCTATTCAAGTGAAGATAAGTATATTGTAAAGCTTAAAGTAGATTACATAAAACATAATACAACTGTTGCTTTCCCGACAATCCTTTTTGTGAAAAATGAGATTGATGAGATACCATATAAAATCACATCTATGAATAATCCGGATGTTGTTGAAGGCTGTATAAAGGTTAAAAGTTAGGGAAGGAATACTACATGGAAAAGCCACAATACATCGATTGGATAGTTGAAAAAACTGGTATTGTAATTAAAGATGACATACCGCTAAAATGCTATAAAATTGATTACTTAAGGCTGCCAGATAATAATCGTGTTTATATAGAGAAGTTGCAAGATGGCAACAAACTTTTTATCCAACCCAATGATATACTTATTTTACGTTCTGGAACGGTTGGAACTAGCGTACTGTGTGGTGAGACGTTTGCGGGGCATATTGCAAGTGATCACTGTTTAAGAGTTAGAATTAATGATAAATATAGAGGTTATATTGCAGCATATCTTAGAACAAAATATGGATTTTCATTATTGGAAAAAGATGCACATGGAAAAGTTATAAAAGAGTTAGTCGAAGATAATATTTATGAATTGCCGGTGTTGCTTTTTGAAAATATCAGAGAACAAGTAAATGAGTTGATGTATGAATCAGTCAAAAAATATGATGAAGCTCGCAAAGAAATTCAGAAAGTTGAAAATGAGTTATTATTAGTATTGGCAAACTATGTTCCAAAGAATGTAGAGTATGATAATCATATTCTATCATTTAATGATCTTCATATTAATCGTTTAGATCCGCACATGCATGATTCATATACAAATTATATTTTTAGAGCAATGGAGAACAGTGATAGTTATTATATATTGGGTGATATTGCAGATGTATGGGGAACTGCTCGTTTTAAGAGACATTATCTAAATGAGGATAATGAAAATAGCGTGGGGTTATTTTCGTCATCAGATATAGTACGAGCTAATTTGTCCCCAAGTAAGTATATTTCTAAAACTTTGAATTCCAAACAGCTTGACAAGTGTGTAATTAGTACAGATACAGTATTAGTTCCTTGTTCTGGAGCATATGGTGGAGTTCTTGGGCATGGTATGTTAGCCGGGCAATTGATGAATGGAAAAGCAATAACGCAACATGTATTGCGAATAGCTGCTAAGAAGGACTCACCAGCATATTTTTACTATGTTGCTGCATTTCTTTGTAGTGACAATTTCGGATATCACCTTATGGCTTCAACAAGATTCGGAAAGGATATTCCGGAAATAGATCCAAATGTACTTAAGAGAATTCCTATTCCTCGTTTAGAAACATCTGCTGAAAAAAGAATTGGCGATATATTTAAACGAAGTAGTGTATTACAGGAAAAAGCGAATCAACTTGAGAATACTGCAATTTCGTTAATTGAACAAAAATACGAAAAGTTAATTGTATAGGACAAGATATGTTTCGCCATATGAATCGATGATTTCTTTAACTTGCGAGAATTGATACTTGAGAGAAAGTATTAATTCCGCAAGTTTTATATATTTTTTTTCTGCATTTTCAATGTTACATTTCTTGATTGAGAAACATATTGGATAAACATCTGTTGCTGTACAGAGCGTTTTTTGAAAATTTTCCCCATTCTGAATTTCTTTGTACACATCTAGTGAAGCACAATCAGATATTATAAGATATTCGGGGGTAGTGTCAGTTTGAAAACAAAATAAGTCGCCCTCTGGAATTTCACATTTCAGAATTTTATTTGCAACGCCAACTAGTGAATTGCATAATATGATTGCTGAATTCATAATTATAATTGCTTGAAGTTAACATATTACACAGTGAAAACAGTCCGGGGCGTATTAAGGCCGGCTTTTCAAATGGCAGTGGATGACGATGTGCTCCATAAAAATCCATTTGGATTTGAACTTGCGGGAGTGGTGGTGAATGACAGTGTTACCAGGGAAGCGTTAACGCGGGATCAAATGCGAAAATTTCTTAAATTTGTTCATGATGATAATGTATACTGCAAGTATTATGAAGTTGTGTATATACTTTTTCATACAGGTATGCGCATTTCGGAATTTTGTGGTCTTACAATTAAGGATATTGATCTAGGGAACAGGATTGTGAATATAGATCATCAGCTTCAATGGTTATCTGATATGACCTTAGTGATTGAGCCAACAAAGACTTCCGCCGGAACAAGAAAACTTCCGGTAACAGAGGATGTTGCAAAATGCTTTCAAGCCATCATCGAAGACCGGGAGAAACCAAAGGTAGAAAAAGTGGTGGATGGATATACCGGGTTCCTGTTTTTGGATGACAAAGTACTGCTGTTAGTGACAATGCATTGGGAACATCGCTTTAACCACATGGTGAAGCGGTACAACGATATCTACCGGGTGCAGATGCCAAACATCACGCCTCATGTATGCCGACATACCTATTGTTCGAATATGGCAAAATCGGGAATGAATCCTAAGACGTTGCAGTACCTCATGGGGCATTCGGATATATCAGTCACAATGAATGTGTACACGCATATCGGATTCGATGATGCCGAGGAAGAATTGAAACGGATGGAAGACCTGCAGAATGCCAGAAAGGGGTTGGAACAGACACGGGGGGAGAAGCTGGTGTCGCAAAGGATGTTTAAGGCAATATGATTATAGAAAAAACGAAAGACGCTTTGCGGTTGCAGGGCGTTTTTTGTATAGAGAATCTTGTATAAATATGGTACAATAAATCCGTTGAATAACGCCAGTAGAAATATATCAAAGAAGAAATAGTATTATATAATTTATGTGAGAAAGACAAGGTGATTACTATGGAATATCCTCATACATTACATTTTAACGTGGAAAAGATTTTTGGCAACCAAGAGGTTCAAATAACACTGTATTCGGGATTAACAATATTGGTTGGTACAAATGCTTCCGGAAAGACTCAAACATTGAAAAAAATAAGGGATATTATGAAAAGTGAGTTAGGTGGCAATAAGGTCCGATATTTATCATCAAATAGAATTGGAAATATGGAACAGTATAGATCAAAAACAAATCAATACAGTTATACCATTGATGATTATACACTTGGAGATCAAGCGACAAAACGTGCTCGTTTACAAATTGAAACTGCAAGTGGAGATTTCTTTGCAATGGACGAACGAAAGGATGTTTTTATTAAGGTATCTGAGAGGTTATCAGTGTTATTTAATAGAAATATTTTTATTCGCTGGGATGCTGGACATATGAAGGTGTTTTTTGAAAAGACCGATAGTGAGCAAGAATACTCGGTTGCAGCAGAAGCAAGTGGATTAGTTAATGTTATTTCAATTTTGGCTGCCCTATTTGATGAAGTGGTTGAAGTATTATTAATTGATGAGCCAGAAGTATCTTTGCATCCGCAATTACAATCATATCTTCTTCGTGAGATGAAAAGTGCTGCAAAAAGATACAATAAAACTATTATTATTTCAACCCATTCTGCAGAGATGATCGAATTAAATACTGCATCTGAGTTGTGCAACTTTGTGTTTTTTAGAAAAGATGCATTACCTAAACAAATTTCGCCAGATACCCCAGAATTGAATAACGTAAAATTGAAAGAATTTCTTTTACGAATGAGCCTTATATATAGTGAAGGTTTTTTTGCAAAAAAGGTAATGCTTATTGAAGGATCTAGCGATATGATTTTATGTCGATATCTCTGCAATAGACTTAACTTAAATCTTGATGTGGCAGGTTCACAAATCATTCCGATTGAAGGAAAAGGACAGTTTCCTGTTATTACAAAGCTATTTCGATTAATTGGTAAAGAAGTATGTGTCTTGACAGATTTAGATGGTTTTACAGATGATAATAATATTATTAATTTGTTCGCGGTATTACCTGAAGCAACTGAAATTGCTAATGATTATGGAAATGGGGATCTTCAAAGCATGATTAGGGATATAAAGACAAAAATAGATGAATTAGTTCAATCCCAAAAAGAAAATATGGTAATGATTTATAACCAGCACCCGTATTGGGTAAACCGAGATCCAGAAGCAGAAAATGATAAAATTATTCGTCGTGCATTGGTTGCGCAGTTGTTTACGGTGAGTGCAGATGAACTAGCAACTTGGCCAGATTCACATGAGTGGACAAGTCTCAAAAAGAGAATTAATGTGCTATTTGATATTTTAGAAAATTTAGGATGTTTTATTCTTCGACGGGGGGCGGTGGAAAGTTATTACGCTTTTTCACCGAATACAACGTTAAATGGAAAGCCGTCTGCAGCTGCTAATGAAGTTAGTTATTGGGAAGAAAAAAGTAATGAACAAATCTATGCTCAATTCTCCGACATTGTTCGTTCTTTACAATTTGCTGCACTTGATAAAACGGTAGATGAAAGTTTTGCGGTAAAGAAAGAGCTATTAAGTGAATTAGCATTGATACTTGGAATTTTACCACAAGTATCAACTGAAAAAGAACTTCTGTCTTGTATTAAACAAGCAAAAGGGAGCGCAGAGTCTCTTTTTGATTATAGAATAATAAATGATAGCAAGCGTCTGGGTGTAGAAGTATCATTAAAATCTGAAATAATAGATGTTGATGGATTCCCATTTAAGGCTTTTGTCGGAGACAATGTTAATATTCTCATTGATGAAAGAATTCAATCGCTTTCAAGTGAGAAAAGTCAGTAGTAACCCCACCCGCTTTTTACTCCGTTTCTACTACGATTGCTGTACACATCTTGCAAAATTTTGCTAAGATTTGCATTTTATGTACAGAAATGACCAATACATAAAGAAAAATTAACACCGCACAAAACGCTGCAAATGGCAGCAGAAAAGCGTCTTTTGAAAGGAGTTTATATGAGTATACGAGTGCTCTTCGTGTGCCATGGCAGGATTTACCGGGCATGATGAAAAGTCTCATATCGTCTCATAAGCCCCGTTTTTAAGCGCTTTTTGTGCTTCAGTTTCAAATTTACCAAAGATTTACCAATATTTCTGGAGAGCCAGACTTGCAAAAAATGAGCCAGAATGAGGAGATTAAAACATGAGCGAATTGAAACCAAGAATAACGGAAAACGGAATTGATTATATCCTTGTCGGAGATTACTACATCCCGGACTTGAAACTGCCGGAGGAACACCGCCCTATCGGAAAGTACGGACGGATGCACCGGGAATATTTAAGAGAAGTCCACCCAGCCAGATTGAACACATTGATACTGACCGGAGAATTGTGGACATATCTTGCAGACCTGAACGAACAGGCACAGGAACGGTTAGACACCATCATGGAGCAGATGAAAATTGCCGAGGGCGTAACCGAGGAATTAAAGTGTACCCGTCAAATGGAATGGGTGCGGCGGTGCAATAATATCCACAATCGGGCAGAAGAAATTGTTTTGCATGAGATAATTTATTCATAATAGTATGGTGTCAGGATTATGACAAATCAGAGGTTAAAAGGTGCGTTATGTTAAAAAGCATAGGGTTATATTTTAGAAAAATAGATTTTCTGAATTTTGCAGTTGGAGCTATAATGCCAATCATTGTATTGTTTATAGTTTATTCATCAGTCAAATCAAATATAATTCTTCAAGACACTGATTTTTTATCACTGTTGATGAATCATAAAGGGAAATTCATATTTTACTTTTTCGTGTCCTTTATTGAAGAAGTTATTTTTAGAGGAATTATTTTTGGGCTGTTGCTGCAAAAATGTAAAAATAAGTATTTGAGTTGCGTAATAGCTGCACTCATTTTTACACTACCACATATTTTTAATACCGATAATATTTCTGTTCTGGTAATGTTTATTTTTCCTTTTCTATATGGAATATTTGCCAATGAAATGTTTTACACTACAAAGAGTATTTGGATGCCCACAGGATTTCATTGGTTATGGAATTATACAATAACAAGTTTGTTTCTTGTTACAGGAACACAAAGTTTCATATATGTACATATCATAGCAGCAATGATTATAATGATACCGTTGTTTTACATTGTTATTGGGAAAACACGCGTAGAATGATTATGACAAATTCTAATTTGAAGAAGAGATGGTGACGCTGCCGCAGCTGGTGGAGATCCTGAAAAATAACTGGGAGGGAAATCAGGTTCTGCAGATGAAGATGATAAATGAAGGGGCGAAATTCGGAAACGGACAAAAAGAAGCTGGCAATCTGGCCTGCGAGATGGTAAACTATTTTGTGGAACGGGTAGAGGCATACAACAGCCGGTATGGCGATCTTATCTTTTCCCCGTGTATCGCTACATTTTCCTGGATTGTGAACATCGGAAAGCGGATAGGAGTCTCCGCAGACGGCCGTATGTCTAAGGATCCCATTGCCGCTAACATGCCTCCGGTTCTGTCCAGGGATGTATCAGGCCCCATGGCGGCTCTGAATTCTTATCTGAAGCTGTCTACGGATTTTCTCGAGTAAATAGTACTCGCTATCCGCATCCTCTGCACGCCTGCGGAGCTAGACGCAGGCACCGCTGCGCCGTCGATTCGCAGACGCACAGCTGACACGGATATCAAGCACTATTTACTTCGAGATTAATGCAATGATGTATTAGACGGGAAAGGACAGAGACGTAACAGGTAAAGAAAGGAGAGAAAATATAATGGAAAATATACACGAAAACGGAACATTTCAGTTGCATAACAAAGTGGAGATCCCTCAGGTGGGCTTCGGCACATGGCAGATGCCGGACGGAGAGACAGCGGCAGATGCGGTAATGCACGCCATAGAGGCAGGATACACCCATATAGATACGGCGGCGGTATATCACAACGAGATTGGGGTGGGAGCCGGAATCCGCATGTCGGGAGTGCCGAGAGAAAAGCTGTTTGTGACCAGCAAGCTGTGGAACGATGTGAGAGGCTATGAGGAAACCCTGAAAGCCTTTGATGCCTCCTTAAAAAGGCTGGCCTTGGATTATCTGGATCTGTACCTGATCCATTGGCCCCGTCCCCTGGCTTTCAGGGATACCTACCAGGAGGTAAACCGGGAGACCTGGAAGGCCTTTGAATATCTGTTGGAAAAAGGGTATGTACGGGCCATCGGTGTAAGCAATTTTCTCCCGGTGCATATGGAGGCGCTGCTGAAAACAGCACAGGTCATTCCTATGGTAGACCAGATTGAGTTCCATCCCGGCTGGATGCAGCCGGAAACGGCGGCCTTCTGCAAAGAGCATGACATCCTGGTGGAGGCGTGGAGTCCCCTTGGTTCCGGAAAGCTTTTGGAAGATCCAAAGCTGAAGGAGTTTGGACAGAAATACGGCCGGTCCACAGCCCAGATCTGTCTGCGGTGGTGCCTGCAGAAAGGACATCTTCCTCTGCCCAAATCCGTTACCCCTGTGAGGATTAAGGAGAATCTGCAGCTTTTTGATTTTCAGATATCCCAGGAGGACATGGCAGTGATAGATAAGCTGGAATGCGTAGGCCGGACAGGCTCTGATCCGGACAATGCAAAATTCTGAGATGGTTAAAAGGGCATCGACCATCCAGGAAACTGATTGGATAAAAAGATAAGAAGACCTGCCGTACCGGAATTTCCAAGTCTGGTATGCCAGGTCTTTTTCGGTTATCTTCAGGGTGATCGGAAAATGTGTAAAAACAAGGTTGTAAATGCCGGAAAAACCACCCTGATCACTCGCTTGCCGCCTGTTTTGACCGACTATGGCTTGAAGGTTGCCACTGTCAAGCACGACGGGCATGAATTTGAAGGGGATGTGCCGGGGACGGATACCTACAGGCATATGAAAGCCGGAGCCTTTGGGACGGCAGTGTTTTATAAATACGCGAAGCAGGAAGAGGCCCTGTTAAACCGTCTGGAAAAATACCGTGAAAACCATTTGCTGTTCATAAAGCGTTCTGAGGTACCATTTGATAATAATATATCAGAACGGGATCTGAGGAAAGTAAAGAACCGTCAAAAAATGGCAGGCGGATTCCGTAAGAAACAGGGGAAGGAGATGTATTGCCGAATCCTAAGCATCGTAGAAACCTTAAAACGGCGTAAAATGAATCTAATGGAGAACATCAAACAGATCTTTATAGGAACACCGGCTATTTTCTAGCCGGTGTTAAATGTGTTGTTTCAGCCGCAAGGCTGAACTGTAACCATCTGTAAATTCCCATCAAGATACAGTCTAGCATATTCTAGTGGTTCATCAATGGCAAGTGTGTTTAATGCACAATCTGATCCGGGTGTGATTCTCAAATTCTTTTCTGCTTTCCAGCAGTCAATGCGAAGCATATAGTCTGCACTGGTATAAACATCAATGCTGTTTCGTCCGGGATTATATTCTGCAAATATTGTTCTCATCGTATCTTATCTCCTTATCGTTCAATCAATTATTTGCTACAAAAATCAGAAGCATTTCAATCAGTTCACCATGTCACTTTTATTTTATGTTATACTATTTTATATAATTTTTTTGCCCTTGTATTTTCCCTTATCAGAGTTCGTAAACACTGGTGGGACGATATAACACAAGGGAAACAATA